>Ga0247727_10014885_pt1 | contig 12848 bp, 10 predicted proteins | sample WisWelCaveWW1625_FD_202498 | JGI IMG/M metagenome (GOLD analysis project Ga0247727, IMG submission 202498) | Biofilm microbial communities from Wishing Well Cave, Virginia, United States - WW16-25 | ecosystem: Environmental > Aquatic > Deep subsurface > Groundwater > Cave microbial mat | place...
GGACAGAAACCATACTTGTTTCGGAAAAGTTACTGAAGGATTGGAAGTGATTGATGCGATAAGACAGGGAGATAAGATTTTGAAGGTAGTAATCAACGAATAAACTCATCTACGAAATACGAATTTGTACGAATATACGAATCGGCATATCACTTGTATTAGTAACTAATTTTCTTTTTTTGCGTAAAAGAGGAATGTTTTCAAAGAAATATATTCCTCTTTTCTGCATTGCTTTGTTTCTTTCCGCACAAAGCAAAGCGCAACTAAAATTAGATTCTATAGGCAAAATCGCTTATCTAGTAAAAAATGTTTTGCTTGGCGAAGGCGTTACAGTAAGTAACATGAAATACAGCGGAAGCCAATATTGCATCGGTGGTTTTAAGGCGGATTCTACCGAACTGCCGATAAAAAAAGGAATTGTTCTTTCTACGGGTAGAGTGGTGGATGTAATGGGTCCGAATTACGAAGAAGGTCTTTCCGGTTTTATAAATACCATTGGCGATAAAGATTTAAAAAAGATTTGCGGGCACGGCACTTACGATGCTGTGGTTTTGGAATTCGATTTTATTCCCACCAACAATTTTATTTCGTTCAATTTCTTTTTCGCGAGCGAAGAATACCTTGAATATGTAAATACAGTTTACAACGATGTGTTTGCTTTTATCGTTGACGGAGAGGGAGTGAAACAAAAAAATCTGGCGGTTATTCCGTTTACAAACTCAACGGTAACAGTTAATAATATTAATCCGACTAAAAACCCGGGCTATTACATCAACAACCCGACAATAAAAAAGATAAACAAGAATGCAAAAAAGACAGATTTGAATCAAACTTTACAGTTTGATGGCTTTACAGTGATGCTTACTGCCGAATGTGCTGTGAAGCCGGGCAAGAAATACCACATCAAAATTGCGATTGCCGATGCAGGTGATTACAGTTTAGATTCGGGTGTGTTTATTGAAGCGGGTTCTTTCTCAAGCACAAAAACATCAGTGCTCAATCAAAAGAAATTCCCGAAAACAGATGTAACAGTAAAAAAAGAAATTGTTGACACAACAAAGAAGATTGTTGTTGTGAAGAAAGACAGCATCATTCCTCCTGTGCAAAAGCCTGTGAAGATTTCGAATATATTATTTGATACTGATTCGTATTCTTTAACTGAGGAATCAAAAACAGAATTGAACAAGCTTGTTGAGATAATGAAAAAGAATCCGGCTTATTTTATTGAACTTTATGGCTACACTGATTCGGTTGGGAATTACGAATACAATCAAAAGCTTTCTGACAATAGGGCGAAGTCAGTTTCCGATTATTTAATTTCGAAAGGAGTGAAGAAAGAAAAAATAAGTTTTAAAGGTTTGTCGAAATCAAAACCAGTTGCCGATAACGATACAGAAAAGGGGAGAGCATTAAACAGGAGAGTGGAAGTGCAGATTAAAAAACCTCAGTAAACTTTTCCTTCCCAGTAAACTTGAGTTGTACTAATTCCTGATTTGAAAACAATAATATCGCGCACCACTTCAACATCAGTAACTATTTCGTACGTGATGTTTGTTTTTATTTCTCCTTTGAAAAACAATTTCAGTTTGCCTGCTTTGTCGGTCCAAAAGATGGAATTTTCTCCCGTACCTCCTTTAAAAGGAAAAATACTAGGCACAAGCGAACGCGCATTACTTTCGAGCGTATAAACTTTTCCGTTCCAGAAAGTGAGAATGTCGGGTCCATTGGTGTAAGCGAGAAAGTTTCCTACTGCGTTCCATTCATCGGGTTCGTTAGAAAGTAAATCAACTGTTCCGTAATCGTAAAATAACTTAAACGTGCCGCCATAATCAACGTAAGCAATCATTCCGTTTGCTATGCCTGTTTTTTTTGGGAGATTTGTTTCCAACAAAATCACTTCCCCTTTGTAAAACACACTGAATTCATTGGTGTATTTGTTGGTAAACGAAACAATATCTTCGGCTGCTGCACCGCGAACAATTTCAGTTGTGCCGATGTCGTAAATTTTTCCGCGATAAAATATTTTGAAAGTATTTGCAATATCGGTGTAAGCAATTGTGTTTTTTCCGAAGGTGTAACTGTTTATCGAGCGGTTTACCATTCCTTCTTCCAGCAAAATAATTTCTCCTTTGTAATAGACTTTAAAATCACCGCCCGGCTGTTCGGTAAAAATTACCATACTATCAGTAACATTATAAAACGCAGCCCAATCAGAAAGTTTTGTTGTTACACCTTTGTCGAACACCATTAAGCGCTTGTCCATTTTCCAAACGCAGAGATTTGCGCTTACCTCATAATTTTTCGGCTGACTAACTTCCACAATCTCCGCCTTGCCATCGTAATAAATTTTCAGGCTGTTGTCGGTATTGATGTAAGCCACAAAATCTTTTCCTGTTTTGAACGAAAACACTTCTTTGTACTCCAGCTCTTTTGTTTCGCCTTTATCGAAGATGTAGAAGTAGTTTTTGTAATCCTTATATGCAGCTACGTTTTGTGAGAGTAGTTTCGCAGAAAAAAGAAAGAGAGATGTTATAAATAAATAAAAATTCAATGCTTTAGAAATTTGGTTTGAGCATGTATTTAGAATAGAAATCGACAATAACTTTGACAGCTTCATCGGCTGTATCAACCACATGGAATAAATTTAAATCTTCGGGACTGATGTTGCCTTCTTCATCCAGCATGGTTTCTTTTATCCATTTCAGCAAACCTTCCCAGTATTTTTTCCCGACAAGCACAATAGGATATTCCCCGATTTTGTCTGTCTGAATAAGCGTAAGTGCTTCGAATAATTCGTCAATTGTGCCAAAACCGCCCGGCATTGCTATAAAGCCTTGAGAGTATTTCAGGAAAATAGTTTTGCGAACAAAGAAATAGTTAAAGCTTACCAGCTTATCATGGTCAACAAATTTATTTGCGTATTGCTCAAAGGGAAGTTCGATATTTAATCCTACTGATTTCCCACCGCCTGCTTTAGCGCCTTTGTTTCCTGCTTCCATAATTCCAGGACCACCGCCTGTTATTACACCGTAACCTTCTTTGGTGAGCTTGAAAGCAAGCTCTTCGGCCAATTTATAATATTTATTTCCGGGCTTTGTGCGCGCACTTCCGAAAACAGAAACACATGGACCAATCTTCGCCATCTTTTCGAATCCTTCTACAAATTCGCCCATGATTTTAAAAATCTGCCAGCTGTCCTTTGCTTTTATTTCCTGCCAGTCTTTCGCCTGAAAGTTTTCTCTGATTTTATCTTCTTCGTCTGATGTCATAAAATATTGTTTAAGTAAATATAAGAATAAGATTCTTCACTAGTAGATGCTGAAACGAGTTCAGTATGACAAGCTAAACGAGTTCTTTTGCCAAATATTGTGCCGTGTAGCTTCTTTTGTTTTTAATTATTTCTTCAGGTGTGCCTTCGCAGATGATGGTGCCGCCACGTTCGCCACCTTCCATACCCATATCAATGATGTGGTCGGCAACTTTAATAATATCCATGTTGTGTTCAATTACCAGAACAGTGTTACCATGATCGACTAATTTGTTCAGCACTTCGAGTAGAATGCGAATGTCTTCGAAATGCAAACCTGTGGTTGGTTCATCCAGAATATAAAATGTGCTACCTGTATCTTTCTTCGAAAGTTCGGTGGCAAGTTTTACGCGCTGTGCTTCACCACCCGATAAAGTTGTGCTTTGTTGTCCGAGTGTGATGTAACCCAAGCCGACATCTTTCAAACATTTTATTCGAAGAAGAATGCTGGGAATGTTTTCGAAAAAATCAACAGCAGTATCAATCGTCATGTTCAGCACATCGCTGATTGATTTTCCCTTGAAGCGAATTTCGAGCGTTTCTCTGTTATATCTTTTTCCGTTGCACGCTTCGCAGTTCACGTATACATCGGGCATAAAATTCATTTCAATTGTTTTTAATCCGGCACCCTGACACACTTCGCATCGTCCGCTTTTTACGTTGAACGAAAATCTTCCGGGTTTGTATCCGCGAATTTTTGCTTCGGGAATATTTGCGAAAAGATTTCTTATGTCGGTAAATACGGCAGTGTAAGTGGCAGGGTTACTGCGCGGAGTTCTGCCGATGGGCGATTGGTCAATCTCAATTATTTTATCAACGTGTTCAACACCTGTAATGTTTTTGTAAGGCAATGGTTTTTGAACGCTGCGATAATAATATTTCGAAAGAATAGGGTAGAGGGTTTCGTTGATGAGTGAACTTTTTCCGCTGCCCGATACACCTGTTACACAAACAAACTTGCCTAAAGGAATTTTTACAGAAACATTTTTAAGATTATGCCCCGAAGCATTTTCGAGCACAATTTGTTTTCCGTTTTCGCTTCTGCGGTGCTTTGGTGTTTCAATTTTTTTTCTGCCGGTAATGTATTCTGATGTGAGTGTGTTGAATTTGAGTAATTCTTTCGGAGTTCCTTCGGCAACAATTTTTCCACCGTGTATTCCGGCCATGGGGCCAATGTCAATCACATGGTCGGCTGCCATTATCATGTCCTTGTCGTGTTCCACCACAATAACACTGTTACCTAAATCGCGCAGATTTTTTAAAGCTTCAATGAGTTTGTGGTTATCGCGCTGATGAAGACCAATGCTTGGTTCATCTAAAATATAAAGTACACCAACTAACTGTGAACCAATTTGAGTTGCTAATCGAATTCGTTGCGCTTCTCCACCTGAAAGTGAGCGCGAACTTCTGTCGAGTGTTAGATAATCTAAACCTACATTGAGTAGAAATTTTATTCGTGCACGTATCTCTTTCAATATTTCTTTCGCAATTGTGTTCTGCTTTTCGGAAAGTCGTTGTTCCAGTCCTTCAAAAAAAGTTTCGAGAGATGTAATATCCATCTGGGAAAGCTCGGCAATGCTTTTTTTGTCAATCTTAAAATGCAATCCTTCTTTTTTCAAACGCGCACCGTTACAGTCAGGGCAATCAACTTCGTTCATGAATTCCTGAACCCAGCGTTGCAATGTTGCCGATTCGGTTTCCTCTGCTTCTTTCGCCAGCACGTTTACTATTCCTTCAAACACATAGGAATAATCGGGATCGCCAGTGCCAGGATTAGCTTTCATTTTAAATAATTCATCGGAGCCGTAAAGAATTGTGTTCAGTGCTTCGTCAGGAATATCTTTTATGGGAGTAGTGAGTTCGAATTTATATTGCTTCGTAATTCCTTCCAGTTGTCGGAAAGTCCAATTGTTTTTGAAATGACCAAGCGGAACGATGCCGCCTGACGAAATACTTATGTTTTTATTGGGAATGATTTTCGAAATATCAATTTCCAAAACATGACCAAGACCGTTACACTTTGCGCAAGCGCCATAGGGAGAATTGAACGAAAATATATTAGGAGCGGGCTCATCGTACGAAATGCCGCTGGTGGGACACATTAAATGTTTTGAGTAATGCGAAACTTTCCCTACCGTTTCGGTGTTCAGATGAATTTCGATTGGACCAGCCATGATAACACCTTTGCCGTGTTTCATTGCCACATTGATAGATTCGGTGAGGCGCTGTTTGTTTTCTTCGTTCACCAGCAATCGGTCAATCACAATTTCGATGTCGTGAACTTTATATCTGTCAACTTGCAGTTTGAGCGTAATTTCTTTCACCTCGCCATCTATTCGCACACGAAGAAAACCCTGCTTTAATATCTGTTGAAACAATTCGCGGTAATGACCTTTGCGTGCTTTCACCACCGGGGCGAGCAAAACAATCTTTTGGTTTTCGTATTTGGAAAGAATAACATTTATAATCTGATCAATACTGTAACGAATCATTTTCTCACCTGTAACATGCGAATATGCTTCGCCTGCACGGGCATACAGCAATCGCAGAAAATCGTACACCTCGGTAACAGTACCAACTGTTGAGCGGGGATTTTTGTTTACCGTTTTCTGCTCGATAGAAATAACGGGCGAGAGGCCGGTTATTTTATCTACATCGGGCCGTTCCAATCCGCCAAGGAACTGACGAGCGTACGATGAAAGTGTTTCAATATATCTGCGCTGCCCTTCGGCATAAATGGTATCAAACGCAAGCGATGATTTTCCGCTGCCGCTTAATCCGGTAATCACCACCAGCTTTTCGCGAGGTATGGATAAAGAAATATTTTGCAGGTTGTGAACCCTTGCACCGAATACTTCTAGTTTCTCTATTTCCGATTCTACTTCCATTTTTGCAAAATTAGAAAAGAAACGGCTTGGTTGCTTGGTAGGGGATAGTGTTTTCTCTGTTTACTTCTTCGCAAATGACCTCACCCCCTTTATCCCCCTCTCCTGAAAGAGAGGGGGAAATAAAAAAATAGTTTTTTAAATTGGAGAAAGCACTACATCTCTGTTAACTTCTTCGCCAGGGGAGAAGTGGATGGTTGCTTCGAAAAAATCTTGAAATCCGGTTTTCATGATTTTTAAATCGTAATCGAGATTTGGGATTATCAAATTGATGGTGAACTTTCCATCGGTATCGGATTTGGTTTGGTAAGCAATGGTGGCGCTTGCTGCTGTGTAGAGTATTACATCGGCATTTGCAATTGGGTCGGTGGGGTTTGAGAAAACTGTTCCGCGAAGTTTGGTGTGGGTTGTGCCTAAATCGATTACTTCGCGTGAGAGGAAATATTTGTTTACGAAGGATGAATTGGTGAGCAAGAGTGTGTTTACTACTTTATCGAGTTGTCCTTTTAAATATAGGTCAATTATTTCGCGGATTATTTTTTTGATTTGTGTTTTTGAATCGGAAATGGAAATGATTGCCTGACGCGGGCTTTGGGATGCGGTGCGATAAATATCGATTGCGGTTTGCAAATCGGAAATATCGGAAGCGATTATTCCGAACTGTGATGCGCCTCCGAAATAAGAATTGGCTGTGTCGTGAATTTTTTGGCAAATATCATCGACTTCTTCTTTTTTGAAATCTTCTAACTTGGGAATTGTATAATTTACCAATGCTTTTATGGTGTTGTTGTTAATTGAAGATGCGTAAGCGAAAGTTGCGCTAGCGCATTTGAATGCAATTTTTTCCATGTTGGCACGTGTTACTTTTGTATCGAGTGTAACACCCTTTGATGTTCCGGTTGCGATTATATCGAGACCGTTGATGAGCTGCATTTTGGAATTGATGGTGGAAAGAATACCTGCAACAGCGGGAATTGGGGCAAGTGGTGCGGGATTATCGATGCAATACTTGTAAGTTGTGGTAATCATGTTAACGTTGTTGGTGTCTCTGTTGTCCATATTTTTTTGTTTTTAATTGTTTGACCTCACCCCCTTCCCCTCTCCTGAAAGAGAGGGGCGATTGTTGGCGTTTACTTATTTATATTTATTACTTACATATAAAATTCTGACTATGTAGCATTCGTTTCTGATGCTGTTACATTCATTCCTGATGGTGTAGTACTCATTCCTGATGTTGTAGCACTCGTTCCTGATGGTGTAGCACTCATTCCTGATGGTGTAGCACTCGTTTCTGACGGTGTAGCACTCGTTCCTGATGGTGTAGCATTCGTTTCTGACGGTGTAGCACTCGTTTCTGATGGTGTTTCACTCGTTCCTGACGCTGTTGCACTCGTTCCTGATGGTGTAGCACTCATTCCTGATGTTGTAGCACTCGTTTCTGATGGTGTAGCATTCGTTCCTGAGAGATTCTTAGTTGTTTGCAATAAAAAAAGAACGTTTTTGCAATATTTTATCCAAAAATACGTTAGATGGATGCCCTTGTCAACCCTAATATTAGGGTTGGGTTAATGCGTAATTTTTTTAAACATCATTGTTCATGGTGGAGGGCAAAAAGCATCCGTATTTAAAAAATGAAATGGAATTGCTGTTGATGATTGGCAACGGGAATGATGTTGGGGTGATTGCTTTACGATTTAAAACTACGGTGGATGCAATTTATACGCGCAGGCGCGATATGGCAAAAAAGTACGAGGTAGATAAGGTAGAACTGTTGGTGTTTGATGCGCTTGAAAAGGGGTGGATTTTGTTGAGCAGAGAGGTGAGGTTTATGGGTTATTGAATGATTAATTTTTGTGAGTAGATTTTGTCTTCTGAAATTATTTTTAGGAAGTAGATGCCTTTGGGTTGGGTGGATAGGTCTGCATTAAATATTTTTAACTGTTCCGAATTTTCCTTTTGCCAAACTACATTACCAAGTACATCATAAACGATAATTTTTTCCGGAGTTGATTCGGTTATAAAAATTGCGAAAATTCCGGTAGATGGATTAGGTATAATTTTAACACCATAATCCTTTGTTTCAAACTGTTGTTGCTCCTGTGCGTTTTGAGTTTTTGGTTTTACTTCTGCAACAGGACTTAATTGCTGAATTGTTCTTAAGTTATTGCCTCCATAAACGATATTATCAGCACAAGTTACATCATCAATGTATGCTCTGAAATAAGCTCCTTCTACTATTTGCGTTCCGTTTTTAATTACTATACGATTTTCGGATTTTACAATTGTATTTGAAGTATTATCAAATATAACAGGTGTGTTGCTTGGAGGGTATGTGATATTGAAAAATGGAATACTTGGAGGAAAGAATAAATATCCTTCAATCGTCAATTCATTCAATGTGGAATAAAAATTGGGACCTCCCGAAAAAGTATTATTGTTAATGTGGACTGGTGGAGCAAGATGCAAAACAACATTTGGGTAAGCTGAGTTTGTTGGATCTAGCCATGGTTGAAGATGTTCATCTGAGTTGGGACTAACCAGAGGATAGCCATCATATGCAAATCTGAAAATTCCACTTAAAACAAAGTCACCTGGAGGTTCTGGCAAGGGCTTGCAGCCATATGTGGATCCCTTCAAAATTCCAGTGAGTAAATGACTTTCATGATTAAATAATGGAGATCCTGAAGAGCCTGGCTGTGCTCTTCCTGCATGCCTCCAAAAAACAGGATAAAATGGTGGGTTCCAAAATTCGATACCGAAAAGATCTGTCTGAATAAGAGGACCTGCAAGAGAAACTTTCATTAAGTATGCACCGGGATGACCAAGAAATGTACCTACAGGTGGATATAAATTTGGTGCCCCTCTCCAACCGGCATAAACAATGGAAGTATTAAGATTTGGAGCTGATGACATTTTTAATAATGCAATATCGGTATACCTATGTGCTGCTTTAAATTCAGAACCTGATATGCTAAATGAAGGAGGGTCTATATCTGGGTTGTTACATATAGGAGAATAGTTATTAAATTTAAAAATCCAAGTTTCCACATTATTCATTTCACATGTGTTAATTTGTTGATCTCCTGCCCCAAAATCTGGATCTCCATCTCCATCTGTATCACATCCTATATCAACAACATGCATGGAAGTTACTACATAGGGTGTAAAATCATTATAAATGTTATTTACTAAAACACCGGTTCCGAGTTGTTCATTGTCTCCATATAATATCATACAAACAGAATGTTTTTCTACGCACCACTCAGCTCCCTCTGGACAATTGACCTCGATATGACAAATTGATTCAACTTCTGGGTTACCGGAAATGTTCTTATAGCCATATATTGTTTTTGATAATATTATGGAAGGGGAAGTTGAGTTACCGCTTTTTTCATTATACTCAAGATAAATTGAATCTTCTGCAATTACATCTGTAGAAAATTTACCGTGAGGCTGGTTGTTTGCACTTGTAAATGCACCCAACAAAATTCCTTTGGTGAGACTGTATACATAAAACTTTGAACTATCTGGCATATAAAAATTGCTGAATATTAAATTGATTGAAAGTGCCCCAGTGCAGACAATTCCTATTCGGCAGATTTTATCTCCGTTACTTAATGTATCCCACAAACCTGCTTGCAAAATATTAATTTCAGTTTTTTGAGCTTTCCCGAAGCGAAAATATAGTCCCATACTATCTGCTTCGGTTAATAAAGAATCTTCATGAAGTAGTGCCTGAATATTGACTTGAGGAATATTCAAAAAATACAATTGATTAGCAGAACGAATATTCTCACTGCTGCTTTCAATACTCCATGGAATTCCAAATGAGTGAATTTGTGCTTTCGCACATATTAAAAACAATATAATAGTTGTGGTAATGATAGATTTTTTCATAGCTCTTGTTTTTGAAGTGGTATAATAGCTCCAACATGTAACCCCCAAACCTGATTAATTACTTTTGTGTTTGACCAGATAACAGGGTCTTTGTATTCCACAATGTTTTTCATTCCCCAGTCGAAAAATATGTTCAAATCTAATTTTACATTATAATCTTTTAATTTTCTTTTTATCCCTATTCCACCAATTAATCCCCAATCTGAATTTTCATAACGCCTTTTGGCTTCGGGAAGCAAGACTGTACAAAACATCAAATCCTGATAATTATCACTGATACCAACTCGATAAGAGTATTGTGCGCCTGTAATTAAGATTAATGAAAGTTTTTTGGTTGCTTCATAACACCATTTGAATTGAAAAGGTATTTTCAAATAAGATATATCAACAAATAGATGAAGTGTTTGATTTGGCAAAAAACAATTCGAACTCGTTTGCGGATAATTTTCAATTACATAATCCTCTCCTTGTAATGATAAACTAATACCACTTTCAAGATATAGCCATTTACGCACTTGGTGCTCTATTCCTAAACCAAAAGCAAAGCCTAATGTGGATTTTGATAGAACTTTAATTTCTCCTGAAGGTTTAGAAGCTTGATAAAATCGTGTGTTTAAAAAAGAGCCACTTATAACTAACTCCGATTTATTTTGAGCAATACTTGAGCCGTAAAGAAAAAGTACTAAATAAATTAAAAAAAATCGCATACTATTTTTGTTATTTATTTTGAACTTGTTGTTTCAACAGATTAATTTCTTTTTGTTGCTGCAGAAGATATAGGGTTAATTCTTCTATTTTCATAAGAAGAATAGCGTTTGACTCACCTAAACTTAATCCATTTTCCTCTACTTGCTTGGCAGGAGGAACATTTGGCAAATGACCGTTTACATCAATAAATTTTTGCACACTGTCAAGAGGCATTAGGAAATAACCAGGATAGAAAACAAAATCTGACCAACTAGTTTCAACTATTATTTCTTTTGCTCTTATTTTTCCATTTACTGCAAGTTTAAAACCATTGACAGGATTTAAAGTGCCAATTCCTACGTTTCCGTTTTGTTGAACTTTTATGACATCACCAGCTCCGAAAATTCCAATTGATATATCGCCAGAAAATGTTGATTTTATATAATTGCTATTATCTCCTAGGTATAGGAAAGAAGCATCACCTGCATTGGTGAAATTGTTTGTTCCTTTTATAAGAATATTTCCACTGTTAACTTGGAGTTTTTCAGTTGGATTTGTTGTTGCAATTCCAACATTGCCAGTAGTATTTAATCCATTGGATGTACCGACAAAAAAAGTTGGAATGTCGCTATTAAACCCTACGCCAAAAGAATTTGAAAAATTAAAAAAGGTTAAACCTGTTGGTGTCCCTGAGCCAATATAAACTCCGTTTGTACCACCAACTCTGATTCTGAAACCTATTGCGCATGAATTTGCGCCTGTTGCAAGTGTATTCCCGCGTCCGATTGTTACACCTTTTACACCAATACTGTTGTCATTATAAATTTGACCAAGGGTTGGATGAATAACAAAAGTACTATCGCCAAATCGAATTAAACTATCGCCCGGCAGTGGAATAATTCGAGATACCTGGATTTTTCCACTTGTGCGCACATCGCCAACAACATTTAGTTTAATATTAGGGAGAACTCCACCGCCAATACCAACATCGCCAGTGAGGCTGGTGTTACCGACTATTACCGGGATTCTGCCTGTGTCGGCATTTACTTCATCACTGATGACAACACCTGATGCGAAAACTGTACCTGTTACACGCATGTTGCCCCAAACATCGAGTTTATATTGCGGAGTGAATGTTCCGATGCCGACATTTCCGGTGCCGTTGTAAACAATATCGTATCCGTTTGTCCATCCGCTATTGGAAAAATTAATTGTGCCCCAAGTTCCGTTTGAGTAAAGAACTTTTGTCGGGTCATTATCATAAGGCAAGGCAACAATGTTACCATCGTTATCGAATGTTACCAATCCGGTACCAAGATTGGCGATTGAATTCATCTGGACTACTCCTGTAGGGAGTATCCGCATTGCTATTTGGTTGTTTGTTTTGAAAACAAGGGCTGTGTTGTTTACCGAGCCAAAGAAATCAGTAGTTGATACGTTGTTTCCGCTGTTGCTCAGAAGGCAGCGTTTTGTTGAGCAGAGCTAATGATTGAAAAAAGGAGTGCGGAGATTAGGATTAATTTTTTCATTGTGATTGGGTTTTGTATTTTGGAATTTGTATACATAATTAATCTATTTCTTTGTGAAAAGCAAATTTGTTGTGGAAGATTCGATAAAAGAACTGCGCCAATAAGCTAAACCTGATGGAAAGGAGCTCCGCGACTTGAGAGCAGGAATGTCGGTAGGAAGAAAGGAGGATGGTGGTTTTCTCACAAAAAACTTTACTTTTGAATAAACAAAAACAACCACCATGAAAAAACTCTACACCCTCAGTTTAGCTTTACTCTTTGCTGTTTCATCGTTTGCGCAATACATAGCAGCAGGAGGCAATCACACACTCGCCCTTTGCAGCGATAGCACAGTAAAAGCCTGGGGATACAATACCACAGGTCAGCTGGGCAACGGAGGTAACACAAGCAGCAACATTCCGGTTTCGGTAAATAGCATTACAGGCATTGTGCGCGTATCGGCAGGTGCCGAGTTTTCGCTTGCGCTGAAAAGTGATGGAACAGTGTGGGCATGGGGAAGAAATCAATACGGGCAGTTAGGCAACGGTAACACTACTAACAGTA
>Ga0247727_10014886_pt1 | contig 12848 bp, 12 predicted proteins | sample WisWelCaveWW1625_FD_202498 | JGI IMG/M metagenome (GOLD analysis project Ga0247727, IMG submission 202498) | Biofilm microbial communities from Wishing Well Cave, Virginia, United States - WW16-25 | ecosystem: Environmental > Aquatic > Deep subsurface > Groundwater > Cave microbial mat | place...
AATATCACTGACATCTTCTTCTGTTGTGTATTTTGTTGGTTGTGACATAAATTATTTACTCGTTTCGTCTTTGGACAAGTTTTCTCTTGCAGCAGATAAATTCTTGGTCTTATCTGTGAATCTTTTGACCGTCTTTACGATTCCTACAGATGATATCAAAAAACCCAAAAAAACAAAAGCGAGAAAAATCCAAGGCTTTGTGTCATAGCGATTGTCGAGCGCTTTACCCGCAAACAAAGCCAAGATCACCGGAAAAGCAATCCATGTCGAAATCTCACTAAAAACCGTCACCGCCGGATGCCACCAATTTTTCTTGTAATTTTTATCCATAACAATTGTTGTTAAATTTGTGAGCGTGGATGGAATCGGACCATCGACCTCTGTCTTATCAGGACAGCGTTCTACCACTGAACTACACGCTCAAACTGAACACAAACAAATCAGAGATATTATCTCTGATTCAATAAAAATATAACAAAATAAAGCTTTTTAGGCAAATTAAAATAAATCCCCGCCGAGGCTGTGCTAGAGCTCTGGCGGGGAAATCTTAGGGCATCATGTGGTTTTTAAGCCACAAAAAACCCTTTCTGGCCTTTTTTAATATTCTCGGATGCAAGAGAAATCCAGAAAATACCAAAAGGCCAACAAAAACAATCGGGAGTAGTTCTATCAAGTTGTATCCTCCTTTGGATTGAGAATCTTTTATAACACAAATCAAAAATAAAAACAATAGAACTTAGTACCCGAATTCAGGAATTGTATTCAATTTATTTAAATCACTTTATCCTTCACTCCACTAACCTCTTGTACAAAGAAATCCACACCATCGGATATGACTTTGACATATCCGGCATTGGTCACTGCTCCAGAAGGAATATTTTTGTAATCAAAATATCCTAGATGTATCAAAAAAGTCCTTATGCATCCACCGTGTGTAGCCACGAGTACATTTTTACCAGCATAAGCCACAGCCACTTCTCTCAAAAAAGCTATGAATCGCGACACAATCTCTTCATCACTTTCAATGCCTTCGTAAGGTTTGAATTTCATTCTTTCTGCTTTTTCAACTTGCTTCATTTCTTCGTAAATATGTTTAAAAATTTTTCTAAATTCCTCTATCGGTTTTCCTTCCCATTGCGCATAATTTCTTTCTTGTAAAGCCTTTGTGGTTTGTATCGCCAAATCTCTTTCTAATTTTAGTATCTTTGCAGTAGTGTGAGCTCTCTCCAAATCTGAAGAAAAAATGGCATCAAAATGTATATCTTTTAACTTTTCTGCGGTATTTTGTGCTTGAGAAATTCCCTCTTCGGTCAGTGGTGCATCCAAACTACCCATCAAATATCCGTTTTTATTGGATTCTGTCTCTCCGTGTCGTACTAAATATATAGTACAAAAATTTTTATTATTTTGATTATCTTTTGTCTGCATAAAATTAAAATTTATTTACATATTACTCTCTTCTAATTAAGAATGCTATAATCATAGCATATCATTTAATATATTTATGGAATCTTCAATACCATCACCAAATGGATCAGATCTTCGTTCTTTATCAAAACAAAGAGAAAAAGAACTTCGATATGTAATTCATTTGTCCGAAAGAAAGAAACACACACCTGCCACAGCTATTGATATTTGGAAATCAAAAATTCCTCCCCTTGTGTCTAAAGAAAGATGCGATAAAGAAGAGTTGATTTTAGGAGAAATAATTCACAATTGTAATATTGCTGAAGCAAAATTAATTGAAAAATACATACAGGAAAATCAACTTGCACACAAACTAAATCGCATTTTAGAAATAAAAATACGAAACCTACTAAAACAGAGATCTGATGATATTTTGAAATTCGCCAATACAGAAACAAAAGATTTAATCTTGACAAACACTAAAGAAAATGCTGCATTGAAACTTGCCAATACAAATATCAGATTTTTGATCTCCGAAGCATCAAAGTTTTATTCTTCACACAAAAATATGGATGAAGCAGGTATTATTTCATTGGGTGATTTGATCAATGTTGGATATATAGGACTTAAAAAAGCAGCCGAGCGGTACGATTATACAAGAGGTGTAAAATTTATAAGTTATGCAAAATATTGGCTTGATCAATCAATGATTGAATTCTTTTTAATACACGGTAAAACAGTGCGTCAATCAAATAATTTTACCCAAAATTCTTTTACGATTATCAGTGTACGCGATTTATTGTTGGGCAGATATAATCGTGAACCCACACTTGAAGAAATATTCAAATTTCTTAAGAAAAGAAATAAGTTAAAAAAATACGGAGGAGGTTTATTCAATCAAGAAGAAATTTACGCGCACTTGAATATGGCTGGCGTAAACCATATCAGTCTTGATGCTAAAAATGAACACGATGAAAGAAATTTGTATGAAAGGATACTTCCTTCATCTATCTTATCCCCTTTTGAATCAGACGAAGATTCTGAAACAAAAGAAAAAATAGCAGAAATTATTAGAACATTTTTTATTGAAAGATATAATCATATTGTGACGACAACACTTCATGGTTTTTCGTTAAAAACGAAAGATAAAATTGAAAATAAAACTACTTCAGAACAACGAAAGACAAAAGCCTTAGAAGAAGAACAGATTTTCCATCTTTATTATCAAGTTTCTACTCCACATTTTACTGCAAACACAGATACAAAGATGACTCACGAAAATATAGAGAAAGTACTGATGCTACAAAAAGGAATTCAGAAAATGAAAGGAAAGAAAATTCGTGGCGAAAGAGTGCGCCAGATCCGTGAAAAAGTCGCAGAAGAATTTTTCAAATACGCCAAAAAACATTGGTTACAAAAACCAAAACAATTCTTGAATTAAAAACAACTATATTTATTTTATTTAAATCTTTTCTTCAAGAGCTTCTATTCTTTTGTCGTGATGCATTATTGAACCGTAAAGATCGTCATAATTTTCATTTAACTCTTTGAAGGAATCTCTGGTCTCCATTTTAAAACTTTTCAAATCAAGTCTGAGATCTTGGATTTCTGACTTAACTTCGTAAATATCATTTTTTGTTGCCATATTTTTAATATCGTCTTTCGTAGCCATATTTCTAATATCGTCTTTTGTAGCAATATTTTTAATATCGTTTTTTGTAGCAATATTTTTAATATCGTTTTTCGTAGCCATCACTTCAAGAATCTTTGCTGTGATTTGGGCAATGGTTTCAACAGATTTTGCAAGCTCTTTTAAATCATCATTCATAATGATGATTCTATCACTAAAAGTGTTTATAATGCAAACCTTTTTAAGATGAAACTACCCAAACTAAAAACCACTCCGAGTTGCCTCAAAGAGTGGTTTTTAGTTTTTAGATAATCAAATAGACTTATCCGAGATCGAGAGAATTAATATTCTCGGCGACCACGATTGCCTCCACCGTATCCACCATTGCTATTTCCACTGTATCCACCACCAGCTTGGCGAGGAGGACGAGCTTCCATAGGACGAGCTTCGTTGACAGTAAGCTTGCGGCCTTCGTATTCCTGATCGTGGAACATAGAGATAGCTTTTTGAGCTTCCTCTTCTGTTGCCATTTCTACGAATCCAAAACCTTTCGAGCGACCTGACATCTTATCCATTATAATCACAGCAGAAACAACTGTTCCAGCTTGTGCAAAGAGCTCTTTAAGAGCATCTTCTTGAACACTGTAAGGTAGACCCCCTACATATAGCTTTGTAGCCATAATACTTTTACTTCTCTCATTTTTGAAAAAATGAGCAAAAACAAATTATAATGCCTGCATATCGATTGCAAGCGTAGATACTCCTGTCGCCCTCTGGTCTTTTTAACAAAACTAAAAGCTATCTGAGAAACTACTAATATAAGTATAGCACAAATAAAACACAATAGCAATTATTATTCCAGGAAGCCACCAGTCTGTTGGTTCCAAAGTTTTGAATACATACCATCTTTAGCTAAAAGTTCTTTGTGAGTGCCTTCCTCTGTTATTTTACCATTATCCAGCACTATAATCCTATCCATCTTTTGAATAGTGGAAAGTCTATGAGCAATGACTATGGCTGTCTTGCCTTTCATAAGTTCACTGAAAGCTTCTTGGATATATGACTCACTCATACTATCGAGCGAACTAGTGGCTTCGTCTAATACTATTATTGGAGCATCTTTCAACATTGCGCGAGCTATAGCCACCCTTTGTCTTTCACCACCAGAGAGTTTGACTCCCCGTTCTCCTACCAATGTATCGTAGCCATTTGGAAGTTTAGTGATAAATTCGTGGCAATGAGCTTTTTTGGAGGATTCGATGATTTCAGATTCAGTAGCATTTGGATTTGAATAAGCAATGTTTTCTTTTATTGAACGATGAAAGAGTATCGGATCTTGGGGCACATAAGAAATGACGCTTCGCAAATCGTCTTGAGTAATTTTTGAAATATCTTGTCCATCGATAGTGATCTTGCCTTTTTTTACATCAGCGAATCGCAAAAGCATTTTAGTAAATGTGGATTTTCCAGAACCTGAGTGACCCACAAGACCGACCTTCTCTCCCGCTTTTATTTTCAAATTAAAATTTTCAAAAACTGCTCTATCCTCGATATATTCAAAATGCACAGACTCAAGAGAGATATCTCCTTTGGAGATATCTAATTTTTCAGGATTTTTAATATCCAAAACACTTGGTACTTTATCAAAAATATCTATCATTTCTTTTGCGTTTGTTAAAGCTTCCATAAATTTATTTATAGAATGCGATAAATCCCAAATGCGATCAAATATGGCTACTATATATACATAAGCCATTACAAATATTCCTATAGAAATCTCACCATTATGCCAAAGATTTATCATTGTATACAAAATAAAAATATGAAAAGATACCATTAAAAAAGCTTGAAAAAAACTGCGGATAACATAATATCGGTAAGTTGCAAAAGATCTGTCTCTAAGATTGGCACTGGTCTCTCCGAAAGAGTTTTCCTCATTTCTGAAAGCGGAAAATATCTTTATATTCAGTACATTTGTAATAGTGTCAGCCAAAAATCCTGTAATCTTAGAATCCGCTTCGGCTACTTTAATATCTAATTGTATTTTCTTTTTTGTGAAAAATAAAACTATTAAAAAATATATTAAAGACCAAATTAAGATATAGAGTGATAAGACTTTTGATTGAAAATATAAAGAAAAAGCGGCCAAAGCTGTAGAAGTGATTATTGGCCAAAAATTCGCAAATAGCACATCAGCTACAGTATGCAAAGATTGCGCAAATCTTTTTACTTTTGTAACCAAACTTCCAGCAAAATTATTAGTAAAAAAAGAATACGAATGTTGTAGTAGTTTACTGAAAGATAAATCATATATATCTTTGTGGGCTTTACTCAAAAATCTAAAATATACATAATCAGAATATCTAGGTGTAATTACTGAAATCATCAAAGATATGGCCATCGCGAGTAAAAAAGCTAGAGATATTTCAAGTCTTTCATTTATAGGTATTTCTGTCTTACTAAGTGTATCTAAAATATTTTTATAAAAATAACCACTTGCGATGAATCCAAATAACTGTCTACCCATACCAAATAAAAATACCGAAAAAAGAGCAATTTTGTATTTTCGCAATATTTGCCAGTAATAATGAAAAATTCTTTTAAATGACATAAAAATAAAATCAAACGCAAAAAATGTTTTGCGTATAAAAACAATATTACTCCTCTTCTTCGTCTCCAACAACTCCAGATAATAATGAATCAATAATATCGCTGATATTGCCCTCCATTATTTTCGGCAGATTGTGCCAAGATTTCTTGATACGATGATCTGTGATCCGATCTTGCGAAAAATTGTAAGTGCGGATTTTTTCTGATCTGTCTCCTGTGCCTATCTGGCTTTTTCTTTCGCCTGCATATTTTTTCGCTTCTTTTTCTTCTTCTAATTGTTGTAACTTAACAGTCAATATCATTAATGCTTTTTCTCTGTTTGCCAGCTGACTGCGTTCGTTTGTAGAGCGCACATCTAAACCTGTGGGTTTATGAATCAAACGCACTGCCGTCTCTACTTTGTTTACATTTTGTCCACCTTTGCCACCAGAGCGAGAATATTCCATATCCAAATCCGCCGGATTTATCTCAAAACGCACTTTTTTTCGAATAGGAAGTACTGCGACCGATGCAGTAGAGGTGTGAACCCTGCCATTTTTCTCTGTCGTTGGCACTCTTTGCACTCGATGCACGCCTGTCTCGTAGCGAAGCATATCATACACACCTTTGCCTTTTATTTCAAAACTCGCTTCTTTATATCCACCGAGTTCATTTTTGGATTCATAATTTGTTTTCCATTGCCAACCTTTCATCGTGGTGAAAAGTTCATACATATGCGCGAGCTCCCAAGCAAAAAGTGAAGCCTCATCTCCACCTGCGCCTGCGCGCACTTCGAGAACTATCTCGTTTGTCATCTCTTCCTCTTCTTTTTCCTTATTTAAAATATCTTGGATTTGTTTTTCTAAAACTTCTTTTTGCTCCTGAATATATTTCAATTCTTTTGAAGCAAGTTCGTGCATAGCGTCATCACCTGCCATCATCTCACGCACTTCTCCCTCTTCACGAGACAAACGATCAAGCTCTCCGGCCAAATAGCTGGTATTATGATTCTTTTTTAATTCTTCAAGATCAAGACTCATCTTGATTTTTTATTTTTTAGATTTTGCTGTAGCGGCGGCTCTGCGTTTGTTGAAGCGTTCTACGCGTCCTGCGGTGTCCATCACCTTTTCATTACCAGTGTAAAATGGATGACATTGACTGCAGATTTCTACTTTTATTTCAGAAAGAGTTGAGCCCACAAAAAACACAGCGCCACAAGCGCAAGTGGCCTTTGTTTTTGCATCGTATTTAGGATGTGTGTCTTTTTTCATTACTTTGACAGATTATCACGATTTTAAAGGAAATGCAACTTAAATTGTGAATTCCAAAACTTAGCAAATAAGCAAAATTCTCATCGCTCCTTCCATTTTGCTAAAGCAAAACAAGTCCCACACGACTGAGAATTTTGCTTATTTGCTAAGTTTTGGAATTTTCACATTAAAGCAAATCTATATTCGCTTGAATAGTGGTTTTATATTTCATCACGCTTTTGCTGTAAGTACAAGATGATCCACCAGAACCGTAATACCTACAAGCCGCTTTGTTTTGAGCGCTAGCGCTATTACCTACTGCGCCCAGATCAGTCAGATACATTGCAGATGCTATAAAGGCATCCTTGGGAGCCCAAGGATTGGCTTCGAATCCTAGCATTTCTTTTAAGCGATTTTCAAATATTTTCCAAGTCGAAGGAATAAATTGCGCAGGACCCATCGCTCCACCATATCCGGCAACACCAGCAATAGGACAAGACACTATAGTCTTCAATGGATTGAGTCCAAATCTACCAGTGATTCCTAAAAATGGTTCTATGTCGCGGGTAGGTTTCATCAGATTCGGCCAAGTCTTACCTGAAGCGATGGTCACCCCATAGCCCGCTTGAGGGCCACTGACATCTGTCAGATAACATTTCCCTACATTTGCGCCTAGGCTACTTTCTTGAGTTAAAATAGCAAGAAGAAAAGCTGGATCTATGCCAGTCTTTGCTTTTGCTTCATTTGCATATTCAAGAGCTGTGCCGAATTCTATTTTTTCTGAAATACCGGCCAAACTAAACAAAGCGCTACGAATTTTATTTGCTATGACTTTTTTTTCTTCCGCTAGTTTTTTATATTCACTTTCTTTTTGCTTGCTTATCGAGAGCAATTTTTTCTTTTCTGCTTCACTTTGCGTTACCTTTTTTTGCGCAATTTCGAGTTCGGCTTTTGCATCTGTCTCAGCGTCTTGCTTTTTTTCCAAATCTTTCTTTTCTGCTTCTGTCTGATCTTTTATACCTCTGATTTCCTCCACAGAATCTTTCACTGCTTCTTTGATAGACGCATAAGATTCTACATCGCTGTAAAATGAAGAGAGGTCCTCATCAGAAAATACCAGGTAAATAAAATCTTTATTGTCGAAATCATTAGTGTTACGCAAAAGTTGCGCCAAGGATTCGTGTTCACGATCTATTTTCTCCGAAAGAGTGTTTATCTTTTTTACTTTGTCTTTTATGTCTACTTGCAACAAAGCAATTTTTGAACTACGCGATTTGACTTGTGCAGTAAGAGCTTTTATCTGACTATTCAAGTAATCCACATCTCCTTTCAAAGTGCCTGTTTGTTTCCGTTGTTCTGCTTGTTTGTTGAGAAGATTCGCCAATTCTGCTTCGACTTGGTTGAGTTCATTTCGACAGAAATTTTTATCTGCTTCTGAAGACGCATTATTTAAAGTCAGACAATCAATAGCAGCATTTGCCCTTGAAACAATAAGAATCGATATTAAAAAAACCAACAAAAAAACAAAAGGAAAACACCAAAAAATCCTCTTTGTCATAGAGATCATTATAGCACAAAATGAGTATTTTAAAAAACAGTAGAACTAACTTTTTGATTCTGTAGGTGTTGCGCCGGCTTCTGCGCCTTCTTCCTCTTTCTTGCCTTTCTTTTCTACTTCGATAGCAGACAAATCTACAGGAGTTGCGACTTCTTCTTTTTCTTCTACTTGAAGCACGATAGATGCTACTACTTCATTGCCGTTTGTGATCATAGAAACTCCAGAAGACAACACGAGATTTGAAACCAAGATATTATCTGCAACTGTAGCAAGTGAAGAAATATCCACAGAAATATTTTGAGGTAAATCTTTTGGCAGAGCTTCGACTTCGACTTCTTGGAGAGCTTTTACGAGGTTACCCAAAGCGCCTTTCACCGCAGGAGAAACACCCACGAATTCTAGAGGTACTTTCACCTTAATCATTTTATTCATATCTATAGCCAAGAAATCCGCGTGAATAGGGGTGTCTGTCACAGGATGTACTTGAACTTCGTGAATCAACACATCCACATTTTCACCATCCACAGAAAGCTTGATAGCGGAAGACTCTCCAGCATTTTTCCAAATTTTCTTGAATTCAAATAGTGGCACAGATATAGGAGTACTAGGCTTGCCAGCACCATAAAAAACAGCTGGTATTTCCCCAGCTTTTCTCAAAGCATCTGCGACTTCGCTTTCATTTCGTTTTTTAGCCTTAATAGCAAACATAAAAGCATTATATATAAAATAATTTAAAAAGCAAATGTAGCACTATATTTTATGTATAGCTTTATGTTCTTTTGCTAGATGCGAAAGCATATACTCTTTTGTCCCCGCCTGCGCAAACATACCAAGAGTACTTTCTATTTCTACTTTTTTGCCGGGATTAAAAATATTTTGTGGATCAAATATTTGCTTTATTTCTTTGAATAAATCTATGATGTGTTCTTCGTACATCTTTTTCAAATATGGAGTTCGTACTAGACCATCATTGTGTTCAGCCGTAATAGATCCACGATATTTTATCACAAGATCATAGACCTGTTCGCCAAGCTCATCGATAATCTTAGTAGTATTTACATTATTAAAATCCATCAAGGGTATAATATGAAAATTACCATCGCCCGCGTGCCCTGCTATCGTATAAGTCAATTTATATTTATTAAGTATTTGATTTAATTCTGGTAAGAATGTCGGTAAAAATTCTGGACGAACGATGATATCATCTATAAATGGCGCAGTTCTGCGACCTTTGATATGTTTACGCAGTAAAGAAAAACTCTCTCTTCTAATACTCCAATATTTTTCTAATTCTGATTCGTTCTCTGTAATGTGTGTTTTTACTTTGAAATTTTTTATGTTTTCTTTTAATTTCAAACACTGTCTGTCCACCGAGCTTTTATTTTCTCCAGCAAATTCTGCAAGCAAGATCAATTTTGGTATGCCACCTAACAGCATCATTTTTAATTCTGGTAAAAAACTCCAAAGGAATTTCATAGAACTGATAAAGCCCCTATTTTTTAAAAAATCTGGGAAAAATCTTACAGCCAGACGCATAGTCTTGTCATCATAAGTCTCTAATGTTTCTGGACTCAACAGCAATGTTTCGTCTACTAATCTGCCCAATGGCTCTGTATCATTCATAAATATCACCACGAGTTTGGAATATTTTGGATTTGGTACTAATCGAAAAGTGATTTCTGTAGCTATGCCCAGAGTCCCCTGCGAACCCACTAAAAGTTTATTCAAATCAAACCAATCTTTATTTCTTTGTTTATCCAAAACATTCCAAATATAATATCCTGCAGAATTTTTGTGTACATTTGGTTTGGCGTGTTTTATTTCTTCTTTATTTTTATTTATTAAATCGTATATTTTTTTAGAAACTTCACTTAGTAAATTTGATTCTGTTATCTTTTTAGTGAATTCATTTTGAGATAAAGGTTTGACTGTGTATTCCCTGCCATCAGAAAATACAACCTTGGCTTCTAAAATATAATTTTCAGTTTGTCCGTATTTTAAAGTTTTCTCCCCGGCGGAGTTGTTGCCATACATACCACCCATAGCGTTCATACTCTTTGAAGCAGTGTAGCAAGGTAAAATCAATCCTTTTGCTAAAGTTATCTTTTCAAAATCTCTATAAAACATTCCCGGCTGTACTGTGATCGAATCATCAGAAAATTTGATCAGTTTATTCATATGTCTGGTAAAATCCAAAATCAAAGACTCACCTATCGCTCCACCAGACATATCTGTGCCAGCGCCACGCGGAGTGATCGAAAGATTCTTCCAGTCTTTATTTAATTCTGGATCTTTGTATTTATCTTTATGTAGAGCTACAAATTTAACTAAATTTTTTACATCTTCTGCATCTTTCGGGAAAAGCACCAACCTGGGTCGTACTTCCAAAATACTCGCATCGTGCGAATATTTTGAAATAGTCTCCTCGCTATCCTCTACCTCGCCCTTAAAGAATTTTAATATTTGCTCTTTTAGATCAGATAACATTCATTTATTATTACATAAATATAGAATCAAAACAATTTAGCATTAGTAGACGATCGTCTGTTATTGCTAAATCCACTAGCTACTATAGATTATAGTATTTTTTAATAATATTTTTTATTTGAAATTATTTTTCCAATAAATAATTTTTGAAACTCTGAAAATCTATAGGTAGCAAAGTCGCGACTTTTTCTTTTTTCATTGGCTCTTCGAGCTCTTTTGGTATTTCTAATTTTTTATCTATTACTGGTTCTACTACTTCGCCAAATTTTACAGGATGAGCTGTCTCGAGAAAAACTCCTTCGATTTTTGCATTAACACCCATCTCTCCTTTGTATTTTTCTAAACCTAGATATCCCACAGCTCCGTGCGGATCCATAATATAACTATATTTGTCGTAAACTTTTTTTATTGCTTGTCTTGTCTCGTCGTCTGTAAAAGTGTAGCTCATCATATCTTTCTTCATCGCTTCTATATTTCCACCATATATCTCAAATATTCTAGCGAAATTGCTAGGATTACCGACATCCATTGCGTTTGAAAGTGTCTGCACAGAATTCTTCGGTTCATACTTTCCAGATTCCAAAAATGGAAGCACCGTATTATTCACATTACAAGCAACCACAAACTTATCTATCAGCAAACCCATTTTTTTTGCTATGACTCCAGCCGTGAGATCTCCCAAATTTCCAGAAGGCACAGAAAAGACGACTTCTCCTTTTATTCCTCGTTTTTTCATCTGCGCGTATGCATAAAAATAATACATCGCTTGTGGAAGCAAACGCATAATATTTATAGAATTTGCTGAACCGAGATTGTATATATTTTTTATATCTTGATCCACGAAAGCAGTCTTGACCAATTTCTGACAATCATCAAAGACACCTTGTATTTCCAAAGCAGAGATATTGCCACCATATGTAGTGAGTTGTTTTTCTTGCAGATTGCTCACTTTGCCACTCGGATAAAGTATGATGACCTTTATTTTCGGCACTCCAAAAAATGCCGAAGCCACAGCACTGCCTGTGTCACCAGAAGTAGCGACCAATATAGTAAGTTCCTTTTCGCTATCTTTCAAGAAATAAGACATAACGCGAGCCATAAACCGTGTGGCAAAATCTTTGAAAGCAAGAGTCGGCCCGTGATAAAGCTCGAGAACATTGAGACCTTCATCTAGATTTTTGACAGGAGCGTCAAAATTAAAAGATTCATCTACAATATTTTTCAAAACTTCCGGTGGAATATCTCGTCCCATCAAAACCTTAGCAACTTCAAAAGATATTTCCTGAAAACTTTTGTCCTCTATCCCCTCGAAAAAACTCGCAGGCATCTTTGGTAAAACATCTGGCATAAAAAGCCCACCGTCCTCTGCAAGACCTCTCATCACGGCTTCTTTTAAATCAACACTGTCATTCATCGTTTCAAGAGACTCGATTTTCGTCTTTTTTTTGTTTGTACTATGAAATTTTATAAATAATCTTTCACTGAATTAATAAAATCATCGACATTTAATAAAAACTTATTTTTTTTAAAAGGTATCACTATATCCGCATACTTAGCATAAAGTATAGCACGATTGTTAAGTAAAATACGATAACTTCTTTTTAAAGCATCCAGATCATTCTCACTTTTTTTTTGCGAAAAAATATCTCCAAAAACTACGGGCTTTGGATCTTTTATATATCTTTGAAACATTTCTTCTCGCATTTTATCTGTAGCCTCTAGATAAACGATTAAACTATCCTTTTTTATTTTTCTACAAAGTTCATCGCCACAATGCGCAAAACTACCTGTCGTATCTATCACAATATTCTTACTTCTGATCTTATTTTTTTGTTTTTGTATTTTATTTAAAATATCTTGTAGAATTCTTTTCTCTATATTCAAATATTTATCTTGATTTTTTGCATATCTCTTATTATAAGGCTGA
>Ga0247727_10014887_pt1 | contig 12847 bp, 6 predicted proteins | sample WisWelCaveWW1625_FD_202498 | JGI IMG/M metagenome (GOLD analysis project Ga0247727, IMG submission 202498) | Biofilm microbial communities from Wishing Well Cave, Virginia, United States - WW16-25 | ecosystem: Environmental > Aquatic > Deep subsurface > Groundwater > Cave microbial mat | place...
TCTTGCGTCGGCACGGCAATCGGGTCTCCGGTGGCCGGTTTTAAAATATTCAAACTGGACAACATGATTTCGCGGGCTTCCCGCTGCGCGTCAGCGCCGAGCGGCAAATGCACGGCCATTTGGTCGCCGTCAAAGTCAGCGTTAAACGCCGGACAGACCATCGGCGGAATCCGAATCGCCAAATCTTCCACCAGTACCGGCTGGAAGGCCTGCACGCCCAAACGGTGCAACGTTGGAGCGCGGTTCAATAATACTTTTTTATCTTGAATAACTTCTTCCAGAATCGCCCAAATTTCCGGCGTCGCCTGCTCAATCGCCCGGTTGGCGTTGCGGATGTTATGCGCCAAACCGCGCTCAATGACTTTGTTAATCACGAACGGTTTAAAAAGTTCCAGCGCCATTTTTTTCGGCAAACCGCATTGATCCAACTTCAAATCCGGGCCAATCACGATAACGGAACGGCCGGAATAATCCACGCGCTTACCCAGCAAGTTCTGGCGGAAGCGTCCCTGCTTGCCTTTCAACATTTCCGCCAGCGACTTCAACGGCCGGCGCTGGGCGGACAACTGCTGGCTGCCGAACCGGGCGGAGTTATCAATCAACGCGTCCACGGCTTCCTGCAACATGCGCTTCTCGTTGACGACGATGACTTCCGGCGCTTTCAATTCCAAAAGTTTTTTCAACCGGTTGTTGCGGTTAATCACGCGGCGATACAAATCATTCAAATCAGAAGTAGCGTAACGGCCGCCGTCCAGCGCCACCATCGGACGAAGGTCCGGCGGCAAAATCGGGAGTACCTCCATAATCATGTTGCCAGGCGTCATGCCAGTCTTAAAAAATGAAGAAGCCAGCTTCAAGCGTTTTACCAACCGGGCTTCTTTATTGACGTCGGAAACCGTTTTCAAATCTTCATGGATATTCTTAATCACCTGCTTAATATCTAAGCCGGTTAAAATCTTTTTCAATGCCTCGGCGCCGCTGCCAGCCTCAAAAACCTCCGCGAATCGGCGGGATAAATTAAAGTAATCCGCTTCGGACAACACCTCGCCGACTTCCAATCGCTCCAGCAAGCCCTTGGCTTCCTGCCAGCCGGTTTTCAGCTGGTCCACTTTCACGCCTTCCTTGCGGGAAGTTTTTTTCCGGCTTTCGTATTCCTGCTCCAGCTCTTTGACAACTCGGTTTTTCGCCTCGGTATTAACTTTGGTAATAATGTAGGCGGCGTAATAAATTACCCGTTCTAATTTCGGCATACCGATATCCAAAAGCAAACTCAGCTTGGAAGGCACGCTCCGTAAAAACCAAATATGCACCACCGGAGTCGCCAGCTTAATATGTCCCATGCGCTCGCGCCGGACAATCGCGCGCGTGACTTCCACGCCGCAACGGTCGCAAACCACACCCTTATACCGAATCCGGCGATACTTTCCGCAATAACATTCCCAGTCCTTGGTCGGACCGAAAATCCGCTCGGAAAACAAGCCGTCTTTTTCCGGCCGCTGGGTCCGATAATTAATCGTTTCCGGCTTGATGACTTCGCCGAATGACCACTTTAAAATATCCTCGGCAGAAGCAATTTTTAATTTGATGGCGTCAAAATTCATATTTCTTGTTTCTTTTCAGCCCCGCTTTCTCCCTTTTTTATCAGCTCAACATTCAAACCCAATGCTTTTAACTCGCTGACTAACACATTAAAGGAAGCCGGAATATTCGGGCTCTTAATCGGCTCATTGCGAATAATGGACTCGTAAGCGGCGGCCCGGCCGAGTACGTCATCCGACTTAATGGTCAGGATTTCCTGCAAGGTATGCGCCGCGCCATATCCTTCCAAAGCCCAAACTTCCATTTCGCCGAAACGCTGGCCGCCGAATTGCGCTTTGCCGCCGAGCGGCTGCTGGGTGATTAAGCTGTAAGGACCGATGGAGCGCATGTGAATTTTATCTTCCACCAAGTGATTCAGCTTCATCATATACTTCACGCCCACGGTCACCGGACGCGGGAACGCCTCGCCGGTGCGTCCGTCATACAAAATAACTTTGCCGCCTTCCGGCAATCCGGCTTTTTTCATTTCTTCTTTAATTTGCTGTTCGGTCGCGCCCGACAAAGTCGGCGTCACGGCCCGATAGCCGAGTTTTTTCGCCGCCCAGCCCAAATGAGTTTCCAAAATTTGGCCGAGGTTCATACGCGAAGCCACGCCCAGCGGATTCAAAATAATATCCACCGGCGTTCCGTCTTCCAAATACGGCATGTCTTGGACCGGCCGGACCTGAGAAATAACGCCTTTGTTGCCGTGGCGTCCGGCCAGTTTGTCGCCGGCGCGAACTTTGCGAAGCTGGGCCACTTCCACCTGAATGCGTTTAATAATGCCCGGCTCCAACTTGTCGCCGTGCTCACGGGAGAAAATTTTCACGCCCAGCACGTGGCCGTGCTTACCGTGCGGCATGGTCAGCGAAGTATCTTTGACGTCGCGGGCCTTCTCGCCGAAGATGGCGCGCAGTAAACGCTCTTCCGAAGTCAGCTCGCCCTCGCCTTTAGGAGAAATCTTGCCCACCAAAATATCGCCGGCTTTTACTTCGGCGCCAATACGGACAATTCCCTCTTCATCCAAATTCTTTAATTTCTCTTCCGAAACGTTCGGAATATCCGGCGTGGTCACTTCCGGACCAAGCTTGGTATCGCGCACATCGCAATAATGGTCTTCTATATGAATAGAGGTAAACAAATCATCCCGAGCCACCCGCTCCGACAAAATAATCGCGTCTTCAAAATTCGCGCCTTCCCAGGAAAGAAACGCCACGACTAAATTCTGGCCGAGCGCCAGCACGCCATTATCAATAGAAGGGCCGTCAGCCAAATATTCCCCTTTCTTCACTTTTTGCCCCGGCATTACTAACGGCCGCTGGGAAATGCAGGTAAACTGGTTGGAACGCTTGAACTTATTCAAAACATAAACTTTCTTGCCGGTCTTGACGCCTTTAAAAACAATCTGCTTGGCGTCCACTTTTTCAATCGTGCCGTCTTCCGGCGCAATCACAATGTGGCCGGAATCGCGCGCCGCTTTTTCTTCCATGCCCGTCCCGACATACGGAGCCTGGGGCTTAACCGAAACTACGGCTTGGCGCTGCATGTTGGAACCCATCAGCGCGCGGTTGGCGTCATCATGTTCCAAAAACGGAATCAGCGACGTGGCAATACTGATGGCCTGTTGCGGAGCCACATCAATTAATTGCACCTCGCTCTTTAAACAAGTGCCCGGCTCGCCGTTAATGCGGGCTTCCACTATGTCTTCCTGTATATTGCCGTCTTTATCAAACAGCGTGCCGCCGTGAGCGATTTTATATTGCTCTTCATCCAAAGCGTTGAACCAAACCAATTCTTTCGTGACTTTAGCGTTCTTGACCACCGCGTACGGCGTTTCCAAAAAACCCAGTTCGTTCAACTTGGCAAAACTGGACAAATGATTGACCAATCCGATATTGGCGCCTTCCGGAGTCTGAATCGGACAGATGCGGCCGTAGTGAGAACGATGCACGTCACGCACTTCAAAACCGGCGCGCTCGCGGGTCAGGCCGCCCGGACCCATCGCGGACACACGGCGCTTGTGCTCCACTTCCGCCAACGGATTCACCTGGTCCATAAATTGGGACAATTGGGACGAAGCGAAAAATTCTTTGACTACGGAAATCAGCGGCCGGACGTTAATCAATTGAACGGCCGTTAAAGTGCTGGCTTCCAAGGTGGACATCCGGTCCTGAATAATGCGGCGCTGGCGAGCCAAGCCGAGACGCAATTTATTCTGCAAAAGTTCTCCGACCGGACGGACGCGACGGTTGCCAAGATGGTCAATATCATCCGGCTCCGCGCTCTGTTCATTGTTTAACCGGATAATTTCCCGGATGACCATAATCAAATCGTCCAACCGAAGCAGGCGCGAATCTTCGTCTTTAATCTTCAAACGTTGGTTCACTTTGAAGCGGCCGACCAGCGAGAGGTCGTATCGGTCCAGGCGCTGGAACATGGCGTCAATCAAACTGCGGGCGTTGGCTACCGTGGCCAAATCCCCCGGCCGGATGCGCTTGTAAATTTCAATATAGGATTCATCGGTGGTTTTGGCAGAGTCTTTTTTGAGCGTCTGTTCAATATGTTTGATATCACCCTTATCAATATCGGCGAACGTGCTCTTAATTTCTTCGCTCTCCATGCCAAAAATACGCAATAGGTCAGTCACCGGCGCTTTGCGCTTCCGGTCAATTTTCACGCCGATAAAACCGTCGGACTCCGTCTCAAACTCCAGCCAGGCGCCGCGATTCGGAATAATTTTAGCACCGAACAATTTCTTGCCGCGCCACATACTGGCCGTCAGATAGACGCCAGCCGAACGAATCAGCTGAGAAACTACGACGCGCTCTACGCCGTTGATAATAAACGTACCGCGGTCTGTCATTAAAGGAAAATCCCCGAAATAAACCTCCTGTTCTTTATTCTCCTTGGTCTTGTGATTAATCAGCTTCAGTTTCACGCGCAGCGGAGCTTCGTAAGTTAAATCTTTAAAGCGGGCGGTTTCTTCGTCGTACTTTGGCTCATCAAAATAGAAGTCGTTAAAATGAAGTTCCAAGTCTTTGCCGGTGTAATCTTTAATCGGCGTAATTTCTTCCAACAATTCTTTCAATCCTTTTTTTAAAAACCAGCTGTAGGAATTCGTTTGAATTTCTATCAGACTCGGCTGCGCAATCAGCGCTCCGGGATGAGAGGAAAAAACTTTGGTTGGAAGTTTATGAATCATTTGATTTTACACGCCCAGCTCAAACGGAAATTCCATTCCGCAAAATAAATCAGTCTAAAATATGGCCAAAAACCCATATAACGAAAACAAAAAGCCCTAACACTCCCTACAATTGGTTTTAGGGCAATTCAGTTAAATCGTCACAATTAAATCCTATTATACACAACCCCCTCTTGACTGTCAACAGGGGCTTGTGCACATCTCACAAACCTAAGTATTTAGCCCTATTTTCGTTATGTTCTTCAAAGGTGGCGCTGAAAATCGTCCGCTTGGTCTTCGGGTCGGATAAATAGAATAAATACGGGCCGATTTTCGGGCTGATGGCCGCTTTAACGGCGCCGACTCCCGGATTGGATATCGGTCCGGGCGGCAATCCTTTATTTCGGTAGGTGTTGTACGGCGACTTAATATCAAAGTCGCTGCGCGACAACGGATAACAACCGGCCGAAGTTTTTGACTCGGCGTAGCAAATCGTCGCGTCCACCTGCAACGCCATATCAATTTTCAAACGCTTGAGCATAACGCCGGCAACCAATTGCTGGTCCGGGCCGGACGGCACCTCTTTTTCAAGAATTGACGCCAGGGTCAAAATTTCATAATTGGAAAAATGCGCGGTAACCGCCGGACGCTTAGCCAATAACATCGGCCAGACTTTTTCTTGAAATGCCTCCAATATTTTACGTACCACCTGCTCAACCGACGACTGCGGATAAAACCGGTAGGTGTCCGGAAACAAAAATCCCTCCAGATTTTTGGTTCCGGCCAGAAACGGATACTCATCGCGAAGCGATAGCCAATTATATTTCTCCAGCGCGCCCTTACGGATAATTCTTTGCGAAGCCAGAAGTTCGTCAATCTCTTTGATAGTCATCCCCTCAAAAATCACGACTTCTTTGTCCGTGGCTGGAGATTCAACCAACGTCGCCAAAATTTCCGGCGTACTTTGGAAACCGCTCAGCCAATGATTGCCGGCCTTGAGCTCGTCCGAAACTCCGCTCAATGCTCCGTAAACCTTAAACATAAAAGCCGAGCGAATCAGTCCCTGCTGGCGGAGCGCCTCGGCAATTTGCCGGAACCCCATTTCTTTTTCAATCGTGAAATCCTCAAAAACCGGCTCGGCGGAAATAGGATTCAGCAAATACAACCCATAAGACAAAATTAAACTTAAACCGCTCATCGCCAAAGCCAATAGCCAAAAATTGCGGTCAATAAATTGCCTCATTGATTGATAGTTATGCTCTCCAAAATGCCGACTAACATAGCATTAATCAATAAATTGGAACCGCCCTGGCTCAAAAACGGGAAAGAGACGCCGACGACCGGCAATAATCCAAGATTGGAACCGACGTTAAGCGTCAACTGCAATAAAAACATAATCACCGTCCCTAAACTCAATAATTTATAAAAATTATTATCCGCCAAAATTCCAATCCGGATAATCCGTGCCATTACCAGTAAAAAAGCGGCGAGCACTAAGACTCCCCCGACCAATCCCCACTCTTCAATCAGCGCGGCGAAAATAAAATCAGCGTGCACTTCCGGCAAAAATCCCAGTTGAACTTGCGTGCCTTGACCAAAACCCTTGCCCAACCAACCGCCGGAACCAATCGCTATTTTAGATTGAATCACATTGTAATTGACTCCCAGCGGGTCGTAGGTCGGATTGAATAAACCGATAACCCGGTCTTTTTGATAATCCTTAAGAAAAAAATTCCAGCCGGCAAACGCCAGCAAAGAAAAAATAACCAGCCCGACCAAGAGGTATCGCCAGGGAATCCCGCTCACCAGCAAAAACCCCAGCCAAATGCCGCCGACAATTAAAGCCGAACCGAGGTCAGGCTGAAGCAAAATCAAACCCAGAAATACCGCCGCGTACAGGAAAGAAATGATTATCGTATGTAGACGGGCAATCGCCAGATGACGCTTGGCAAAAAAAGCGGCCAAGAGGATAATTAGCGCGAACTTGGCTAATTCGGAGGTTTGAAATTGAAATGGGCCAAGCGGCAACCAACTTCGCGAACCGCGGATAGCCGGCGCTATCAGCAACGTCAAAATCAAAAGCGCCGTCACTGACAAGTATCCCCCTAAAATCGCCCATCGGTAACTGATAATCGGGCGCCAATCAATTTGGGAAAACAAAGCGATAATGGCAAAAGCCACTACCACCCAAGCCAGCTGAAACCAAAAAAATTGCTGATTATTAACGCTGGCCAGCATTACCAAACTGGCGGTCGCCAAAAACAACAGCGCGCCATTTAAATACCAGTCATAGCGTTTAATAAACTGCAGCATATTGTTTAACGGCGCGCCTCTACGTACACTTCCGTCTTGGTCGGGTCAATCTTGCCGCCGAACAATACATTGACCGTGAAAGCCCGTTCTTCAAAGGCCGTGATATTTTCCAGCGTGGTTTTAGAAACACTAACCCTAAAACCGTTTTCGTTATACAACACCGCCATCACTCCGACTTTGCCGACCCGATAGCCGTTACTGTTGGCCGCCAAGCCGCTGACTTTGGCTTGATTGGCAGTTACGGTTGTTTTTAATCCTCGTGTCGTTAAAGCCGGGTCGCTGAAATCAGCCGCTTTGCGCCATTGAACATTGGCGATATCCACTTCCGTTCGCGCCACTCGCCGCGCTTCAAACGGCAAGGCGATATCCGCGACGGCTTTAATCTGCGCCGCGTAAATATAAGCATCGCTCTGAACAGTATGCACCAGCACATCGTTCTCATCATATATTTTTACCGAGTAAGAAAAATCCGCCCCGTAGTTTTGATTCGGATTTTTAATTTTCATAAATAACGTGCTCTGGGACGTCATAATGCCGAGAATTTCCGGAGAACCGAGTACGGAAATCGGCTCTAGCCGTTTCAAGTCGCAGGATTCGCAATTCGGACCGCCGCAATCCACTTCGGTTTCGCCCTGGTCTTGGCGATTGTCAAAACAGGACGGCGCTGGGCGAATCAAAGTTACGTACGCGGCATACACAATGCCGGCCAGCACAACTAAATACAACGAACCGTAAATAAACTGTTTGAGAAAACGAGAACGCATAGTATTTAGAGTATAACAAAAAAGAGGCGGGGCCGCCTTATTTACGCACAGTGATATCTTGGCGAAGCCTACTTTCCCAGCAACTAAAAGTCGCAAGTATCATCAGCGCTAGCCGTTTTTACTGCCGTGTTCGGAAAGGGAACGGGTAGTGCCCAACTAGCTAAATCACCAAGAAATCACTATGTACAAATAGTGTTTTTCACAGACCTGCCTGCCGGCAGGCAGGTAGAAAATTACGAAGTAAAGCAGTCCATTGTTGTAAGCGTGTATCATATAACATATTGCTTATAACTTATAACTGGCGACTATCGATACCCTCGCCAATTATAAGCCATAAGAAAAAATGTGTATGTCGCGGCACTTTATTAGTATCACTCGGCTAAACACATTACTGTGCTTACACCTATGACCTATCAACCTAATGGTCTTTTAGGAAGTGCTGTCTAGTCTTGCGACTAAACGATACGTCATCTTGGGGTGGGCTTCGTGCTTAGATGCTTTCAGCGCTTATCCCTTCCGCACAATAGCTACCCAGCGCTTCACTTGGTAGTAAAGCTGGTACACCAGCGGTGCGTTCACTCCGGTCCTCTCGTACTAGGAGCGACTTCCCTCACGTATCAACGCCTGCAACAGATAGAGACCAACCTGTCTCACGCAATACTCAACTATTACTAATTGTTTGGACTATACCATCCGCTCTGACCTAAGCCAGAGGGGTTGACGTGTTAGCATTCGCCTTGGCGAACACTCCGCTCCGCAAGGGAGCAAGTCTCTACGGGGTTAATCTTATTTTTCTCTTTTTGGAATAATTCAATTCCCTAAAAGAATCAACTAAATCTAGCAACTTTCTAAAGTCCAATTTATTCTTGATTATTTCTTTTGCTTTCAAGATTCTCAGCAAAAGATCTGCCTGCTTTCTTTTCAGAAAAAGAAATGGTTTTACCAACGCGATAAATTTCTTTATTGAATCGGCTTTGCCAATAATGTATTCAAGAATTCCATCATTCCTTTCTCGCATATATCCAAGACCAATCCGAGAACATAATTTCTCAAAATTAATCCTGTCCTTTGCCGATTGGAAGAGAACTATATAGGGCGCAACCTGGAACCCGTACCGATAGGTTGGATTTGGTTTTGCCTGTACATAGATACTCCCATCCGCATCAAGGAATCCTGCAAGATATGCTTCTAGATTTGTTTTTAGCATAAGACAACTTCCCTCGGTATTATCCTAACATATGACAGGTTATATCACAATAATTGTTAGGACTTCACCGATATGAGTCAACTTATTCAAAGAGGATCGCTCCTCTAAGCCGCCGTGTGTATTCGATGTCTTTTTGGTTCAACTATTTGACGGTTTGAACCCAGCTCACGTTCCCTTTTAAATGGCGAACAGCCATACGCTTCCCACCTTCTTCAGCGGGGCGCTAGGGAGAGCCGACATCGAGGTGCCGAGCTTCGTCGTCGCTAGGGACGCTCGGACGAAACCAGCCTGTTATCCCCGGGGTAACTTTTAGCCGATGTCTCCCGCCTTTCTATAAAGGACGGTCGGGTCGCTAACTTCTGCTTTCGCAGCTGCGCGGCTTGTCGGCCTTGCAGTCAAGCTGACTTTTGCGTTTGCACGTCCAGCGCGATTTCCATCCGCGCTAAGTCAACCTTAATAAACTCCTCCGCTACTCTTTAGGAGGATAACGCCCCATTAAAACTGCCCACCAGACACTGTCCCGGCACGTTTTTTTCCGTGCAGGTTAGAATTTAGTATTTTAAAGATGGCTGTTTCATTGTCGCCTCCGCGCCAACCGAAATCGACGCCTCAAAGGCTCACCACTACGCTACGCATCAAAACACTAAAGCCAATATCAAGCTACAGTAAAGCTCCCGGGGTCTTTTCGTCTTGCTGCAGGTACCCCGCGTCTTCACGGGAATCGCATTTTCACCGAGCTTTTCGTTGAGACAGTTCTCCGAGCGTTGCACCATTCGTGCGCTTCAGAACTTACCTGAAAAGGAATTGCGCTACCTTTGGACGGTTATAGTTACCGCCGACATTGACGAGGGCTTGGCCCACTGAGCACATCCAAATTGCTTTAAATGCACCCGCGGGTTTGACCTTCTCGCATCGGTCAGGTGTCACCCCCTATACATCCTCTTGCGAGTTAGCAGGGAGCTGTGTTTTTGATAAACAGTCGCCAGAGACACTTTAGTTGAAGCCTATCTTGCGATAGGCAGGCCTTATTGCGAACGTACGGCCGCTTTTTTGCTTAGTTCCTTAACGAAAAGTCACTCGTTCCCCTGAGGCTACTCGCCTCACCCACCAGTGTCGGTTTACGGTACAGACTCCTTGCAACATAACTTAGAAGTGTTTCTCGGAAGACTCTTCAGTGTAATTAGCTCAGTAAAAACTGAGCCTTACGGAAACGCGCGCGATTCGCGATTAAACACAGTCAGCGGGATTTGCCACGCTGACACCGCTTTTCGTTCCCGACGCCAAACCACTAAGCCGCTACACCTTTTTTTCTTCGTAACTCCATCGAATTGCACGGAGGGGCCGGAATATTAACCGGCTTACCATCGGCTACGGTTCTCACCATTGCCTTAGGGTTGCCTAACCCGTGGTTGATTGCCATTGCCACGGAAACCTTGGATTTATGGGGATTAGGTTTCTCACCTAATTATACGGTTACTCATACCAACATTCTCTCTTCGCAACACTCCAATTGTCCTCACGGATCAATCTTCACTGCGTTGCAAATGCTCTCCTACCACGTCATCATCCGGAGACAATGACATCCGCATCTTCGGTACTATGCTTAGCCCCGGTATATTTTCGGCGCCACTAACCGTCGAGCAGTGAGTTGTTACACACTCTTTAAAGGATGGCTACCTCTAAGCCAACCTCCTGCCTGTCTATGGTTAATGACTACCTTTAACACTGAGCATAGATTTAGGGACCTTAGATGGCGATCTGGGCTCTTCCCCTCGCGACCATGGAGCTTTGCCCCCACGGTCTAACTAGGCAGACTTTTACTGATGGTATTCGGAGTTTGACTCGAGCACCGGCCTTTCGGCCTATATGCCCGAACCAGTCGCTCTACCCCCATCAGCATATCTCTACCCGCCAGTCCTAAAACTGTTTCGGAGAGAACCAGCTATTACCAGGCTCGATTAGCTTTTCACTTCTTACCTCAAATCATCGAAGAGTTTTGCACTACCCACTCGTTCGGACCTCCCCCCAGTTTTACCCAGGGTTCATCCTGTTCAAGGTAAGCTCGCTCTGGCTTCGGGTCTTAAGCATGCCCCTAACGCGCTATTAACACTCGCTTTCGCTGCGCCTCCGCTTCATAAAGAAGCTTAGACTAACGGGACACACATAAACTCGTTGGTTCATTCTTCAATAGGCACGCCGTCACCCGGCATGCACAGCACGCAACCGATAATAAAACTCAAACAAAAACAACTCTTGTTTTTGTCAAAAGTTATTATTACAAGCTGGGTGCTGTGCATACTTCAGGCTCCGACTCCTTGTAAGCATACGGTTTCAGGTACTATTTCACCGCCCTTCCGGGCTGCTTTTCACCTTTCCCTCACGGTACTAGTTCACTATCGGTCATCAAATGTATTTAGCCTTGCCAGATAGTCCTGGCAAATTCAATCAAGGCATTGTAACCTCGACATACTCACGTATCCCAATACCGTCCATATGCTTGCCCGCCAAAGGCGGGTAAACGCATATGCTCGGTATTGGAACCCCGAAATTAATCAGGACAGAAACATAAGAGATGATTTGTTTTCGCCTACCGGCCTATCACCGTCTGTGGGGCTTCTTTCCAGAAGCTTCGACTAACAAATCATTTTGTAACTCTCACTTAGAGATATGAAACAGACTACTACATGGCTCTCGCCACAAATCTGTTTCATGTCCCTAAAGCGTCTCCGCCGTATAACCCCCATGTGTTGACTACAGAACAAATCCAGCAAGATATTGGTGAATTCGGATTGTACCGAGTTCACGACGCGACGACAAAGCTGTGCGTTAGCACTGCGAGGAGGAGCAACACAGAAATCGGTCAAGACCGAATTCATACCAGATCTTTTTGTTTTCTGGCGTTGTTGCTCACAGCTCAAGTACGCCGGTACGCTTCGCCGTTCGCGCCTAGCCAGAAAACAAAAATCTTCTGGCCAATACTTGTTGGGTTTGTTCTGTAGTCAATTATAGGTTTAGGCTGATACCTTTTCGCTCGCCGCTACTTGGGTAATAAATATTTTTCTTTGTTCCTCTGCTTATTGAGATGTTTCACTTCAGCAGGTGCACGAACTGGTTTATTAGACCAGACAGTCGAAGATCATTCGACTAGGTTTCCCCATTCGGAAATCCCCGGATCAAAGGTTGCTAAGCACCTCCCCGAGGCTTATCGCAGCTACACCGCGTCCTTCATCGTCATTTGATGCCAAGGCATCCACCGTACGCCCTTAAATGCGACACACTCCGCTCTAGTATAAATAGAACGGATGGTATGATACCCGCTTACAACAATAGACTACTTTAGACCTCATAACTTTCTATCTGTGAAAATTTTCAAAATACCGTCGGTTCAGGACGCTTCCGCTCTTTAAAAAAGAAAAGCGGCTGCGAGCAGCAGCCGAAGATACACGCGACGCGAGAAAACGCGCTACGCGCTTGGCCGCTTGCTATGTAGGGTAATTTTCATTCGTACTAACTATTATATATACCTTATAAACCTTGTCAACAGCCGCTCGGGTATCGTTTTAATTTTATGTTTCAGTTCGCAGGCGATAACTAAACGCTTCGGCTAGATGAGATTGATTGACCAGTGACGCGGCTTCCAGGTCAGCGATGGTTTGGGCGGTTTTCAACACCCGATAGTAGCCGCGGGCGGAGAGCAATGATTTATCAAAAAACTTTTTCGTGAAAGCTTCGGCTGGCGGGTCCAGATGAATCAGCTGGTCGCAAAGTTTGGATGACATTTCCGAATTGGTGAGCAAATTATAT
>Ga0247727_10014888_pt1 | contig 12847 bp, 12 predicted proteins | sample WisWelCaveWW1625_FD_202498 | JGI IMG/M metagenome (GOLD analysis project Ga0247727, IMG submission 202498) | Biofilm microbial communities from Wishing Well Cave, Virginia, United States - WW16-25 | ecosystem: Environmental > Aquatic > Deep subsurface > Groundwater > Cave microbial mat | place...
CGCATCGCGCGGGAGCGCGTCGCGCCGCGGGCCGCCGAGCTGGACGAGACCGGCGAGTATCCCCACGACCTCTTCGAGGCGTTCCGCGAAGTCGGCCTGCTGGGGCTGACGATCCCCCAGGAGCACGGCGGCAGCGGCGCCGGCACGTTGCCGCTGGCGCTGGCGGTGGAGGAGGTGGCGAAGTACTGCTGCTCGTCCGGATTGGTGCTGCTTCTCTCCGCCCTGCCCACCCATCCGATCCTCCTGGGCGGGAGCGAGCGCCAGAAGCAGGAGTGGCTGCCCCGCGCCGCCCGCGGCGAAATCAAGGGCGCCTTCTGCCTGACTGAGCCGAACGCGGGCTCCGACGCGTCGGCGATCGAGAGCCGCGCACTGCGTGACGGCGACGACTACGTGCTGAACGGCGAGAAGATGTACATCTCCGGCGGCACCGTGGCCGACTTCGTCGTCGCGTTCGCAAAGACCGGCGCCTCGAACGGAACGCGCGGCATCTCGGGCTTCATCGTGCCCACCGATAGCCCCGGCTTCTCCGTCGCCCGCACCGACCGGAAAATGGGCGTGCGCGGCGTGCCGACGGCGAACATCGTCTTCGAGGATGTCCGGCTACCCAAGGAGGCGCTCCTGGGCGAGGAGGAGGGCCAGGGGTTCGGCCACGCCATGCTCACGCTGAACACGCTGCGGCCCGTCGTCGGCGCGCGCGGCGTCGGTCTGGCGGAGGGCGCGATGACCTACGCGCTCGACTTCGCCCGCCAGCGCCAGGCGTTCGGCCGGCCGATCGCGGAGCTCCAGGCGATCCAGTTCATGTTCGCCGACATGGCGATCCAGATTGAGGCCGCGCGCCTCCTGGTCTACCAGGGCGCCTGGCTGGTCGACCAGGGGAAGTACCGGCGGGAGGAAGCCGCGCTGCTCTCGATCGCGAAGGCCTACGCGACGGAGGTGGCGGTGAAGGTCGCCTCCGATGCGCTGCAGGTGCTGGGCGCGCAGGGGTACATGATGGACCACCCGCTGGAGCGCCACTACCGCGACGCGCGCCAGCTCATGATCGTCGAGGGCACCAGCCAGATCCAGCGCGTCGTCATCGCCCGCGCGCTGCTGGAGCGGGAGCTCGTCTACCCCTAGGCTTACGACATCTCACGCAGGACGAAGCGCGTGCCGTCTGGCGGCACTTCCGGCCGGTGGCGTTCCGAGTTGTCGAATCAAATCGATCGACGCTTGGTAACAGCCTGCATGAGACTTGTCATCGCCGTCGACGAACTGCGAGCGCAGGACGTGCGAGCCCTGCTCGACGCACACCTGGCATTTGCTCGCAAGCTCAGTCCTCCCGAGGACGTGCACGCTCTGGATGTCGAAGGCCGTCTCGACCCGGCCGTCACGTTCTTCAGCGCCCGCCTCGATGGCGAGCTCCTCGGGGTCGGAGCTCTCAAGCAGCTAGATGAGTCTCACGCCGAGTTGAAATCAATGCACACCATCGAGGCCGCCAGAGGCAGAGGAGTCGGGCGAGCGATGGTCGACCATCTCCTGTCGGTGGCAGTCGATCGGAACTGTCAACGGGTGAGCCTAGAGACCGGAACCATGGACGCGTTCGCGCCTGCTCGCTCGTTGTACACGAAGGCCGGTTTCGCAGCGTGTGAGCCATTCGGGGATTACCGCTTCAGTCCGAACAGCACGTGCATGACCATCAACCTCGATCCTGCCGCCCGCACCACGAACCACGAACGCTGAGTTGAGGGTCATCCACCCGCTCCCGCATCAAGAGCGCATTCCGCTTCGACGGCCCAGGCGGCAGGCATGTGTCGCCGCTCGCGCGCTCCTCGAGCGCGAGCTCGTCCATCCCTAGGTGGAAGCCCCGAGCCGAAAACCTAGCAGCCAACGCCCTTTCAGAAGGCTCCATCTCGTGTGACTGCAGCTGCCGCCCAGAAGGAATATAATCGACAGGACGGGTGATTTTGGGATGGATGCGTTTCCCAAGGAGAGAGGCCATGCGGCGAGATGATGCGCTCGCAGTCCTGCGAGCCCATGCGGGCGATTTGACACGCTTCGGCGTCCAATCGCTGGCTCTCTTCGGCTCCGTGGCGAGGGATGAAGCGGGGCCGGATAGCGACTTGGACCTCTTGGTGGAGTTTGACGGTATGGCCACCTTCGACGGTTACATGAGTCTCAAGCTCTACCTCGAAGACCTGCTGGGCTCCCGCGTGGACCTCGTGATGCGCAAGGCCCTCCGACCACGGATGGCGCAGTCGGTGGAGCGAGAAGCGGTCCGTGTCGCGTGACTCCCGTCTCTATCTGGAGGACATGCGCGACTGCTGCCGCAAGGTCATCCGCTACACGGAGGGCATGACGAGGGAACAGCTAGCGGCTGACGAGAAGACTTTCGATGCCGTCATGCGAAATCTGGAGGTTACCGGCGAAGCGGCGAGACACATCTCGGAGGAGTTGAGAAATCGTCATGAGGAAGTGGAGTGGCGCAAGATTGCGGGCTTCCGGGACATCGCCATCCATGCCTACCCGACGATAGATGAGGAGATTGTCTGGGACATTGTGCAACACAAGATCCCCGAGCTCCTCCAGCAGGTCGAACGCGTCCTGGCGGCTGAGTTCCCCTAGCGACCCTCGGTGCTGGGGTCCTGAGCGTCCTCGACCAGCGGCCGGTTTGCCATCGCTTCCCAGAGCACCCAGGTCTCCTTGGCCGAGCCGTCGGAGCGCTTGAGGCCGAGGTGCTCGAGGCCCTCGCGCGAGGCATCGCTGGCAAACGTGGGGTCCTGGCCAACGAACCAGACGATCAGCGGCATATCGAGCTGTTCGGCCCCGTTGATGGCCCGCAGCAGGAAGCCGGTCTGCTGCGCTTCGGTGGCGCCGGCGTTGGCGCGGGTCGGCTCGGAAGTGAAGCCCATCTCAGCGATGATCACCGGCCGGTCGGTATACGCCCGCGCCGAGGTGAAGTACGTGCCCGGCAGCTCCGCTGGGTCAGTGTACGCCGCGCCGGGATAAGAGCTGAGAGCGAGCAGGTCCAGCCGCGGCTCGAACTGGCCGATCAGGCTCCACTGGGGCGGGTGGGGGTCGCCCACCGGCAGCAGGCCGCGCAGCTCCTCCAATCGGAAGGTCGGGAAGACCTGGGTGTCCGGCGAGAGCGCCTTCACCGCGTCGTAGGTCTCCTGGTAGAGCGTGAGGAAGGCGTCGAAATCCTGCGGGTGCTGGCCCTGGTAGGTGTTGACCTCCACGCCCAGCGCCAGGTACTTCGGCCGGTAGTTGTCGGCGACAAACTGCGCGTAGGCGCTAAACGCCTGCCGGATGTCCTGGTTGGCGAAGCCGGCGCCGGCCAGGCTGGGGGGCGCGCCCGCAAGCTGCGTCTGGCCCTCGATGATATCGATGGGGTCGATCGCGACGAAGAGGTCGAGGCCGTGTTTCTTCGCGAGGTCGATCTCGCGCCCGGCTGTGACGGCGGTCTCTTGCGAGATGCCGCCGCCCAGCAGCTCTTCCCAGGGCGGGGGACGCTGGATCAGCACGACCTCGCCCGCCGCCGCCGCCAGCTCGAACGCTTGGTCGTAGCTTTCGTCCGTTAGCTCCACCGGCAGCGAGCTAAGCCCCAGGGCGAACGTCCTCGGCTCGCCGGTGCCTGCGGGCTCTCGCGCGGGCGAGTCGCCGCCACCGCACGCGACGATGAGCGCCGCGAGCGCGACGATCGGCAGCAGGCGGGGCGGATGCGGCCAACTCATCTCTACCAGGATGAGGCGGCAGCGCTTCGCGGTCAACTGCCCGGCGCCGCGGTAGGTGGTCGCTTGAAGGGCGTTCGAGGCGCTGCTAGAATGCGTCCGTCGGGCGATGGGAGGCAATAGGGGCACAGGCGGTCATGGACAGCGAATATCATCTCGATTACGCCGAGATCATCAAGACCGTGCAGAGCGCCGAGGTCATCACCTTTCGCTTCGTCGTCGTCAACCAGCGCCTCCTGATCGACAACCGCCACTCTGAGATCGATCCGCCCATGATCACGCTCGTCCCTCGCGCGACGAGCGTGAAGGAGCGCTTTCGCAGCCTCAAGCAGCTCCGGCCGCGTTTTCGCCTACCCGAGAAGATCAGCGCCATCTCCTGGCCGAAGTCGATCGAGAGCCTGGTCGAACATGGCGTCTGGGACGCCATCGTCAAGCAGGTGGCGGAGCCGGGCTTTGCCGAGGCGGCCGAGAAGAGCTCGGAGGTGCTGGAGGAGCTGCGCCGCCTGGAGCGCGAGGAGCTGCGCAACGCCATCGCCGGCGAGGGCTACCAGGCGCTCTGGGAGCGCTAGCGGCTCGGGGATGGAGCGGGGCCGCTTCCTGCGGCTGGTGCGGCGGGCGCTGGACGATCTGCCTCCCCCCTTTCGCGACCGGCTGGACAACGTGGCTGTCGTGGTCGAGCGGCGGCCGCGAGCGCACCATCGGCGCTCGCTGGGGCTGCGCCGCGACCAGACCCTCTTCGGGCTCTACGAAGGCGTCCCCCTCATCGAGCGGGACAGCTACGGCCCGCTCCTGCCCGACAAGATCACGATCTTCCAGGAGCCGCTGGAGCGCGAGTTCCGCGATGAGGCGACGCTAGTGGCGGAGGTCCGCCGGACCGTCCTCCACGAACTGGCCCACTTCTTCGGTACCACGGACGAGGAGCTGGAGCGCCTGGGCCTGGACTAGTGCCCGTCAACTTAACCAGTATGAAGGGCCTCGCTCCGCAGATCGGGCCTCGCAAACTGTCATGCTGAGCGAAGCGATGCATCTCGCGCCTCGCGAGGGGTCAGACCCTTCGCGGAGTACCCTGAAGGACCGAAGGGCTCAGGGTGATTTCACCGCTGGGCTGGCCTCCGCAGCAATGCGAAGCGCTGCTGAACGGGCCCGGCAGAGCTAAGGCTCTGTCTCTACAGGAGCGGAGGGCGGCGTCAGCATCGTTCTGTCCGGCCCATCGTACCCAGGATCAAATTGGAGCGGCATTAGCCGCACCAGAATCGGTTGCGCCAACCGATACTCAACAGGAAGCATCCGCGTCGGCTGCGCGCCGTCAGCTTAGGAGGAAAGGATATGTCATGGTCTCGTCAGCACGGGACGCCCTGTACCTCCTCGTCGCGCGGCTGCACGGAGCGCTGCTCGGCGAGCGGGGTCAAACGCTGGGCGAGTACTCGCTGATCGTCGGCGTCATCGGGGTGGGCACGGTAGTGATATCGGTGGTCGTGTACCGCAACGAGCTGCGGGTCGGCTATGATTCGATGTCGAACTGCTTGACCGGCGGGTGCGGCGGCGGGCCTTAGGGCCGCGCGTCCGCGTTCAGCCGCGGACCAGCACCTGACCGGCCGGCGGGTTCGACGGCTCGCCGTTCTCCACAACGAGCTCGCCGTTCACGAGCACGTGGCTGATGCCCTCCGGGTAGCGTCGCGGGTCTTCGTAGGTGGCTGTGTCCGCGACCCGCGCGATGTCGAAGACGACGAGGTCGGCCCACCAGCCCTCGCGCACCTGACCGCGCTCCGCCAGGCGGAACGTCTCGGCGGGGAACGAGGTCATCTTGCGCACCGACTCCTCCACCGTCATCAACCCTTCGTCACGGGCGTAGCGCCCCAGCACGCGAGGGAACGTCCCGTAGAGCCGGGGGTGAGGCTTGCCCTCCGGCGAAGGAATGCCGTCCGAGCCGACCATGCAGAGCGGGTGCTGGATGACGCGCCGGACGTCGCCTTCCTCCATCGTGAAATGGACGATGACGACGGCGTTCTCCTCTTCGCGCAGCAGGCGCGTCGTCGCGTCCTCCAGCGGCAGGTCCATCGCCAGCGCCACCTCGTCCAGGCGCATGCCTTCGTACTGGTGCTGGTACTTACACGAGGCGATCAGCAGGTCGTGCGGGTCGACCTCGCGCACCGGGCGCCCGCGCGGCGCCAGCGCGGCGAGCGCGGTGCTGCCGGCGGCGTACGGGTACATATCGACGGTGACGGGGACGCCGCGCGCTCGCGCCTCCTCCACCAACGCCAGCGATTGTTCGGTCATGCCCCAGTTGTCGCGGCCGGCGGCCTTGAAGTGCGAGACCTGCACGGGCGTCCCCGCCTCCTCGCCGATGTGGATCGCCTCGCGCACCGCGTCCAGCAGGCCCGCGCCTTCGTTCCGGATGTGGCTGACGTAGATGCCGCCGTACCGGGCGACGACGCGATTGAGCTCGATCAGCTCCTCGGTGCGGGCGAAGATCCCCGGCGCGTAGATCAGCCCGGTCGACATGCCGACGGCCCCCGCCGCCATCCCCGCGGCCAGCAGCTCCTTCATCGAGGCGAGCTCCGCGTCCGACGGCGGGCGGTTTTCGACGCCGAGGGCGTGCATCCGCAGCGCGCCGTGGGGGACGAGGAACGCCGCGTTGACCGAGGGGCCGGCGGCGCGGACGGCGTCGTAGAACTCGCCCAGCGAATGCCAGGTGAACTCCTTGACCGGGCCCAGGATGCCGCCGACGCCCCGGTCGAAGTACTGCTGCGATCGCTCGTTGGCCGGGGCGGCGCCGGCGCCGCAGTTGCCGCAGACCACCGTCGTCACGCCCTGCGCCGCCTTGAAGTCCAGCGCCGGCACGTTCAGCAGCGCCACGTCGTCGTGGGAGTGGACGTCGATAAAGCCGGGGGCGACGGCTAGGCCGGCGGCGTCGATCACCCGTGCCGCTTCGCCGTCGATTGCCCCCACGGCGGCGATGCGCCCGCCGGTGACCGCGACGTCTGCCGTTCGCGCGGGCGCGCCGGTGCCGTCGATGACGCTGCCGCCGCGGATGATCGTGTCGTACTGGGGCATCGCGGCGCCAGCCTAGCGCACGGCCGGAAGGCGAGGCAAGCGGCGCTTGCGCACTGGATAGGCGCGCGTCATGATGATGAGGCCCATGGCTCGACTGGGACACATGCCGCCGATAGCGCTCAGACCTGAAGATCTAGTTCCCTTCGGTCAGGCGTGGGCGAGTGAGGGAGGTAAGCTGGACCGCGGCGGTCAGCAGTCCTCGACCCAACTCGGGCTGCTGTTCGACAACGCAGTTGGAGGCGCCTTGGCGGCGATGCTGGGTGGCGTCCAAGTCGTGGCACCCAGCCGAATCACCCCTCTCCTTCCGCCTCAAGCAGACTGTGTCGAAGTTGGTCCGGTTCTAGTCGTGGGCGGAGTCCGCCCCCAGCACTTCGACGTTGCATATCGGCCTGATGGCGTCAGGTTCGTCTTCGACAGCAAGACATTGAATAGTACAGACAGCATTAGAAAGAATTGGCAGAACATGATCAATGATCTAGCCACGGAAGCAGCCACAGTTCATAGCCGTTTCCCCCATGCTGTCGTGGCCTTCTTGGTGGCTTTGCCGCGTCCTTGTTTGGAGGCGACCCAACGAGTTGCCATCATCGAGACTCTGGAACGGCTTGCGCGTCGAGTTGGCGTAGCCGATCCAGACCATACTGCGGAGGCCATCTCCCTCGTCTTGTGGGAACCGAGCACAGGAATGATCGATACTGACGTTCCTCAGTCGTCTTCGTCGCTCCGCATGGAGAGATTTTCGGGGCAAGTCGAGGCCGCTTACGCCGTTAGGTATGGTGCATTCCAGCCGCACGCGCTCTAACCGCGTCGCTTGCGGCTCTTCCGCCGCTCACACAGCTTGCGCCAGATCCCCCGTAGGGTCTTCACGTCCTTCTGACTCAGCCCAGCAGGCTTGAGTACGAGTCGATCAACTTCGGAAAGGGTCTCCTCAGCGGTTGCTTGCCTGGCACGCGCGTCTAGGGCATCGAGCGGTAGTTCGGACAAGTGAGGCCTTGGAACGGGGAGACGCTCAGCCTCCGTCGGCTCCAGTTCGAGGACGCCACCACCGTAGCTGCGGCCTACGATCTCCGCAAACGCGAACGTGAGGGAGTTCATTGAAGCTGCGGCAAGCCAGCCGGCACTAGTTCCGTTTCTCATTCGGAGGCGATGGATTGTGTCGGTGCACGTAGCGCCCGCGCGGTTCTGAACAATGCGCGGCCCGTCATGGATCTGCCGAAGTAGGAAGGCATCCGGAACCCACGGCGACGGAACATTCCACCACTTTGGCATGCGGACGCGGCATTTGTATCCGAGATGGAACCCAACGGCCTCGCCCTCCTGTACGTAGGCAGCGGCGGCGGCGGGTAGGTCCACGCGTTCGACAGCTCCGAATTGCACCAGATGGCATTTCTCATCTTCTTTCGCCAGTCGCTGCCATTCACGCGTGCGAAGCACTAGGCCCGGTATCTGCGCTGAACGGCCGACCAGTGGCAAACACCACGCAGCTATGCCTCGAACCGCACCCTCTGACTGTCTCACGACAAAGAACTCGTTTCGACCGGTGACGATTCCGACATCGACCTGCGCCAGATCGCCCAGTCTTGCAAATGCAGCCGACTGCTCGAGCTCTCGTATGAGAGCCAACTCGCAAGGTGAGAGGTAGTACTGTGTCCATTTCTCACGCGCGTGATCCAGGTCAACCGCCACAGGTTGCGTGCGACCGCCCACACGGGTCCTCAAGTCTTCGGGGCCGTCCAGTTCCACAAGAGATATCTGAGCTTTTATGGATTCTCCACGGATTCCGAGAAGCAGGACGATCTCCTGTTGTATCCCATCAAAGACAAGCCTCTTGAAGGTGACAATGGTGAGCCGGCTGTACCTTCGCGCTAGGTATTCCCGCAGTTCCGCTGCGTACATCACTTGTAGAAGCTCCGCCGGGAGAACCAGGGCCAACCTTCCACCTCGCCGAAGTGCGCGGGTTGCCGCCGTGACAAACGGCAGCCACGCATTGGTGAGTCTGCTTGGGTGCAGGCCCTCCTCTCGCATCAAGGCGAATGCTGGCTGCCGGTGTGACTCTGGGAAGTCCTGGTAGCGGATAAACGGTGGGTTCCCTACGACGGCATCGAATTGTCCGATTGGACGCTCCTTGGAGAACCAGGAGAAGAAGTCGGAATTCAGCACAGTCGTTCGCGCTCCACCTCTTAGCGCAGCTCTCCCCGCCTCGTCGCCATGCAACTCGACAGCAACTATCCGACCACCATTACCCACCAGTCGCGCCGCCGCAGCTACCACCTCGCCATCGCCCGCGCTCGGCTCTAGAACGTGTGCGGCTTCGCTGCGAATGGCCCACTCGGCGAGGAACTTGGCGATGGAGGCCGGCGTATAATACCCGCCGCGCTGCTTGCGTTCGTTGTCGGGGCTGCAGGGTTCGGGATCGGCTATCAGCCGACGCGGCTGGTGGCCATTGTGCCCATTCAGCGGGAGCTGGATCCCTCGCCGTTTCGTGGCGGGTCCTGGCCGTCTTGAGGAGGAGGGTTGTGGTCGCCGTGACGTGCTGGCCATTTTAGGAACCCCCTGAACGGCTCTTCTTGCGGCGCCTCACCTTGTAGGCGGTCGTCTCGCTTGGCTGTGGCTTGAGCAGCTCATCAAGATCTTCACGTTTCACCAGTTTCGTGCGCTTAGATTTTGCGGCCTGATAGGTGTGCAGGCTCCCGTCCCGGATTCGTCGCCACACGGTCACCCGGCTTATTCCCAAATAACTGGCCGCCTCGGAGACTGTGAGGTATTCTTCGTCAAGCACACCTGTTCTTTACAATACGTTGCATCGTGTGTCAAGATGTAACGGGTCAACCGCTGAAAGACTGCCGTTGAGCGAATCGCGCAGCCCGCGCCTCGTGCTCGCGATACAATGTTGGTGAGCGGGGGCCGATGGTAGATGAGGAGGCCCGGTTGAGGCGAACGGCTCTGGTGCTGCTGCTCTCGCTGGTGGCGGCGGCGGCGTTCTTCTCCTCGTGCCGCGGCGATGCCGGGCCGAGCGTCCGCACCGACCCCGACGGCCGCGTCCATGTCACCTTCTGGCACTCGATGACCGCGCCGCTGGACGGCGGCCTCAAGCGCATCGTCGACGAATTCAACGCGGCGCAGGACGAGTACCGCGTCGAAATGCTCTACCAGGGGGGCTATGAAGAGTCGCTCACGAAGCTGATCAACTCCATCCGGTCGGGCAGTCTCCCCGCGCTCATCCAGCTCAACGACACCTCGACGCAGATCATGGCCGACAGCGAGGAGGTCACCGCCGTCCAGGACTTCATCGACGAGGAGGCTTACGACCTTTCGGACTTCGAGCCGAGGGCGCTCGACTACTACCGGCTGGACGGGCGGTTGTTCTCGCTGCCGTTCAACCTGGCCGGGCCGATCCTCTACTACGACAAGCTAGCCTTCGCCGACGCCGGACTGGACCCGGAGCGGCCGCCGCGCACGCTGGACGAGGTCCGCGAGTACTCGCAGGCGCTGTACCGCGAGAACGACCAGGGCGAAGTGACGCGCTCCGGCATCGCCCTCCGGATCAGCCCCTGGATCTTCGAGCAGATGCTGGCGAAGCAGGGCGCCGTCTACGCCAACCACGGCAACGGCCGCGACGGCCGAGCCACCGAAGTCGTCTTCGACGAGGAGGGCGGCCGTCGCATCGTCGAGTGGTGGGACGAGATGGTGGACTCCGGCCTGGGCTACAACGCCGGCACCCGTGGCGAAACGGCGCCGCTCGCCCTGGCGCAGGGACGCGCGGCGATGATGATGGAATCGACGGCGGCATTGGCGGGCCTCGCTTTCTTCGGCATCAGCTCCGATCGGGTGGGCACCGGCTTCCTGCCGGCGCCGGAAGGCGAGGGCGGCGGCATCGTCATGGGGGGCGCGTCGGTCTGGATCATGAACCGCCGGCCGGATCTGGAGCAGCGCGGGGCCTGGGAGTTCGTCAAGTTCGCCTCCACGCCGGAGCAGCAGGCGCAATGGCACGCCCAGACCGGCTACTTCCCCAGCCGCGTCTCCGCCTACGACCTGCCCGCGGCGACAGAGCGTCGAACCGCCTTCCCGCAGTTCACCACCGCCGTCGACCAGCTCCGCGCCTCGCCCAGCAATCGGGCGACCGACGGCGTGCTGCTGGGCAAGCTGCCGGAGGTGCGCGGCCTGGTCGTCGAAGCGTTCGAGCTGATCGTCTCGACGGACGGCGATCCAGGGGCGGCGCTGGAAGACGCCGCCGGCACGGCGAACGACATCATCCGCACTTACAACCTGACGGTGCCCGGCGGGTAGGGCCCGCCAATTTGTTCGCGGTGGAGGTCGCTGCTCCCATGTCACCCTGAACGAAGTGAAGGGTCTTGCGCCGCGAAGCATCGTCAGACTGCTAGCAGGGTTGCTGAAAAACTCTCAGGAACCAATGTCTCTCTTCCCACCCACCCGCCCCGAGCAGTTTGTTTGAATCTGGGGGACACCCCCAGACTCCCCGCAGAAGGGCTGCGCCCCTCTGCACTCCCCCTTTGTTCCAGCACCCTCCTAGGGAGGCGAAAGATGCTTCGCGAAGCCTGCCCGGAGGGAAGCCAAAGGGCTCAGCATGACATCAGCGCTGCGTCGGCCTCCGGGATCGAGTTGGAGCGGCCTTAGCTACGGCAGGTCGGTCAGCCCTTCGCGGGGGGCGCTCACCAGCACCGCCATGTTGCCGTCCGGGCTCTTGCCTTCGTGCATGAGCTGGTGGCAGAGGCCGACCTCGTCGAAGGCGAAGACGCGCGAGAGCGCGGGGTCGACGTTACCCTCCGTGACCAGGCGGTTAATCCCGGCGGCCTGCTCGTCGTTGGCGAAGTGGGAGCCCTGGAGGCGCTTCTGGCGCATCCAGAGGTAGCGCAGGTCGACCACGGCGCTGTAGCCGGTGCTGCCGGCGCAGATCACTACCATGCCCCCGTTGTCGCAGACGAAGATCGAGGTCGGGATTGTGTCTTCGCCCGGGTGCTCGAAGACGATGCGCGGGTTCTTGCGCTCGCCCAGCACCTCCCACAGCGCCTTGCCGAAGGCGCGCGCGCCCAGCGCCCAGCGCTGGTAGGCCTCATCGTCCGTCCAGTGGGGCGGCATCCCCCAGTGGTCGAACTGCTTGCGGTTGATGTAGCCGGCCGCGCCGAGTTGCTTGCAGTACTCGCCCTTCTCGTCGCTCGACGTGACGGCGACGGGGATGCCACCCAGCGCTCGGGTGACCTGGATCGCCATCGTGCCCAGCCCGCCCGAGCCGCCCCAGACGAGCACGACGTCGCTGGGCTGGACGGTGTGGGGCGCCCAGTGGGTGAGCATGCGGTAGGCCGTGGCGCCCACCAGCATGAACGCCGCCGCTGCTTCCCACGTAAGCCGCGGCGGCTTGGGCAGGCACTGGTGGGCCTGCACCTTCGTGAACTGGGCGAAGCTGCCCCAGTTCGTCTCGTAGCCCCAGATCTTGGCGCTGGGCGCGACGATGGGGTCGCCGCCCGCCTTGATCCACGGGTCGTCATCGTCCCACGCGCCGCAGTGGACGACAACGTGGTCGCCCACTTTCACGTTCGTCACGTCGCTGCCGGCGGCGTAGACGATGCCAGAGGCGTCGCTGCCGCCGATGTGGAAGCCGGTGTCGTCACCGAGCTGCGCGTGGATGCGGATGACGTCGACGGGCACGCCGAGCGCGGCCCAGACGTTGTTGAAGTTGATGCCCGCCGCCATCACCAGCACCAGCGCCTCGTTCGGGCCGATCTCCGGCACCGGCACCACCTCGCCCGCGAAGGCCCCGATCGGCTCGCCGAATCGCTCGCGGCGGATCACCTGAGCGTGCATCTGCTCCGGCACCTCGCCGATCGGCGGGACCTCGCCGACGTCGTATAGCTCTTTTGTTCCGGTCGTCATCACCACCTCCACGAGCACGGGCGTAGCTAGCGCCGTAGCGTGGCGATGATAGCGGACGCGCCGTGCCCCGTCTAGCGCGGCGGCCAACCTGCCGAACATGACGGTAGGGGCAACGTGGCGCTTCCCCTAAGAGTGATGATGATGGGCGAGCACGCTTGGGACGCTCGAGAGCAGGACGCGCAGGCCGAACCCGCCTGGGC
>Ga0247727_10014889_pt1 | contig 12846 bp, 8 predicted proteins | sample WisWelCaveWW1625_FD_202498 | JGI IMG/M metagenome (GOLD analysis project Ga0247727, IMG submission 202498) | Biofilm microbial communities from Wishing Well Cave, Virginia, United States - WW16-25 | ecosystem: Environmental > Aquatic > Deep subsurface > Groundwater > Cave microbial mat | place...
CCAATTCGGGAACAGTCGCCCATCCACTCCGCCAAAATCGCACACGGAGAGATTGTCGGGAAGTGGCGCCGCGTTCGGCAGCGAACCCGTGTAGAGGAACCGCACGGAGCACTTATCCGCCACGCTCTGTACCGCTGGACGCACACACGATGCGACCTGATAGCGCGGCAGCAACGTGATGCCGGGCTTCCAGCCGAGTCGGCGAAAAAGCTTTGTCCAACGGCGGTCGAGGGGGAAATCGTAACCGCGCAGGTCGCGGAATCCGTAGACCATTGCGAGATTCGGAGCAAGAATTTCGTCCGTTGCGATCAGCCGGCCACCCTGACTGTTTTCCGCCAGTCGTTGCAGCAGCGCCGGCGCTTCCGGGAATATCACACGCGCCGGCACGGCTGGGTTAAAGCCGTAGGCAACCCATGCCAGATCTCCCACAGTGAGAATCACACCCAAGCCCGCCGGTGTCGCGAGAAAGTATTTGCAAACTGCCGCCATTGGGCCGACGACTCTTGATTTGCTGGTAGGACGGACTTCCAGTCCGTCGTACACATCGACCGACTCGGAGTCCGTCCTACAGGTGTGCAGCCGCATCCGCCGCCAGCAGAACAGGCTCCAAAATGCCGCCAGCAGCGCGAACCCCAGACTCGCCAGCGTTCGCAGCGAGCGATGCTCCATCGGAGCCGGCACGGACGCATCTGTCCAAAGTTTGCGCAGGCCATCGACATGGCTGTACAAATCCTGTGAGGTTTGAACGAACATGAGGGCGCCCAGAACAGCGACGATTCCCCAGGTCGAGACAACCAGCAACGCCAAACCCCACCGAATGGAGTTGGAGTTCTTGGCCAGTTGCGTCCAGGCCGCGCCGGCCAACATGGCTCCGGAAAACTGCACACCGAGCGCGAGCCGCAAATTATCCGCCTTGGAAAATAGCGGCAGTCGGTTAAGCACAATCGAAACCCCCGGCACACCGAGCACCACCACGCCACAAAGTAACAACCAGACAGTAAAGATGATCACCGCATGTCCAGCCGGTCCATCGCGTGTGCGCCGCGGCGCGAACACAAATCGTGGCAGCAATGAAACGGCCAGCGCGAGCGGTACGAGTCCAAAATAGAGGCCCGCCTCGTTATAGTTCAGCGGCCCCTGATAAAACCGGCCCGCACGCGGCCGTCCAAAATGGTCCGGCGCGACCGCGCCGATCAGCCCCTCCAACGGCAACGTGCGCCCGAGCGCATGCGTGGATTCGCGCCAATCGGCACTCTCCAACAACTGTTCCGCGAACGGCAGCAGCGCCGCCGCGGCCCCGAACACTCCGATCACTTGGGCCGCCGAACAGATCAGCACTCGACGGGCCTTTTCCCCTTGGCTGATCTCAAGCAGCCAGACCCGGAGCAAGACAAACACGCCGGCCAGCACACCGACGTGAAATTGCGTTTCCGGATGTCCACACAGTTGCAGTGCCGTGGCCGCCAGGCCGGCCAGCGCCAGCCGGCGCAGAGTCACTCGCTCGATCAGTGCGTCCAACGTGACGAGCACGACCGGTAACAACGCGGCCGACGCCGAATGATTCCACAAGAGCCAACGCACCAGAAAGGCCGACAACATCCACGCGGCGCCCGCCACGAACGCACCGGTCGCCACCATGCCCAGCCGGCGACCGAGACAGTACGTTGCAAATCCAGCCACCCAAAGTTTCAGCGCCGCGACCAATCCGGCCGCCCACTTCGGATCGATCACGAAGTAGACCCAGTGAAATGGACTGAGCATCGCCGACTGCGCGTTGGCGTGCAGTGGAAACCCACAAAAGATGTGCGGGTTCCAGAGCGGAAATCGAACCTCGCGCGCCGCCCGGTATTGGTACGTATGCCACGGCTCAAATTCCCGGAACACGTCCCCCTGCACGCCATTGAGGTATGGCGTGAAGTCCTCTGGCAACTCGCTGCGAAACGGCACCTCTGCCCAGAGATTCGCCGCCGGGCTTAGCACTTCGCCGAGCAGGAGGCGATGAAAGAGCGCCGCGATGAGCGCGAAGTAGCCAACGGTGGCCCAGAGCGCGTCTCGATCAAGTCGCAAGAGAGACATCGTCAAACCTACCGAGCAGACACGGATGGGCAGTATGGGCGAACTACTCGGCGCCACGGTTGAAACGGCACGTAATCGGAGAGTCGAATCACGCGAACCCGTCTGCCGGTCGGTCTACTTCACTTTGGGGATCAATACGTTTTTGATGGAGTCGGCTCCGAAGCCGAGTAGGAAAACGGCGACACCCGCCGGGATGAGATCCAGCTTGAGCAGTTGCTCGTGTGCACCGCTCAACAGACCCAGCAAAGCGACGAACAAGGCAACAACCAGGCGCACCAGTTCCGCCTTATTACGGTCACCGAACTGCGGCGGAGTTTCCGGAATAATCTCGAAATCCTTCTGAATGTCCACCGGCTTGCCGTTGGCAACGATTGCACTGCCGCTCGAGTCCGCGAAACGAGCCTTCAAGGTATGGGCCTTGTTCTTCTTCGTCGCCACCGGGAAGTAATGCCACACTTGCCAGCCAAACTCGGTCAAGCCGTCATGATTGTAATCCCATTCGCAGTTGACTTCCTTGAGCGCGGCCGAGGTGTTGAATTCAGGCCTCGGGAAATCCACGCTGAAGTTGTTGGGTGAAAACTGCCGGACCGTTGCCGGCTCCATGCGGATGCGTGGCGGAGTCTGTGCGTTTTTGATGGCCTCTATGATGTCGGTCGGAAAAATTCGCTGCTGCATCTGGCGCAGAATCTGTTTAGCGGCGCGCAGTTTGTCGGCGCTGTGTGCCGTGATACAGGCGTGAAAATCGGGGCCCGTTGCGAGTTTCGCCCGCATCTCAGCACTGAGTCCGTCTAGCAAAGCGACATAGTCTCGCACAAACTCTATCTTGGTGACGCAATTGTCCAGCGGACCATAGTCCGTGACCGGAATGTCCCGGGCGGCCGTGCGATGCAGAGAATCCGCCGTGGCGAACAACTTGGCGAGTGTAACTCGAAACACGTCGTACTTCGGATCGACACCGGCTGGCGGCGGATTAGCGACGGGTCCCGCCTGCACTCGCAGGGCGTGCAGTTGAGTCAACCGATCGAGCAGCCGCTGCGCAAAGGGCTCGTCCTTCTGGTCCATTTTCTCCAGCGCGCCTTTCGCCTCGGCGGCTAGCTTTTGGGCCGACTGCAGATCGGCCTGGGGCGGATCGATGCGCGAAATCAGATCCTTGGCATTCTTGAGCAGCCGCTCCGCCGCTTCAAGGCGACTGGGCGGCCCACCATCAAGCGCAAGCTGTTCCAGATTTCGAAGCATGCGGTCGATCTCGGCCACCTGCTCGATCAGTTTTTCCAGCGAGTCGCTCTGCTGCGTGACCGTGGCGAAGACGCTTGGAAGCTCCGCACTGATCGACTGTCGCGTGTACAGTTCCGCGACCAGGCGATGGCGGGCCACGCGCAAAGACACCTGCAGCCGAGACTCAATCCGTGACGACAACTCTCGAATCCGTTCAGCCAGTTGACCCAACCTATCCTTGAGCTTCGCTCGGGCCAGTTGGTTCGGCACCCAATGGCTAAGCACGAGCGAACAACCTCCCCCGCCGGCCAACAGGATGAGAATAATGACATAGCCGATTAACTCACGGGTGAGTTCTGGGACCCAGTCGAGCCGAGCCTTGAACGGTATCACCTTGACGGGCCAGCCGGGGTCGGCCGTGCTGCCCGGCGGCTGCAAAGTGAGCGTGATCGTGCCGTCAAGCGTTTCTGTCCGAAACAACCCCGCTGCCGAAAACCACTCGGGGGCCGGAACTACGTGGAACGAGCTGCTGCTGTTTGGGGCGAGCGTGACACTGCTCGACCCGCCGGCCTTCTGGTCCGGGTTCTGACCAATCGTTCCGTCCACTTCGATGCTCCAGTGAACGGTGTAGGTCATGTTGTCTTCATTTCGCAGCGTGATCTGTTGCCGCTTTTTGTCGTAGAACGAAAGCTCGGGCTTGTCCGGCGTCGCGCTGACAAGCTTGACGTTGAACGGCGGACGGTATTTCAATGCCACGAGCTTGCCGATCTCAACTCCGTGGTTGTATAGAGTCGCCTCGGACTCTCCGGCCTCCCACAAGTTCGACACATCGATCCGCACGGCGAGCGTCTCTTTGGCCGAAATCTTCGCCTTGAGGATCGGTTGGCCCGTCGAATCCGCCGGGCCGAAGAACACGGTTTTGGCGTTCAGTCCCTTGTTCGTCGTCTTGCTGATGAAGTCGCGTGCGACCAGTGAAATGCTCAGTTCTTTCTCCGTGTCGTTGTGCAGATGGATGATGCCTCCGGCCAAGTTGTTGGCGCCGTCCACATACAACGTTGCGAACTTCGCCGGAAAAATTGGCGATTCCGTCGCCCGCCCGCCTGTGGCGTTCTTTGGCAAGCTGAACGACACGACCGCCAATGCTAGACAAATCGTCCAGGCCGACAATGTCCTTGGGTTCATTCGATTCACTTTCTGCCGTTCGATTATCCTTTATCACCCAACTCGCGCACGATCTCCGCGTTCATCTTCACCTGATCGCCAAACTCCTGAAACATGCCGACAATCATCGCGTCGGTCGGCTTGATGTGACTGAGCGTGAATTGAAACGCCTCGCGAATGCCCGCCGGGCTCAGATTCGCCCGCCCCGCCGCGAGCACCTTGTACACCAGACACGGCTTCTTTGCCGCCCGCACGACCTCGAGCATCCGCGTCCGGTCGCTCGGCAGATAAACCTCACCCATCGGAATCTCGCCCACGATCTTCTGCAGTTCGTCGCGCGGCCGCGTCAGGTAGTACTGGCAACACATGTAATAATCCACGTCCCAACCCTGCTCCTCCGACAGCTCGATCAGTTCCGGATTGTGCGCCGACAGCCCGACCAGCACGCCATTCGACCGAATCCGTTTCAAGATATCGAGCAACACCGGAATCTTCTTCTGCCGGTGCAACTTTTCCGCCAGCGCCCCGTGCGGCGCGATCCCGATCGGCTGCCGCTTCGCCACGTGATCGATCAACTCCGGATGCTCGTCCCAATCCCCCTTCCCCAGACACAGCCAATGAAACTTGATCCCCTCCCCGCGCACCCGATCGATATCCGCCAGCGTCCGCTCCGTGTAACTATTCTGCCACGCATTGATCCCCGCCCCCTCGCACGCGCGCAGCAACCCCACCACCCGCTCCGGCGTGTGGTAGTCGATCAGATGCTGACTGTACAGCCGATTGAAATGCGAGTGCCCGTACACCGGATTCCCTCCGAGCACGAGCCGCGTCACCTGATGATTTCCGAGCGAGATCGTGGGCAGCATGGGCGTGTCCTCCTAAAAAGGCACAACCAGTCTATAGCGCCCACCGCCAAGTGCAATCGTTAGATGTGTTGCGGCCACTATGGCGGCGCGGGGTCGTCCGGCCGCGTGATCAGCACGGTGTTCGATCCCTTTTCGTTGCCGGTCGTCGTCTTGACGAACGCCCGGTACACCGCGCTGACGCCGGCCGTCTCGACGCCGGCGTTGGTGAGAAACTCGAGCGTGTCGATGTCCGTGACGTTGCCGATCACCTCATCATCGTCGTCAGACCACGTCAGGCCGCGCGTCATGCGGTATTCGTACTGGGCGAAGTTCGCGGCCGTGCTCTTGGTGTGCGTGATGCGGACCTGGCCCGTCGCCGGCACATACACGACCGTCGCCGTCACGGCCTCGGGCGTCGCGCCGGGTTCCGGCGTCAGCCGCGGCAGGCTATCGATCAGCGCGTGGCCGGTTGCGAAATGCGACGGCAGCGCCTGGCGATAGTTCTTGAGCACATCGTAAATCTCATCTTGCAGATCGTTCCGCTCCTCGCGCGTCACGTCGGCAACCGTGCCGGCTTCGGTGCGGGCCGTGAACGCCGCCTTCAACTCCGCGATCTGCGTCACGAACTCCGCATGCGTCACGCCCACGATGACCATGTCGGCGAGCGCCGGGTCATCGTTGATCATCTTCCACAGGCTAGCCGCGATCTCGACCGGATCGGTGAAGTTCCCCAGCCCATCGTTGATCCCCGGCGCCGTGGGCAGTGCCCGCTCCCACTTCGAGCCGGCATGAAGCGATCGCACGCGGTCGGTCAGCTTATTGAACAGGTCCAACATCGTCTTCTTCCGATCCTCGATGTCCCCGCGCGCCACCTCCAGTGTGGTCAACTTCGCTTGCAGCAGCGACCGCTTCTCGACCAGAGAACCTTTCTTCGTCATCAGCACGGCGAGCGTGACCCCCCCCTTGAGTACGATCTCGTGCCCAGCCCCGAGGGCCCCATTGGCCAGCCCCCAATGCGTGATGAATTCCTCCGAAGTCGGCACATAGGAACTCGGCCCGCTGATAGCCATGATCGCACCTCTCAGAGAATGAATCGCCGTCAGATCACTCCTAAATCTTACCACCGCACTGTCCATCGGTCAAGCGATTCTTCATGGAATGCCTCGACCACACCGTAGAGAAGCCGCACCAGCATGGAGAGTAGCCATTCCTTGGCATGGAGAATCTATAGCCCTGTGGAGAGAACCAGCATCGCGCCACCGGATTACCGACCCTCAATGGATCGTTATGCCACCTCTCCATATCAGACCTGCATCACATCCTCGTGCCAGCCCGCTGATCAGTTCCTCTTGACCTCCTTTAACCTGCGGCACTCCGCGATCGCCTCTTCCACGATCCCAATCCACTTATCCTGCGCCGGCGTGATCCGATTCTGCTCCTTCAGCGACTGGAGTACATTCAGACCGCTCCGATACCACTCTATCGCCTGCTCATACTGCTGCTGTCTCACGTGGACCGCCGCAATATTGTAATGGCTTGGAAACATGTCAAATTGGGCCCGGGCGTCCATCGGATCCGCGGCGGCGAGCTTCTGACTGATATCCAGACCCTTTTGGTAGTACACGAGCGCCTCGGTCGCCTGCCCAGCCTCAAGGCTCACGTCGCCGAGCTTCAAGTACGAGACCCACAGATCGCGCTGCGCCTGTGCGTCCATTGGGTCCGCGGCCGCGAACTTCTGACTGATCTCCAGACCCTTCTGGCAGTACGCAAGCGCCTCGGTCACCTGCCCGGCCTGAAGGCTCACGGTGCCGAGCTTGTTGTACGAGACCCACAGATCGCGCTGCGCCTGGGCGTCCGTCGGGTTCGCGGCGGCGAGCTTATGACTGATATCCAGACCTTTCTGATAGTACACGAGCGCCTCGGTCACCTGCGCAGCCTCAAGGCTCACGGTGCCGAGCTTCTCGTACGAGACGAACAGATCGCGCTGGACCTGAGCGTCCGTCGGGTACGCGGCGGCGAGCTTATGACTGATCTCCAGATCCTTCTGGTAGTACACGAGCGCCTCGGTCATCTGTCCGGCCTGAAGGCTTACGTTGCCGAGCTTCTCGTACGAGACCGACAGATCGCGCTGGGCCTGGACGTCACTCGGGTCCGCGGCGGCGAGCTTATGACTGATATTCAGCGACTTCTGGTAGTACGCGAGCGCCTCCTTCACCTGCCCGGCCTGAAGGCTCACGGTGCCGAGCTTCTCGTACGAGACCGACAGGTCGCGCTGAGCCTCGACGTTCGTCGGATCGGCCGCGGCGGCCTCGTTGAGCTTGAGCGCCTGCTGAAAGTAGCGTGTTGCCCCGCCGAGATCGCCCCGCCGAAGGCTCGCCTCGCCGAGGTTCTCGTAGGCGAGCGAAAGGCCCCGTTCCTGACGATCGTGCAGCCGGAGTTCTTCGCTGAGGGCAAAGAGAGAAACCAGTTCGGGGCGGAGCAACGTGCGCGATACAGCGCCGCCGGCCTGCATCAGCGCAACGATACGGTCGAGCAGGTTCTGAATCAGGGCGTGCTCGGCTTGCAGCCGCTCCCGCACGCTCTCTCGCAAGACGCGGTGCAACGTGAGGACGCCGTCCGACTCGGCCAGCGGGCGGAGCAGGCCGCGCTGCTCGAGATTGGAAAGCACTGCGGCGGACGGTTCGTGTTCGAACCCCGGCAACGATGGGAGCTTGAGTTTGGGATGGGACGTTAGCAACCAGTTCAGCCAAGACCGGAGCACCTGGTCGGGCGGCAGGAGGGCGGAATACTCCAGCGCCCGACGTTCTGGCTGCGGCAGCGACTGGAATAGATCGCCGAAGACCTGGTCCACGCGGCGTTCATAGTTCGGCACGCCACCGACGGCCTGCAACGTATCCTTGACCGTTCCCAACCCCTTCTTGTCGAGGCTCTGGGCATAGCGTTCCCAGGAGAGTTGCGGCTGGTTCGCCATGTAGATGCCGACAACCACGAGCCCGACCGCCCAGCCGTCGAACCAATCGACGATGTTGCCGACCAGCGGCTTATGGTCCGCATGCTTCGCGTCCTTGCGATACTCGGCCAGCAGTTCGATCCCCTTGTCGCGCGGCAGGCGTTCGATCGGAATCATCTTTAGGCCGGGGAGGTGTGGCTCGCGGGTCGTGATCAGCCGGCGACAGTTGCCGCCGGGCACATAGCGCGACCATTCGGGATCGAGCCACTGCTGCTGCCCGGGCACGTTATCGAGGATGAGGAGCGCCGGCTGCCCGGCTTCCAGCATTGCCTTGACCCGCGCGGCGGTCTGCTCCGGCTTCTCGGACTCCGGTAATCCCAGGTGTTGCGCCAGCCCCGCGATCTGCGGCAACAACAGGTCGGTTTCGCAACGGATAAAGAACGCCCCGCCGCGATAGTGCTCCAGGTGCTCCCAGGCATACTCGACCGCGACCGACGATTTGCCGACGCCGCCATAGCCATGCGTTCCCGCCTGCTGCGTGACACCGACCTCCGCGTCGGCGCTGAGCAGCTTGTGAATCTGTTTCAGCTCCGCTTTGCGGCCGACAAACTTCTCATCGCGTGGCGGCAAGTTCCGCGGCGGAACCTGCATCGGAACGATGGGCGGAATCGAATCCGGCGCATTGTGAAAGTGGACGCCACCGGGGTTGTCCCCGATGACAGCCACGTTCTTGCCAGCGGCCGACTCGACCAGCTTGTTCGACCGTTCTTCGGTTGCCATCTGCACACCGGCTGCCTATGAGAAAGATATGGGGCCCTTGTTCTCGTTGATGACGGCGACATTCTTCGCCACGATCGAGCCGACCATCGCCGAGGCGGTCCCCGTGGGTTGCTTCTGAAGCAGTTCAACCACTCGGCGCAGCAGGTCGTCGTCTTTCTTGAGCCGCTGCTCGATGTCGGCGGGGAGTTGTGCCGGCACGGGCTCCGCCTTCCAGCCGAAGAGGGACTTGATCTTCTCCCAGGCGTCCTTGCCTATCTCGGAGGCCGCACCCGTGGCACATTCAGCGGCTAGCGTCGTCAGTGCGGCAGTGACGGTTGCGAGTGTGATGGGATCCATTGGATGCTCCTTTCGGTGTACGGCGCTGAATTATCCCAGGACAATGCGCCGGGCACAATTGGCACAGCGGTGCAGAGCTTGAAGTTCCGCTCGATTCGGCCGACAATGGCTGCATGGTCATTCCCGGTCGGATTGAAAATGGTGTAGTGGTGTTGAAGAACGGGACTTCGTTGCCGGATGGCACGGAGGTATCTGTCTTGGTGCCGGCAGCGCTGATCGGACTGGCGGATGTTATGACCGAAGAGCATCGCACGAAGTTGCTGGAGGCCCTTGACCGAATAGCCGCACTGCCGCTTGAAGGACCGGACGACGGATTCAGCGGTGCGGACCATGATCGAATTCTATACGGGAAGCCATGATGGTCTTTGCGGACACAGGAGCGTGGTACGCATATTTTGTTTCCGGCGATCCAAATCACGATCGTATCAACAACGCGCTGCCGCCGGCTGGAGCTTCACCGACTGCACGAGTAAGATCGTGATCGACGATCTTAGTATCAAGACGGCGGTTGCGCTGGACATTCATTTCCGACAGTTCGGCATCGCGGTGGTTCCGTAACCCTTCAAAACAACGGCAACGCTCGGCCGTCGGTCACCGGCAACGCGCGGCCGAACTGGTCGGTGAGCTGGGTGTCGGGGTCGATGCCCAGGGAGTGGAAGATGGTGGCGTGCAGGTCGGCGGGACTGCAGGGGAGATCGCGCGGTTCGGAGCCGATGCGGTTCGAGCTGCCGTAGACTTGGCCGCCGCGAATGCCGCCGCCGGCCAGTGCGACCGAGTAGCTGTTGGGAAAGTGGTCGCGGCCGGCGCCGCGGTTGATCTTCGGTGTGCGGCCGAATTCGGTGAAGATGACGACTAGCGTGTCGTCGAGCCGGCCGCGATCGGCCAAATCGCTCAATAGCGCCGCTGCAGCGCGGTCGAAGGTGGGGAGCATGGTTTTCTTGAGGCGATTGAAGTTGTCGCCGTGTGTGTCCCAGTGATCGCCCGCGGCACCGTTGAGGTCGCCCGCCGCACAGAGCACCGTGACGATGGGCACGCCCACTTCAGTCAGCCGGCGGGCGAGCAGCATGCTCTGGCCACAGATGTGGTTGCCGTAGGATTCATGCACGCGTGGCGGCTCGCGGTCCAGGTCGAACGCCTCCTGGGCGGCCGGGTTGAGCAGCATTTCCATCGCCAGCTCGCGAAAGTAGTCGAAGGTCTTAGCCGTTCGGCTGGCCACGATCGGCCCGGTCGCGTGGACGGCGAGTGATTGCCGTGCTTGCAGCCGCGTGCGGTCTACGTCGTCGGCCGGGTTCAGCACCGGTGCGCCGAGATCGCGCGACACGCCGCCGAACGCCGTGCCCTTCGGCGTCCGCACAATGACCGGGTCGTGTGCCACGCCGAGCCAGCCGGCGTTTTCGCCCGCCTGCAGCGTGTTGTTATCGACGAACGGATACGGCAACTGCACGGCCCGCGGGATGCCGCGCGGCGCCGAACGCAACTTGCCCACCACCGCACCGAGCGACGGCCAGTCCTGCCGCGACGGCGGCTGATTCACCGCCGCCTCGGCGGCAATCGGCGCATGACCCGTAATGTTCCAGTACATCCCCTTACCATGCGCGCTCGATTGGTGATGAATCGATCGGATGATCGCAAGCCGTTCGGTCTGCCGCGCCAAAAGAGGGATGTGCTCTCCCAGGAAAACGCCCGGGGTCGCCGTCGCAATCGGCTTAAACTCGCCGCGCACTTCGGCCGGAGCGTCCGGCTTCAGGTCCCACGTGTCGAGGTGACTCATTCCGCCCCAGCAGTAGAGCAGAATGCACGACTTGGCCCGGCCGGCTCCACCCGGTCCGGTAGCTCCCGCCGTCGCCGTCCGCAGCAGCAAGAACTCGGGCAACGAAAGTCCCAGCAGGCCGGCGCTCGAACGCAGCAACCGCCGTCGGCTCAAACGCGGAGCAGATTGTAATCGTCGGTCATCCGCCACGGAGATTCCCTCTCTGGACCGCAATCCTATCACATCTCCGTGATGCGTACAGGTTGGCGTTACTTGTAGTGCTCCGTCACGGCTTGATTGACAGGTACAGTAGCCCGACGCGCGAGCGAGGGACCGATGCGCGAGGGACCGATGGCAACTTCCTCGCTGGCGCGTCGGGCTACTGTGCAGGCCCCAACCCGGCCGAATGATAGTCACGGCAACATCCGCATGTTAGCATGAGCAACCGAAGCGGCGTTGTCTGATGGCACTGTCGCGAATCGCGGGGGATGTGCGTCATGAAGCTCGGTGTTTTCGCGCTGATCTTTGGTGACTTGCCGTTAGGGCAGGCGCTCGACCGGGTACGAAGCTTCGGCCTGACCCACGTGGAAATCGGCGCCGGGGCGTTCATGGGCAAGGCACATTGCGACCCGGCGACGCTGCTGGCGAGCGATCAGAAGCTAACAGAGTTCCGCGAGGAGTTCACCAGCCGCGGGTTGACGATCAGTACGCTGAGCTGTTACGGCAATCCGCTCCACCCGGACCCGGCGATAGGCCCGGTGCATGCGAGCGACTTGCGGGACTGTGTCCGGCTGGCGGCGAAGTTGGGTGTCGGAATGGTCAACTGCTTCGCCGGCATGCCGGCCGCCACGGCCACGGACCGCGCGCCAAACTGGGTCACGTGTCCCTGGCCGCCGTATTATTCCGAGATGTTGCGTTGGCAGTGGACCGAGCGCGTGTTGCCGTTCTGGAAGGAGATGGCCGCGCTGGCCGCCGACCACGGCGTGGTCTACAACTTCGAGATGCACCCGGGCGAATGGGTCTACTGCCCCGACCGGCTGCTGCAGATGCGCGACGCGCTGGGCGAGACGGTGTGCTGCAACTTCGACGCGAGCCACTTGTTCTGGCAGGGGATCCACCCGCCCGATGCGATTCGCAAGATCGGCTTCATGATCCGCCACATGCACGCCAAGGACACGCGCATTTACCCGCAGAACTGCAACGTGTACGGCGTGCTCGACACCAAGCCGTACGCCGATGAGGCGAATCGAAGCTGGATTTTTCGCACGGTCGGCTACGGGCACGACGCCGATCTCTGGAAGGACATCTTCAGCACGCTCCGCATGGTCGGCTTCGACGGCGTGGTCTCGATCGAGCATGAGGACAGTCTGATGAGCGGCGACGAGGGGCTGCGAAAGGCACTCGCATTCTTGAGGGAGTGCATCATCGAGCAACCCAAAGGGGCGATGTGGTGGGCGTGAAGGCAGCCGTGGGGAGGGCTTTTCGATGTCTCTATCGGGAAAGATCGCTGTTGTCACGGGCGCGGGTCAAGGGCTCGGCCGGGCGATTGCGCTGGAGCTGGCCGCTCACGGTGCGTTGGTCGAGATCGCGGAGCGGAATCGAGAGACGGGCGACGAGACGGCGCGGTTGATCCGCGATGCCGGTGGTACCGCGCGAGTACACGTGACCGATGTCACCAGTGAAAGCTCCGTGCAGGAGACCGTGAGCGCGGCCCTCGCCCAGCACGATCGGAT
>Ga0247727_10014890_pt1 | contig 12846 bp, 19 predicted proteins | sample WisWelCaveWW1625_FD_202498 | JGI IMG/M metagenome (GOLD analysis project Ga0247727, IMG submission 202498) | Biofilm microbial communities from Wishing Well Cave, Virginia, United States - WW16-25 | ecosystem: Environmental > Aquatic > Deep subsurface > Groundwater > Cave microbial mat | place...
ACGATAACGATCCAGGAGGTGAGCGTGGAGAGCAGAAGCCCGACGATCATCGCCCCCCAGATCCAATGCTTCAGCTCCCGTTGGGCAAAATCGCGCACCACCAGGACAAGTCCGGTGACGATGGCGAGGGGTTGAAACGTGCCCCCGCCGAGCCAGTCCGGAATCGCCGCCGTCGGCGCCGCCGCGAACGACCAATTGATGAACGGCATCAGCCCGATATAAAGCGCGCTCCACCGCCGCCCCACGAAGTAGAACGCCGCCATGGCCGCGAGCACGATGGGCAAGGCGATTTGCCATTGTTGTAGAAAAGGGAAGAGTTCGGTGGGGTTCATGGGTGGTGCTTGCCTGCTGCGGACGCATTTTGGTCCAGGCCCGGACTCTATAAATTGTAGGGATGACGCACGCCTGGATCGCCAGCCGGAAAATCCTTGGTGTTGCGGGTGACTAGCAACATGCCGGTCGTCTGCGCCGCCGCCCAGATGACGGCGTCGGGCAGTTTGATGCGATGGGTCCTGCGCAAAGAGACAGCGCGGTCGGCGATTTTTTCGTCGAGGCCGATTAGATCGAAGCCACGCAAGAACGCCCGCGTGACATGCTCTGCGTCAGCATGGGCGCCGACCATGACTTCCATCCAGGTCACCACGCCGATGGCTCTTTGGCGATAGCGAGCCAATTCCGCGCGCGCTTCTTCTGCGCCGCTCAAATAGTCGATGAGTATGTTCGTATCGAAGAGCGCCTTCACCATTCGTCGCGCAGCTTTTGCTGATAAGCGAGGCCATCGATTTTGCGTTTGCCCCATGAACCAAAGGCATCGACAGCGGCTTGGTTGCGACCCTTGCCCAGAAACTCGGAAATCGCCTGCCGGACCAGCGCGGCCCGCGACCGCTTCGAGCGCGCCGCCAATTCGTCCAACTGCCCGATTACGGCTTCCTCGACGTCGATGAGCGTTCGCATGGTGGTTGCCCTGAATGATGTCTGATATCCGCTCTATATATCAATTCGCCTCCGCCCGCAACCGCCACCCCGCCTTGCCCGCCGCCAGCCAGTCCGCCAGCGCTGGTAAGCTCTCGCGCAGCGCTGCTTCCAGCCCGAAGGGGGGGTTGATCACCAACAGGCTTGAGCCGACCAGCTTGCCGTCCGGCCTTGGCGCGTTGACCCAGAAGTCGGCGCGCAGGGTTTCCTTCGCGCCTTGCGCCTGCGTTTCCGCATCGACGATTTCCAGCGCGCTGTCGTTCTTGAGTGGCCGCCACCACAGATAGATTCCATGCCCGAAGCGCTTCAGCGCCGGCCCCAGCGCGCGCGCGGCGCGTTCGAGTTCGTCCGGCGCTTCATAAGGCGGATCGATCAGCACTAGGCCACGCCTTTGCGGTGGCGGCAGCAACGCGCCCATCGCCTCCCAGCCGTCGCGGGCGTGAACTTGCACATTGGCCACGCACGGGAAGGCGCGCTTCAGCGCGGAATGCTCCTCCGGGTGCAATTCGCACGCCATCAGCAAATCATCGTCGCGTAATTGCGCTGCAATCAAAGCCGGAGAGCCGGGATAGGTGCGCAAATCGCCGTCCGCATTGAAGTCGCGCACGGCCGCGAGCAGGCGGGCTACCGAAGCGGGCGGCTCGGGCCAGTTCCACAGCCGACCGATGCCGCCCTGCCATTCCGGGCTGCGCTGCGCTTCCGCGCCTGAAAGGTCGTAGCGGCCGGCGCCGGCGTGAGTGTCGAGCACCGCGAATGGAGTGTGCTTGCGCTTCAGCGCATCGAGGCAGAAAAGCAGTACGATGTGCTTGAGCACATCACCATGGTTGCCGGCATGGAAGGCGTGGCGGTAATTCATCGGCGCGGTTGCGAAGGAAAAGCGAGCATGGCCAAGGTTCTGGGCGTTGGCGGGTTGTTCTTCAAGGCGGATGACGCGGACGCCTTGAGGAATTGGTACCGGCGCGTCTTGGGTTTGGAGTTCGCACCGTGGGGCGGGGTGGTGTTTCCCGCAGCCAAGACCGCCGAGTGGCCTGGCGCGGGCACAGTGTTTCACGCCATGGCCGACGCCGATTATCTTGCCCCCTCCACGAATGAATTCATGTTCAACCTGATGGTCGACGACCTCGACGGCATGCTGGCGCGCTGCGCCGAGCACGGAGTAACGCCGATAAAGCTGTTTCCAGAAGAGCCTAATGGTCGCTTCGCCCACATCCTCGACCCCGAGGGGCGCAAGATTGAATTGTGGCAACCAAAACCGATGGAGGGCTACTGACCCATGCAGGCCTTTCGCGACCATGCCGCCGCGCACCGCTATGAACTCGATGCGCCCGAGGGCATGTCTTACGCCGATTATACCGACGTGGCGGGCGTGCGGGCCATCATGCACGTCGAAACCCCGGCGACGGCGAAAGGTTTGGGCTACGCCTCCAAGCTGATGGCCGAGATTGCAGCCGAAGCGCGCCGGAAAGGCTTGAAACTGCGCGCCGGCTGCGCCTTCGCTGCGGCTTACCTGAAGCGCCACCCCGACACCGCCGATATCCAGGCTTGACCTGCCCGCCGCAGCGGGGAAAGTGGCGCCTATCATGGTTTGGCTCGGCGCACCTCAATGGCGGACCACGCTCGCCTGCTTGGCGAGCGTGGTGTTGAGTTCCTGTGTGACCGCCCCGCGCGCCGACCGCGAATGGTCTCCCTATCTCGCGCACACCGCGCAGGTGGAGCTGGCGGCGGACCGTTTCTCGGTCGCGCCGGTGAGCGATTGGAGCTACGAGCGCGCCGGGCCGATTGCGCAAACCTATTCCGAGGCGGCCTACGCGCTCGATGCGCTACGCGAGGTCTGGTTCGTGCTTGAGCCACAGCCGGGCTCGCAGCTAGCCGGCCACACGCTGCTGTTGTTCGAGTTTGAAGGAGACCAGCTGCTGGGGCTCACCATCGAGGGGCGCCTCGAAGCCGACGAGCGATTTTCCCCGCTCGCCGGTATCTGGAACGCTTATGAATTATCCTATGTCTGGGCTTCGGCGCGCGACCTGCTGACGCGGCGCGCGGTGATGCTCGACCACGAGGTGTTCGTGTATCCCGTCGCCATCGGCGACGAACAAAAGCGCGTCCTGCTGACGCGCCTGCTTCAGCGCACCGAGGCGCTGGAAACGCGGCCGCGCTATTACAACACTCTGTTCTCGAACTGCACCAACGAATTGGCCAAAGCGGCTGGCTTCAGCTGGGCGCCGGCCTTCATCGTCAACGGCCGCTCCGATGAATATCTGTTCCGGCGCGGCATCATCCCTGGCGAGAGCTTCGCGCAAGCCCACGCGCGCTCGGACGTGAGCAATTTCATTGAAACGCTAAACGCCGCCCCAGCCGCGGGCTTCGATGCGGCGCTGCTGGCGGAACTACGCCGGCGCAATGGCGCGTGATTTTTGAGCGCGATCAAATTCGTCGGCTTGGGCATGGACAGTCGCGCCCGTTTCCCTTAGCGAGGTGGCGTCGATAGAGGCGCGTCGAGGGGAGATTCTGTTATGCTCAAGCGGTCATTTGTTGCGGTTCTGGCTTTGGCGCTAGCGGCCTGCAATCCCGCCGCTCAACGGGCCCCAGCCCACCCCTCGCAAAGCCAGGCGACGGCGTCAGGGCCGACTCAGCAGGTGCAAATCAGCGCCGCAAATCGTGCGGAAGTTGAAAACAACATCCGCGACCTGCTTAATCAAACCGCGGCACAATATGCGGCGGGAGCGGTTCCGATCCCGGGCGCGGCGGATGTGCTGACGGCGATCCAGCCCGGCGCGGACCATCAATATCGGGTCGCATTGACGGGCGGCACGCCGTACGTGTTTGTCGGCGCCTGCGACGCCGACTGCAACAATGTCGATCTCGAATTGCTTGAGGGCGCGACCGGCGCGGTGGTGGCTTCAGATCTCCTGGCCGACGATTATCCCGTTGTGCAATACACGCCGGGCGTGAATGCATCCTATTTCGTACGCATCATCCTGCGTACGTGCACGCAGGCGCCCTGCTATGTTGGCGCGCGCAGCTTGCAGGCGCCGGTGGGCGGCAAATAGTCAACGTTCCCCGAGCAACGCCGCCCGTTCGTTTGCGGCGAGGGGTCGCCATTTGCCTTCGGGCAGGGTCCCTAGTTCAAGCGGGCCGATGCGAATGCGTTGCAGGTCGGTGACGGCGAGATCGACCGCTTCGCACATGCGCCGGATTTGCCGGTTGCGGCCCTCGCGCAGGACGAAGCGCAAGCGCTGCTCGCCGGCGGGGCTCACCAGCGCCGGCTTGAGCTGGCGTCCATCGAGGACAAGTCCGTGCCGGAGCAGGGCGAGTTTCTTTTCGCTGATTGAACCGATGACGGCGACTAAGTATTCCTTATCGAGTTGTGAGTCCGGCCCGATCACAGCCCGGGCCAGCACGCCGTCCTCACTGAGCAATAACAGGCCGCGCGAATCCTGGTCGAGGCGTCCGAGCGGGGCAAGCGATGTGTGTTTGCTAGGAATTCGGACCGCCGGCATCGCGCCGGCTTTTTCCCGCCGGCTGGAAGCCATCGCTCCGGCGTAAAGATTGGCGCGCGTGAGCAGGCGCGCGGCGGGAATTTGGCCACTCTCGGGCTGGGCCGAGACGATTCCGATCGGTTTGTTGAGCACGATGCTGAACCGCGGAAGAGCATGCATTTGCTCCACCTCAATGGTCTGGCCGGGCTCGACCTTGCGGCCCGGATCGTCGATGCGCGCGCCATCGATGGTCACCAATCCCAGCGCGATCAGTGCTTCGGCTTCGCGGCGCGAGCAAACCCCTTCGTTCGCCAACCATTTGTTGACCCGTTGTGGTTCCACGCCGTCATAGCGTTTGCGCCAGCTCATCAGCCGCAGGCGGCGGGCGGTTGGCGCAGCGCGCGCAGGCGTTGCGCGGCCAACGGCTGTATCTGCTGCTCGTCGCGCATGCAGGCCAAGGTGCGATACAGTGCGACCGCACGGGTGCGATCTTCGGTCGAGCCGCCATCAATCAGGGCGGCCAGATTGAACATGGAGGGCGGATGTTCGCGCACCGCCGCGCGTTCATAAAGTTCGCGTGCACGCACGTTGTCGCGGCGGACTCCGATCCCGTCACGGTAGAACGTCGCCAGCATGTGCAGGGCGTCGAGCTGGTTGTGCGCGGCGGCGCGCTCCAGGAACTGGACTGATGCGGCCGGATCGCGCGGACCGGCGCGGCTGTCGCGCAGCCAGCGCGCGTAGTAGAATTGCGCGCGCGCATCGTCGCGCTCGGCTGCGGCGAGCCAGAGCCGGCCAGCTTCGGTCTGGTCGGCCAAGGGCGCACGCGCGTCGGGCGCGAGCACCAGCGCGTAATCCACTTGCGCGGCGAGCCAGCCCATGCGCGCGGCCTCGGCAAGGCGCGCGCGCGCGGTGGCTTCATCGACCGCGACATGAGGGGCCGCGCGGCGCAGCGCCCAGGAGAGGTAAAGCGCGGCCGGATAGTTTTGCGCGGCGGCGGCGTCGCAATGACCGCGCGCGGCGGCGGGGCTTGGCAGGAAGCCCTCGGCGCCTGCCATATGGCCCAAACACGCCAGCGTGGCCGCGAAGCTTTCGCCGCCCTCGGCTTCGGCTTTGATGCGCGTGGCGGCGTCGGCGTTGAGCTTCGCCGCCGCCTCGCGCCAGGGCAGCGCCTCGAGCTCCGCCAGCGTCACCCCATATGGCGCGGCTTCGGCCGGAGCGGGAGCGGCGGGAGCCGGCGGGCTGGCGACGAGCAAGTTTCCCGAACGAGTAGCGTTGAGAATGCGCCCGGCGCCGAAGCCGATCACGAACAACACCCCCAACGCAAGCACGAGCGCGCCCGCCACATTCCAACGGCGGCGGCGGGCAGGGGGGAGTGGGGCCGGCGGCGGCGCGGCGGCGGCGGGACGGAAGAGGCCCGCGCGCGCGAGCGCGAGCGCGTCGGGCAACGCGTCGGCATCTCCCTCGGTGGGCGCCGTCAGTTTCTCGATCTCGGCGATCAGCGCTTCGAAGCGGGTTTTGAACTCGGCGCGGTCGGGCGTGCCGAGATCGATGCGCGGGGCGCCCTGAAGCGGAGCCGGCGTCGCTCCGCTCGCCAGTTCGACGCAGACCAGCTTTTTGCGCTCCAGCGCCAGGGTCGTCAGCACCACCTGCCAGGGCGGGGCTGGGGCGGGCGACCAGATCGCCAGCACACACTTGGCCGCATCGACGGCTTTGGCCATCTCTGCCTCGGCGGGGGGCGCCGTGCTGGCCTCGAAGCCGAGCGCCGACAGCGCCGCGCCAAGGCCGCGCGCGGGCGCGTCCTCGCTGGGCGCCGCGGCGATGCAAACCTCCGCCATGCTTCTCCTCACCGTCGCTAGGTTGAACAGAAGCGTATGCTCCATCGTCAAGCCGGGCCACTGCACATTGCAGGGTCTTTAGCTTCGCGCCTTGTTATCGCGGCTGCGCGGGTCCATGTTGTGAGTAGCGCGCGGGATCGCCGCGCTCCCCCATTGATAAGGAAACCAGGATCATGGCGCTTCCCAGATTTAGCGCCGGACAGCGTGTGTCGGTCACCCGGTCCGGTAATTTTTCGGTGCCGGGCGGGGTCTACCGCATCGTCAATTCCATGCCCGCCGAGACCGGCCCGCCGCAATACCGCATCAGAAACGATGCCGAGAACTTCGACCGCGTCATCGGCGAAAGCCGGCTAGAAGCGTTGCGGGCGGAATAGGGCGTCGGACGCGGGAGGCTCACCCCCGCTTGCGCGCGGCCTTTGACTTGGTTCTGAGCCGCTCCGCCGCGCGCTTCAGCGTCGCTTGCATCCGCGACTGCCACCCCGGCCCCTGCACCTTGTAAGCGGCCAGCACGTCCTTATCGACCCGCAGCGCAATCGCTTGCTTCGCCTCCGCGCCAACCGGCGGGCGCCCGCGCTTGGAGGGACGCATGCGCGCGAGGAGGTCGGCGGGGATTTCGGGAAGGTCTTCTTGGTCACTTCTGGATTTAAGTTTCCGCGCCAACGCGGATCGGCGCGAAGGCGCGTTTGTTGGTTGGTTTCACCACGATATCCACGGCGCAGCCGAGCCGGGTGAGGAACAGCACCAGGCGCTCGACGGATATCTCGCGGAAATTTCCCCTGAGCATGCGCGATACATCCGGCTGACTGACGCTCATCAGCGCGGCGGCGCGCGCCTGCGTGAGCTTGCGCGCGCGGATCACCTCTTGCACCCGCGCGACGAGCTGCGCCTTGAGCAAATGCGAATCCGCGTCCGGCAGGCGTAAATCGGCGAAGATGTTGCTGCGTTTGGGTGAGGTCTTTGGCGGCTTGGTCACCATGGCTCAATTTGGCGGTTCCGCCATGCCTGTAAACCCCTTGCGAGCATACCGAACCTCCCATCGACTTGGGGCCGCACTTCGCCAGCTAAGGTTTTGATCCTGAGTGCGCTGCAATCACGCGACCAGCGTAATCATTGGAAATGAGGATATCACGCTCCTCGGCTAGCTGGTCGAGGATGCGCTTCTTGGTGATCTTTCTTGGAAAACGTTGGTTGCGGGCGAGGGCGTAATTGTACACGCAAATCAAATCCGCCGCAGTGTATGCGCGCGGCGCCGCAAGCTCTTTCAAGAGGCTCTTGAACTTTGAGTCATCGGCGAGCGCCGCCTTCAAACGATCACCAATTTCGGAAGGCTTTGGCTTGGGTCTCGAAAGCGTTAGACCCCGAATAGCGTCCAAAAGCGTCTTAATGTCCGCCATCTCGTGCACCTTGAGGGCGTCGATCAGGGCGCGCAAAAGCACCGAATCGACATCATTAGGCGCAGTTTGAAGTAAAAGGCGGAGGTCCTCCAGAAGAGATCGGGTCGAAGCCATTTCTTTTTTCAGTTTAACCTCTTGCTAATCTTTGGTCCGATCACGTTGAATAGGTCTCGCGCTTCTTGATTCATTACGTAGGCGATTCCTTCTCCTGCCATGTTCATTATAGCCGCCAGCCGCGGAATCGCAGCATCTTTCAACACCCACGAGTCCGCGCCGAGCAAGCGCCGCATTTCTGCGTTGATGCGCTCGGCCACCCGATCTTCGCGATTGGTCAGTTCGGCACGTCCCGGCGAGACCATGGTCGGCACAACCCCAACGAGGTTGAGGTGGGGGAACACGGCAGGCCTCAACTCTTGAAGCTGCTGGGCGAAGTAGGTCACGGCCTCGGATGAAAGAAGGTCCAAGATCGTCGGGATGAGAAGGTGCGTGCTGGCGCAAAGCGCGTTAATCGTTCCTGTTGAAAACCGTGGTGGAGCGTCGATGATGACGATTTCGAATTCGGAGAATTCAGGCGCGGCAAGTACGTCCCGAAGGCGGTAGCGCACGTCATTCGTTGGGTCCGATTTCCAATCAATGAGCTGTTGTGTCTCTTGAATATCGAGTGGATAAAACGCCGTGAATATATCCGTGCGTGGCAGGCTGCGCTCGGCATTTTCCTCATGTGTCAACGGCAATGCTAGGTCTCGAAGTTCTCGATAATTTGCGCTGCTCGCGATCAGCCGTGCCGCGCTATAAGTGTTCCGGCGCGCGCCGATCATTCGCGCGCAGATAAACGAAAGCGAACCCTGATAATCGAAGTCTATAAGCAACACTCGTTTGTTTTCAGACGTTGCGTAATATGCCGCCAGGTTGGCGGAAAGCGTCGTTTTTCCCACACCGCCCTTGAAGTTTCCGACCGTGATCACTTTCCTTGTTTTTGCATACGGGAGCTCAGTGGGGACGTCTGGCTTGGGACTCCAAACGATTCTCCCGATCACTGGAATCGTTGCGACATTTTCTCTTTCTTTTTCGAGTTCGCGCTCAATTCGGCGGCGCCGTTGTCTCGAACGCACATTGTGCCACCCGCGAATTACAGCGAGCAGTCCGGCGATTGCTGATATCAGCGCAGCGGCGGCCAGAATGATCTGCGTAATGTCGTTGACACCCATCGGCATCTCCCCCGGTTAGGTTATTAACCGTTCGTACGAAGGCAACAACAATCGGGGGCAGACGGCGCGAGAATGACGGACTTCAGCGCGTCGCCCCTCTTCCCAACGCCCCCCGCATCCGCTACATCCCCGCGCTTCCCGCGTGGGAGGGGTCTTCCCCCCCGCACCACGCATCCACTCAGGCCGGGCGGTTTGGCGATCTCCTGGCGCAAAGCGAGAGGCACTCATGGCGAAGAAGGTGCTGGGGCAGATTAAGCTCCAAGTGCCGGCGGGCGCGGCGAATCCATCGCCCCCCATCGGCCCCGCGCTCGGTCAGCGCGGTTTGAACATCATGGAATTCTGCAAGGGCTTTAACGCCCGCACGCAAGATCTGGAAAAGGGCGCGCCGTGCCCGGTGGTGATCACCTATTACCAGGACAAGAGTTTCACTTACGAGATCAAGACCTATCCGGCCTCGTTCCTGATCAAGAAGGCGGCGAAACTCCCCACCGTGAAGAAGCCGGGCTCGGGCTCGAAGCGGGCGGGCGTCGAGATCGTCGGCAAGATCACCATGGCCCAGTGCAAGGAGATCGCCAAAGTCAAGGCCAAGGACCTGAACGCCGCCGACCTCGACCAAGCCGCGAAAATGATCGCCGGCGCCGCCCGCTCTATGGGCGTGGAAGTGGTGGAGTAGGGCGATGACCAAAACAACCAAACGCCAGAAAATCAGTCATGCGGGCATCGATAGCCGCAAGCTGCACACGCTCGCTGAAGCGGTGACGTTGATTAAGACGCGCGCCACCAAGGAAAAAGGCGGGGCGAAATTCGACGAAACCATCGAAGTGTCGATGAATCTCGGCGTCGATCCGAAATATCCCGATCAGCAAGTGCGCGGGGTTTGCTCGCTGCCCAACGGCACCGGCCGCACCGCGCGCGTCGCCGTGTTCGCTCGCGACAAGAAAGCCGATGAGGCGCGCGCCGCCGGGGCTGACATCGTCGGCGCCGAAGATTTGATGGAGACTATCCAGGGCGGCAAGATCGATTTCGATCGCTTGATTGCAACGCCAGATATGATGGCGCTGGTGGGGCGTTTGGGCAAAGTGCTGGGCCCGCGCGGCCTGATGCCAAACCCCAAAGTCGGCACCGTGACGATGGACGTGACCAAAGCGGTGAACGACGCCAAGGGCGGGGCGGTTGAATTCCGCGTCGAAAAAGCCGGCATCATCCATGCGGGCGTTGGCAAGGCCAGTTTCAGCGAAGCGCAAATCCTGCAAAACGTAAAAGCCTTCATCGACGCAGTGGCGAAAGCCAAACCGCCCGGCGCCAAGGGCACTTACGTGAAGAAGGTGGCGATCTCCTCGACCATGGGCCCGGGCGTACGCATCGATCCGTCCAACGCACTGGCGCAGGGGTAATCTTTGCGGACCGTCGGCTTCCAGCCGGCCAATGAACAACAACGCGCCTCTGCGAAGACAAGGGCGCGTTTTTTGTGCCGGCTAGAGAGTGTTCTTTTCAAATTGAAACACCACCCATCCCCGGGACGCCGCGTTGGCGGCGTGCCCGGGGCCCATAAACGCAAGCGTTCGTGGGTATGGGCCCCGGACTTGCGCTTCGCGCAATCCGGGGATGGGTGATGGCGTGATTCAATCTGGAAAGAACGTGCGCTAGGTTCCGTCAGTTTAGCCGTGCTTCCAGTGGAACACGCTTTCCAGCGGTACGCTGAACGCATCGGCGATTCTGAACGCGGCTTCGAGCGAGGGTGCGTATTTGTTTTGCTCGATGGCGATGATGGTTTGGCGGGTCATGCCGATGCGTTCGGCGAGTTCGGCTTGCGTCATCTCGCCATGGTCAAAGCGCAAGCGGCGGATTTCGTTTTCGATCGGCATGGGTCACACGCCGGCGCGGGAGAACACGATCTGCGCGGCCGCCTTCACCAGTTCCGCAATCACCAGCGCCGCGAGCATGAGGTTGGCGACGAGGACGCCGCTCCAACCGACAAGCAGGCGCCAGCAAGTGCGCGTGAAGGCGAGGGAAACGCCGTGCGTGCAAGCACTTGGTCACGCCCTCAGTCAGCTCCGCTGGCGGCTCCCCCAATTGGGGGAGCACCAGGCCCGGCTGTTTTATGCCGGCTGGAAGCCGGCGATACGATTGGTGGTCTGACCGCCTCAAAAATGCCCTAATCGCACCCCTTGCGGCGCTGCAGCAAAGCGTGCATATCCCGCCGTTCGCCGGGCATTCTACCCGTCGAATCCTGTTCAAGACTGCAGGCGCCACGTACATGGACCGCCCGAAAGGGATTCTGTGCGCGGCTTAAATCTTTGAAAGCTCTGGCAAAAACCTCAGCTTTCCGGGGCCGGCACGAGGCAGATGCTGAGTTTTTCCGGGCGGGCTGTCAAGGCCTGCTCTGTTGGCGGGCTTCTGGGACAGGCCGCGCGGATCGCGCACCGGCCCGGAATTTCCGTCGTCGGTTGATCCGTGTGCGCACCAGGCGCTGGATTGGCCGGGCCTGATGAGAGGAGACCGCAATGGATCGTGCTCAGAAGGCCGAAACGGTGGAAGCGCTGAAAGGCGTATTTGCTGGGGCTGGGGTGATGGTGGTTGGCCATTATTCCGGTTTGACCGTTGCGGAAATGACGGTGCTGCGTTCGCGGCTGCGCCAAGCCGGCGCCTCGCTCAAAGTGGTCAAAAACCGCATGGTGAAGCTTGCGATCGCCGGCACGCCCAAGGCTGCCGCCGCTTCCATGTTCACCGGGCCGACGGTCGTCGCCTTTTCCAAGGATCCGATCGCGGCCGCCAAGGTCACGGTCGCCTTTTCCAAGGAAAAGGAAAAGTTCGTCGTTTTGGGCGGGCTTTTTGGCGATCAAGTGCTCGACACGCAGGGCGTTACCGCTCTGGCCACCTTGCCCTCGCTCGACGAATTGCGCGGCAAGATTGTGGGTCTATTGCAGGCCCCCGCGACCAAGATCGCCGGCGTGCTGGCGGCGCCTGGCGGGCAATTGGCGCGCGTGATCAACGCCTACGCGACCAAGGACGCCGCCTAAGTCATTTCCGCATATCGAACCAAACACACACCGAAGGGGTGCAAACACCATGTCGAAGCTTGATAAAATTGTTGACGATCTCTCGTCCTTGACCGTGCTTGAAGCGGCCGAACTGTCGAAGATGCTGGAAGAAAAATGGGGCGTTTCCGCTGCGGCGCCTGTCGCCCTCGCCGCCGCCGCGGGCCCCGCCGCCGTGGTTGAAGAGAAGACCGAGTTCACCGTCATGCTCAACGGCGCCGGCGACAAGAAAATCGAAGTGATCAAGGAAGTGCGCGCCATTACAGGCCTCGGCCTGAAGGAAGCCAAGGACCTGGTCGAAGGCGCGCCGAAGGCGGTGAAGGAGGGCGTGAACAAGGCCGATGCCGAAAAGTTCAAGGCTCAACTGGAAAAGGCCGGCGCCAAGGTCGATCTGAAATAACGCAGCTAAGCCATGCGCAAGCCGGCGCCGCCAAATGGCGCTGGCTTTCGCCATTGCGTATCTTGTACAAGATACGCCGGAGCGCCGCCCGCCCGCGGCGTTTCGAGACCAATCGGGCCGCGACGCGGGCCCCGAAGGGCGGTAGGCGGCACATGCGCCGCGCTGGCGGGCCTTATGGCCAGGGTCCGTCAATGAGCGTGGCGCGCAAGGGGAGAGCTGATGGCTCTGTCGTTCACGGGTAAGAAGCGCATTCGCAAATCGTTTGGCAAGATCCCCGAGATGGGGGCGATGCCGAACCTGATCGAGGTGCAAAAGAGTTCCTACGATCAATTCCTGCAGAAGGACCAGCGCTCCTATGAGCGCATCGAGGAAGGCCTGCAGGCTGTGTTCCGCTCGGTGTTTCCGATCCGCGACTTCTCCGATCGCGCGGTGCTCGAATACGTTTCCTACGAGTTCGAGGAGCCCAAGTTCGACGTCGAGGAATGCCAGCAACGCGACATGACCTACGCCGCGCCGCTGAAAG
>Ga0247727_10014891_pt1 | contig 12845 bp, 11 predicted proteins | sample WisWelCaveWW1625_FD_202498 | JGI IMG/M metagenome (GOLD analysis project Ga0247727, IMG submission 202498) | Biofilm microbial communities from Wishing Well Cave, Virginia, United States - WW16-25 | ecosystem: Environmental > Aquatic > Deep subsurface > Groundwater > Cave microbial mat | place...
CGCCGCCCTTCAGGGCGGCATTTTTTCTCTCCACGGGGGAAGCCAATCCTCTCGCGGAAACGAGCGGAGCAGTTTACTCCCCTCGGCAATAAACGAGCCAGAGAATGGGTAATCCTGTGGGTGTTTGCAGAGCCCGTTGCGGACCGGGTTCAACCAGATATACCACGCCACAGACTCGGTGTCGGCCGATTTTCGCAGGATGTGGTCATAGAATTTGAATTGCCAGAGGCGGGTTCCGTTCCTCTGAGAAAAAGCAAATGCGGTTCGCTGTTTGAAGACATTCACAAAAGCAAGAAGGTCACTCGCAGCGGAGGTCCCCGCGACCAACCCGTGCAAATGATCCGGCATTACGCAATACGCCACGACAGCAAAGCCCTTTTCGCGCGAAGCCTGCCCCAAACTCTCGATCAACCACTCGGCAAACCGCGCGTCCGCCCCGTAGCGGCGCCGTTTGTCGAAGCAGAGAGTAATGAAATAACTCCGCTGTCCGCGATAGTTCTCCCGGTGCAAGCGGATGTTTTTCCGTTCAAAAGCTGCAGGCATGTTATGGCTACCCTTGCCGCCCTGAAGGGCGGCGCTACAAGTTCACCTCCAGGGTCTTGGTGGTGTCGTTGCCCAGGATGTCGATCACCTTGACTACAACGACGTATTTCCCCGCCCCGGAATAGGCGTACCTCGTCTCCAGTTCGATCTTGGGATTCTTGCGCGTCCGGTAGCTCTGCCACTGATTGTGAAAGGTGTCGTCCTTGTAGTCCCAGTCCACGGCCCAGTAGTCCACTAGCTGGCTCCAGTGTTTGATAGCCTTGCGCGCTTCTTCCGGGATGTCGTCCGTGGGGATGACGAAATCCGTGAGCTTCAGCCTGACCTCGCGGGCTTTCAACTTCACGTCCACAGAGAGTGCGCCAAGCTCAAAAAACTTCACGTCGCCCTGTTCCACTGCCTTCTTGTCCAAAACGTCGCGGGGAATCTTCTTGAAGGCTACGTCCACGCGGGATTCCGCTGCCACTCGTTTTGCCAGCTCGTTCACCTCAAAGGCAAACTCCCAGCCCAAGATGTCCGCGGCGGCCTTTGTCCCGCCGCCCCTTTGGGCGGCCTTCTCCCCTGCCGGGCTAAAGCCCGGCGCTACACCGCCGATTTTCCATACCTCGCGGGCGATTGCTTTCACGTCAGCCAGCGTGACCGGCGCATCCACTGCCCCGACGTGCACCATCCGGCCCGCTTTCGTGCCGTGGAGCCATGTGTGACCGGTGATGGGCTTCGCATGGTAGAGGTGCAGGATGAACTGCCTGTACGCGGATTCGCGCTCGCGCAATGTAGCGCTGGCCTTCAGGCCAGCATCTTCGGTTTTCGGGCCGCCCGTTAGGGCGGCATCTGTGCCGGGCGTAAAGCCCGGCGCTACATCCAAACCACCAAACTCCGCGGCTTGCCACGCTTGCCGCTCGTATTTGCCGAGGTTCTGAACGACGAAGGGTTTCACATTTGAGATTCCAAGTAACCGCTTCCGGGTCGTGTGAATGGCAAACCGGCTCAAGTCACAGGCTATCCAGCGACGGTTCAATTTTTCTGCGACTACCGCAGCGGTCCCGCTGCCGACAAAGCAATCAAGCACTAGTTCGCCTTCTGAGGAGGACGCTTTGATGATGCGTTCAAGCAACGCTTCGGGTTTCTGGGTGTCGTAGTTGACCCTTTCTTTGGATGAAGTGACGACTCCAAACCCGAAAATGTCGGTCCATATCGCGTCGATGGTTACTCTTCCCTCGTCAAGATAGTACTTCTTGTATTTTTGGCCCGAAGATGAAGTGTAGATCAATCCGCGCTTCTCCAAATCGCGTATGGATTCCTCCGTGTAATCACCCAAGGTCGTGCGCTTGAACTTTCGACCATCCGGGTCTTGGTAATGATATTCCTTGATCTGCAATTCAGTCAGTGGAGCAAACTGCTGATTAAAATGCCAATCAGCTCCTTTCGAGTAAAAGAGGATTGAATCGAATATCCTGGGCCACTGTTTGGAAATCGTCTTTGCGCCCTTTCCGGCAGCATCGCGCTTCCACACTATCTCGTTACGAAAGCACTCCAGGCCAAAGACTTCGTCCATGATTGCCTTTGCATAATGTCCAACATGCCAATCCAAATGTACGTAAATGGAACCATCGTCGGAGAGGAGTTCCCTGAGGAGAACGACGGTCTCGTAGAACCATTCCAAATAGGAATCTAAGCCTCGGCTCCATGTGTCTCTGTACGCTTTCTGCTCCAGAACGGAGGGCTGTTTAATGAAGCTCTCGTCAGAGTCCGGCAGATTCGAGACGAAGGAAAAATCTTGCCCCGTGTTGAACGGCGGGTCGATGTAAATCAGCTTCACCTTGCCCGCGAACTCGGGCAGCAATGAGGGCAGGACGTATTTCTTGTCGCCCCAGATGAGTCGGTTTCGCCACTCCGTCTGCCGTCCAGCCGAAAAAAGCTCCAGGCTGCGCTGCCGGTCCTGCGCGCTTTCGTTCACCGTCTCGATGGTCTGAAACGGCAGGGCAATACGTACCGCCCCTTGCTTCTTCCCGTCCTTATACTTCCCATCCCAAATGAGTTCGGTCATCTGCTTAAGCTCTCGACGAAGTTGTATAACAGTACAGCGAACGTCACGCAAGCTAAGGCTTGATATATCCGGCGCGCCGAGTAGCTAAGACATGAACGCCCATTCACACTCGCACTTCGAGAACTGACCTACCCCTTTTTTTAGTCCAGTCATAATGTAACTCCCCGGTGGTTTTCTGGCACTGGGAAAGCTGGGACCGGGCCGGTAGCAACAGAGTCAGCGGGTATGGCGCCGCCCATCGCGGCAAGCGACTGCTGCAACACAGCGACGGCGCGCGGGGAGCCGTAGGCGGAGATTGAGATAGTGCAACAGGGCAGGCCGCGAAGAGACTGAAAGCACAACAGGCGAGGCGCAGGGGAGATCGCATGGCGCACCTCCCTAGGACGGCATCCTACGTACAGGGGGGATTTGTCAAAAGGAATCACAGCGAGCAGGTGAAGCGGCCGTTTTGTTCTTCGATGAGCATATTATCCAGCAACCGGACGCCGCCGAGGAACACGGCCAGCAGGGCCAGGCACTGGCCGCGGAGGAGGCGCACGGGCTCGAAGGAATTGGCGTCCACAATCTCCACGTAGTCGGGGGCGGCGGCGGGCTCTGTGGCCAGCACTTTGCGCAGGGTGACGATCAAAGGCGCGACGTCGCGTTCGCCTTCGGCAATCTTGCGCTCGACGGCGCGCAGGGCTTCGTGCAGGACCACGGCGGCGCGGCGGTCGTCCGGGGTGAGGTACGCATTGCGTGAGGACAGGGCCAGGCCATCCGGCTCGCGGACGATGGGGCAGACCACGATTTCCGGGTCCAGGTTCAGGTCCGCCGCCAGCCGACGGATGACCCGAGCCTGCTGCGCGTCTTTGCGGCCGAAGTAGGCGAACTGCGGGCGCACGATTTCGAGCAGTTTCAGCACCACCGTGGCCACGCCGCGGAAGTGTCCCGGGCGCGAGGACCCTTCGAACCGTTGACTGATGCCTTCGACTTGCACCCAGGTGCGGAAGCCGTCGGGATACATCTCCGCGGGGGCGGGCGCAAAGACGAACTCGACGCCCAGCGATTCGAGCCGGGCGCAATCGGCCTCGAGTGGCCGCGGATAGCGATCCAGGTCTTCGCGCGGGCCGAATTGCGCCGGGTTCACAAAAATGGAAACCACCACGGGGCGGCACTGCTGCTGCGCGGCGCGGACCAGCGAGAGGTGGCCTTCGTGCAGCGCGCCCATGGTGGGCACCAGGCCGATGATGCGGTTTTCCGAGGCCGCCTGCCGGGCCGTGTGCTTCATCCATTCGACGGTGCGGATCATCTCCACGGGTCAGGCGTTGCGCTGGCGGTAAAACGCGATGAGGTCAGTGGCCACGGCGGGGATATCGAGCTGGCGCAGCAGGGTGGTGACCTGGCCGCGATGGTAGGTGCTGTGGTTGGCCAGGTGCTGGAGCATCTGCCACAGCGGGTGTTGGAAGAGCTTGCCTTCAGTGGTGCGGATTTCCTGGACCCGTGCCAGGTCTTGTTCCGTCAGGCCGGCGACGAATTTCTGCAATTCCTTGTCCAGTTCCGACCAGCGCCGCCGGATGCTGCTGAGGTCCGGGTAATCCGCGGCTTTGGGCAGCGTGGTGGGCATGCGGCCCTGCCAGCGTTCCAGCCAGATCCATTCGCCGCCCATGATGTGGGCCAGGGTGTCGCGGACGGAGCGGAAGCTGGAGCCCATGTCGCGGGTGAATTGGTGGTCGGGCAGGAGCACGCAGGCGTCCAAAATGCGACGGTTGGCCCAGGCGTTGTATTCGAACAGAATGCGGATAATCTCCGGCGTCATCGGGGGGACTCCTTTGCGCCTCAGTCGATCGGATGGCCTTCGTTTTCCAGGTAGAAATATAGCAGATCGGTGGCGGCCGGTTTGGCCCCAAGTTGACGGATCATCACGGCCGCTTGCCCGCGGTGGTAACTGCTGTGGTTCACCAGGTGTTGCATCAGCCTCCACAACGGCTGCGAGAGCGGCCCCTTGGTGGAGGGAATCTTCACCGGCGCCTGGAGGGATTCCGCCGGCTGTGCGCGGGCGAAGCGCAACAGGTCGGCGTCCAGGGTGGCCCAGCGCGCGCGCAGCGCCGCGACGCAGGAATAAACGGCGGCCGGCGGGTACTGGTCATGCGCGCGGCCCTGCCACACTTCCAGCCACCACCACTCCGCGCCCATGATGTGAGAGAGCGTATCGCGGAGCGTGGGGAAGCTGAAGCCCAGGTTGCGGGTGAACTGCTCGTCGCTCAATCCGCCGCAGGCTTCCAGCATCCGGTGCGTGGCCCAGGAGTTGAACTCGTACAGCGTGCGGATTTGCTCAGGCGTCATCGGCGTCCGGGGATGCAGGCCGGCGAGGAAATGTCAGCGCCGACGCGGCGACGGGTGGCGTTCGCGGGCTTCCGCCGGCAGGTGGTAGGACTCAGCGTCCGACGGGAACTTGCCGGACTCGACATCGGCGCAAAAATCGGTAACCGCGCGGGAGATGGTTCCGCGCAGGTCGGCATAGCGGCGGGCGAACTTGGGGGAAATGCCGAAGCTCAGCCCCAGCAGGTCGTGGATGACCAGCACCTGACCGTCGCAGTCCGGCCCGGCGCCGATGCCGATGGTGGGGATGCGCAGCTCGCGGGTAATCTGCGCGGCCAGCTCGCGGGGGATGGCTTCCAGGACGACGGCGAATGCTCCGGCGGCCTCTACCGCGTGGGCGTCGCGCAGGAGCTGCTCGGCCGCGGCGGAGGTCTTGCCCTGGACGCGAAACCCGCCCAGGGCGTGCAGCGACTGGGGCGTAAGCCCGATGTGGCCCATCACCGGGATTTCCGCTTCCACCAGGCGGTGGATGAGGTCCAGGCGGCGTTCGCCCCCTTCGATTTTCACCGCTTCCGCGCCGGCCTCTTTGATGAAGCGCACAGCATTGTGCACGGAATCGGACAGCTCGCCGTGGAAGCTGCCGTAAGGCATATCCGCAACCAGCAGGGCACGGCGCGTGGCGCGGCGCACGGCTCGCGTGTGGTGCAGCATCTCCTCGATGGTGACCGGCAGGGTGTTCTCGTAGCCGAGCACGACCATGGCCAGCGAGTCGCCCACCAGCAGGATGTCCACGCCGGCTTCGTCCAGCAGGCGGGCCGTGGAATAGTCGTAGGCGGTGAGACAGGTAAGCTTTCGCGGCGGTGGTGCGCCGGTAAGCTGGGCTTCGGTTGACGGGGAACTCTTACGGCTGACGATGTCGGGCACGGTCACTTTGCCGTTGCCCGCGCGGGTGGGTGCGTTCATTCTTACCTCCGGTGCCGCTCCCCTGACAACGGGGATACAGCCCTTACACAATTTAGATGCTACCACGGCGCCCTGCGACTCCACAACGGCTGCCGCCAGCCTGCGACAACCGGTACCGGGCCGCCTGGGACTGACCAGCTGATGCCGGTCAGTCCTTCATATTTGCGTACTGTGCCGTGGCAATGGAAGTCAGGAAGAACAGCAGCGCGCCCTTGAAAAAGCTCATGTAATAAAGCGACTGGCCGGGCACGAACATCTTGGGCATGTAAAAATCGGCGGCGTTGAGCACCCGCCAGCCTATCGCGACAACCAGGCAAACCACACCCAGCCAATAGGTAACCCGGGCGATTTTCTTTTCCATTGCTGTCTCCTTTCGGACTGAACGCGTAGCGATCGAACAACCTGTCTTCCGCCCACACTACGCCCGCATTGCGAACCATGTCAAACCGAGATGAACGCCGGATATCGAAAGAAGTACGCCGACGGGATAGAAGAACTGGCAGGCGCGCGCACCGCAAGCCAGCCTCTGTGCGGGCGCCAGCGAGGAGCAATCCCGGAGTGCAGTCTTAGAGCTTCAGAGGAAGGTCGCGAAGGCGGTTGCCGGTGAGGGCGTGGTACGCATTGGCCACAGCCGGGGCCACCACGCCGACCATGGGCTCGCCGATGCCGCCCGGAGCCTCGTGGTTGCGGACAATGTGCGTCTCCACGGCGGGCATTTCGTCCACGCGGAGCATGGGGTAGTCGTGGAAGTTGCTCTGCCTGGCGCGGCCGCGGTCAATGGTGATCTGCCCGCCGAGCGCGGCGGTCAGCGCATAGACCACCGAGCCTTCCATCTGCGCCTCGATGGTGTCCGGGTTGACCACCTGGCCGCAATCGATGGCGCACACGGCGCGGTGGACGCGGATGGCGCTTTCCCTGATGCTGACCTCGACGGCAATCGCGGCGTAGCTGGCGAACGACGGGTAGCAGGCATAGCCGCGCGCGCGGCCCCGGGCCAGCGGCGGACCCTTCCTGATCTGCGCGGCGGCCAGCTCCAGCACGGCGCGCAGACGCGAGGTGCGCCAGGTGTCGCTGAGGATCTTGACTTCGCGGTCGCCCTCCAGCAGCTTGCGGCGAAACTCCAGGGGGTCTTTTCCGCCGGCGTGGGCCATCTCGTCCACAAAACATTCGGTGGCGAAGGCGCACTGCGTGGTGTACACGGCGCGCCACCAGCCGATGGTGACCGGCGTGTTGGCCATCGTGTACGCCAGGTGCACGTTGGGCGTGGCGTAGAGATACGGCGTCTGGATGGTCACCACGGGATCGCGTCCGCCCGCTGCGCCGCCATACATCTGGTTGAGGATGCTCGGGGCGACGACGTGGTGCGAAAAGGCGACGGGCCACCCATCCGCGCCGACTGCGCCAGCCAGCTTGTGGTAGCTCGCCGGACGATAGTAGCCGCCGCGCGTATCGTCTTCGCGCGTCCACACCACCTTCACGGGCGCGCCGGTGGCTTTGGACACCTGCGCCGCCTCGACGCCATAGTCTTCGAAAAGCCGCCGGCCAAACCCGCCGCCCAGCAGCGTGATGTGCAGCTTCACTTTGTCCTCGGGGACGCCGGCCACTTTGGCGATAGCCGCCTGCACGTCGTTGGGCACTTGGGTGGGCGCCCACACTTCCACGCCGTCGGGCCGCACATGCGCCGTGCAGTTCATCGGCTCCATGGGCGAATGGGAGAGAAACGGCACCGAGTACACCGCCGTAGCCTTTCTGGGCGCTTCGGCCATGGCCTTCTCCGCGTCGCCGTCTTTGCGGAACACGACGCCGCCCTCCCCGGAAGCTTTCTCCGTGAACATTTTCAATATACCGGCGCTGTTCAGACTGCCGGCGCCGCCTTCGTCCCATTCGACCTCGAGCGCCTTGCGTCCCTCGATGGCCGCCCAGGTGTTGTCGGCCACCACGGCGATCCCTGCCTCGACGGGCACCACAGCGCGCACGCCGGGCACCTGCTTTGAGAGCGCGCCGTCGTAAGACTTCAGCTTGCCGCCAAAGACGGGACACCGCGCGATGGCCGCATAGACCATCCCGGGGACGCGCACGTCCATGCCGAACACGGCGCTGCCGTCCACTTTCGCGGGCGTGTCCAGGCGCTTGATGCGCGTGCCCAGGACGCGGAAGTTCTTCGGGTCTTTCAGCGGCGCCTCTTTCGGCACTTCCAGTTTTCCCGCGGCCGCAGCCAGCGCGCCGTAGCTGAGGCGGCGGCCGCTTTCGGTATGTTCCACCATGCCTTTCGACGCGCGGCAGGATTCCCGCGGCACTTTCCACTCCGCCGCCGCGGCCGTAATCAGCATCTCGCGCGCGGTGGCGCCGGCCTGGCGCAGCGGCACAAACAGGGAGCGGACACTCTCGCTCCCTCCGGTGCCCTGGTCGCCGTACCGCGGCTTATCGGAGTCCGCCAGCTCGATGCGCACCGTCTTCCAGTCGGCCTCCAGCTCCTCGGCCACCAGCATCGGCAGAGAGGTGGTGACTCCCTGCCCCATCTCGCTCCGCGCAATGATGACGGTGACGGTATTGTCCGGGGCGATGCGCAGCCAGACGTTGGGCGCGAAAGCTGCCGCGGCTGCAGCGGCCGCGCGGCCCGGAACGTGCAGGCCAAGGACCAGCCCGGCGCCGGCTGCGGCGCCGGTGCGCAGGAAGTCGCGCCGCGACACATTCAGGATTTCAGGCGCAAACGCGCGTGCAGGGGCGCTCATCGCGCACCTCCCCTGGCCGCCGCAGCAGCGGGTTTGGCGGATGCCGCCGCGGCGCTGCGGATGGCGCGTTTGATGCGCTGGTAGGTGCCGCAGCGGCAGATATTGCCGCTCATGGCTTCGTCAATTTGCGCGCTGGTGGGCCGCGGGTTTTTGGCCAGCAGCGCGGCCGCGGACATTATCTGTCCGCACTGGCAGTAACCACACTGCGGCACGTCTTCGGCGATCCACGCCAGTTGCAACGGATGGCTGCGGTCGGGGGAGAGCCCTTCAATCGTGGTGATTTTCTTGCCCGCTGCCGCAGAAACCGGCGTCTGGCACGAGCGCACCGCTTCGCCGTCGAGGTGCACAGTGCAGGCGCCGCACAGTCCCACACCGCAGCCGTATTTCGTGCCGGTCAGCTCCAGGACGTCGCGCAATAGCCAGAGCAGCGGCATCTCCGCAGAGGCGTCCACCTCGCGAGTACGTCCATTCACCAGCAAACGGAACTGAGCCATTGGAAACCTCCGGCCGGGGAAATAGGCCGCGAGTATAACGCAAATGGCCGGAGGCGGCGCAAGGCAGAGCCGGGCAGCGCGCGCCGCCTAGTCGACCCAGTCGGCGATAAAGATGTTGGTCTCGCCGCGGGATTTCTGGTTGCGGTTGGAGGCCCACAGCAGGCGCTTGCCGTCGGAGGAGAACATCGGGAAGCTGTCGAAGGTGTCGTCGTAGGTGACGCGCTCCAGCCCCGTGCCATCCACGTGGATGAGATACAGGTCGAAATTGCGGCCGCGCGGGTTGTCCTTGTTGGAGGCAAAGATGATGCGCCGGCCGTCGGGATGGAAGAAGGGCGCGAAGCTGGCTGCGCCGAAGTCAGTGAGACGCCGGTTGTTCGCTCCGTCGGCGTCCATCACGAACAACTCGAAGCGCGTGGGGCGCAACAGGCCGGACTTCAGCAACTCGCGATACTCCGCAATTTCTACGGGCGACTCCGGGTGGTGGGCGCGATAAACGATCTTCGTGCCGTCGGGCGAGAAGAAGGCCCCGCCGTCATAGCCCACTTCCTTGGTGAGCCGGCGGACGTTTTTCCCGTTGGCGCCCATCACGTAAAGATCCAGGTCACCGTCGCGCTGCGAGGTGAAGACGATGCGCTTGCCGTCGCGGGAAACCGTGGCCTCAGCGTCGTAGCCCGGGGTGCTGGTGAGGCGCTTCAGTTTTTTTCCGTCGGCGCGCGCCGCGTAGATGTCGAAGCCTTCGTACATCGCCCAGGCGTAACCACGACTGGAGTCCGGGGGCGGCGGGCAGGCCGAACTGACGGCGTGGGTGCTGGCATAGAGGATGCGCTTGCCGCCGGGGAAGAAATAGGCGCAGGTGGTCTTGCCTCCTCCGGTGGAAACCATGCGCTGGCCGCTGCCGTCCGCGGCCATGGTGTAAATCTGGTCGCAGCGGCCGCTGCCCCGGTGCGACTGGAAAATAATGCGCTGGTCGTCGGCGGAAAAATAAGCCTCGGCATTTTCTCCGGCGAAGGTGAGCTGCCGCACGTTCTTCAAGTGCCGCTCCGCAGGCAGCGCCAGCGGCGGGTCCTGCGGGTGCGGCGCCGTGGCGGCACCGCATACGCTCCAAATCAGAAACGCTGCAAGAAAAATGCGCTGTCTCATTCGCACTCTGTTTGAGAAGAAGAGAAAGAGTAACACGACGCGACAAATACACAGGAGGGGATCGAAGGGGATAGGGAAGGGCGAGGAACTCAGAAGTTGGAAATTAGAAACCAGAAGGCACAGACCTACACAGAGGTCGCAGAGACACAGAGCTCACAGAGCAGAGGAGTGCGAGCCTGCGCCAGCAGGCGCAGGCTTACACAGAGCCCACGGACCCTTCGCCAGATCACTTAGGGTCTTCGAGGCACAGAGACCACAGAGAAGAACGGCAAACCTCAGCTTTCCTCCACGGGCTCAGGATGGATGGTGACCCTGGCAATTTCCGGGAATTGCGCCTTTACGCGGTCTTCGATGGCCGCGGTGACGTCGTGGATGCGGGTGATGGAAGCGTCGCCGTCCATGGCGCAGTGGCAGGAGACCAGCACGCGCTCCTCGACGCGCCGTACCTTCACCTGATGGCAGTTCACCAGCTCCGGGAATTCGCCGCGCAGGGCGTTCACGCGGAGCTCCACTTCCCCGGCGAGGGTGCGCATGGGCCCGGGCGGCGCTTGCGCGGTGGGGATGTGCGTCCCCAGCGGCTCGATGTGGATATTCACTTCGGCGCGGCTGCGCGCCGGGCCGGCTGCGCCATCGGTCACCGCGGGCAGGGCGTGGATTTCGTTTTCCAGCTCGGTGGCGCGGCGGTGGGCCTCGCGCAGGCCCAGGTTTTCATCCACTTCCAGGTGCAGCTCAATGAACAGCCGCCCGTTCACCTGCTGCGCGGAAAGCTCGTGGATGGGCAGCCCGCGGCGCGCGGCGATGGCCCGGATGGCGTCAAAGAGGTTCTCGGTCGCGGCCGCGCGCGGCTCCATGTGCACCATCACGTCGGCGGGGACGATGTCGTTGACGCGGCGCTCGACGGCGTCGCTGACTTCGTGCACCTGTTCGAAGCTGGTGGTGCGCGGCACGCTGATGGTGACATCGACAAAATGGCGGTGCCCGGCGCGGCGCACGCGCACGCGCTCCGCGGCCAGCACGCCAGGCAGCGTTGCGACGGCCGCGGCGATGCGCTCCTGCAATCCGTGCGGCGCGGCGTCGAGGAGAGCGTCCAGTGTGCGGCGTCCCAGCCGGGCACCCACCCAGATGATGACTCCGGCCACGGCGAGGGCAGCCACCGGGTCCGTGTAGCGCAGCCAGGAGACGCCGGTGCGCTCCCCGATCCACACCGCGGCAATGCCCGCCATCACCACCACGGTGCTCCACACGTCTGTGGAGAAGTGCAGGGCGTCGGCCTCCAGCGCTTCGCTCTGGTATTTGCGGGCCACGCGGGCCAGGGCGCGCGAGCGCACCACGTCCACCACGATGGTCAGCCCCAGGATGAAGATGGCCAGCAGGCTGGGCGCGATGCGCACGTCCCGGAACAGCAGCCGCTGCAACGCCTCCCAGATGACGTACACCGAGGCCACGAGCAACAGACCAGTCTCGACAAACGCGGCAAAGCTTTCCACCTTGCCGTGACCGTACTGGTGGGTGGCGTCGGCCGGGCGGTCGGCCACGCGCACCGAAAGATAGGTGACCACCGTGGTCACCAGGTCCAGGCTGGAGTGCAGCGCCTCGGAAAGGATGCCCAGGCTGCCCGTGGCCACGGCCATCGAGACCTTCAGGCCGACCAACAGCAGCGCGCTGGCCACCGACGCCAACGCCGCGCGGCGTTTCTCTCGCGCGGCCTCGACAGGATCGATGGCCGCATGGATTCCGGCATTCACGGCGACATTATAGCCTTCCGCCGCCGGGGTTCAGTTATGCTACGCTGCTGCGGGCTGAGCGCGGAAGAAGCCCGCCCAACCTCCCGTCCACAGTGAGCGCAACACCCGCCCCGCAGATTGCTGCTCCGCCGCGCCCCCGGCTTCGCCGCGCCGCTGTTTGTTTCGCAGTTCTGGGCGCCGGACTCCTGCTCTATGCCAACCAGGTGGAGCCGTACTGGATTGAAGTCACACGGCACCGCGTCACCGCGCCTATCGCCGCCCCGCTGAAAATAGCCCATCTGAGCGACCTGCACAGCACGGGCATCGGGCGCCGCGAGGAGAAACTGCTGGCCCTGCTGGAGGCGGAAAAACCGGATGTGATTGTGGTCAGCGGGGACTCGGTCGGGGTGAAGGACCTGTACCGAGAATGCCTGCACCTTCTGCGCCGCCTGCACGCGCCCCGCGGGGTGTGGGTGGTCCGCGGCAACTGGGACATCTGGAGCCTGATCCCCCGCGAGCGCGAATTCTTCGCCTCAGCCGGGATCACACTGCTGCGCAATGAGACGGTGGAAGTGGCCCCCGGTGTGTGGCTGGCGGGCTTCGACGACGCAGCCAGCGGCGCGCCGGAGGCGGAGAGCACGCTGCGCGCGCTGCCCTCCGGCGCTTACCGCATCGCTTTGTTCCATTCGCCGGCTTTCTTGGACCGCATTGCCGGGCGAGTGCACCTGGCTCTTGCCGGACATACCCACGGCGGGCAGGTGCGCCTGCCAGGGCTTCCCCCGCTGTGGCTGCCGCGCGCCTCGTGGCCTTACGTTGAGGGGTGGTACGAAAAAAACGGCTCGCAGATGTACGTGAGCCGGGGAGTCGGCGTTTCGGTGCTGCCCGTGCGGTTTTTTTGCCGGCCGGA
>Ga0247727_10014892_pt1 | contig 12845 bp, 13 predicted proteins | sample WisWelCaveWW1625_FD_202498 | JGI IMG/M metagenome (GOLD analysis project Ga0247727, IMG submission 202498) | Biofilm microbial communities from Wishing Well Cave, Virginia, United States - WW16-25 | ecosystem: Environmental > Aquatic > Deep subsurface > Groundwater > Cave microbial mat | place...
GCACAACATCCGCCCGTTCCCATGACTGCCTGAAGGCCGACAGAATGGTAGCGAGATTATCGCCGACGGTGACCATCTGACCAATGCCGATTCCGGCAGCGGCAAGCTTCTCTGCGATGTATGCCTGGTTGGTGTTGATGATCTGCCCGATGAGCAGTTCATCTCCGATTGTGATGATTTCAGCGTTCATGCAAATCTTGAACGAGCATTTGTAGGGGCGTAACATGTTACGCCCCTATGGTTTCTACGCCCCTACGATCCGATCAATGCCAACCCGACGCTGATTCTGCAGACAAGGTTCGCGTACAATCCTGCAGCGAGGTCGTCCAGCATGATTCCCCAGCCGCCAGGAACCTGCTCCAACCGACGCGCGGGGAATGGTTTAACAATATCAAGAAGTCGAAACAGAACAAACGCCAGCCCGATTGCCGCAAGGGTTTTCGGGATGAAAAGAAGGGCCACCCACATTCCTACAATCTCATCGATGACAACGATCGACGGATCGGGTTCGCCGGAGACACCGCCGGAGAATACCGATTTTGCGACAGCGGTGGTTTTGATCATCCGGTTTCCCTCAACCTCTGCAACCCTCGCGGATGCGTGTGCACCCAGCACGAAGAAAATCACAATTGCCGGAACGAGAACGAACGGAGCTTCAAAGCCAGGAATAAGATATATCAGCACTGCGACGAGCGAGCCGGCGGTTCCAGATGCCCACGGCACGTAACCTGAATAGAACCCCGTTGCAAAGACCTTCTGGAGGAAGTATCCCCCTGGAGACTCTCTCTTATCCGGTCCCATCATAGAGCTCGCGCAGGAATTTTCTGTTGTCGAACAGATAAAGGATTCCGGTCGCAACCGTGGAAATAGTCACGAGCATCATCATACCAAACAGAACCCGAGTGTCCATCAAGACGTCGATCGTTGCGCCAAACTCTTCGTACAGAGGTGGAACACTTCGGGCAACATACAGGATCAGGATGTAATAGATGACGACAAACTGTCCGAATGTCTTTGCCTGTGCGCTCTTCGAGGTCACAATCGGCCGGTCCCGAAACTCTGCAAGACTTCGCAGGCCGGTAATGAGAAAATCTCTGACGATGACGATCCATACCATCCAGACGTCAACCAGTCCGAGAGAAACATACGAAAGCAGTGCCGCAGACGACAGGATTTTGTCGGCGAGCGGATCGAGGAACTTCCCCCAGCGCGAAATATAGCCGAACTTTCGCGCCGCCCATCCATCATACCAGTCGGTCAAGGCGGCGATGACGAAGACAACGAGCGAAAGCTGCTTCGAGAGCGGAGAGTCCGACAGAAGCATGAACACGAACGCCGGGGTGAGAAGAATCCTCAGCAGTGTGAGCTGGTTGGGGAGTGTGAGGTGGAGATCAAGTTGTTGCACGTTCGAAAGGATGGCAGTATTAAGAAGCCTGAACGATAGGCGAACAAAAAAGCCATTAGCAGCGAGTGATGGCCTGGTGAAAAGAACAGCTTTGCCCAGAGCAGAAAAGAACGCTATGCAGCTTTCATTACGCGGTTGGACTTCAGACAGGCGGCACAGACCTTCATGCTGACCGTTCGGCCGTCGACCCGTGCGCGCACGCTCTGAAGATTCGGGAGCCAACGCCGCCGCGTTCGGTTGTGGGCGTGGCTGATATTATTCCCGCTGACCGGTTTTTTCCCGCAAATTTCACAGATTCGAGCCATAAGCGTCCTGGTTTTTGGAGTGGTCAATATATGGAAAAGTCGTTGGGATTGCAAGAAGCAACTTGTATCATAGGCCAAACCTCAGGAAAAAAAATATCAAATAACAGACATCAAATCACGAGCAAGTATCAAATGACAAAAAAGGACCAAATCCAAAACCACAAACATCTATCATGGACGTCTCTCTTTGGTCTTTTCAATTATTGCCGAGAGGATTCTTTTCAATTCAATCGCTTCCGAAAGAAGGTCTTGCCCCAAAGGTTTGCCGTCCCATTGGTTGCCTTCAATTATCAGGCGCAGCCAATACGCACTCTCTTTTGCCTCTTTGCGGCTTATTCTGCACTTCATGAGAAAGTCTCGTTTCCCCAGCGCCTCATTTGCCTCGATATAGTTTGCCCCAACGGAACCGGATGACCTGATCAATTGCCTGGCATCTTCTTCATTTGCTGCACCACGTGGAATCGTTTTCACAAAAAGTCTAACCTGTTTGGCGAACTCAAATGTCCTTTCCTCGAGATCGTAGATTCGTGCGGGCTTTGACGCATTGATACTTGAGATTTGTTTGTCGTTTGTCATTTGGAATTTGCTGTTGCTGGATGATCTTGGAATCATGAAGCTGTCACGGCGGGTATTCAGGCGGGCTGGAGCTTGGAAGAAGTTACAACCTCGGTGTGAAAGAGGCAAGACCAGAATTTGTCTGAAATTTGTCTTTTGGGATTTGATGCTGCCACCTGCGAGGCTTTCGATCTAACTGTTCCTCCCTTGGCCGTACATTCGTGCGATTTGACAGTTGGCTCTTGAGATTTGCTTGAAATTTTGTCATTTGGGATTTGAGGTCAAAGGCGAAACACCCCACACCGCGCTAGTTGAATATCAAAGCCCATTTGCTTACAATGGCTCAATGGTAATTCTCACGAAGCATTACTGCCGGGTTGATGACCGTTCTGGGTATTGAGACTTCCTGCGATGAAACGTCGGTGGCGGTTTTGGCCGACGGGCATGTCAGATCGAACGTTATTTCCTCGCAACTCATCCACAGCAAATACGGCGGAGTTGTACCTGAGCTCGCTTCAAGAGCCCATATCCGGCTGATCGTGGGGGTCGTTGAGGAAGCTCTCGAGCGTGCCGGCATAACCAAGTCCGACCTCTCCGGTGTGGCGGTTACACACGGTCCGGGATTGGCTGGTGCACTCCTCGTCGGGTTAAGCTTTGCCAAAGCAATTGCCTATGGCCTTCGCATACCGCTCGTCGGTGTGAACCATCTTGAAGGACACCTCTATTCGAATTTTCTTGCCGGGCACACGCCGTCGTTTCCTTTTCTTTCCCTGATTGTTTCCGGCGGCCACTCGATGCTTGTCCATGTGGAAAAGCCATTCGTCCATAAGATCCTTGGAGAAACCCGGGACGATGCTGCCGGTGAGGCGTTCGATAAGGTTGCCAAAATGCTTGGCCTCGGGTATCCCGGTGGCCCGGCAGTAGAGAAACTTGCAACGGAGGGTAATCCTACTGCAATCTCCTTTCCCCGTTCCTATCTCGAGGAGGGAACCTACGATTTCAGTTTCAGCGGAATCAAAACTTCCGTTCTCTATTACCTGCGGAACAAAGGACTCATTGACGTTGACAACGCAAAGGCTGCGATCGAGCGCCGGCAGTTGGCCGACATCTGTGCCAGCTTCCAGGAAGCGATTGTCGATGTCCTTGTTGCAAAGACCATGGCGGCTGCCGACCACCTCGCCGTTGATGAGATCACTCTTGCCGGCGGAGTCTCCGCAAATTCCCTGCTCAGGAATAGAATGAAGCAAGAGGCCGATCGACGCGAGATGAAGCTGTATTTCCCTGACGCAGAGTATTGCATGGACAACGGCGCAATGATTGCCTACGCCGGATGGCTGAAGCTGAAGGAAGGGGTGCAATCCGACTTCCGTCTGAACGTGCTTCCAAACCTCTCGCTCTGAAGATGAAGCAACCCCGAACGGCCGCTCCGTGGATTGCCCCTGGCGTAATCCTGTTGTTAGGAATTCTCTTTTCGGTCTACACACTCTGGCAGACGTATTCCGTCAACGGATCATTCGGCTTTCCGCTCGATGATCCATGGATTCACCTGCAGTTTGCGCGCAACCTGGCGGAGCACGGCGTTTTTTCCTATTATGAAAATGAGCTGGTCACCTCAGGCTCCACCTCTCCGCTCTACACCATGCTGCTCTCGCTTGGCTTGTCTGTCACCGATAACGAGATGGTGTTGAGTTACACCCTCGGGATGAGTTTTCTTGCGCTGGGGGGTCTGTACTTCTTTCGGTTCACCTCCGAAAACTTCGGGCACGATTGGAAGTATGCGCTGGCGGGAACGTTCCTCATGCTCTCCGAGCCGCGGCTTCAATGGGTTTCTCTTTCCGGCATGGAGACGACCCTGTTCATCTTTCTCCTCCTCGCGGCGGCTTTCCATTTCCGAAAACAAAACCGCAACCTTTCAGGTGTTTTTGCAGGGCTCCTTGTATGGGCGAGACCCGAGGCCCTTCTTTTTGTGGGAGTTCTTGGGATGGAGTGGTTCTATGAAACGAAGATCGTCGAGAGGGCTCCGGGGAAAACGGTCGCCGGAGGTCAGAAGGGAATGTCGCTGGGATGGATCAAAAAGCCACTGATGATTTTTGGGGTGTTTGTTCTGGTGTATGTCACGTTCAACCTTGTCCTTTCAGGAACCGTGTTTCCGAATACGTTTGCTGCAAAGATCAAATACTATTCAGCGGGAGGGGAGAGATTTCTTTCCCAGATCCTGGCATTTGCGACAGGCGGACATCTGGCGGTGTTTTGGATTTTCGTCGTCGTCGGGATTGTTTCCGTGACGATGAATATTTTGAAAAGGAAGCCTGAGCCGCTTCTCGGCAGTTTGCTCTGGTCGGTGGGATTGTCCCTGGCATATTGGATTTATCTTCCGTATCTCTTTCAGGAGGGACGGTACTTGATGCCGGTGATTCCCTTTCTTGTTCTGATCGGCTTGCGCGGGATTAGGGAGACGTTCCAGATCGTTGTGAGGTTTGTCGGACTACTCAGGGCAGGGGCTCGTGGGAGTTTAGCCCAAGTGCTTGTCCTTCTGGTGTTTTGCATTCAGTTTGGCTTTGCATCATGGAAGAAAAGCTCGCAATATGCCGAGGATTGCAAGTATATCGCCGATCGCCAGGTGATGGGCGCTCTCTGGATGCGTGACAATCTGCCTGGCGACGCGGTGATTGCCACACATGATATCGGAGCGATTGCCTTCTATTCGGAACGACGGATCTTTGACATGGTCGGTCTGGTTTCGCCGGAAATGATCGAGCAGATCGGGGACCTGGGCAAGCTCAGAGAAGAACTCATTGCGCATCGGGTAACCCATGTTGCCGTTTTGCGATCGTGGTTCGAAGTGGACAACCAGGACCCGTTGTTTCGGACAGACGAACGCTTCCCTGAAGTGATGGAGGTTTTCTTGTTTGATAAAGAACGCACACATTTCGTTCCGGGAAAAGTGCCGGGATTGCGCACCCTTGCATGGAAGTCGCTGACTGCCGGGAATCTCCAGCAGGCAGAGATTCTTCTCCGCGAGGCCATACAGATCGATCGGCTTTCTTCAAGGAGCCGTTATCTCCTTGGTCTGGCCTACTTAAGTGGGGGGAGGTTGAAGGAATCAGAGGTAGAGATTCGGCAGGCGCTCAACCTGAGACCTAATTTTCCGGAAGGGCGTCTTGCACAGGCGGAAATCGCCATGAAGCGTGGCGACACAGCCGCAGCATTGGCTGAGCTCGAAGCCATTGTTCGGGACAGACCGGCTTTTGCTCCTGCTTATCTCGCGCTTTCGGCCGTGTACCGTGCAGCAAATCTCGACTCGACCAAGGCCAGTGAATACTTGAAACGCTACCACAAACTTTCGAACAGCAGAGCGCAATGAAAGGAGCAAGCGAACAAAAGAGTCCGACAGTCGACCTCCTGATCAAGGCCGGTCTTGCCGCGCTGGCTGTGCTTGTGCTCTTCGGGGCAACGAAGGTCTATGACATTCTGTATGGACCGAATGAGTTTTCGGGGGTTGACAAGAAGACCTTTTATGTATCACAGGGCCAGTCGTTCGCGTCAATCGTCGATTCTCTCGAGGCATCGGGGATCATCCGGAGCAGACCGTTGTTCGTGTTCGTGGCAAAACTCTTTGGCGGATCGAATCGCATAAAGATTGGGAAGTATGAATTTCCGTCCGGCATCTCGAACCTCGACCTTTTCTTCTCGATCAGAGAGGGAAGGAAGAAGATGCTCATACCGGTAACGTTGAATGAGGGTCTCCGCGCAAGCAGGTTTGCCGCGATTCTCTCGCGTGAAGCGGGTATCGATTCCGCGCGCTACATCGAGCTTGTCAACGACGAGCGATTTGCGCGGTCCCTGGGGATCGGAAGAAGCTCGCTGGAAGGGTACCTCATGCCTGAAACATATTATCTCCAATGGCAGGAAGAGGAAGAGGATATCCTGAAACAGCAGGTGCGGCAGTTCAAGAGAGCATACGATGATTCGCTGTCAGCCCGGGCTTCAACTCTCGGATTCTCGATGCATGAAGCGGTGACACTCGCTTCGATTATTGAAGGAGAAGTGGTGCTCGACGAAGAGCGGGAGCGGATTTCTGGGGTGTACCACAACCGCCTCCGCAAAGGTATGCTGCTACAGGCAGACCCAACGATCCAGTACTTCATCGAGAACGGGCCGAGAAGGGTGAGGTACTCCGATCTGAGAATCAATCATCCCTACAACACCTATCGAATGAAGGGGCTTCCGCCAGGGCCTGTGAACAACCCGGGAAGGGCATCTCTCGTGGCGGCGTTATACCCCGAAAAGCATAACTATCTCTATTTTGTGGCGAACTGGAAAGGTGGACACTGGTTTTCCAGTTCCTATGCCGAACATCTCCGTTATGTAAGAATGCACCGGAGAGTCAGGGGGGAACGCCAGTCACAATCCGCCGCGGAAAGTCTCTCGGGGGTTGCTCCGAAAGGATCATGAAACCGTCTTCTTCAATAGTCCATCAATCGTCGGACTGAGTGAACAGCGATTCCCGATCATATCCACCCCAAAATTTTGAAGACCTTTTCCCATCTCAGCTCTGTGAATAACGCCCGGCACCGACTTCTTCCCTCGCTGGTAATCCCGCTTGTCGTGAGTCTTCTCATTCTTGTACAGTGCGCCGGCCAGGCGCCGCCACCCGGCGGTCCGGTCGACACCGTGCCTCCGGCGATCATCAGAACAGTCCCCGATACGAACGCTGTGCGCATCACCGACAATACCATCGAGCTGGAGTTCAGTGAGTATGTCGATCGCCGATCAGTGGAGGAATCGATCTTCATCTCACCGCCCGTCGGCGGACTGGAATTCGATTGGAGCGGCAGGGAAGTCGCAATCACCTTTCACGATACGCTCCGGCGAAACACCACTTATGTCGTAAATCTTGGAACGGATATCATCGACAAACAGGCCGGTGTCCGGATGGTCGAAGGATTCTCCCTCGCTTTCTCCACGGGCGATTCGATCGACCGTGGCGCCATTGCGGGCAAAGTGGTCGACGAAAAGCCGGAAGGCGTGATGATCTTTGCCTACCTCCTGAACGATATCGATCCGGATACGCTCAACCCGGCGAAGCGAAGACCCGACTACGTTATGCAAACCGGAAAAGATGGGAAGTTCGTCATCTCAAACCTGGCAATGGGGAGCTATCGGCTGCTTGCCGTGCGCGACGAATACCGGAATCTGTTGTACGATGTGCAGGCAGACCAGTATGGGGTGTTATCTCGCGGGATCCTTCTGACGCCTGCAACGCTCCGGGTGAGCAACGCATGGTTCCTCATGGCACGGGAGGATACCACCCGGCCGTTTGTTTCGAACGTCCAGCCTCTGAACCGGAGCCACGTTCGTGTTCGATTCAACGAACCGATCGACAGCGTCAGCTTCATCAGTGGAAACTTCTTTCTGACAGATACACTGACCAGTGTCCCGGTGGGGATTTCCCTCCGCTTTCAAATTCCCTCCGCCCGTGATGCTGTGGATATTATTACGACGGCACCGCTGGATAGCTCAGCGACATACCGGCTTTCAGTGGAAGGACTTTCAGACACAGCGGGCCAGACAATCGACCCGCTGAACGCGAGTTTGGTTTTTGCCGGTCTTGGCACCGTCGACACGATTCGTCCCGGTCTACGAATCCCCGCGTTCGCGGACACCACTTTTGGTTATCCCCTCCACAGGCCGCTCGAAATTATGTTCTCCGAGCCTGTCGATACTGCGCTGGCGGTAAAAGGGATTCGGATCATCGATGCGCAGGAGCAGGACGTAGCCACAGACCTGGGCTGGTTGAGTCCAATCCGTCTTCTTGCAAGGCCGAAGAAAGTCTTCCCGGCCAATACATTCTATGAAATCAGGGTGGCGATGGATTCGGTCAGGGACTTCAGCGGAAACGCGTATGCAGACTCTCTGTTGGTACTGAAGTTCCGCACGTTCGATCTGAAGAAAGCGGGAGAAATAGAGGGTCTGGCAAAAGACGGGGATGATTCTGGAAAAGGGCCTCTGTATGTTACGGCGACCGGCGTTGGATTTTCGTGGCAGGAGAGGATTCGCCTTGGCGCGCCCGGCTCATTTCGCTTCGGGAATCTTCCCGAGGGGCGCTACCTGCTTTCGCTGTTCCGTGACGCGGACAGTTCCGGCCGGTACTCATCAGGTCTTCCATTCCCGTTTCAGTTTTCAGAGCGTTTTCTGATGGGATCGGATACGATCAAAGTTCGCGCGCGATGGGGCGTTGAAGGAGTTTCCCTCACCCTTCCATAAGGGAAATCACTTCCGGTCACTGTTTGGTGGAGACGGAGGCACTCCTGGGGGAAGGGCTTTGTGAACGCGATCAGGCACGATCCACGCATCCCGAAATCCTCGTTCCGATACTCTTCTAAGAAAATTGTCTGCTTCGAAGCGGGACAAGAAGTTCCCGCCGCGGATTTTGTAACTCGGAGGATCGTAGACAAGATAGAACCGCTCTTCCGGGAACAATGCTTCCGCCGCTTCTTTCTGGCCTGCGGCATCGTCGATGTTGGTCGATGCAAAAATCTGTACCCTGAATCCCGAAACGAGCTCCGCCGGTCCGGGGTGCGCAAGCTCTATCTGCTTCTCCTCGTGTGCTCCCTCGCTCCTGACCTCCTCGCTGACGATCGTCTTGACGTCCGGATTGTATTCGGACGGATTGAACTGCGTTTCATATTCCCGCATTTCCTCTTCGGGCGATAATGTTTTCCGTGACGAACCGCAGCCGTGGAATGTCAACACCCCAGCCGATACAACGAGCAATACTTTCCTCCTCATCCTGTCCGTCATTTCTGTTATCGTTTGAGCTTGACAATCCATGAATCGTTGTAATCGCCGGGGTATTCCCTCTGCAGCCTGAGCCGGAATGCCTGAGCCGCTTCGTAGGTTTCAAAGAATCCGACGCGAATCTGATAGAGCGACAATCCGGTGTGAAAATCGTTCAGCACAGGGACGTGGTAGCGCTCACGGGTCAAGGTCTGAACACCGCTTGCATTCTGGGCGTCTTTGAACGCGCCGATCTGTACCATGAAACGAATCTCCGGCCCTCGCTCGCTGGAAATGCGAAGTCCGTTCTCCCTCTCATTCTGTAAAAACACGGTATCCTGCTTTGTCTCAAACTGCAACGGAGAGGCCTCCTGAGGTTGGGGGGGAGGCGGTGGCGTTTGTTCAGCCTCCCTTGTTGAGGTACACTGAAGTACCAGGAGGGTCAGGCAAATCCAATAAGGCCGGGGAGCTATCATAGCTCTGGTGTTAGGACGTGTGTGGCTTACTTGATTGACGTGTGAGCATTCAAACGGGTGGTACCCGATTTGGTTTCGATCAAGAACCTGTGCCCTGACCACACCCCGCCAGAGGTTGCTCGATCCAACAAAAGAAACTCTGATTTCAGCGAGTTACTTGCCCGGCCCGAGTCCGAAACTAATATAGCTTGAATAGGTGAGAATGGAAAGGGACTGACTTAGGCTGTTCGGAGGAATTGTTCGTTTTCTCAGACTGAACAGGACCATCGCGATATGGAATCGCGCTCCATATATCCACGATTCCATTGTTCCGGTACTCCTATTGACTTCACCTCAACAGCACCAGCTTTTTGGTCTCCACAAAATCCCCGGCATTTAGTCGGTAGAAATACACGCCGCTCGGACGTCCGGTCGCATCCCACTTCACCTCATACGTGCCAACCGTTTTCGTCTCATGCACCAGTTCTTCGACTTCCCGACCGAGCATGTCGTAAACCCTCAGCGACACATATCCCACATCATTAATCCCATATCCAATAGCTGTTGTTGGATTGAATGGATTCGGATAGTTCTGCGAGAGTGAATAGCCCAACGGGAACGGGTCATCTTCGGTGACGCTTAACGCAGGTCCGGGGAAGAACATCTCAAGGGCATTGTCGATATGTCCGCGCCAATTTCCCCAGCTATGTCCGTCGTGGAATTCGAGGTAGGTATGAACATAGCCCCTTGACTGGAGAATCGGGATGAAGTCTCGCACGAGCGTGATAAGAATAGGAATATCGTAGGTTCCCAGATCCATGTAGAGACGCAAGTCGAGAAGGGGGCCGTTCTCAAAGCCGTCGGAGATTGAAGTCTGGATGTTGCTCGAGTGTGCCGCGACGTTTCCGAACACTTCAGAATGGTTCAGTCCGAGCCAGAGTGCGATGTTCCCGCCGTTTGAAGCGCCGAGCGTTGCCCTTTCCGCCGGGTTTCTCCGCGTGGTATAGCGGGCATCGACCCATGGCATCAGCTCATCGACGATAAACGCGGTAAATTCGTCCTGCAGGCTTCCCGCATATTCTTCCGTCCGGTTCACCGGCGGAACGAAGACTGCGATGACCGGCTCGATCCTGCCTTCGTTAATCAGATAATCCAGAACATTGTTCGCAGAGGCCAGAGAGACGTATTCGAGTCCATCGTGGAACACAACCACGCCGAAACTGTCGATCGGACTTCCATAGCCGGGCGGCGTGTAGACGGTGATGGTTCTGACATTGCCGAGGTTGGTACTGAAGAACACCGTATCGCGAAGCGTCCCGTGCGGAATACCGGCATCGTAGGCGATCTCAGGAGGATGAATGAAGTCGGGCATCCTCAGCTCCGAGTTCGGCCCGAATCCACCAAGGACAGTAAAGGGATTGCGAGGATCGAGAATCCAGGTGCCGCCATTCAGCACGAATTTGTAATCGAGCCGGCCGTCGGATTCAAACGATTCTGTCCGATACCAGAAGGTGGTGGTGGAGAGTCGCGTCATGGGGAATGCAGACGGATCCCACTGGTTGGCGTCACCCGGAACCGAGACACTTCCGGCAGAGCCGCGGTAATAGTAATGAGCAAGTGTATCAAATTCGAACACCGGCGAGTTGGGGTTGGCAATAACAAAGCTATCAACGATCGCAGTGCGTAACGATTCGGGTGCCGCGTTGACCTGATCCAGAAAGTCCTGGAAAGTTTGGGCCGTTGATGCGAAGTTGAAAACGCATACGGAGAGAGTGATGAGAACGATTTTCATTGGATGACGATAGTGATGAATGTATGGACAAAGATACATCAGAGGACACCGGTTTGCAAATCCACCGAATGAGGGTTTATTATGCATGCAGTGGCGGGTGCCCGCGCCTCAGCGAAATTCGAGAAACCTCTCTTGACATTTGCAATGAGCAAACGTATTTTTGCGATAGCTCGTGGTTCGCTTTCCCCAAAGACACCTGAAGAAAATCCGGTCGGTGGTATATCATAAAGCGGGACTGTTGTTCGACATTGCATCAACCTGAAAGGTGAAATGCGTCTATCTGCTTCAAGGAAGCGGAACGACCAAATGCGTAGTTGCGCGAGTTAGCTACCAGCACACCTTTTGCATCAAAGGATTCGGATAGTCGCTTTGTGGAGTACAAATGATAACAGGAACAATTCTCATAGCACTTGTTGCTCTGTTGGCGAGCATCTCAAAAACATTGGCCCAAGAGAAGGAAATGTTCCAAAAAAGCGCTTCACAGCGGCACGGAGCGCTTTTGATCCATCCAACACTGCCAGCACCGCTCGATCCATCCGCAAAATTGGGTGTATGACCGAGACCGCGCCCAGAAACGCTACATCCCCGCCTCGACATTCAAGATCCCGCATTTGCTTTTTGCACTCGATGCTGGTATCGTTCATGACGTGTTTCAAGTTTTTCCCTGGGATAGCGTAAACCGCCTCAACGAGTCGTGGAATCAGGATCAGGATGTGCGCTCCTCCATGCGACGTTCGGTCGTGTGGGTGTACCAGCTTTTTGCGCGGCAAATTGGTGAAGAAGGTGAAAAGAGTTATTTGCAACGCATAGGCTACGGCAACGCCGATCCTTCGGGCGGCATCGATCGCTTTTGGCTCGATGGCGGACTCCGCATTTCGGCACATGAGCAGATCGGGTTTCTACAACGCCTGTATCGCAACACATTACCTTTCCAGGAAGCACATCAGCGTTTTGTGAAGGATATCATCATCGTCGAAGCCGGCCGCGATTGGATCCTGCGTGCCAAAACCGGATGGGGCGAAGAGATGAACAAACAGATCGGCTGGTGGGTCGGTTGGGTTGAATGGCACGAAGGCGCAGTCTTCTTTGCGCTCAACATCGACATGCCGAATGAAGGCAACGACGCTCCCAAACGCGAGGCAATCGCAAGGGAAGTGCTGCGATCGATCCATGCTTTGCCGACGAAGTAAGACTGCCGAAAGACGTCGTCATACACACACAGGAGCTGCCATGACAGAACAATACAACTACACCACCCGCCTCGATGTCAAGTTCAACCATTTCGAGATCATCGACGTTCCTTCACTTGTAAAGGAATGCACGGACAAGTGGTTTAACCAAACCCTGGCGAAAGTCAATGACAGCGTCGTCAGAATTGGTATCATTCAAGGCGAATATCATTGGCATAAGCACGATGACGACGATGAATTCTTCTTCGTCCTCCAGGGGCAGCTCCTGATCGATCTTGAAGGAAGGACAATAGAACTCAATCCTCTTCAAGGCGTGACGATTTCAAAGGGCGTCAGGCACCGAACGAGGGCTCCTAAAAAAAC
>Ga0247727_10014893_pt1 | contig 12844 bp, 12 predicted proteins | sample WisWelCaveWW1625_FD_202498 | JGI IMG/M metagenome (GOLD analysis project Ga0247727, IMG submission 202498) | Biofilm microbial communities from Wishing Well Cave, Virginia, United States - WW16-25 | ecosystem: Environmental > Aquatic > Deep subsurface > Groundwater > Cave microbial mat | place...
AACCGACAACACGCCTTTGGCCGCCGTGTTGTACGCTGCCAGCTCATAATAGAAATTTGAATCAAGGTTATAACCGGACAGGCCGAACGCTTCGGTGTAAGTATCTGTCCAACTCACGCCGTCCAGCGACGCTTCAAAGTGAATCTTCGTCTCGTCAAAACGCAGACGCAAATAAACCCCGCTTTGCGGGGTGATCACCAGATTGCCGGTCACGTCCAAGCCGTCTTCGACGCTGCTCTTTTTCCATTGCACAAATAAACGATACGGCCCGCTGCTGCCGGAACGATAGACATAAAAACGATACCAATTCGGCTGATCGTAGAGGCCAAATTTTGACGCGAGATTGAAGGTCGGACTCATGCCGAGATCGCCGTCGCTGTTCGGCTGCACGATTTTTACGCTCACGACAGCGTTTTTCGCGGCGTACGCATTGCGCGTGATCACCCAGCCGGTTTCCGAATCTTGCGAGCGCAATTCGAGCCGGCTGCTGGCGACGCCGGATTGATTGCCGGTGTTCGTGCCTTTGTTCCATTTGTTGGCGTCAATCGTGCCATTGTTGAAATCATCGGCAAAGAGCGTGCTCGTGATGCCGGTTGTAAAGGTGACATCATTGCTCGTCGCAATATTACCGGCGGCGTCTTTGGATTTGACCCGAGCATGATACAACGTATTCGCCTGCAAATCCGAAAGTGTGACCGCATGCGAGCCTACCAGCGCGGCATCAAGCGGCGACGACGCGCCATAGCCGGTGGTCAAACCGTACTCGACCAGTGAATCAGCGGCTTCATTGGTTTGCCAAAAGATCGTTGCCGTGGCGTTGGTGAAATTGCCGGCGTTGAGGTTGGAAATAACCGGCGGCGTCGTATCCGGCCCGCTATCAGTCTCACCACTGCCCTCTTGCCGGGTCAATTTTTGATTGGCGCTGAGATTGAAAAAGCGGTCGCGCCTGCCGGAAGGCCATTGAATGATGAGACTGTCGAGCTTGTTGCTGCTGCCAAGCGCGAAATGCGCGGTCAGATCGCTGCCGGTACACAGATAGCCTTGACCGGCAATAATCGCCTGCGTCTGGCGTTGGCCATTCAGCCAACCGGTCAGCTTCGCGCCGACGCCGTCGCGATTGCTCGCGGCGCCGATCAGCTTGACTTGCAGCCAGTTGTGAAAGGGCCCGTCATTTTGCAACAACACGCTGTTCTGGCCGGTGTTCGAAAAGAAAATATCGAGGTCCCCGTCGTTGTCATAATCCGCAAACGAAGGACTATAGCCGTTGTTGGCATCCGCAGCGCCGGACGCGCCGCTGACATCGCTGAACGTGCCATTGCCGTTGTTTTGATACATCTTGTTGTCGTCGCGCCGCGTCACATAAATATCGAGCCAGCCGTCATCATTGAAATCGGCCAATAAGGCGCCGCGATTGCCGGTATATCCCGAACGCACACCGGCGCTTCCGGCCACTTCGGTAAAATGATTCCCGTCGTTGCGAAACAACAGATTGTCGCCGTCGTAGTCGCACACATAAACATCCAAATCGCCGTCGCGGTCGTAATCCCCGATTGCCACGCCCTGACTGTGCGCCGCCGGAGAATCGATGCCCCAACTGCCGGCGCGCTCGCTGAAACTGCCGTTGCCGTTGTTGATGTAGAGCAGGTTGGCCTGATTCTCCTTGCGCGTCACCAAAAGATCAACGTCGCCGTCGCCATCCACGTCGAAAAAGGCCGGCTGCAAGCTCAAACTATAGCTGCCGATTCCCGTTGACGAGTTGACATTCGTAAAGTGATGATTGCTTTCCTGACGAAACAAAACGTTGTCGCCGTCGGTTTGCGCGACCAAGAGATCCAGCAAACCATCATTATTATAGTCACCCCAGGCCACGCCTTGCCCCTGCCCGCCGAGATTGACGCCGGCGGAAGAAGTGACTTCGGTGAAAGTGTCGTTGCCATTGTTGCGGTAAAGCACATTGCCGGCATAACCGGCCGCAATGTACATATCGAGATCGCCGTCGTTATCATAATCGGCCGCCGCCATGCCGCGATCGCCGCCGTTTGGATCTTGCACACCGGCGGCCCCGGCTATATCCGTGAAATTTCCGCCATTGTTGCGAAAAAGAAAATTGTTGGTGGCATACGAAATCATGTAAATATCCGGCCAGCCATCGCCATTGAAATCACCGAACGACGAGCCATGCCCATATCCGGAAGGATCGTTGGGACTAATTCCCGCCGAAGTTGTCGCATCGTGAAATCGGATGGATTGAGCCGACAAATGGGTGGAGTGCAGCGCGAGAAATATCCAGCACAAGAAAAACAAAAGCAGACAGCCAAAATTTCCGCAGCGGGTCTTCATCGCAATCCTCTCAACAGTCATTCGCAAATGATCCAAGAAACGCCACCGTCCCCTGCTGGCGCGGATTGTGTGTGTAAAGGTGGCGTTTAGTGTAACAGTATTCAAATTACCGGCAATCAGCGGGATTTGCGTAAAAGCTTCAAAACGAAAACCTCGCTTGCAAGCTGGCAACGGGCGGTGTTGATGATCTCTGAAAAGCGTAAAAACCCCGCCTTTTGCTCTCACAGCTTTCCCTTGCAATTCCCTCGCTTTTTTCCTATGTTATAAAACAATTCACTGCTTATCAAAAATTTTAGGCGTATGAGTTCCGTGCTGCAAAATTTTACGGCGGCGGAGCCAACTTCTGCCGAAACGCTCAATTCATCACGCCACCTTGAAACAGCCGGATCAAAATCCGCTGTCAACGGCGTCGTCATTCACTATCACGAGATCGCCCTCAAGCTCGGCAACCGGCGTTTTTTCGAGCAGCAATTGCGGCGCAATATTTTGCGCGCCACAAATAAACTCGGCATCAAAGAGGTGATGCGACTTTCCGGCCGGCTGCTGGGTCTTTTGGCGCTCAATGCCGATTGGGGAAAAATTGCCGCGGCGCTGGAAAAAATTTTCGGCATCGCCTATTTTGCGCCGGCGGTGAAATTGCAGCAGGATTTGGCGGAAATCAAAGCCGTGGCGCTGCAATTGCTGGCCGGAAAAAACTTCGCCAGCTTCAAAGTTGAAACCAAGCGCAGCCAAAAACATTTCCCTCTCACCTCGCCGCAAATCAACACCGAAGTCGGCGAGCACATTCGCAACCATTTTCCGGCGCGGGTCGATCTGACGCAGCCGGAGCTGACGCTGCGCCTCGAGATCGTTGACAACTACGCGCTGATGTACACCGACCGCCTCGAAGGCCCCGGCGGGTTGCCGGTCGGCACCAGCGACCGCGCGGTGTGCTTGATTTCCGGCGGCATCGACTCGCCGGTGGCGGCTTATAAAATGATGAAACGCGGCGTCAAGCTTATTTTCGTGCATTTTCACAGCGCGCCGTTCACCAGCCCCGCCTCGCAGCGCAACGTCGAACGGCTCGTCGAGTTGCTCAACACGCATCAATTTCGTTCCAAATTATACCTCGTGCCGTTTGCCGAAATTCAGCAGCATATCGTGGCGCACGCGCCCCCGTCCTATCGCGTCATTCTCTATCGCCGCGCGATGATTCGCCTCGCCGAGATGATCGCGGCGCAGCATCACGCGCACGCGCTGGTGACCGGCGAAAACGTCGCGCAAGTCGCCAGCCAAACGCTTGTCAACATGAACGTTATCAATCAAGCCGCGACGCTGGCGGTATTGCGGCCGCTCGCCGGCGACGACAAGCAGGAGATCATCGCAATGGCGCGGCGCCTCGGCACGTTTGACATTTCCACCGAGCCGTTTGAAGATTGCTGCTCGCTCTTTGTGCCGTCGCATCCGGAAACGCGGGCCAAGCTGCCGGTGGTGCAGGAACTCGAGGCCAAGCTCAACTTAAAGCCGTTGTTGGAACATGCTGTGGAGAAAGCCGTGCAAAAGGAATTCAAGTTCTCTTCTGCAGCAAATTCTCCTTGATTTTGGCCTTGCTTTTCAACAATGAAAAGCATAAATTTTCGGTCGGAGGAAGGAAGATGATTATTCACCAGCTCAATGACAAGTTTCTCAAAGAAATGGCCGTGCTCCACCCGAAAGAATGTATTCAATGGGCTTTTGCGGACAAGGAATTCACGATTTTATCGGCCCAGCTTGACAAAGAGCTTATCGTACGCTCACGCCAGGTGGACACGGCGATGATCGTTCGAACTGAAAAAGGGCGGCACATTTTCCATCTGGAGTTTAAGACCAAATATAATCGTCGCGAGCTGCGAAAAATTTTGGGCTATGCCGGCGGATTGACGGTCAAGTATAACCTTGATGTCACGACGATACTTTATTTGATCAAGCCGCCATCAAAAAGGGCGAAGGATTTGGGCCTTTATCAATCCATGCCATTTGACGAACCGACGAATCAGTTTGGCTTCAAGGTGGTTCAATTATGTGATTTTAGCAAAGCAATTCTTGATGGCGACAAACGATTCATCTCGTTGGTGCCTTTGCTGCCAGAACTTGTGGAAAAACCGAATATCGCTGTTCTGCACCGTCAACGTGAATTAATTCGTTCTCAGCAAGATCCGGTGCGGCGGGCTGAGTTGTCTTATTACACTTTAGCATTTGCCGAAAGGCATTTTCCAAGCAATTTTCTTAGAACCTTTTTTAAGGAGGACCGACAAATGTACGAACATTGGAAACGCGTTCCGATTGTCGGGGACATGATGGACGAGCAAGAGCAAAAAGGCCGGGTTTTAGCGTTTCAAGAAAACATTATGGCTATCCTTGCCAGCCGGTTTGGTGTGGAGAATGGCAAGATTGCACGCATTGTCAATTCTATTGACGATCCTAAGAAACTAAGAACCATTTTCCAGCGCGTACTGAAGGCCAAAGCGTTAGACACAGTCGTGGATATGCTCCAAAAAGCAAAGCCCTCGGCCAATCGCAAGACGGCAAAAGCCTGATAGGAACTGGCGGAAAAACGGAGAGTTCAACAAAATTTATATGAAAAATCCGCGCCTCCCTTTTCAAGAAGGCGATCCGGTGATTTTTTTGGACCGCAAGCAGCGCGTTTATTACGACGTTCTGCAAGCCGGAAAAAAAACCGACGTTCGCGGCAGCTTACTTCCTCATGACGGCGTCATCGGCCGCGCCGAAGGATTTTTGCTGCGCTCGCAGCGCGACATTCCGTTCTGGGTTTTTCGCCCGACGCTCAACGATCACGTCGTCAACATGCCGCGCGGCGCGACGGTGATTTATCCCAAAGATCTCGGGGTGATTTTGCAATACGCCGACGTTTATCCCGGCGCGAAAGTCGTGGAGGCCGGACACGGCTCCGGCGCTTTGGCTACCGCGTTGTTGCGGGCCGTCGGGCCGGCCGGCCAGGTGATCAGTTACGACATCCGGCAGGATTTTATCAACAACGCGCGAAAAAATTTGCGCAACTTCTTGGGCGAGATTCCCAACCACACCGTGCGCGAAACCGACATTTACGAAAGTTTTGTGGACAGCGAAGTTGACCGTCTGATCTTGGACGTTCCCGAACCGTGGCGCGTCGTCCCGCTTGCCGCGCCGAACTTGCGCTCCGGCGCGATTATTTGCAGCTACTCCCCCACCGTCTTGCAAGTGAGATCTTTTTGCGAAGCGCTGCGGCAAACGCGCTGTTTCATCGAGTTGCTCTCGCTGGAAACGCTGCTGCGGCGCTGGAACATCGAGAACATGTCGGTGCGGCCGGAGCTGCGCATGATCGGGCACACCGGTTTTCTCACCTTTGCCCGCAAAATCGAGCCGGCGGCGATGCCATCGGAGGAGATAACGACGGAGGACGAAACAACGGCGGACGATTTATAATGAAAAACAAATCAATGCGGCGATGGAAAAACTCCAAAAGCTCGTTCGCCCCGCTGTGCAGAAAAAATTGCGCGTGCAATTCATGGTTCGTGACGGCAAGCCGTTCGTTGAAATCATCCGCGCCGCCACAGAAATCAAGGCCGATTTGATTGTGCTGGCGAGCCACGGCCGCCTCGCCGAAATCCTGCTCGGCAGCACCACCGACCGCGTCGTGCAAAAAGCGCCGTGCTCGGTTTTGGTGGTGCGGGAGAAACAACATGGCTTCAAAATGCCGTAACCAGAAAACAAAAAAGCCCAACCGCTTTCCTCGCCGTTGGGCTTTATGCTTGCAGCTTAGCGCCGTCAATGCAGAGTAAAGTTGATCAGAATCCCTCTGGCATTTCCTGAAATGGGATCCGGCAGCTCTTCAAAATCATTGTCCTCGCCGATGCGCCGCTGGGTGTAATCAAAATCCTTCCAAAAAACTTCCGCGCCGACCGCGAGAAACCGCGCCAGACGATACTCCGCGCCGAGTCCCCACGTGAACCCCGCGCCGCTCAACACCGTGTCGGTCGCTTCCGTCCCGAGCGCAAACGCGCCGACCCCGAATTTGCCATACGGACGGAATCGTTCGTGCGGCATAAATTTATATTGCACGCCGAATTCCAAACCCGCCAGATGGCTTTCCAAATCCGCGATCTGCTCGTGCCGGTGTTTGCTCAGGTCGACGCCCAGCCACAAGGTCACGCGCTGCGAAACGCCGTAGCCAAGACTCAACGCCGCCGCATCGCCCTTTTCCAAATTTTGCGCCTGCGGCACATCTTGCACGCCCAGCCCCAAATTGAGTTTTAAGCCGATGTTGGAATTTTTATCATCCGCCCTCGCCGGCTCGACCGCGCCAACGCCTATTGCGATCAGCGCCGCCATCGTCAAAATCATCTTGCCATTTTTCATTTTGATCTCTCCTTTAAATAAAATTGAATCCGATTCGATTTCCATCTCGCCAATTCATTCTTCTACAAACGCCATACCAAGTTTCTTGTCAAAGATAAACCCATGAAATTAAAATAACAACGGCAATCTGGTTTACCTCACAAGATGTGAGAAATACACACGGTGTTGCTTTTTCGCCACAGCGCAACGTTTATCTTGTCAATGTTTTTTCCGCGTGCGTTTTTGATCCGTGTGCACATCGTTTTTTGATTTTCATTGCTTTCACAAGAAATTTGTTTATCATTTTGAATGACATTTCAAACTCAATTCGGAGAGAGGCATGAAACACCTTGATCGCTGCAAGTTCCTTCTTCTTGTCGTTGTTCTTGTCAATCCAATTTTGGCGCAGGAAAGTGTGCTGCGCTCCGGCCCGATGGTCGGTTACGGCGAGCAAACCGAAGTGATGCTGTGGGCGCAAACCACGCGGCCGGCGGATGTCCAGCTCCGTACGGCAGCGATTATGAAATTTTTGCGGCCATCGCGGCGCAACAGCCGGATTTGATGTTCTGGCTCGGCGACAACACGTATTATCGCGAGCCGGATTGGTATTCGCAGGCCGGCATGCGCCATCGCTATGCGCACACCCGCAGCCTGCCGGAATTGCAGGCGCTGCTCGGCGCGACGCATCATTACGCGATTTGGGACGATCACGATTACGGCCCCAACGATTCCGACCGTTCGTATCGCATGAAGCAAACTGCTTTAAGAATTTTTCAGGATTATTGGGCCAATCCAAGTTACGGCATCGAAGGCGTCCCCGGCGTTTTCATGCGCTTCGAATGGGGCGATGTTGAATTTTTCATGCTCGATGATCGCTATCACCGCTCGCCGAATTCCGCGCCAGACAATTCTAAAAAAACGATGTTCGGCGCGGAACAAATGCGCTGGCTGATGGAATCGCTGGCCAACAGCAAAGCGCCGTTTAAAATTATCGCCGGCGGCAATCAAATGCTTAATCCCATGAATCCCAACGAGGCGTTCACGAATTACCGCCACGAGCAACAAAAATTTTTGCAGTGGCTTCAAGCGCAAAAAGTTTCCGGCGTCCTGTTTCTTTCCGGCGATATTCATCGCACCGAGCTGATAAAAATCACGCCGAAGGATTTTTTATCCGCTCTACGATTTTACCAGCTCGTCACTTACCGCCGGCTTGAATCAGTCCAAGCAAGGCTTGAATAACCCGGCGCGCGTGCCCGGGACGCTCTTTGACGAAAGCCACAATTACGGCCTATTGCGCTTCGACGGCCCGCGCACCGACCGCCGCGTGACGTTGGCATGTTATGACAAAGATGGGAAGAAACGGTGGGAGCATCAGATCATGGCAAAGGAACTGCGCGTGCAGGAAGGAAAGAAATAGCCTGTCGCAAGGATTTATAGTTTGTAAAAAGCGGCAACCGCATCCATGTATCGCTCAATATCTTTCGGGCCGTTTTGCATGACATCGTAAACTTGCCGATAGTCGATTTTCGCATACGCATGAACCGTCAAATTGCGAAACCGAATCATGCTCTTGTAAGTCTCGGCGTCCGCTTGCAGAATAACGTCATGCTCAGCGAGTGTGTCAATCGCTTCACTAAAACTGCCCGGCATTGCCCATTCCTGATCAGCTATAATGTGATCGGCAAGATCAATGCAACCTTGAATGGCGTTCTGAAAGTTCAGCACAACAACGTCTTGTGCATCAGCGTCATTGAGAAATTCGTTCAGATTGAGAGGCGAGCGTGTTTTTATTCTCGCCAGACTCTGCCGAATCTGAATAATTTTAGATAGCACCTTATGTTGCTGTACCATGTTTTCTCAACCTTCCAGCGTAAATTTTTAGCATGCGCTCATAATGTGGCAAGAAATCGAGATATTCAAGATTTTTTTTGACGGCAAAGTCTCGGCGCAAAACCGGATCGCGATCGCAAAGCAAAACCCCCTTGACGAGTATCTCATGTAAAAGCGGTAAGTGCTCGATCCGATTCAAAATCTTAACGTCGGCTTCGCGACGAAAAGCCGCTTCGATGTCGCAGATGACTTTGGTCTCAAGCGAATTGATCTCTTCCGCAGAGTAAGGCTCGGCGATGAACAAGGCCACATCGATATCGCTATTGGGCCGCAGCTTACCCGCCGCCGCCGTGCCATAGAGATAAGCAGCGTTGATCCCTGGATATCGTTTGACGATTTCTTTTAGCTTGTCGATATTCATGATGCTAATTTACCGCTTGTGCGCTTGATTTTCAAGCAAAAATTTTAAAAAATGCTTGCTTTTTCATTTTGAATGTGGCATATTACGCTGGAAATTGGCGCAAGGTCAAATCTGGGAGACAGGATAATCTCCGATGGCGTTCAATAAAAACCTTGGGTCTTACGGCTTCCCCAGAGCCGGACTTCGCCCGGGGTTTTTGCATTTGATGGCAAGTTTTCCGCCAAAGTACAAAAAGCCTCGTTCACCCAGGTTTGCGAAAAAATGCGCCAACTTTTGATCATCATGGCGAAGCAAAAATCTTGCACCAAAAATCGTTGAATTGCTCTATTTTATCTACAGTTAACGGCGATTGAAAATGCATTTTCTGTCGCAGAATAAGCGTTAGTCTATTTTAAGTGGTTTTCCACATTTAAGTAAAATTCCAAACATAGGAGAACATTGTATGAATGGACGAAATCTTAGGACCGCAGTAATATTCCTACTTCATATAGGAATGATCACTTCCTGTAATCGAGGGAAGGTAAAATTGGGGAAGGGCGGTGAAATTGAGGAAGGCACTGCAATTCTCAAATGTGAAATGCCGAGGAAACCTTATACAAAGGAAATAGAGGCGTTAGTAAAGAAAGAGCTGAATAAACTAAAAGACACATCAAATGTAAACTTTGAAATGGCACTAAGAACCAAAGTAATACAACTTACAGATTATTCTACGAAGGGGCTGGATTTAGATTTGTTATTATTCAGAATCTGCGAAATGAGTATAAATAGGGGGGTTTACAAATGAGCAAACAGCACGACTTATTGAAAAAGTAATTGTGTTATGGACAGAAAGTATAGAAACTGAAAAAGTCCCATCAGAATCTGAAAAGGCCATGAAACAATTGAAGGTCTTTGGTCTTGACTATAATGAATCGTCATTTTTGACAAGCATAAAGACACGTGATACGACAGCTGTAAAACTATTTTTGAAAGCAGGGATTAGGCCAAATTCGCGAGATGAATATGGTATAACCGCTTTAATGCGAGCTATCGAAGAGGAAGATTTTACGATTGTACGGTTGTTAATCAATGCTGGTGCCGACGTTAATATAAGAAATGAGTCTGGGTTAACTGCCCTAATGTATGCAGTTTTAAAAAGTAATCATGAAATTGTTCGATTCTTAATTAATTCTGGAACTGAGATCAATGCAACTGAGCCGAAATATGGAAATACAGCTTTACTCTTGGCTACCCAAGAAAATGATATTAAGAAAATTCAAGTTTTAATTAACTATAGAGCTGATTTAGAAACTAAAGACAACGAAGGCAGAACAGCATTGATACGAGCAGCTTATTTCGGCTATGCAGAAATTGTCAGAGAATTACTAAAAGCTAGAGCGGATGTGAATGCTAAAGACAATGGCGGCCTAAACGCTTTAATTTTTGCGGCCATGAAAGGCCATGCCGCGATTGTTATGGATTTAATTAAGTTTAATGCAGACGTGGCTTCAAAAAGCAATAATGGCTTTACTGCATTGATGGCAGCTGCACGGGAAAGTCATTCAGAAATTATAAAGATTTTAATTAATGCGGGAGCAGATGTTAATCCAAAAGACCATTATGGTGCGACGGCTCTATTTTATGCAACTTTGGATACTTTGGGTAGCAAAACTGAAATTGTGAAAGCATTAATCAAGAGAGGGGCGGATGTTAATGCAAAAAACGTCGACGGTGTAACGGCCTTAATGGGAACAGCCATTAGTGGTTCTGTAGAAACTTTACAGGTATTAATCGATGCTGGTGCAAACGTTAATGTTAGCGATAAGAATGGTTGGACAGCGTTGATGGAAGCGGCTTCACGTTGTCATACTGATGTTGTACGTATGCTAGTTGATGCTGGAGTAGATGCCAATACGAAAGTTCAGAAAGGCCCTTTTGTAGGCACAACTGCTTTGATAGAAGCCGAAAAGAAGAACTGCAACGTAATAGTTCGAATTTTACGTAAAGCTGGTGCAAAATAGTGACCATAAAATTGCAGTTTAATGGAGATATAAATTTGATGATAATAACAAGTTCTTTGGCCTTACGATATAAGAATTCGTGCGGCGCGGTGATTAAGAAGATGTGAAGCCCTAAGAAGATGTCAAGCCGCCGCATAATTCTTTTAACGTAGCTGGGCTGCGGGGCAGAGGTATGATTTTCGGTAAATTGGAATGTCCGTCTTTCAAACAACTTATGAAACTAATTAGTTTCAAAATCTTAAATCTGCCTTTCGCATTATTATTTCTTATTTTTTCAACTTTCGGACTTCAGCATTTCGGCCTTTAAAAATAAGGGTTCGGTGGCCTTGAGGAGTTCATCAATTAATTTATCAACGATCGCTGCGCTTTTGTCCCAGTTTTCTCGTATTCGTTCAATGACAAAAGCAATCAAGCGATTAATGGCTTCAACAAGTGTCAAATCCTTGAGTTCTTGTACACAGTCGCGAAAAATGCCATCGAGTGTTCGTTCGTCAACCGCTTGTCGTTGTTGGCAGGCGAGGAGCAGATACCTGGTGAACACGATGGTGGTATGCGCAATCAAGGCATCATAACTTTTTGATTGAATTTCTTTGGCTAAACGGAGGTGACTCTTCACCACTTTAAAAAAGACTTCAATATCCCAACGTTTGCCATAAATGCGAATGATCTCTTCGCCGGTTAAACTGAGGTTAGTCGATAAAAGCGCGACCCAACCTTTTCGATTTCGTGCGCGGGCAAAAATGATGCGCACGCGCCGACCGGAAGGGAGCTTGACGATGACACTGGCTTTGACCACGGCCCGACCGCGATGCTTTGTGATCGCGGCATAGAGTTCGCTCAAGCGAAGGGAGCGGCCTTTATAAAGATAGCGAATCGATGGGAGGTCTTTGAGCATACAGATGATGTCAATATCTTGCGGCATGTTCTTCACCTTGTCGATCAGGCAAGGAAATGCGAACCAGCTATCCATCAAGAGATAGTCGGCGGTGATGCCGAAACTAAAGGCGCGTTCAAGCATAGGAACAACGTTTTCAGTGGCTTTTTTCAAGGCTTCTGTGCGTCTTTTGTAACCGTTGGTCGTCTTGGGAATTTCTTCGTTGATGCCATTGAGGCGTTTGTCTGCCTTGGCAGAAGCCAGCAAAACGAAGTCAAGCGGCAGAAAGCTATTGCCGTCAGACCACCCCAAGCTCAACAGGTTAAACCCTTTGATCGTGCGCTTATTGACGTGATCACGCACCCAACTCAGAAGCTCAGTACGCTTGCTGCGCCCGCGAACGTAGAGCGAGGTATCGATAACGAAGACTTTTTCACGCCGCGCGCTGGTCAGGGGTTTAAAGAAGTTGACAATGATCGTGGCGCTCAAGGTCATGAGGAACCGACGCCAATTATAGCGGGGATTATTTAACAAGGCATAGACGGTGTCCTTGCTCAGGCCTGGAAGATTGCCGTTAATCAGGTCATGATAAAAGGATTGCAAGGCAAACGGCAATTGCATGATTTTGACGAAAATATCAAAAGGCGCCGCGCCATGCCGCTTGCGGATATTGCAAAGTCGCAACAGGCTCTTGACTCCGAACGCCTGAAAAAAAGCCACAATTTTGTTTTCAATTTTAATGACCTCGGCAATTTGGTGATTTTTCATCGTTCCGGCCCTTTCTTGATTAACCGATTTTGTTAATATTGCTTCTTAATACGAACACAATATAACAAATAGAAAGGCCGATGGCAATATTAAAATGCTGAAAAATGCAAGAAAATCCAATAAAATCACGGTTAAAACACCAAGTCCGAAAGTTGAATTAATTACAAAGGCGGCGTTGGCAAAACCACGACAACCTTTCACATTGGCTGTGCCCTTGCGATGTTCGAGCCAAAGAAAAAAGTGCTCCTCATTGACGCA
>Ga0247727_10014894_pt1 | contig 12844 bp, 9 predicted proteins | sample WisWelCaveWW1625_FD_202498 | JGI IMG/M metagenome (GOLD analysis project Ga0247727, IMG submission 202498) | Biofilm microbial communities from Wishing Well Cave, Virginia, United States - WW16-25 | ecosystem: Environmental > Aquatic > Deep subsurface > Groundwater > Cave microbial mat | place...
CGTGAACCCGCACTTCTCAAGGACTCGCCGCGACGCAACATTATGTTTCGCGACATGCGCATAAAGCGGACGTATCTTCACCAAACCTAAAAACAATAACAATGCTTTTGTGGCAATACCCTTGCCCCAGTATTCCCTTCCAATCCAGTAACCCACCTCCCGTTCACCTGACGTTTCCCAACTCACGATGTTTCCCGCCACCTGACCGTCGAAAAGGATGGTCTTCAAGATGACCGACTCATCAGCCATGATCTTCGCCCAGTGCGCCATGAAAGACTCCCTGTCCCTGGATGGGAACGCCGCCATCGCCGTCGCTTCGGGATCCAGTTGCTGTTCGAAGAAGATGGGGAGGTCGGAGGCGGTCACAGCGCGGAGGAGGATGGAGTTTGGCACGTTGCGAGTATAACCGCAGTCCAAGTTCAAAAGAGCAAACCAAGATCGAATCTAAATTCGAGAGGTGATAAAATCCTTTTGTGGTCGAATTCAAATAAATTATTGAGAGGTGGTTATGCGGATTAATCTGAAGATATTTTTCATTACCTTTACTTTGGTGTTGTCATCCTGTAAATCTGCTGGTTGGCGAGTACTACAGCCACAATCCAGCCCGCCTCCTATGGCAGATGGAAGGGCAGTGTATGATATGTCTACCGAAAGTGCCATATTATTTGGCGGAGTAACAGGCGATAACACCCTTTCTGATCAAACATGGGAATGGGATGGGCAGAAGTGGTATAAAGTTTTTCCTGTTGACCACCCCGGAGCACGCGCCAAACAGGCCATGGCGTATGATCAAGCACGTAACAAAATTGTCCTGTTTGGAGGGTGGGATGGGAAATCTGTTTTTAACGATACTTGGGAGTGGGATGGCAAAAATTGGAAGAATATAAAACCGAATCACCGACCAACAGCTCGGTGCTGTCATGCTATGGCATATGATGTTAATTCGGAAAGAATTGTAATGTACGGAGGTTGGGATAGCGCAACAGGCGATTTTTATGACGATGTATGGTTATGGGATGGAGTTGATTGGGAGGAAATGGATTCGACAGGATTGCCCCTAATGTCTGGACATAGTATGTCAGAATTCCCCAATGCAAACCAGATTATTTCAGTTTCAGCAACTAAATATGTGAATACTTGGGCGTTAACCGAGGGACAATGGGCAGATCTTGGTGTAAATCCAGTGCCAACGCGTTCTGAAGGCAGAGTTGCATTTGACCCTTTCAATCAAGTTCTCATTTATTTTGGAGGGATAAAGGATGGGGAATATTTGAATGATACCTGGGTCTTTGATGGGGAGAACTGGTATTTACTCAAACTAGATTCTGCGCCATTGGGGCGTTTTGGTCATGTGATGTTTTATGACCCGACACAGAAGGCTGTTATTTTGTTTGGCGGTATTAATTCGACAACTTACTATAACGATACTTGGGCGTTTAGTCTTCCAAACGATATTCATTCTATTTCTTTGCCGACACCAACGCAAATCCCCACTCCTTAAGGATTGCATTAACTTCATTACATCTAATCACTATTCTCTATTCTCTGGTTTTCCATGCTTATCCACTCCTCCTCCCAACTCCTCACCCTCGCAGGCAGTTCTCAAAGCATAAAAGTTCCGCCCCTGAAATGTCAGGGAATCAAAACGAAACTGGTCGAATGGATTAAAGACCATGCCATTCTCGAAGATGGTGGCATATGGATTGAGCCATTCATGGGTTCGGGTGTGGTTGGATTCAATGTGCGTCCTACTCGTGCCATTTATTCGGATGTAAACCCGCACATTGTCAATTTCTATAATTCAATCAAAGAAGGCAGAATTACTGTAGGAATTGCCAAAGAATTCTTGGAAAAAGAAGGCGCGTTATTGCAGAAAAAAGGGGGAAGATCATTATTACGAAGTCCGAGAGCGTTTTAATAAAGACGGCGATTCTTTGGATATGCTCTTTTTGAACCGCGCCTGTTTCAATGGCGTGATGCGCTTCAATAAAAAGGGCGGGTTCAATGTTCCTTATGGTCATAAGCCTGAACGTTTTGCCAAAGCCTATGTCACAAAGATTACGAACCAGATAAAGTATGTTGTTGACGCTCTCAGCCAATATGACTGGAAGTTTGTTAGCCAGGATTTTAAGAAGACGATTTCTTCGGCTTTGCAAAATGATTTCATCTATTGTGACCCTCCTTATATCGGCAGGCATGTGGATTATTTCAACTCGTGGTCAGAGAAGAGTGAACAAGAACTCTGCGATTCTCTCAGCGCAACACCAGCAAAGTTTATTCTTTCAACCTGGCACAGCAATCAATATCGTACCAATCCCGCCATTGATAAATACGCCTTCCGCTTCACTATTATGACTCGGGAACATTTTTATCATGTGGGCGCAAGCGAAAAGAATCGCAACCCCATGCTCGAAGCGATTATTCTTAATTACAATCCCTTGCCGCAAGTCGAGATACAGTTAGAAAAGCAGATGGCTTTGTTTGAGAAGTCACACAAGGACGATTATGTAGTTATTATGCCGAAAAGTTAGCCGCTCTACGATGGGCGGTTTTTTGTTTCAAAACGAGTAAAATCAAGTCAGTTAATCAATTGAACAGGGAGAATAAGGAATGAAAAAACTTGCTTATCTATTCATCGCCGTATTGTTGTTGGCTAGTTGTGCGCCTGCCACAGAACCGCCAAAGGTTGCTACCACTGTTATTAATACTGCCATACCTTTGCCAACTTCAACAAAGTCGCCACTTGCGACTGCTACAATGCGTCCAAGCACCACGCCCGCCATTCCGACCGCAACGATCACTCCGATGAGCGTGGCGCCCACTTCTGTTAGTCCTTTGGCATTGAACGAATTCAATGCCGCTATAGAAATGAAGCGTTTGAACATCATTGGGACGGGTGCTGCACACGATATTAAGTTCTCGCCCGATGGGACGCGGTTCGCAGTCACAACCGGAAGAGGTATTTACCTTTACGATGGAACAACCTTTGAGCAAAACGGCTTTATCGATGTCAACGATTCAGTCTCAGCGATTGCATTTAGCCCGGATGGAAATGTTTTGGTTGTAGCAGTGGATGGAAAAGCAAGTTTATGGAATGTGATTTCAGGACAGCAAATGATTAGTTTGGAAGGAGGGATGATTAGTATCTACAAATTGGCTTATGGGCTTAACGGTCAAGTGGCTGCGTTGGGAGGAGAATGTCGTGGATGCGGTACTCCGGTTTTGGGGATGATTCTTTGGGATGGCAAGACTGGTAACCAAATATATGTGGAACATGACATTTGGTATTTAACCTTGGCGCTGGCTTTTACTCCTGATGGGAATAGATTGTTTTTTGGAGGTAGGGAAGGTGTTGAAGTTTTAGACAGCGAAACTGGCAAACAAGTGGCTGCTTATGCCACCCAGAGGCCATCAAGACCTTCTGCCATTGATACACCTGAGAGTTTCGTTTTCGATCAGTCTGTTACCCAACTCTTTGTTAAAAGTTTTGGCGAAGCCAGTATGGTTTATGAATTGCAATCGCAAACTCAAAAGCCTTTTCCTCTTTGTGGTGATTACGCCTACTTCATTGGAAATAGTATAAACGGCGCTTGTCCGAACGGGAATGAAATCAACTTGTTTGACTTGGAGACGGGAGAAATCATTAAAAACTTTGAGGTTGGAATGAATTTAGAATCGTGGAGCGGGATTTTGGCGCTTAGCCCTGATAGTCGCTTTCTTGTATTTGGTGACAAAGGAAATATTTCCGTTCTAGATACTATATCTGAACAAGTGGTGAAAAGGCTCAATTTTACAAGTTTTGATGCAATGATTGCCGGGATTGTGCTGGTTGACGGGAATGAGAAATATGTGGCGGCTGTCGAAAATCCATCAGGTCAGATCAGTCTGATTGATCTTCAGAGCGGTGAAAGCGTTGTCGCGCTTGCGTTGGATTGTTGTGCAATTAGTGGGTTTGCCTTTGCTCCAGATCGTAAAACAGTCGCAACACTCAGCGGGAATATTTTGAATTTATGGGATTTGTCCACTCAAAAAATCATCTATGAAGAACAGTTGGTGGGTAATTATTTTGATCCAATTGTTTTCTCACCTGACGGCTCAAAAATCTATCTGGCAAACCATGATGGTAAATATACAGAGTTCAATATAACATCAAGAGTTCTAAAAAGCCTTGACGCTAACATGGACACCAACTATTCTGATCCATTTGCCGTGGATAATTTTATTTTCAATAAATCTGGCAATATGGTGGCGCTCGAATTTGAAATAAATTATGATGGCTCAAAGCCAGTTTATAGAGACCTTATAACAAATCAGGCAATTACTATTCCCTACGATATGATCGCCGATTCGCAGTTTCCTGAGACTTTTACGCTTGATAACAGTGATCAACGCCTTGTTTTTGGAAATGCGGGTGGCATTTATGTTTGGGATCTGACTTCTCTTGAGCAAATCTGGCACCTTGACAAACATGAATGGCGTGGAGGAGATGGCTGGATAGGCGCAATCAAGAGTTTGATGTTCAGCCCTCAATCGAATTTACTCGTGTCTGTTGGCTGGGATCAAACGACACGCTTATGGAATATCACTACCGGGAATGAACTCCGGCGCTTGAATGTGTGTTGTTCCGCAGGCTTCACGCCAGATGGACGTTATCTGATTACAGCAGGCGATGGGGTTATGCGAGTTTGGGGAATTCCATAAGAATGTTCCTTTTTCCAATCTGTGGTTAAATTACACCACCAACCAATTCTCCACCTGCCGAGTGGTCTCGGTACGCCCTTCGCAACCACCGCTCAGGGCTACTCGACCACCATCAATCTAGTCTCCAATCTCTAATTCTCTGGTTTCCCTATGCTCATCCACTCCTCCTCCCAACTCCTCACCCTCGTCGGCGGACCCCAACGCGGACATACCCTCGGCACGCTTGGCATCATCGAAGACGGCGCAGTCGTTGTGCACGATGAAAAAATTATCGCCGTTGGCACGACGGCTGAACTCAAAGCCTCCTACCCCGATGAACCAACTCTCGACGCCAGCGGTTGCGTCCTTATGCCCGGTTTTGTTGATCCGCATACGCATCTTATATGGGCGGGAGATCGCGCCGATGAGTTTGAGAAAAAAATGTCAGGCGTGCCGTATCTCGATATTCTTGTGGCGGGCGGCGGCATCATTTCAACGGTCAAGCAAACCCGCGCCGCCAGCATGGAGACGCTCATCATGCAAAGTCGCTCGCGCCTCCTCCGCATGTTCGTTCACGGCACCACCACCGCCGAAGCCAAAACAGGTTACGGATTGCAAACTGCCACTGAACTTCGCCTGCTCAAAGCCTTGCTCGCCCTCGACGATGAGTCCCCGCTCGATCTCGCCATCACCTTCCTCGGCGCGCACGCCATCCCGCCCGAGTATAAGGATAATCCGCAAGGCTACACCGATCTTGTCTGCGATACGATGTTGCCCGTGCTCAAAGAGTGGTGGGGGACTCACGCGCCGCGCCTCCCACTTCCTTTTGTGGATGTCTTCTGTGAGACCAAAGCCTTCGACCTGAATCAATCGGCTCAAATTCTCAAAAGGGCAAAAGAACTTGGATTCCCGCTCAAGATCCACGCTGACGAATTCGACAACCTCGGCGGCGCCTCGCTCGCGGTCGAGTTGGGCGCGGCATCTGCGGATCATTTAGTGAAGACCTCCGATGCAGACATCGCCGCATTGGGGAAATCCGATACGGTTGCGGTCTCGCTTCCCTGCACGCCATTTGGACTCGCTGAAAAAGATTACACCCCCGCGCAAAAAATTATCGCCGCTGATGCCTACTTCGCCCTCGCCACCGATTGCAACCCGGGAACAACATGGAACGAGTCCATGCAATTTATTATTGCGCTCGCCTGCCGGGCGATGAAAATAACTCCCGCCCAAGCCATCGCCGCGTCAACCATCAATTCTGCGCACGCAATCCGCAGGTCCGATTCGATCGGCTCCATCGAAGTCGGCAAACAAGCAGATATGTTGATCCTGTCCGTGCCAGATTATCGTCATCTTGGTTATCGCTATGGGACAAACTTGGTGAAGCAGGTGATCAAACGGGGCAAAGTTTATACTGTAGATGTGGGATATTATCGAACTGCATAGTAAAATTCACCTGACGGGGTAATCCCCGTCGGTTTTGTCTGTAGTGCAGGTAATCCTTCCTTTGAATACACAGTGGATCGTGTTCGCCTCCATATTGTTGTTGAATACAGTGGCTGCGCTCGTGGTTGCCACCATGCTGGCGCGCAGACCCTCAGCTCCGGGATTGAGGTCCCTGGTATGGATGCTTATTATGCTTGCAGTCTGGACTTTCTGTTATGCCATGGTCACACTTTCGCCGTCCCCGGATGCCAAGCATTTCTGGCTCAAGGTTGAAAATATCGGGATTGTCTCCGTGCCTGCCTTGTGGTTTTTCTTCACACTGCAATATACCGCTTTGGATAAATGGCTGACGCGGCCCGTTATGATCTTGTTCTGGGTCGTTCCTCTTGTAACGTTGGCCTTGTTATTCTCAGAGCGTTGGTTCCACTTATACTATTCGTCTACCAGGCCATTTTCTGAATCGGGCGGACCTCTCGTCATAGGACGCGGTCCTTGGTATTCGGTCCAGTTGATTCAAAGTTATCTGTTGGATCTTATCGGGATAATCCTGCTAACGTGGCGCTTTATTCAATACCGTAACATCTACCGCAAACAGGCAGTCACCTTATTGGGCGCGGTCCTGATCCCATTCCTGGTCAATCTGTTCTATCAGTTGGCTCCCCGCCTCGCCCCTTCGATTGCAATCCCCATTGACCTGACCCCGCTTTCCTTCACGGTCACTGCCGCGTTTTTAGGCAAAGGCATCTTTGGCTGGCATCTGTTCGACCTCATGCCGATCACCCGGCATAGAGTGCTGGACTTTATTCCCGAACTGGTGGTTGTCGTGGATGCCCATGATCGCGTTTTGGATGCCAACAAGACGGCACAGGAATGGCTGGGGAAAACGCTCGATGAAATCATCGGGAAGGATCCGATAGAAGTCTTCCATGGATGGACACAGCTGATCAACCGTTTTTTGACGGCAAATGAGGCACACGAAGAGATCCAAATCCCTGGCGACCCGCCGCGCACCTTCGAACTGATCGTGTCTGCCTTGTATAACCGATCCAATGTCCTTGAAGGACGCGTCATTGTTGCTCATGACGTTACCGAGCATAAATGGCTGGAAAACGATATGAAATATGCAAACGAGGCGCTTATACGTCAGTTGGAGGAGATCGAACAACTTCGCGCAGATCTGGAAGAGCAGGCAATCCGTGACCCGTTGACGAATGTCTACAACCGCCGGTATATGGCTGAGTTTCTTGATAATGAGATCGCCCGCGCAGAGCGCGAAAAGACCCCGGTATCTGTGGTGATCATGGATATGGACAATTTCAAGCAGTTCAATGACAACTACGGCCATAAATGCGGCGACGTGGTCTTGCAAGCCTTTGCAAATTTCCTTATCGAACACACACGGCGCGGTGACGTTATCTGCCGTTATGGCGGGGAGGAGTTCGTGATTCTCATGCCGAACGCCCCGCTTGAAATTGGTTACGAACGCGCTGAAGTCTGGCGGCAGGATTTCTCGGAATCTGCCATTGATTACGAAGGCATGAAATTCTCCGCCACGTTCTCAGCAGGCGTGGCGACTTTCCCTCAGCATGGTTTGACGGGCGATTCGATCCTGCAAGCGGCGGACAAGGCTTTATATCGCTCCAAGAACATCGGGCGAAATCGTGTTACAAGTTATGAAGTTGGTTAACCACGAAGGGGCGACACTTGCGCCTGCACGCCTTTGGCGCAGTGCAGGTGTCGCCTCTTCGCGATTAAAAAAAACATCAGGAGTCACTTATGCAAATAGACATCATCGGCGTTCCCATTGATCTCGGCGCGGACCGCCGCGGTGTGGATATGGGTCCCAGCGCGATCCGATATGCGCACCTTCACCAAAAACTTGAAGAGTTGGGTCACACCATCGAAGACAAGGGCAACATCGAAGTGCCCATTCAGGAAACATGCCAGATCACCGACCCCAAACTCAAATATATTGATTGCATCATTCCGATGGGCAGGCGCGTTGCAGGCGCGGTGGCAACGTCCATCCAGGGCGGGCGGTTTCCTCTCGTGCTTGGCGGCGATCACAGTTTATCTGTCGGTTCGATCCGCGGCGCGGCAAAACACCGCAGGCTTGGCGTGCTCTGGATTGATGCCCATGCTGATTTCAACACCCCCGAAACAACCCCATCCGGAAACATTCATGGGATGCCCCTCGCGGCATTATGCGGACTCGGCGACCCGAGCCTGGTCTCGTTATGGGATGAAACGCCTCCTGTTTTGGACCCGAAGCGGGTTGCCGTTATCGGAGCTCGCAACCTGGACCCGGGCGAAAAAGACAATTTGCGTTCAGCAGGTGTGATGGTGCAAAGCATGGAGCAGATCGATCGCATTGGCATGCAAGCCGCGCTTGAAAGTGCAATTGAACGCGTCAGCAGTGATGCGGATGGCATCTACCTCTCTTTTGACCTGGATGCGCTCGATCCTCGTCACGCGCCAGGCGTTGGAACACCTGTCCCTGGCGGGCTCACGTATCGAGAAGCGCATCTTGTATGTGAAGTCGTTGCAGAGACGGGCAAACTGATCGGCATCGACCTGGTCGAAGTGAATCCAATCCTCGATTTGCAGAATCAAACTGCACTGCTTGCAGTGGAATTCATCCGCTCGGCGCTTGGATCGCGCGTCTGGAGCGGGTGATGATCATTTCATACATCGTCTTGAATTTTGCTCTGCAAGGTCTCAGACCCTGCGGGAGCAATAAATCTTGTCAGACTGGATCACGCGTTTTAAGCGGTGGCAGGTTCACGTCAGAGAAAGCTTGCGCTGAGTCGCTGTGCTGAGCCTGTCGAAGCAGTAATCGAAGCGAGCCGCTCTTGTTCTTCATCCCGAACGCGGCTAAAATGACAATATGAGCACATTATATGGTCCCATCCTGATCGTTGAAGATGTCCCGAATGTTCTGGAATTGCTGGAAGTCACATTGCGGTTCAAGGGCTATGCGGTAATCACTGCGCGAAATGGCGAAGAGGCGCTTGAAGTGATTTCGCGTCAGAGACCGGTGTTGATCATCACTGATATCCTGATGCCAAAGATGGACGGGTACGCGTTCGTTCAGAAACTGCGCCTTAATCTTGAAACACGCTCCATTCCCGTGGTTTTTCTTTCCGCCACGTACGTGACCCCCGAAGATAAGGATTTTGCGTTGAGCCTTGGCGCGGCGCGCTTCATGGAAAAGCCGATTGATACGGAGGATTTCCTGCTGACAGTTGCAGAGTTGGTGACACAACAACCATTTACCCAACCGCATCCGCTCGATATGGAAAAATTCTATAATGGATACCGCACCCGGCTCGAAAACAAACTGCGCCACAAGAATACGCAGATCGCACGCGCTGAACGTTTGTTGCCCACACTGCCGCCCGACCAAAGGTCCGCGTTCGAAGCGCTGCTTCAACAATCCGTGCGCGACCGGGACGAAATCCAGAACGAACTGTCCGATATTTACAAGACCCTCGATGAATTGAAAAAATAATTTGATATGTTCGGCTTAATAATGGGTTTATCCCATCGTTGAGCATTTAAGGGATATCTTATGCAGCCTACATTATCTTATGTTGAAAACCTTGCGCGGAAAGCCGGCGCGATCCTGCGCGCCGGTTATGATAGGGAACATCAGGTGAATTACAAAGGCGTGATAGATCTTGTCACTGAAGTGGATCATCAGTCCGAAGCGTTTCTGCTCGGCGAAGTTCAAAGGGATTTTCCCGATCACCATATTTTTTCGGAGGAGAGTGGTGTCATTCAGGGCAACGTCGAACACATCTGGTATATTGATCCATTGGATGGGACTGTGAATTACACGCATGATATCCCGATATTTTGCGTTTCGATTGCCTACGCTTCACACGGCAGCCTCAGCCTGGGCGCCGTTTACGACCCGATGCGCGACGAAATGTTCACCGCCGAACGCGGCAAAGGCGCGCATCTCAACGGGCGCCGCTTGAACGTGTCAGCAACGACAGATCTTCAACAGAGTCTTCTCGTTACCGGCTTTCCCTATAATGCCTGGGATACCCCGCAGGATAACTTTACCAATTTCGTGAAATTCGGAAAACTTTCGCGCGGAGTGCGCCGACTGGGTTCCGCCGCGCTGGATTTGTGCTATGTGTCGGCGGGCCGCTTTGACGGTTTTTGGGAACTTGCCCTCAATCCCTGGGATGTTGCCGCCGGTGGACTGATTTGCGAAGAAGCAGGCGCTCATGTAACCAATATAGAAGGAGGAGATGACTATCTCTCTCCACCCCAATCCATCCTTGCAACGACACCTGGCATCCACTCGAGGATGCTGGAAGAGTTATATAAATCGTAATCTTTACTAGACAAATTTCCCGTCCTCGGCAAGGTATAAAATTGTGATGAAATTCAGATGAAATATCCTCCAAATAAATATAAAATAGGAGGAGTCCCGTCTGAATTTCATGTCATCCAAAACCATTCCTATCAGCAAGACCAAGATCGTCGTTCCGCATCGCCGCCCCGAATTGCTCTCCCGCTCTCGTTTGCTGGAGAGTCTTAGGGCTTTGCTCGATAACAAACTTCTGCTTCTTTCCGCGCCGGCAGGGTACGGTAAGACCTCGCTTCTAATTGACCTGGCTCATAACATTGAAATGCCGGTTTGCTGGCTTTCGCTCGATCCGCTCGATCGCGACCCTCAAAGATTTATTGCATATCTGATCTCGGCATTGGCTGAACGCTTTCCCGGTGTGGGTGAAACCTCCCGCCTCCAGTTGAACCGGTTGAAGTCCATCGAGCGGGATGCCGAATCGCTTCTGATAACGCTGACCAATGAACTTTATGATCAGGTCGAAAATGATTTTCTTCTGATCCTGGATGATTATCATCTTTTGGATGATGTTCCGGTCATTTCCACCTTGCTAAACCGTTTCCTTGAACTGGCAGTGGAAAACTGCCACATTCTTCTCTCCTCGCGCACCCTGCCTACTTTGGACGATGTGACTTTGATGGTCGCACGCGAGCAGGTGGCCGGACTAAGCCATGTCGAACTGGCGTTTATTCCTCGTGAAGTCCAGGCGCTATATGCGCAGAATTTCCATCAACATCTTTCAGATGAAACGGCTCATGAATTTGTAGAGCAGACTGGTGGATGGATCACCGGAATGGTTCTTTCCAATCTCTCCGGTGTAACCCGCGTCTCAGGTGTGGATACTTTTGCCTATCTCGGACAACAAGTCCTTGATCAGCAACCTGAGTACGTGCGTGAATTTCTTATGCGGACCTCCATGCCGGAGGAATTCAATTTTGAATTCTGTGAAATAGTCCTGGGTCCGTTTTATTCCGAACCCCAGAACTGGTCTGCTCTCATGGGCTTGATCCTCGAGAAAAATCTTTTCGTCCTCCCTCTGGGTTCAGATGGCCGCTGGCTTCGTTATCATCCGCTCTTTCGTGAATTTTTGCAGGCACGATTAAACGAAAAGCGCCCTGACGAAGTAAAACCTATCCTTGAACGAATGGTCAAAGCCTACGAAAAGATGGGCGAATGGGAAAAGGCTTACTTTACATGCAAACAGTTGAACGATGCCAAGGCTTTGGCTGGAGTCGTTGAGCGGGGTGGCACACCAATGTTAAAGACTGCCCTTGTCACTTTGGAAGGTTGGATTAACAGTTTGCCTCCAGCCATTATTCAAACTCATCCTGGGTTGATCTCTTTGCGGGGCGCCATTCTGGCAACAAAGGGGAATTTAAAAGAATCCAGTCGTTTGCTAGATTCTGTAGTTTCCATGTATCGTAAAAATAGGAATACTTCTGGTTTAATTCTCGCTCTTATACGTCGTGCAAATACGCTCCGTCTATCGGGGAGTTACACTGAATCAATCGAAGATATTGAGGAAGCCTTGCGTTTGGCGGAGCCTGACACTGCGTTTCAGTCTCATTATGCTGAAGGGTTGCGGCTTAAAGGCTTGAATCTGTATAGGCTGGGGGAATCACGCCAGGCGGTTGAATCTTTGGAACATTCTTTGTCACTTTATACTGCTCTAAATGAAGCAGGTAGTATTCCAACGGTTTTAATGGAAACAGGGATGGTGCATGGCGCAGTGGGTGATATTGACTCGGCCAGGAGTTCGTACCAGGAAGCCCTGAAATTAAGACAGGCTGAAAGAAATTTGTATTCCCAGGCAGAAATATTGAACAATCTGGCAGTTCTGTATCATCAGATCGGTGAATACGAACTTGCATCCGAGACATTTGAAGATGGTCTCGTGTGCGCCAGAAAAAGCCGCAATCAGCATGCTGAATCCCTTATCCTCACAGGCTTGGGTGATCTCTATAGCGAGATCGAAGAATTTGATGTAGCCCTGCAAGCTTATCAACGGGCAGAAGCCATTGCCAGCGAACTTGCAGGGTCGTTTGTATCGATTTATTTGGTGATTGCAAAGGGAATGCTGGCCCTCCTAAAAGAAGACTGGAAAAGTGCCAATCAAATCCTTAATACCTATAGAAGAAAAATAAAAATAAGCCAGTCCGCGTATGAACGCGGTCTATGGGCTTTGTTTGAAGGTCGGTTTCATCTCATGAGAGGCGATACCAGGAAAGCCATCCGTTTTTTACAGGAGTGCAAGAACTTCTTTACCCAGGATGGAAGGGACCTGGAAATTCAATGGAGTATGGTCTGGCTCAGTGCGGCATATGATCAGGCTGGTCAAAGAGACATGGTTCGTAT
>Ga0247727_10014895_pt1 | contig 12844 bp, 10 predicted proteins | sample WisWelCaveWW1625_FD_202498 | JGI IMG/M metagenome (GOLD analysis project Ga0247727, IMG submission 202498) | Biofilm microbial communities from Wishing Well Cave, Virginia, United States - WW16-25 | ecosystem: Environmental > Aquatic > Deep subsurface > Groundwater > Cave microbial mat | place...
TCACATGCCTTGCCAGCTCCGACACATCGTTTTCATCCCTGATTGATCTCCCGATCACAATTCCGCCGCAAAGCTCCATCGGGCTGACGCTGAAGTTCAAGCCGTACCATGAGGGGGATTATCTCGATCATCTCTATGTTCGATCAGTGAATGACACTCAGCTTGTGGCACAGACGGTTGTGCTAACGGGGACGACGATTCAGACGGCAGTGGAAGAGCCTGAAGAAATCCCCACAGCCTTCCGTTTGTATCAGAATTATCCGAATCCGTTTAATCCGACGACGACGATTTCGTTTGATGTTGGCCAGTTGGAAGTCGTTACTGTCACGGTCTACGACCTCCTCGGCCGTGAAGTAGCCACTCTGGTGAACGAGGTGAGGGATGCTGCTACTTACACTCTCCAGTGGGATGCGCGAAGTCTGCCAAGCGGTGTGTATTTTTACCGGCTGCGGACCGCCACCTTTGTCCAAACGAAGAAGTTGGTTCTTATCAAATGACCATGAAGAAAGCAGCAATCAGAAACAGACAATCACTTACCAAGCACACCGACTTGCAGAATACCTTCACGACGTTGCCACAGCATTCCACCGGTTCTACCACGAGGGTCATAGAGTTGTAACCCGACGGGTCCTAAGGCGAGAGTAACTGAGACTATTGGTATGGGACGATTGGTTCGGGAGTATGCATGCAACAATGCCAGCGCGATGAGGGACTTTTTCTCAATAGAAATCACCTATGATAACAGAGCCGTCGTTTGTGTGAATAGGAGTTCCCGGACATGGTCTGTTTCGAACATCGGCCGGTGGTTTTCCTATAACACAACGTCAGGTCTTGACACCGGGACCGTTTCGTCAAACAATTTTACGCTCAAGGCTTTGAACGGATGGGTGTGCTACAATCCGTTTAGAGCCCTGCCTCAAGTACCAACTTTGCTTTTTCCACCGGATCACTCAGGGGACATCGCTATCTCACCGACTTTTCAATGGACCCGCGCGACCGGAGCGTTACAATATCAGGTGCAGATCGATCGAAGCATCGCCTTTAGTAATCCGCTTGAAAGATACGTGTCCGAGATATCCCTTGCGGGACCCGATCTCTCAGGGGCAACGACATACTATTGGCGGGCTCGGGCGCAGAATGCCCGTGGCGTTGGAGAATGGTCAAGAATTTCCTCGTTCACGACACGGAATAGATGATTTCTGAGGTATTGGCTCGAGCCCGGTTCCGTTGACTTTAGGGTGTTGAATTTGTATTTTTGTTAAAAGCTGTTCACCTTGAACCTCCAGGTCTGAAAGGATTCTCCCTCACGTTGCTACGACGACGTTGCCCAGAGCTTTAGATAGCGTCCTTCCCGTTTTTGAGCCCATACTTTTCTTTCGTTCAGTGGTGTGTACACTGTCGGTACACGTGCAGGAATTCTCGCAACGCTGGTAGCGCGTAAATAGGAGATTAGGATGTTCAAAAAAGGGAAGATAGACGGCGTTGTCGTGAAGGTTCTTGTGAAGTATATCGATGATCGCGGCTGGCTGACAGAGACCTTTCGCGAAGACGAACTCGAAAGACTCTATATGCCCGTTATGGGGTATGTGTCCATGACAAAGGGGGGTGTGGCCCGGGGACCTCACGAGCATGTCGAGCAAGCGGATATGTTCGCCTTTCTTGGACCCTCGAATTTTAAGTTGTATCTGTGGGACAATAGGAAGAATTCGCCCACGTATTTGAATAAACAGGTGATTTACGCTGGGGAGGATGCTCCGACATCAATCATCATTCCTCCTGGTGTGGTTCATGCATACAAGAACGTCGGCGATAAGATGGGGATGGTAGTGAATTGTCCGAACCGGTTGTATGCGGGACGGGGAAAGAAAGAACCTGTGGACGAAATACGACACGAAGATGACCGTGACACAATTTTCAAACTCGACTGATGAAGAACGTCCTCGTCACCGGCGGAGCCGGGTTTATCGGCAGCAATTTTGTCAGGTATTTCCTTCAGTCCCGGCCTGAGACGACTGTCGTAAACTATGATAAGTTGACATATGCGGGAAATCTTGAAAGTCTGGCTGACATCATCGATCATGATAGACATGAGTTTGTCAAGGGGGACATCTGCGATGCGAGCGGGCTACGTGAAGTCTTCCGGAATCATGCGATCGATACCGTGATTCATTTTGCGGCTGAGTCGCACGTTGATAGGAGCATCGTTGGCGCAGCAGTCTTTGTGCAAACCAATGTTGTCGGGACACACATCCTCCTTGAAACAGCACGCGAGCTTGGCGTTGAACGATTCTTGCATGTATCGACTGATGAAGTGTACGGCTCGCTGGGGGCGACGGGAAAGTTCAGCGAGGCAACGCCTCTTCACCCAAACAGTCCGTATGCCGCGAGTAAGGCAAGTTCAGACATGCTTGTTCTGGCGTATCATCACACGTACGGCCTCCCAGCCGTGGTCACAAGATGTTCGAACAATTATGGTCCGTATCAATTCCCCGAAAAACTGATCCCTTTGATGGTGATCAATGCACTCCAAGATAAACCACTCCCGGTATACGGTGACGGATTAAATGTGAGAGATTGGATTTATGTGGAGGATCATTGTGCAGCGCTAGATGCTGTGCTGGACCGTGGAAGGGTGGGAGAGGTGTATAATATTGGGGGAAACAATGAGTGGAGGAACATCGATATCGTTCGATTGATTCTCGCTGCAGTAGGGAAGCCGGAAAGCCTGATCACGTTTGTCAAGGACCGTCCCGGGCATGATAGGCGGTACGCGATGGATGGAACGAAAATCAAGAACGAATTGGGGTGGGTTCCCAATTATAGATTTGAAGATGGCTTAAGAGCAACCGTCACTTGGTACTTGAACAATCGCGCGTGGTGGCAGCACGTAATATCTGGTGAATATCAGCAATATTATAGAATGATGTATGAGGAACGGTAGTCCAAAGGCGATGACTCACAGGTTCCTTCTCTCAATAGGACTTCTCGGATTGGGATGTCTCTCTATCGGTACCGCTGTCAGTCAGACGTTCCTGCCTCGAACGGGGACAGAAGATCTTGGTGATCTTGATAGGTTGAGGCTTGCCGGCATCAGGCAGCCGCAGGGGATCGCTCTCGAGTCTACCATTGACCCTGAGCTTTATTTTGTCGGGCCTTCAGATGTGTTCTCCGTTAACATTTGGATCAGTCCATCCCTCGACTTTACACTCACCGTAACACCGGAAGGGACACTGATTGTGCCGACAGTCGGCGAAATAAGAATTGCTGATATGACACTGGCTGAGGCGAAGAGGAGAGTAGTAGAGGGAATTCGGAAGAAATATCTTTCTTCGACGGAACCGACTGTTACCCTGTTGACCCCGCGTCCTGTAGTTGTGAGGGTAACCGGTAATGTGCTTAATCCACGTTCATACGTTCTTGCTGCGCACAATCGTGCAGATAAAGCGATTGAAGAAGCTAACCAAATTCAATTGCCTCAGACCCCGCAGGACCTTCAACGCGTGCTCTCCTCTATGTCATTGAGGAATATCACGATCAGACACAAGGATGGCTCTCTTTCGGCGGTTGACATTACGAAGTTCAATGCTACAAAAGAAGACCGCTGGAACCCCTACCTGCGCGAGGGTGATCTAGTGATTGTTCCTCGGATCGATCTCCTAAGAAGCGTCATCGGCGTTTACGGAGAAGTCAATGTCCCTGGTCGCTTCGAGTATGTTAGAGGTGATAGCATCAAAGACGCTCTTCGGATTGCACAGGGGTTTACGTCGCTGGCGCTTAAGGACAGTATTGAATTCTCTCGTCTCAGCACGGATGGTCAGACTATGGTGTCGACGATTGTGGATGGAGATGCGATCCTTGCAGGCACGATGGGCGATGTGGCGCTCGAGCCGGGGGACAGAATTATTGTTCGGGCGAAGGCGGATCTTCGAGCTGACTATCGAGTGGCGGTCAACGGGGAAGTGGCTTTTCCCGGTGTCTACCCGATTACAAAGAGCAGGTCGCGTCTCAGTGAAATCATTCGAAAAGCAGGTGGGTTTACAAAGTTTGCATCTATCAAGACTTCCGAGGTTGTGCGTCAATCTGTTCGACAAACAGAAATTGATCTCGAGCGTCTGGAAAGCGCCCGTGGGGGAGTTAGTGCTGACGATAGCCTCTATTACTACCTTGAGACGAATCTGAGGATCCGAAAGGAGATTGTCAACGTCGATTTCGACCGGCTGTTCAATCAGAATGATTCGTCGTCCGATGTCATCCTGCAGGATGGAGATATTGTACGGGTTCCATCGAGAAAGAATACGATCTATGTCTTCGGCCAGGTCGTTTCCCCTGGCCATATTTCATTTGTTCGAGGTGAGTCTGCAGACTACTATGTTGCCAAGGCAGGAGGCTTTACGGATCGGGCCCGCATTGGAGACGTCAAGATTGTCAAGGCGAAAACGCGTCAATGGCTTTCCCCCGGAGAGACAAACGTTGAAGAAGGCGACTACGTCTGGGTACCGAAGGAAATCGAGCATCCATTTTCCTATTACATGAACATTGTCGGTCAGACGGCATCGATCATCAGTGTGGCGGTAAGCATTGTTCTACTGGTGATTCAGGTTAATAAGTAATTCTTCCGCCAGCGGATTGGTCGACATGCATGGGAGGTGTGCACTCTGAATAAGGCCATGAACACAGAAGAAGAGATTTCTACCACGGCAACGGCGTTGATGGAGTTTCTCGGGGTTGTCACGAAGCACCGGAAGTTCATCTCTCGGTTTGTCCTGGGAACCACTGTGGCAATTACAATCATCGCTCTGTTGATGCCGAAGTGGTACAAGTCGACCGCTTCGATTTTTCCTGCGCCCAAGACCGACCTCCTCGGGGCACTGGGTGGGTTCTCTTCCCTTGTCAGTTCCTTTTCTCCGGGGAATGCCCTTGCCGCTCTGGGGGGAAATCCAGAGGCGGACCGGTACGTGGCGATTCTCAAGAGTGGTACCGTGCTCGGTGCCGTCATCAAGAAATTCGATCTTGTTCATGTGTACCAGATTACTTCCTACCCTGGGGAAAAGACGCAGGCGGAGTTGTTGAGCAACACGGAGTTCACCGCCGAGATTGAAGGACATATCACAATCTTGGTCTACGACAAGGACCCACAGCGGGCGGCCGACATGGCGAACTACTTTGTCGAGATGCTGAACAAGACCGACCAGGAGATGCAGGTACAGAATGCGAGGGCCAACCGGGAGTTCATCGAGCAGCGGTACAACAAGAATCTTTCCGACCTTGCAGCGGCAGAGGACTCGCTGCGGATATTCCAGCAGCGATATGGGATCATCGCGCTGCCCGAGCAGACCGAGGCGTCAATCAAGGCGGCTGCAGAGATCAGCGGCCAGCTTGCTTTGAAAGAGGTTCAGGTGGGCGTGTTAAGCCAGATGTTCACACCGGACCACCCGTCGGTTCTCCAGGCGAAGCTGGAGGTCAGCGAGATGCGCAGGAAGATCTCGCAAATGAGCACTGGCAGCCTGAGAAAGGACGGGGAGCTGAATGTTTTCGTCCCGTTCAAAAAAGTGCCGGAGCTCGGGAGCGAATATGTGCGAAGGTTCCGGGAGGTCGAGATTCAAAGCAAGGTTCTCGAGTTCGTCACTCCTCTTTATGAACAGGCAAAAGTGGAAGAAAAGCGCCAAACACCCTCGGTTGTTGTCCTTGACCGTGCGGGACCCGCCGAGAGGAAGGCCAAGCCGAAGGTGACCCTGTATGCGCTGCTTGCGCTCGTTATTTCCTCCCTTTTCTCACTTGTGGTTGTCTTCATCCGAGAGATGCTGGAAAAGCTGAGAGCAGGTCATGGTGACCGGTTTGACAGCATCGTTGCAACGCTCCGTTCCGACTGGTTTGGATTGCGACTTCAGCGCAAGCAGAAGTGAGGGCATGGTGCAGGGTGCACGTATCAAGCGCAACTCGCTGTTTGCATTTCTCTCCCGCCTCATCCGTCTCCTGACCAATTTCGTGATGTTCGTCGGCATCGCCCGATTTTACGGCATCGAGTCCTTCGGCCAGTTCACAACTGCACATACACTCTCCACTATTTTCCTTCTTCTTGCGGATTTCGGATTTGATTCACTCCTTCCTACGGAAATCGCTGCGCAGCGTGATCGCGCAGGCGAGCTCGCACGGAGATACTTTTCGATGAAGATCATTTTTGCAGTCGGCGCGTGTCTCCTCATGCTGGTGCTGCCTCTGTTCCAGGTGATGAGTGCAGAAACGCGGGTATTGGTGCAGATCTTCTCAGTGTATGTACTCTTTGCCGCTCTCAACAACTTCTTCTTCGCTCTCTTCAAGGCATTTGAGGAGTTTCATCATGAGACGATCATCTCGTTCTACACGAACGTCGTGCTCTTACTTTTGCTCGTGGTTCTCGGATTCCTTCACGCACCGGTTTACTTTCTGGCGGTTTGCTTTGTCGGTACTCGTGTAATTGGGATTGCGATGGGGCTGAAGACAGCGTCACGGCTAACTCAGGGTCGAGTAATCAACATGAATTTTCAGGGATGGAGAGAGATATGGAAGCACGTCGTGGTGTTTGGACTGCACTTTATTTTTGGTGCTCTTTTTTTTCAAGTTGATACCATCCTACTAGCGTTCTGGCGCGGCGATCGTGACGTTGGAATCTATCAATCCGCATTTAAGATTTCGACAATGGCTTTGATCATCCCTGACATTGCCATCAACACAATGTTGCCGGTGCTCGCGAGGTTGCGGAATGATGGCGGGAATCGATGGGATTACTTCGGGAGACTGCTCAACAAAACGCTGTTCCTTCTAAGTCTTCCTATTTCTATGATGTTGTTTGTGTATGCTGAGCAGATCATTGAAATCCTCTATGGAGGAGGCGAGTATGGGGAGGCAGCTCCGATTCTAAGGCTGTTTGCAATAACAGTGTTTATTCGGTATGGGTTTGAAACGTATGGGCTAATGCTGACGACTTCTTACCGTCAGAAACATCGGCTGACAATTGTAGTGTGTGGAACGATTTTGAACTGCCTCATGAATGCCTTTGTTATACCGATGTACGGCCCATTTGGTGCTGCGATCGTATCCCTAGTGACAAACTTCACAGTTGGAGCTGCATTCGTGCTTGCGTCGGGTCGTTCTTTTGTTGAATGGACCTGTAACGTCCGCAACCTCTCGTCGCTTGTTATCATAGTGTTGCTTGGTGTCGCCGCGTGGAGCATCCGGATGATCCCCCTGTGGTACATCATGCCAGTTGTCTTGATCCTGAGTGCAGTGACTCTGTATTACGTGGGATATACGCGGGAAGAATGGAGACTTGTGTTCGCTCGTAAGATGCTATGATGATGGTGGGTGGTATCATACCCAAGAACCCCATGACGGAATCGGCTCAGGCTATTGTCCCTCCCTCTTCCCTGACACACCAGCACATTACTGCTGTTGTCAATACGCTGCTTGAGAATGCACAGCACCGGGGCACTGTACGGATCCTCGATTTGGGCTGCGGGAACGCTTGGCTTCTACATCATATGATGGTGGCATTCGAAGTACTTAGACCAGCCATTCGGTTTGATTTTTTTGGACTAGACGTCTCGGACGCTGGTCAACAAGACACTGGTTACATGAATGAAGCAATACGCTATCTTACAGAACACTATCCCGACCTTCCTTGGAGAGAAAGACTCAGACTTATACCAGCGACGAACAGATGGCCGTACTCCGATGAATACTTCGACTTTATCACTAATAATCAGGTCATGGAGCATGTGTTCGATCATGATTTCGTGTTCCGAGAAATCCGCCGTTGCCTTCGGCCTGGAGGCGTCAGCGTTAACCTCTTTCCTCTTCGAGAAATCCTTTGGGAAGGGCACGCACATATGCCTATTGTTCACAGGATAAGGGACGAAAAGCTCCGGGCTCAACTCATGTTGCTATTTGCAAAAACGGGATTCAGGAAGCGGTATCATCGGGAGATGCAGAGGCGGGGCTGGACATCACTTGAGGAGTTTGCAAGGGTCTTTGCGCATGTGCTGGAAACAGATACGAACTATATTTCCGCAAGGAAGTTGCTTGATACGGCCAGGCGTGCTCACCTTCATGCTTCTTTTACCTACACCAAGGATTTCTTTATTGCCAAGGCGCTCTCTTTTATGGGTTGTCGTCCGTACAGATACAGAAACGTGGGCTATCTTGAAAGCCTCGCCTTTTTCTTCGGGAGGTATCTTTCAAGCATAACGCTCTTGCTTCGGAGGATTGGCTGACATGGTCAGTCTCGCTCTATTGCCCCACATAGGATAGGGACCGGTTCTCAACGCTATGACTTGGGTATCATTTCTTTGTTTCGGGGTGTGCTTTGGTATTGTCGTCTCGTGCTTCTATCGCGGCAGTGACGTTCTCTCGCCTGCGCGTGTGTTTGGTTTTGTCTGGTGCTTGGCTATTGGGCTAGCTGAATTGAAACTTAGCGCGCTGCAGCACACATGGTCAGCTGAAAGCTGGATCCAATTATTGGTTGGTCCCGCTTCGTTTCTCTTGGGAGTTTTCATACTCTATGTCAGGAACCTGGATGAAAAACTACTTTCAGTCGATCTGATTCGAAAGAAATGGAAGACGGAGCGGACCGACGAAAATCGGCTCTTTCTCTGGATGTGTGTTGCGTTCGTTCTTTATGTGTATGCCTATGTCGTCATCGCTTGGGCTAGGGGTGGTATTCCTCTTTTTTCAAGCCATCCCGGGGAGGCGCGCATGGAATTTTCCATGTTTGCGATCGGCCTGTTCCTCCATCATTTGGTCGTTATCCTGTTTTTCACTGTTGTGTATCATCTGACTGTCAAAGGTCAGAGCGCAAGAAAGTGGTGGCTCAAGCTCTTTTCCGTTGTTGTTTTGGTGTCCTATTTCCTGACCCTTCAGAGACTCCAGATTGTGATGACGATTGTGATAATCCTGACTTTGGTCTACTACACTTCTCGTCATCTGAGACTTGGCACTGTCGGGGGCTACTCAGCTCTCATCATTGCGCTCGTTTATGTTGTGTCCAATTTGCGATGGGCAGGCCAGTACTTCATCTATTACTTGTATCGTGATTCGAGGATGAAATTCCCTCCACAGTACGCCATATTTACAGAGCCTTACATGTATGTAGCAATGAATCTTGAGAATTTTGCGCGCTCCATGGACCGCCTTGATCACTTTACGTTTGGCTACTATACCTTCGATTTTGTCACGGCCTTGAGCGGACTGAAGCACTGGCTCGACGACTACATTCGACTCAACGAAACACCCTATTTGATCAGTAGCTACAATACGTACACTGCCTTCTGGACCTACTACAGGGACTTCGGTGTGCTAGGAGTTTTTGCGATTGGCCTTCTCGGAGGGCTGGCGATTGGCTGCCTGTATTACGCTATGCGAAAAAAACCAACACTTTCCAGTATTTCAGCCTATTCCATAGCCGTTTTCCTTATGGGAATGTCTTTCTTTAACAGTCAAATAGGTTTTCTGTGGTTTGTATACAGCGTAGTTGCCATGTATGCGGTTTTACAGTTCATTAGACCAAGGGTAGAGCCCCGAGTCGTGCTACAATGATCAGAAGGAGAGTAAAATTTGAAAATCTTGGCCAAGAAGATGTACAACGCAATTACGCACATGATTGGGCGGGCAACCGGACGCTATTTCTTTGAAGACTTTATGCGTGTCTATCCTGATGGGATAATGTACTCGAGACTTGGCCTAAAGAGAAAGGCGCATCGGAACAGATTGACTACCTATCTCAACCATCGCAAATTCTATGTCTTTGCTTCACAATTCGTGAGTAATAAGGTTGTCGCAGACGTTGGATGTGGAAGCGGATACGGATGCGAGATCCTTCACACAAATGGGGCGTGCAGGGTCTACGGTTGTGATATTCAAAGCAAAGTATCAAGTTTGCGACGAACAGGTACTCTAAATGTGCTCAGTTTTCGCTACAGGGAATCACAGACCTTCATGGATTCAGCGATGGCTTCTTTGATGTCACGATTTCAAGTGAAGTCTTGGAGCATATCAAGGAATACGGAATGGAAGGGAAGGCCGTAGAAGAGCTGAAGCGAATAACAAGACGGGGGGGGCAGTTATAGTAGCGACGCCCAATAGTGAACTGCTCGGTGAGCATGGATTTTCATTCGATGAGATAACTGAATTGTTTAGGGTTCACTTTCCCGATTTTTGTCTGTTCGAGAACGCGCTCGTACCGTTCGATGACGAGCAGAAACGAAGGTGGGAACAAAGGAAATTGCATGGCAGAACAGGGGTTGTGGTCTCAGAACGGATTAATTTGCCCGAAACGACGCTGCCAGAGAACGTGACACCTGAGATTAAGTCGGGGACACCAGCGGGAAGGTTTGCGTTTGGTGGTATCGGGATCAATACAGAACTGCTCCACAATACCCACTCGTGGGTAGTGGTTGCTGTCAAATGAAGGTCTCAATGATCTTATTCTGAGGGCTATATGCGATGTACCAGGATGGTTTCTCTTGTTACTCTAACCATCTGCTTCCTGTATCATGGCGCTCTGGGGTTCGCGATCTCTGATGAGGGGTCCGCTTCGACAGCCCCTACTATCCAGCAACTGAAAGCTGCTGTGAACCCGAAAAGCACGTATGTACTTGTGACAGGGCGTGACGTGAAAAACGATGGAGGGGGCGGGCTCTTTTTCTGGGATTCAACCGAAACGGTCGATGAGGACGGGGGGACGATCTTTGCCTCCAGCTTGCTTCCAAAAACTGCTGCAGGAAGGTGGAAGAGGGTTATGATTGATGGAGGGGCACTCAATGTGAAATGGTTCGGAGCACGAGGGGATGCAACGCCGGACGGCGGGAATGTCATTCAAAGAGTTATAGACCTTGCTCCATCCGGTGCGTCAATATACATTCCGCGAGGATCGTACAACGTTAGCAAGACCATTGTCGTGGCAGGAAAGTCACTTTCGATAAAGGGTGACGGAGAGGGGACACGAGTCTGGCGAGCGAACGAAGATCCGCTCGGAAGTCTGGGCAATAATTCCATTCTCAAGAAGATGGGCCATGGGACGACGCTACGGGTCGATGGAATGAAGTTCGACGTTCAAGGAGTGGCCATAAGCGGACTGGAGTTTGACGATGCCGATCCTCCAGCAAGCAGCACCTACCTGGATCTTGTAGTGTCAAACTGCACATTTGTTGGACAGGGGGTTGGTATTAGGCTCATCAAAGCCAGAGAGTCCTTTATCACGAATTGCAAGTTTGAATGCAGCACCGATGGGATTTACCTGAGGGAGGCCACGAATGTTTCGGTAAGCGGCTGTTTTTTTCATCCGACGGTACAAGATGTTGCTCGAGGGATACGCTATGACGGAGACTTTCGCAGTCCGTTTAATGCAGGGTTACGAGTTGTTGATTGTACCTTCTTGGGATGCGCTGTGGGCGTCGATGTAAAAGGAATCTATTGGGTCGAAATTTCCTCGAGTGTCATAGATTTCTGTGATCTGCCCATAAACCTTGTCGATGCTGACAAGGGAGTTGTTCAAAGCAATTTCATCGGGGCAAGGAGAGGAAGAACCACCGGTACGACCTATGGAATGAGGATAACTGGGACAATAGACAGTGTAGGTCACTACCATGCACATCATATGAAAGTTGTCGACAACGTCATTACGACGTACAATCAAGGTTCGTACAGTCGTGTCGGGATTCTAGCCGATAATGTCCATGGCCTCAAGATCACCGGTAACACCATCGGGTTCTGGAATGATCATGGAATAGAAAACTATGTGTTTGGGGAGCCTTCTGAGGATCCTGCGGCCAGTAGAGGATGTCAAAGGGTTCACATCGAGGATAATACGATACTTTCTTCGCCGCCCAATCAGGGAACTCCCATCCGGAGACCAACCTCAGGGGAGGTTACATTTCAAGACGGAGAAACCTCGCTCGAAGTTGTTCACGGGTTGGGGGATGCACCTGAGAGGATATTCGTCACTCCCCAGCGGCCCGAGGCGTGCGGAGGTGCGCCGATTTCAGGATCTACTTACAAGGCTCGCATTGAACGGGAATCGTCTTCAGGCAAGTTGCGAATCTTCTGGAAAGTAGAAGGGAAATGATTGCATCGACGCTCTTCTCCTAGAAGCATGCTGGGTTCTCTTGACATTATTGTGGTCAACTGGAATTCGGGGGGGCAGCTTTACGAGTGTCTTAAATCGATTGCTGCTAGCGATCGTACTGGAATCGAGCTCAAGAGGGTTGTGGTCGTGGATAATGCTTCAGGGGACGGGTCGACCGAGTGCACTTCAGCCTTTGAGATTCCGTTGAGGGTTGTCATGAACTCGAAGAACCTAGGATTTAGCTTTGCGTGTAATCAGGGCGCACAGGGGAGTAGTGCAGACTTTTTGCTTTTTCTCAATCCTGATGTTTACCTCTGTAGGGATTCGTTAGGGCGCCCTCTTGCATTTATGAAAGAAATTCAAGCGAAGGACATTGGTATTGTCGGGATCCAACTGGTTGATGAGAGAGGTGAGGTCGCCCGCTCGTGTGCTCGGTTTCCTACGCCAGGTCGCTTTGTTACGCGGATGTTCGGGTTGGATAGACTTTTTCCTATGTTCTTTCGAGCGCACTTCATGACTGAATGGGACCACCGAGACAGTAGGATCGTTGATCAGATCATTGGAGCTTTCTTCATGGTGCGGCGAAGCGTGTACGAAATGCTTGGCGGATTCGACAGCAGGTTTTTTGTGTACTATGAGGACGTTGATTTTTCATTGCGGGCAAGGGAAGCTGGGTTTCGGAGCTATTTCTTGAGTGATGTTCAGGCAGTTCACAGAGGCGGGGGCACGTCGGAGCAGGTGAAACCC
>Ga0247727_10014896_pt1 | contig 12842 bp, 10 predicted proteins | sample WisWelCaveWW1625_FD_202498 | JGI IMG/M metagenome (GOLD analysis project Ga0247727, IMG submission 202498) | Biofilm microbial communities from Wishing Well Cave, Virginia, United States - WW16-25 | ecosystem: Environmental > Aquatic > Deep subsurface > Groundwater > Cave microbial mat | place...
TCCAACTCCGCGACGCCGAGCGACTTTCCCGGCGCATTGCCAAAGCCGGCTTCGTCGGTCATTTCGGTGAATGTGCCATTCCCGTTGTTGTGATAAAAATAATTCGGCACGCCGACGTACATGCCCGGCGGGCAATATTCTTTGATGCCGCCTTCGACATAACACGGAATATCGCGCTCCGGCGACCAGTCGGCATAATTGCACACATACAGATCAAGCCAGCCGTCTTTATCCGCATCAAAAAAAATCGCCGAGCTGCTCCAGCGAATCGGCTTCGCGATGACGCCAGCTTTTTTTGCGACCTCCGTGAAGATGCCGCCATCGTTGCGAAAGAGCATGTTCTCGTGCAGCGTCGTGAAAAAGAAATCATCGTCGCCGTCGTTATCATAATCCGCGACGGTAACGCCGGTCCCGTATGCGCGCAGGCCGTCGAGTCCCGCTTCTTTGGTTTTGAGTGAAAACGTGGCGTCGCCGTTGTTGCGATAGAGCCATAAGGCCGGCGGCTCTGTGATCGTGTTGGGCGCCAGCGCGCCGCCACCGACGAGCAGAATGTCGAGCCAGCCGTCGTCGTCATAATCAATGAATCCGCAGCCCGCGCCCATTTGCTCCGGAAACCAGACTTTGCCGAACGCGCCGTTGACGTATTTGAATTCACTCAGTCCGGTGGCAGCGGTGATTTCGGTGAACGCGGGCAAGGCCGTGCCGTTGGAGGCATGCGAAGAGGGGACGGGGGGTTTGGAGCTTTCAGATTCAGCGCAATTCCAGCCAAAGCCGGACAGTGAAATGATGAGGGAAAAAATTGATGAAAAAATTAAACCACTCAGGGTGAGCCGAGGCGTTGCCAATTGGTGATTTATTTGATTGCCGGATTTTTGAGCCAAAGGTTTCACTTTAACGAGGTATCAAAAACGCCTGAATAGTTTTTGCAATCGTTCATAGACGTCATCCTTACTGCCCTCTTTGCGAATTCCTACCCCGATGACGTTCACCAGCACGCGCTCTTCATATATTTTATATACGATTCGATATCTTTGCCCAACGGCGCGAACGCTACGATAACCCGCCAGCATTCCTCGCAATGGCTTTCCCTGTAGCTCCGGATCATCGGCTAATTTGTCAATTCGCTCCGCTATTGTATCTCTGATACGTCGGTCGGATATTTCCTTCAACATTTGTTTGGCCATGTCCGTCAACGCAATGGCATACTTCATTTAATTCCAAGCTCCCGCTTCGCGTCTTCCCACTCGGTCAATTGACCATTTTCGGCTTGATTTATGCTTTGCTCAAGCTTATTGGCAAAATCTTTATCGGCAAGAATTTCCAATGTTTCAAGCCAGCTTTCAAACTCATCTTCTGTCGTATCGACAATCAACTCGACGATTTTTCTAGCAAATTCATCCGGCGATAAGCCCGTCAATTTGGCCCGCTCGTTAAATCTGCCAATTTTATCCGAGGGCAATTCTATATTCAGCGTCATGACTGCTGCTCCTATTTTTATCTGTTGCTAATCCGAGGGCTTCGTATTCTTGCCATTTTGCTCTCTCCGGTTATCAGGCCGATGTACATCGACCTGTAACCATATTGCTAAAATTAACCGATGAAATATGATAAAGCCATGAATGGCCGTTCAACTTCTCAAAATAATAAATATTCAATTAGCGCGCAAGTCTAATTTTGAGACGCACCCATTCTAAGCAACTCATTGACCGGTCGCTATAACTCCACAGATTTGTGGTAGAAAAATGATCTAAGCGACCGGTCAATATCTGTTAGCACGATGTTTTAGTTCCAGTGCTTGCGGCAAGATAGTTTATTTTTACCGAGATGCACGGGTTTTAGAACCTGCCGTTGACATCAATCTCTGGCTCGATTGATGCGCTTTATTCATCCCATGGATAATTCATATCAATTATTTTTCTGATCTCGTCATGAATCTCGGGAGTTTCACACGCCAAAACGCTAACACGACTTGACTCACCATAATCGATTTCACGTCCCTTGAAATCAGTGACTTTTCCACCAGTCGCTCGAATAAGAACTTCGCCGGCGGCAACATCCCAGATGCCTGTCGTGTTGTTAAGGAAAGCCGATAAGTTTCCACACGCAACATGAGCCAGTGCCATCTGTCCGCAGTTAAGCATGTAGGTACCACCATTAAGAGCCTTATTATCATACAGATGTGGAAGAAAATTCAGGAAACGATTTCTGGCATTTGTGTCACTTCGAGTGATATGAGTGGCGATGAGTTTGCGAGTGGATTTGATATTTCGTTTACCGCTATATTTATCTAGGTTCCCCGCGTTAATGCTCCAAACATTCGCAACTGGTTCTTGTACACCACCTGGCAAAACTCGCAGAGAACCATAAAACACTTGATTATGAAAAGGGTCGTAGATAGCACCGACCGAAAGCCTGCCTCCGAGAAATAGCGCAACAGCGGAGAGAAGAAAGGGAGGCATGCATCAAAATTTGCTGTTCCATCGATAGCGTCAATAAGTATCGCCATAGAGTGCTCCCAACCATCTCGAAATTGCGCTGTCGAAGTCTTGATTTTGGAGAAGATCGGGTTTCCTTGGAGTTTTGCTTTGATTTTCTCAGCCACCTCTTCTGTGTCAAGCTCCTCCGCGAAGACTCGATATTGATATCCTAGTTCCGACGCTAATGGATCCAGTGAATAGAGCGTCTGTAACGTCGCAACAGTAGCGTTTTCATCTGCTAATGTGGATGGATTTGCAGTTATGGTCAAAGCGCTGGATTCTGCAAGTGCATTTCTGTAATAACCCATCGCAGCAAAGCCAGCGGTCGCAGCGATGTCTCGAACGGCTTTTTCCAGTTTTTCCCATTGGGTTGGCTTTAACTCGGGTTCTGGTATTTGCTTTCTTGTGAATCCGTATTTTTTAGCAGAGGCTTTTTGGATTGCTTTCAAAAGGCGACTGTAGCCATCATCCTTCCATAGATCCACATATTGAAAATGTTTAAAATCGATACCCAGTTCTGGCAACTGAATGCTGGGCATCTCACATTCATCAAGCTTTACTGGGATTAAATAGATTTCGCCCGCTGGGCGTTCCGAGTAAGCCACAAGAGCAAGGCGTAATTCCTTTTGGATGTAACCTGTCTTTTGTATAGAATTCTTTGAAAGACATGCAAGGAATATGTCACAATTCCTTATTGCCTTCGGGATTTCTACTGGCCAGACAGTACCAGGTTCGAGGTCAATCTCGTCAAGCCAAGGCTTTACTCCTTCAGATGATAGCCTCTCACGAAGTTGACGGACTTTGTCTTTATCTTCAGAAGCATGAGCTAAGAAAACCTGTAGGCCATTATTCATATTTCCTCCAATCAATATCTAATCAATATCTCGCGCATGACACGGTTTCACCATCGTCAGAACGAAACGCCAAAACTTCACCGCATAGAACCGGCGGTCTTCGGCAGCGGCTTCGTCTCCGAGGAAAGCATGTCATACAACGAAGTTTTTGTTTTGGTCGCGTCCGGTTTTTGATTGACCGGCCACAGGATGTGCGCGTGAATCGGCTGCGCTTCATTATTCGCCGCAGGATGGCGTTGCTTGAACGTCGCGGTGACGGCCATCGCGTCTTCGTCGTCTTTGTGATATTCGTACAATTTGCGCGCTTCGGCCAATTCCTGTTCGCGGCCCAACGCACCGAGTGTTAACATGCGGTTGTAGAGGCCGCCGAGGTCTTCGGGGTCGATGGCGAGGACCAGGTCGATCCATAGCAACGCTTCGTCGTAGCGGCCGGAGAGATATTCCAATCGCCCGATGTCGAGGAGCAGCACGCGATCATTGGGATAAGTTTCCGCGACTTTTTTCCAATCGCCCAGCGCCTGCTCGTACTCACCGAGCTTTTTATAAACCGCGCCGCGGAAATAGGCGGTTTTCAAATAGCCCGGTTTGCGCGTCTCCGCTTCTTTTAAAACTTCGAGCGCACGATCAACCTGGCCTTCGGCGGTGAGCACGCGGCCTTGATTGATCGGGCCTTCCGGATTTTTCGGCGCGAGCGCCGTCACTTTCTGAAAGGCTTCCAGCGCGGCTTTCGTGTCGCCTTCAAGAAAAAGGCCGATGCCGTAATCATTCCAGCGCTCCCACAGCGGGCGATGCGACTCCGGCGCGCTGTCAGTTTTGCGCAACGCCGTTGACATGGCGATGATCGGCTGCACCGGCACTTCTTTATCCTCAAAAACAAATTGGTTGTATTCTTGCGTGAATTTGCGATAGTTCAAAGTCGCTTCCAATTCGGTAATCACAACGCCGCTCGGAACTCTGAAGCGATAATGCACGGTGCGCGCCGTTCCCGGGCCGATCACATTGGCGTAAATCGTCGCAACCCAGTTGTGAATGTCGCGCTTGCCGATCAACTTGCTCTCGCGGCTCACCAATTTGGCGCGGAAAAAATGCGCGGTCGAATCGACGTGTCCTGCCGCGTCCAGGGCGCCGGAAGCGAGCACGGTGGCGCCGTTCTTGTCTTTCGCTTTCAATTCAATCCACGGCTCGTTGGAATCGTTGGTGCCCTCGGGGAAAATATGGCCGACTTTGCGATTGCGCGCGACGACGTTGACTTTCACGAGATCGCCGGATTTCAAAACCGGCATCGGATCATTCGGGCCGTAAGTTTTGCCGTTGACGTCGAGATTAAAAAGATCAACCGTGACGACGGAATCCTGCAAAAATTTCTTCACCAGCGCGAGCTGCTCAGGCGCGCCTTTGACCATCGGCAACGTCGCATTCGCCGTGGCGAAACGATGGCTGCGTACGAAACCGTTGTCGTTGCCTTCGTCGTTGGAAGGAACCAGCGGCATGTGGCATTCCGTGCAGGTTTTGGCCACCGGCGGCAAATAAAACGAGCGCACGATGTTGCCGGAAGCGCCGCTGTTGTGCCAATTGTCATATTGATTTTGACCTCGTTTCCAGCGATAGGCGTTGACTTCCGGCGGGATGCCGACTTTGTGGCACGTGCCGCAAAATTCCGGCGTGCGATGCATCGGCTTGAGCATGGCGCGGCGATGCGGCTCGGGTTTCGATTTCACCAGTTTGTTGTGAATCCATTTGCCGGCGGGGCTTTGTGAGCGCGCGAAGGGATATTCATCCGGTTCAGCCATCACGACGCGGCCGTTGCCTTTTATATCGCGCAACGCATCGATGGCGTGGCACGAGAGACAGGTGATTCCGGCCTGGCCGTTGGGGTGATCCATATCGACGACCTTCTGATCCTGCATGCGGCCGGGATAAAGCACCATCGCATCGTGGCAGGAAGCGCACCAACGCACCGGGGCGACTTCTTTTTCGGAAATCATCAACTCGACGGTTTTGCGATAATACGGATTGTTGAAGGAGGAAAAATGATGCACGGATTCGTTCCACATTTTATAAATGTCGGGATGGCAACCGGCTTGCCCGCAAAATTCGGAGCGGCCGAGATCGTCGTCTTTGAGAAAATTTTTGTGCGCCAGCGTCGTCTGGCCGGGGTCAAATGTTTTTTGCGCTTTCTCCGGCAGGAATTTCTGCCGGCGCTGATCCCGCTGCAAGCTCACAAAAAAAATGACCGAAACCAACAGGCCGGCCACGACGGTAATGTTCAGCGGATGACGCAGCATTTTTAAAACGCCGCCATTCCAGAGCGCGCTCCAGTCGAGGAAATGAAAACGGACGCCGCGTTTGAGTGAGACGTGCGTAAAAAACCCGCCGATGGTGGTGATCGTCGTGGCGATGTGCAGCCCGACCATCCAGCGCGTGGTGGCGCCTTTGCTGACCAGCGCGAAACCGGTGGCGAGCAAAATTCCCAGCGACAGCGCCGTCGATATGCCCGCCAGCGTCGCGCCGCGATTGCGCGATAGCGGCATCTTCATGACGTGCATGGAGATGAAGACGAACATCGGCGCGACCAGCAACGTGCCGAGGACCACGTGCGTGAGCACCATGATCATATACGTGGCGGCGGTGGAACGATCAAACAGCAGCAGCAACAAACTATTAACGAGCAGAATCACAAAACCGCCGAGCAGAATGCTGACGAGAAGCTGCTGCGATTTGGGCAGGCGGGTGTATTTGGATTGAATCATAATTCAAAATACCACTACGCGTAAGAGCCACAACCAAACAGGTTTAAAAACAATTGCCCCAACGGATAGAAACAACGCAACGGATGAAAAACTTTTATCCGTTGGGATTAAAAGTTAGAGACTTTTGAAAATGCCATAAAACCCACACGCGATTTTGTGCAAAACGCAACCGTCCGAACCGATGATTCAACACCGCATAAAATTTCACAAGGGCGGCGTCAATCAAGGGTCCGGACGGTTTCAGGATTCGGTGAAGCCGGGCTTTCGGCGATGCAGAGAGCCCGGCGCAAAGCGAATAAAAGCTCCACTCTTTGCGCTATGCCCTCTGCGCTATGCTCTTTGCGCGTTAAAATCCAAAGCTGAACGTCACGCGGTTGACGTTGTCGAATACGCCGAAACTGGTGTAAGCATAATCCAGCCGGAGGCCGCCTTGCGCGCCCATCTTCGTTTTCAGGCCGGCGCCGAAGGAAGCGCCTTCTTCGGTGTCATTGCCGGTCCCGAGCGAGTAGCCGCCGCGGAGCGCCACGACGTTGGAGAAGACGTATTCGCCGCCGACGTTCACGTGCTCCTGGAAATCACGCGGGCGCTCGGTGTCGACGGAGAGCAGGAAGGAATGCTTGTTTTTATCCATGCTCGTCAAATCGACCAGGTCCATCGACAACCCGATGCGAAACGTAAGCGGCAATTCGAAGCTTTCTTCGGCGTAGGTCAAATCTTTGGCGAAGTTGCGCGCGGTCATGCCGAAGTTCAGGCTTTTGAATCCGGTGCGGTAGAGAATGCCGAAATCAAAGGCAACAGCATTGGCGCTGTTGTCTTCACGCTGCACGACCGTGCCGTTCAGACGCACCGCTGAGGCGCCGAGATCTTCATTCACGTATTTGACATTGCCGCCAAAGGTGAAACGGTCGGAAACCGCGAAAGCATAACCCACGCCGATTGATAACGCCGACGGACTGAATTTGCCCAGCTCGCGATAACCGGTTGTCGAAGCGCCGTCGCGAATTGTCTCTTCAAATTCGCCATAATCCACCGAGAGCACGTTCAGGCCAAAAACGCCGTAAGCGCCGTCGGCCGGGCGGAAGGCTGCCGCACCGTAGTAATATTTGAAATCGACGATATACTGGGTTTGACCGAGGGCGACGTTGACATTGTTTTTCAGAAAGCCCAATGCCGCAGGATTATAGAACATCGCCATCGACGTCACTTGATCTTGCGACGTCATGGTGTTTCCCATGGCCGAGGCGCGAGCATCCAACGAGACGCTCAGAAATTTCATGCCGGTTTGCGCTCGCTTCTCTGTTGTTGGCTCAGTGGTTGTTTGTCCGAAAGCCAAAGAGACCGTCAACAACGCGAGGACACCGACCAAAACCGCAATAAGAATATTTTTTTTCATAGTTTTCTCCATTGAGATGTCATCGTAGTCCCCGCCCCTTGTGGGCGGTTTTTAAAGACAAGCCATCTTCTCTAAAGAGCGCCCCACAAGGGGGCGGGGCTACAAACTACCGAATGATGACAAGCTTCTTGATGACCTTCTGGCCGTTGGATTTATCCTCAATCACCGCGATATAAACGCCGCTGGAGACGACTTGCTTCGAGGCGGTGGATTGATCCCAGAACTCGTCGCCGCTGCCGTTGGTGTGCTCGATGGTTTGCACCAACTCGCCGAGCTGGGTGTAAATTTTGATCGTACACTGACCCGGAATGTCATAGAACGCCAACTGGTTGCCCTGATTGTTGCGTCCGGGGAAGCGAATATCTTCGGTCGCCGCGAGATTGTACGGATTCGGAACGATGCGGATTTTCGATAAGTTCGTACTGGAAGCGCGCTGCAAGGTGGCCGGCAAGTAAGTTTGCGTGTAATAGCGGCCGCTCTTGAGTCTCACGCCGGTCGGCGTTTTGCCGGTGGCGTCGGTGTTCACGGCGCCCACGGCCTGGAGGTAGTAGAAATAGCCAACGCCGCGCTGCAGGTTATTGCTGTCGTCATAGCTGCGGGCTGTAGCCGGCAATGTGGCGATCAACTCATAATCATAATCATCCTGATATTGCTTTGCTTTGCGATAAATTTCCCAGCCGTTCACCGGTGGCGTGCTGGTTTCCCATGCCAAAGTGATTTTGCCGACACCGGAGGTGACGACGAACTTCGTGGGCGGGGCCGGTGCTGCCGGGGCTTTCATGCCGGATTTCCAGTTGGCCGTGGCGCGATCAAAGAGTTGGAAGATGGAGTCACGCGAGGTCATTACCCACTGGTTTTTAGTCAACGAAACATCTTTGCCATTAACTTTGTAGACGATGGGAGCAGTGTCTTTAGTCGCGCCGCCGGCTTTATAGGCCCGGCCAATCTCAAGCTTGGCTTTGGAACTGAGACCTGCCGCGCCTTCGGCCACAACGAGAGTGACGCTCTGGCCGATATTCATGGTATAGGGGCCAAATCCTTCGCCCATGGCCCAACCGCCTTCGTCATATCGGCCAAAGGCCTGGGCCGGATCTTTTGAGGCTTTGTCAAATTGTCCGCTGGGCTCAACTTCAAACGCATGGCTTCGCGCTAACTTCGGATTTCCTGGTCCCGGTCACCCTTGCTGCATGAAGTTCTCGTACTGGCGCTGCATCAAACCATTGTTAAATTCATCCGTCACCAGATCCGGATCGTCGCTGCCTTTGATGCCCATGGTGGAAGGCTGCGTCGGATCGTCGGTTTTATCCGTGGCCGATTTGTCCGCATGGACATAGACACGGCCCACCATGTGAGCAGAAGCGAGGCGACCGGTAACGTCGGGCACCGGAGCGCTGGACCAGTGTTCAGCCCACATCGGACCGCCCAAAGCGTTAAAATCAGCTTGAAAAACCGAGAAGCCGCCCCACGCATATTGTGCGCGGAAATTGACGCCATAATCGTTTTGACCGTCGCCGATGACGTCATTCATGGTGAACTTGCCCCAAGGCGCGCCGTTGCCGGTCACCCACGAGGCCGCGTCGTGTGTTGCATAGCGCGTGATCAAGTAGAAATAGACGCCTTCAAGCGGCCGATTAAGCTCTTGTTCTGCATCAATATCGATATTGCCGGTGTTGGTAAACTTGTACTCGATCAGATGATAGGCATCGTGATATTCCTGGCTGAAGGCATGAACCTTTTCTTCGACGGTAATGCCGACCCGGCTCGTGGCGACGATGCGGATCAGGCGATCTTCGACGAGAGTCGGATCGACTTTATCGATGAAAACAAATTGCCGGAACGATTGCGCGCCGTCGACTTCGACTTTGGGGTCATATTTCGCGACGACTTCGCTGGAGACCGGGAAGAATTGCACCTCGCCGCCGGAACGCGGGCCGATACCCGCAAGTTTAAAGGGAAAAACCCGGCCTTTTTCATCGGTAAAATTCCTGACGCCAACCCAAAGCGCATTCGCCCGTGTATTGCCGGGGCGATGGTCGATCGCCGGATAAGACACCGGCGCGTTGTCGAACGGCTCCTGCTCGCGATTGGCGCCGCCTTCGGAATAGGGCGACCACATCGAGCCGACTGTCATCCATTTAAACTCGAACTGCGCCTGCGCTTCGCCTATGCACATCACGAGGAAGAGCAGTAAAAAGATCGTAGATAATTTTTTTAAGCTTAATTTCATACCGTTTCCTCCTTTGCACCTGGTTGAATTGAAAACCGGAAATTTTCCGGAGTTTAAAACTGAGGGCTGATGGAATTGCGATCTAAATTTTTTCGCCCCAACATCAACTCAACAACCCCGTTAGGGGTGAAATGTTTAAACATAACACTCCTAACGGAGTTTGATTGGTGACACGCTTTCAATAATCAACCGGTGAATTAGAATGAAATTCTCATGCCAAACAAGACGCTGCGCGGATTAAGGAATGTGCGGTCGGTTTCATTCGGCATATCGATGTAAGCTTTGTCTTTCAACACTTGATCGACAAAGCCTTGATCAGCTTGTTTCCAGGAGCCGCCAGTGAACTCCATGTAGCGTTTGGTGGCCTGCACATAGAAGAGCACGCGGCGGCCAGACTCCAAAAAGGTCGCGCCCCCAGGCAAACCGTTAGCCGGAAGATTGGCGTCAGCGGCAACCTTCTCAATCGGCACAAACGCTACGCCGTCTTTGCGGCGATCGCCCGGGCGGTCATTGCCGCCGATGTTGATATATTGCGGGCTGGTGACGATATCTTTGGGAAAGGTAGCTTCGGGCAGTTGCAACGAGGTCATATAATCTTCATAATCCCTCGCGCCTTCGAATGGGCCACCGTACGCGTTGCCCGGTTGGAAATACATATACTTGAAATTCAAGATATTATTCACATCGACGAAGAACTGCGCCTGGCCTAAGGTCGTGGAGACGTTCTTGCTGAGGCGCAGATCAAGGCTCCAGAAATCTTTCACCTGCACATTGTTTTGCAGGCCGGGGATGACGCCGCCGCCCGGGCCGACCCACGTGTAATGTTGCCCGGCACGCCAACCGCCCAGCAAATCAAAACGGAAATCCTGCGCCAGTTTCGGCCCGAAGTCTTTGGGAATAACGAACTCGAGATTCAACGTCCCAAAAGGCTGCGAAACCGGACGGAACTGATAATGATCAGTTGAGGTGAGCTCATAATCGCGTTGGGCGACGATGCTTTCGTACTCCTGTCCCAGGCCAAAGTTTCCGGATTTGAATTGCTGGAAGGTGTAATTGACAAAGCCACGCAGCCAGCGGCCGCGGCTTTTGTTTAGCGTAATTTCAAAACCGCGCACGTCGCTGTAGTTCAAAGGCTCGCTGAGACTGTAGTTGACCAGGCGATCAATGCTGGTAAATTGCACGCCGCGCGCCTGATTGTCGTTATCGCGGTAAAAACCGGAAAGACGCAGCAGATATTTGTCAAACAGGTTTTGTTCATAACCAAGTTCGTAAGCCACGGTTCTCTGCAGCGGTTGATTGGGATCGCCGAGCCGATAGATGTTGCCGTTCCAGGCCAATTGAAATTGGAAAAGATTCCGCGCATCCAGCACCTGGCGGAAGTGGCCGTAATTGAAGTAGAGCTTGCTGTTGACGGTGATCGGGAAAGACACGCCGAGGCGAGGGCTTAACACTACCTGCTTGTCCGTCGAAGTGGCCTCCAACAAATTATCACGATTGGCGTTATTTTTCGCCGTAAAGGCGCGGTCAAAAGAGGAATACACAAACCACGGGCCGTTCGGATCAAAATAATCCAAACGCAGGCCGACGTTGGCAATCATCCCTTTGAACTCGAGCTTGTTTTGCACATACGCCGCAGCCTGCATCGGATTTTGCTCCCACTTCTGTCGTGAGCGCTCCAGATGCACGATCACCGAGTCGTCGGAACGGAAATTCATGCTCAGATCATTGAGAATCACCTCGACGCCGGCCTTGAGCTGTTGGACGCGGTTCAATTGTCTGGTGAAATCAACCTTGGCGTTCCACACCGAAACTCTGGAGGTATCACGCGCACGCGCCCAGTGGCCACCAAGCCGCAAGCCGCTGCCGATGCTGCTCGTGCCATTTGAAGTCCAGCCAAATGGGGCTTCATCCAGAACATAGCCCGGGCCTACCGTCTTGACCGTGGCCAGACTGCGCCGGCGGCTCGGATACGAATCATAAGCAGTGTGAAAACGGGAAACATGGACTTCGTAAAACGAGTTTTTGTTCAGCGTATGGGTAAAGGAGCCGCCCACCAGATACCGTTTGGTATCGTTGATGGAATGAGAATCTTCGCCGAAGATGACGCTGCGGCCGACATGATCGGCGTTAGAATTAACCAGCGTCGTTCTGCCGGCCTCGACGTCAGACCAGGGATAAAGCGGAATACCGCCGCGCATGGGGTTGGGGGAATCGACAATCTCAAACGCATAATCCGCCATGCCGGTTTGCTTCGACCACAAGCCCTGCAAGTTCAGCTTCATGTTGGCTTTGAGATCGGCCGTAATCTTGCCTTGCAGCAAATCTTCCTTAAAGGAGGCGCGCGCCTGCGGATAGAAATAGGGTTCTTGAATGCCGCGATACGAGGCGCTGAAGCGCAGGCCGCCCAACGGCTTGCTGAACAGAGGGATCGGGCCGCCCAGAGTGGCGTCGATTTCATAATTCGAGTCTTCGATGTTCACATTCTTGCGATGATGATAATCGAAGACCTCCTTCAATTGCGCCACGGTGAGATCATTCGTCCGATCAGTATCCTTCAACTGATCCGCGGCAATTTTATTCCAGCCGCCATCAAAAGGATAATATTGTCTGCGGGTATAAATGTCCCAGGCGCCGCTATCCGTGCCTTTATCGGAAACCGCCGCATCCTTAAACGGCCGGATATAATAAGCGTTCGGATCTTTCGGGCCGGGGCCAAAATGAAAATCCGGCTGGCTGTAGCGGATAATGCCGTCGAACGTGTATTTGTCGCGCAAACCTTCTTTGGTGACCACCGACACCTGGCCGGCACGGACGTTGCCATATTCCGCATTGAAACCGCCGGTTTGCACCTGGATTTCGTCAATCGCCGTGTAGCTGATGCTGTTGAAAGACTGATTGTCGCGGCCGTCCCGCAGCGAGAGGCCGTCAACCGAAAAGTTGATTTGATCGCGACCGCCGCCGCGAATCACAAAGCCTTTTTCAACGCCGGCCTGCAAATCGATGATTTGCTGCACGCTAGTAGAGTGATTCTTAATTAACATAGCAATGTTTTCAAAGCAATTTTACACTACAGACAGTTCATCAAGTTTGTATTTCCATTTGAATACTACCGGCGTTTCATTGATTTCATCGAGATATTTT
>Ga0247727_10014897_pt1 | contig 12842 bp, 11 predicted proteins | sample WisWelCaveWW1625_FD_202498 | JGI IMG/M metagenome (GOLD analysis project Ga0247727, IMG submission 202498) | Biofilm microbial communities from Wishing Well Cave, Virginia, United States - WW16-25 | ecosystem: Environmental > Aquatic > Deep subsurface > Groundwater > Cave microbial mat | place...
CCCGAAGAAGCTGTCAAAGCCGGCGAGGCCGTTCGCGCCCAATCAAAAACCGAATTGGGAAGTGAGTTAGTGAACGCCGTCACTTTGATGAAGAGCGACTTGCGCCCGGGCGGGCCGATTTACACGCACTGTTCATCGCCGCGCTCGGCGGAGCGACGCCATAGGGGTAGCCGCCGGTTTCTCTCCGGAGCGCCGGTCGCCCTTTGAGCAACCCATAGGCGGGCAGGGGGTTATATCAACAAATTCAACAAATTGGCTTTGCCAGCGCCCTGCTGGCCCAGAAAGTTCGGAGGAGAAAGAAATGGCAGCGACAGCAACCCCTGAAGTCTTCACCCGAAAAGCGTCCGGCCTGGTTCGGGTGATGTCCCCGTATTCTGCGTTCGTCTACAACATTCTCACCATGGGCCTGATCTTCCCCTGGACGTACCTGTGGGCGCCCGGCGCTCTGCCCGGCGGCAGTCTGGTATGGGGCATCATCCTGGCCACCCTCATCGAAATTCCAATTGCATTTGCCTACGTCTGGCTGTCCACCGCCCTGCCGCGCTCCGGCGGCGACTACGTGTTCCAGAGCCGGGTGTTCGGCGGCGGCATTGCTTTCACCATAGTCATGTCCGGCTTCGTCATCTGGATTTTGCAGTGGGTGGCGCTCTCGGGCTGGCTCGTGGCCTACCTCGGCTTTGCGCCGCTCTTCCTGGGCCTGGGGGCGACGATGGGCAACGCCACCTTCTCTGAATGGGGTGTATGGTTCACCACCGCGCCCGGCATTGTCACCACCAGCATCGCCAATGCGTTGTTGTCAATGGTGTTGCTGGTTAGCGGCTTCAAGAACTATGTCCGCTTCCAGCATGTGATGTGGTGGGGCACGTTGCTGGCGTTTGCGACGGTGTTCTTCATCCTATTCACCACGCCGGCTTCGGAATTTGTAACCCGCCTCAACACCTTTGCCGTAGCCTCGGGCGGCGTAGAGAATTTCTACGAGACCGCTGTCGCCGCCGTGCAGGGCGCTGGCATCGATCTCAACCCGCCGTTCAGTTTGTGGGCGACTCTTCTGGTGGCCCCCATCGCCTGGACTTCGCTTCAGTGGGCGACCTACTCGGCCCAGCAGAACGGCGAGATCAAGGATGCCAAGAATTTCAACGCCCAGACCTTTATCATGGTCGGCTCGCTCGTCGCTACCGGTCTGTTGTTGGCGATTCTGGCCCTCGGCATCGAGCGGGTGGCCGGCGATCAATTCCTGTACGTGGCCGGAGCCGGATACTGGTCGTTGATCGCCGAAGCCAACATCAGCGGCTTCAATTTGTGGCCGCCGATTTTGGCAGTGGCCCTCACCGCCAGCCCGCTGGTGGTGCTCATCATCGGCGTCGGCTACGTTCTCAACGGCTTCCAGATCGTGTGCAACTGTTACATCGGCATGACACGGGTAATGGTCGCCATGTCGCTCGACCGGCTCCTGCCCGAGTGGTTCAGCAAAGTGGACGAGAAATTGCACACGCCAGTCAATTCTCACCTGGCCTACTTCCTGGCCAGCATCCCGGTCATCCTGGCCTACAATCTTGTGCCGGGCTGGGTTGGCCTGACGCTGGGCGTGACATTTGGTTGTGGTTACGTATTCGTGGTCACCAGCCTGGCAGGCGCTCTGCTTCCATATCGAGCCAAAGATTTGTACGATGCCTCGCCGGGGTCGAAATACACGCTTGGCGGCACACCGCTCATCACCATCCTCGGCGGCCTGGGCGCGGTGCTGGGCACGCTCATGGTGCTGGCTTTCCTCTTCTCGCCCGCGCTGGGCGTGTTGGGCAACTGGAACTTCGAAGCCTTCCCGACCAACCTCTGGGCGCAGATCATCGCCCTGGCCGTCATCGTCGTCTCGTGGGTGCTCTACGTGGTGATGAAGAACAGCCAGAAGTCCAAAGGCATCAACGTGGATTACGCCTTCAAGGAAATTCCGCCGGAATAAAGGATGAAGGCAGAATTATGAATTATGAAGGAGGTCGGAGGATTTTAGACTCCGGCCTCTTTCTGTTTCACGACTTCATCCTTCACCCTTCCTAATTCACCCTTTCTCATCATGCCTTCCCTCAAAGACTCCCACATCGTCATCATCGGCGGCGGCATCGCCGGGTGCAGTATTGCCTACTATCTCGCCAAGCTCGGACACACCGATGTGCTCCTGCTCGACAAGGGCGAACTGACCAGCGGCTCGACGTGGCACGCCGCCGGTCTGCTCACTCACTTTCACACCTCGCCGGCGCTCATGCGGATGCGCAAACACAGCATCTCGCTCTATCGCGATCTGCAAAACGAAGCGACCGCAAGTGGTCGGCAGAACATTGGCTGGAACGAAGTAGGGAGTTTGCGCGTGGCCTCCAGCCCCGATCAGTTCAAGTTCCTGCAGAGGCAAGTAAGCATGGCCAAAGCCATCGGCCTCAACGTCGCCATCCTCTCGCCTGCCGAGGCCCTGCAGATCTTCCCCTACATGACCGACAAAGACTTGTACGGCGCGATTCACCTGCCCAACGACGGCCACGTGGATCCGAACGGAGTCACGATGGAGATCGCGCGCCGGGCAAAGGAAATGGGCGTGGCGATTTCCACCGACACCAGGGTGACGGGCATAGAACTCGGCCCTCACCGGGAAATCGCCGGCGTGAATACCGAACATGGTTCTATCAAAACCGAGATCGTGATCAACGCCGCCGGAATGTGGGGGCGGCAGGTCGGGGCGATGGTCGGCGTGGACTTGCCCATGACGCCGCTCGTCCACCAACACCTCACCACTAAACCAATCACTAATAACCAATTACCCAAAAACACCCCTTGCCTCCGCGACCCCGAATATCTTTTTTACATGCGCGAAGAACAAGGCGGCTTCCTCATCGGCGGGTTTGAGCGAGAGCCGGTCGCCTGGTCAGTCGGCGGCGTCCCCTGGGACTTCACCAGCAAACTGCTTGCCTCCGATTGGGACTTGTTTGGCCCGATCATGGAAGGCGCGATCAAACGCATCCCTATTCTGGAGAAGGCCGAGTTGATGCACCTGGTGAACGGCCCGGAAGCGATCACGCCTGACTCGCGGCCACTGCTCGGCCCGGTTCCCGGCGTTCGCGGCTTCTGGGCGGCGTGCGGACTCTCGCACACCGGCTTCGGCGCGGGCGGCGCGATTGGCGAGGTCATTGCCAACTGGATCGTGAACGGCGAGCCGCCTTACGACGTGACCGAGATGAACGCGCGCCGCTTTGGGCCGATCATGGAAGACCGGGCTTACGCGGCTGAACGCGCGCGCGAGTCGTACAAGTATTATTACGTTCTGCGCTATCCGCACGACGAGAACGAATGGGCGCGCACAAAACGACTCAGCCCGTTGGACTCAAGGCTTATGGCGTTGGGCGCGGTCTTTGGGGAGAAGAATGGTTGGGAGCGGGTGAACTATTTTGAGCGTTCAGACCTGACAGGTCTCGTGAAGCCCCCCTGGAGCGAAGGGGAGCACGGTGGAGACCTGTCAGGTCTATCGCGTCGCATGGGCGCCGAACAAAAGGGCTGGGGCTGGAGCCGGCCGGCGTTCTTCGAGCAAGTCGGCGAGGAGCATCGGGCGGCGCGCCAGCGCGCCGCCATCTGGGACATGACATCTTTCGGCAAAATTGACCTGCAAGGATCGGGAGCGTTGGCGCTGCTACAACGGTTGGCCGACAACGACGTGAACAAGCCGGTCGGCAGTGTCATCTACACCCAGTTCCTCAACGAGCAGGGCGGTATCGAGAGCGATTTGACCGTCGTTCGGATGGGCGACGATTACTTCCGCGTGATTACCGGCAGTAATTTTGTTGCGGGCGACCTGGGATGGATTCGGATGCACTTGACGGGCGATGTCGAAGTCCGCGACGTCACCGAAGAGTGGGCCACGATTGGGCTGTGGGGACCGAAGGCGCGGGAAACGCTGCAGGCCGTGACCGAGGCCGATATTTCAAATGGCGGCTTCCCCTACATGACGGCGAAATGGATTCACCTTGGCGGCGCAGACGCTGCCGCGTGGGCGCAGAGGGTCACTTACGTGGGCGAGTTGGGCTGGGAGCTTTACATGCGCCCCGACCGCGCAGGCGACGTTTGGGACGCGTTGATGACGGCGGGCAAGCCGTTCGGCATCACACCTGCCGGATACAAGTCGCTGGACTCTCTGCGGCTCGAAAAAGGGTATCGTTATTGGAGCGCCGACATCACGCCGGGTGAAAACCCATACGAGGCCGGGCTGGGCTTTTGTGTGAAACTAAACAAGGGCGATGGTTCGACAGGCTCACCATGCAACTTCATTGGCCGTGAGGCGCTAAAAAAAATGAAAGCGGAGGGGATTCAAAAGAGGCTTTGCACCGTAATGATGAGTGGCGAGACTGTGATTTACGGAGGCGAGGCGGCCTTCGCCAGCGGGGAGATTGTCGGGCGCTTGCGCTCCGGCGGCTGGGGCTATACTGTTGCCAGGAACATCGCCTTCATCTATTTGCCGCCCGATCTCGCAAAAGAAGGGACGGCGCTTGAAGTGGAGGTGTTCGGCGAGCGAGTCCCGGCGGTGGTGGCGGCAGACGTGCTATACGATCCGAAGGGAGAGAAGTTGCGAGGGTGAAAGAGCCGCTGATGATGTTGACGTTTGACAACGGGGCGCAGGGCAAGACGGTTGACGTGAGGCCCACGTTGCCATTAGTGTTGAGGACGTAGGTCGCGCTTCCAGCGCGACAATGTTTGGCGGGCTGGAAGCCCGTCCCACGGAGCAAATCAATTCGCCAAGAGAACGCAATGACGCCAACGCAAGCAAAGGAAGCCGCTCATGCCAGTCGACCTGAGATCCATCCAACGACCACTGAAGGAGAAATATCGTGCTCAGGCTGATGCCGCGCGCATCACCCTCACCGCGCGAGGCAGTCAGACGCCCACACCAATGGCCTGCTCGGTGGACATCGGACGGGCGATCTATCAGGCCGAGGCTCACGCTGGAGTCGGCGGCGCTGGCACAGGCGCCTGTTCAGGTGATCTGCTCCTGGGCGCGCTGGCGGCTTGCGCCCAGATCACTTGCCAGATGGTGGCGGCGGCGATGGGCGTGCCGACGACTCGAATCGAGGTCATTGTCGAGGGGGATTTGGATCTGCGGGGCACACTGGGCGTTTCAAAAGAAGTTCCCGTTGGCTTCGAGGCCATTCGGGCGCGATTCGAGATTGACGCGCCAGAGGCAACGGCGGAGCAACTCAGCGCCCTGCGTGAGAAGACCGAGCAGTATTGTGTCGTCATGCAGACGTTGTCTCATCCGCCAGGCATTACGACGGAGTGGGCATGATAGCGCAACGCATCTTTGGCAGTTTCCTGATCGCAGCGCTGCTCAACGCCTGCCGGGCCGCGCCAACTCCCGCGGCGTTAACTGCGCTCCCCGCCCAACCCGCCGCTGCCCCGCCGACAACCGTCTCGCCGTCGCCGCTCCCACCGACCACTTCACCCACGCCTGCCCCAACAACAGCAAATGAACCGACGGTGCGCCAAGGGCCGAAGTTCCTCAACCGCCAACGATACAGGAGTATTCCGTGCCATCCGGCTCGCACCCGCACGACGTCGCGCCCGCGCCGGATGGAACGGTGTGGTACACCGCGCAGGCGACGGGCGAGCTTGGGCGGCTCGATCCGGCCACGGGCAACACGCATCATATCAAATTGGGATCAGGGTCGGCCCCGCATGGCGTCATCGTCGGGCCGGACGGCGCGGCCTGGGTGACCGATAGCGGCCTCAATGCCATCGTGCGTGTTGATGAGACTACAGAAGCCGTACAGGTTTTTCTTCTGCCGAGCAGTTACGCGAATCTCAATACGGCTTCATTCGACGGGCGTGGCGTGCTGTGGTTCACCGGGCAGAGCGGCATTTATGGCCGACTCGATCCGGCGGTGGGTGCGGTGGAGGTATTCGACGCGCCGGATGGGCGAGGGCCGTATGGCATCGCCACTACGCCGGATGGAATCGTGTATTACGCCTCGCTCGCCGCAAGCCACATTGCCCGGCTTGATTCGGAGAGTGGAGCCGCCACTGTGTTGGAGCCGCCGACTCCGGGGCAAGGGGCGCGGCGCGTGTGGTCGGACTCGCAAGGCCGAATTTGGGTGAGCGAGTGGAACGCGGGGCAGGTGGCCGTCTATGATCCGGCGGCGGAAACATGGCGCGAGTGGCGGTTGCCCGGCGATAACCCAAAGCCGTATGCAGTATACGTGGATGACCGTGACATTGTATGGTTGAGCGATTTCGGCGCAAATGCCCTCGTCAGTTTTGATCCGCAAACCGAAACATTTGAAATCTTTCCGCTTCCAAGTTCACCCGCCAACGTCCGGCAAATTCTGGGCCGGCCTGGCGAGGTCTGGGGCGCGGAGTCGGGGGTGGATAAACTCGTTGTGATAAGGACGGGACAATGACCATCACCATCGAACAAGTTGTCGAACGCATCCCTGAGTGGAAAGGGAAGGCGGTCGCCGTTCACCCGCTGAGTGGCGGCCTCACCAACACCAACTACCGGCTGGAGGTGGACGGCACGCCCTACGTCGTCCGCGTCCCCGGCGCAAATACCGACCTGCTGGCGGTGGATCGGGCGAACGAGCACTACAACACAGTGGCCGCCGCCCGGGCCGGAGTCGGCCCCACCGTTGCCCACTACCTGCCCGACGCGAACGTGATGGTGCTGGAGTTCATTCACGGGCGGACGATGTCCATTCCTTCTTTGAAAGAGCCGGGCCAGCCGACTCGCATTGCCCGATCGCTGAAGAAACTTCATGCCGGGCCGCGCTTCCTGCACGACTTCAACATGTTCCGCCTGACCGAGTTCTATCTGAAAGTGGTGGACGAACACGAGGTGCGAATCCCGGATCGCTTCCGCGACTACATGCCCGTCGTCTCCCGAATTGAAGCCGCCTTCGCCCGCCACCCCCTGCCCGCCGTGCCTTGCCACAACGACCTGCTGGCCGAGAACTACATTGACGACGGAAATATGCTGTGGATTGTGGATTACGAGTATAGCGGCAACAACGATCCGACGTTCGAGTTGGGCAACACCTGCCAGGAACAGCAATACGACGAAGCCCGCATTGTCGAGATGTGCGCCGCCTACTTCGGCGCGGGGGGGGCCTCCACCTCCCCCGCGCGCGCCGATGTGCGCCAAGAGGGCGCGCTCGGCGCGGGGGGGGCCTCCACCTCCCCCGCGCGCGCCGATGTGCGCCAAGAGGGCGCGCTCGGCGCGGGGGGGGCCTCCACCTCCCCCGCGCGCGCCGATGTGCGCCAAGAGGGCGCGCTCGGCGCGGCGGGGGCCTCCACCTCCCCCGCGCGCGCCGATGTGCGCCAAGAGGGCGCGCTCGGCGCGGCGGGGGCCTCCACCTCCCCCGCGCGCGCCGATGCGCGCCAAGAGGGCGCGCTCGGCGAGCCATATCCCGACAAGCTGGCGCGGATGAAGTTGAACATGATCATGTCTGACGTGGGCTGGACGTTGTGGGCGGCTATCCAGGCCAAGATTTCGACAATTGACTTTGACTTTTGGGGCTGGGCGGTGGAGCGGTGGGGGCGAGCGACGGCGAAGATGGATGGGCCGGAGTTTGAGGGGTGGATGGAGGCAGTGTAAATAAAAACCGGGGCGAGTCAGTGGCTCGCCCCGGTTCACATTTATCGCCTCACGGGCTGACGCGCTTTTGCCAGCGCCGGGCGCTTGCGCCACCCTAGCAGAAGCGCTACCAGGCCCAACATCCACCACGTTGCCCGAATGCCCATTGTCAGCAACCCGACCGAATATACTAAACTGCCAATGCCAATGGTTAGCCAGACAAGCTGTTGGCGGCGCGGATCTTGCTCTTTGAGTGTCCGGGCCTCGCGGGCCAACTGCTGTTTGAGGTGGGCCACAAATTCCGGGCGCGGCGTCACCGGCTTGAGCGCGGTCTTCAATCGTCCAGCCACTCTGAACAGGCCCGCTAACTCCTCATGTTGTGGGTGGGCGGCCATCAACTCCGCGCTCGGATCGCGGCCCGCGTTCGCGTTGAGCGCCTCGGCGTGAATATTGACGATGTCAGCAACAGCGAAGTCTTTCATGGTGTTTCCTTAGACAGGTTCTTAGTATCGGCCCTGGGCCGACGACCGTCCGTTAGTTTTGGGATGGCCCTCTATGTCATCCCGCAAATCCACCAACGTCCGGTGGTACAAGCTTTTGATCGCGCCCTCGCTCCGGTTCATCACCATGCCGATCTCGGCGTTCGACATTTGCTCGATGAACTTGAGAATGAGCAACTGCTGGCGCTCGGCAGGCAGGCGCCGCACCAACCGCAAAAGAAATTCCTGATCCTCGCGGCTCTCGGCGGCGTACTCCGGGGCTTCGCTCTGCAAGCCGTGGATGATGTACTCGTCGAGCGGCACAATCTTCCGCCGGCTCTGATCGCGATGCCAGTTCGCCACCAAGTTGTGAGCGATCCGGTACAGCCAGGCCGAAAACGGCAGGCCGCGGTCGGTGTAGCTGGGCAGGCGCTTCATGGCCCGGAAGAACACGCGCGCCGTCAGGTCTTCCGCATCGTGCTCGTTGCCGGTGCGGTAGTAAATGTAGCTGTAAATCTTGCCCGCATAGCGCTCGTAAAGCTCGCCAAACGCCACCGGGTCAGCTTTGGCGCGTTCAATCAACGCGCTGTCGTGTGTTGCGGGCGGCTTTACGGCCATGCCAGCCTCCAGCTTGGCCCGCTCATCATACAAAACACTATGGGGCGCAAAGGGTTGCGATGCAAAGGCAAGTACGCAAGTAATAATGACAATGTCATGACCAAATCCAGTACACCTTGCATGATAACAGGGGCAGACTGCTTTAGGCAAGGGCGGCACTTTCGGGGTAACCGCCTCGCACGAACGGCACCTTGACCCGCCTTCGGCTGGAAAGGTAGAATGACTGACAAAGTTTGGAGAGCAAATTTGCAGTTGGCTCTCCAGGAATTAAAGATTGGAGATTGGATGACCGAGAAACTTCCGATTTATGGCGGCCAGGCGGTGCTTGAAGGGGTGATGATGCGCGGCTCGCAAGCCATGGCCGTGGCCGTGCGTGACCCCAAAGGCGAAATTCAAGTTCACACCCAGCCGCTGGGCAATATCTATCGCGGGCGTTTCAGCAAGATTCCGTTTCTGCGCGGACTGCTGGGATTGTGGGACGCGCTGGGGCTGGGGATGCAAAGCCTGACCTACTCGGCCAACGTGGCCGGGGGTGACGAGATAAAGGTTGAAGGGCCGGCCATGTGGGGAACGGTGGCGACTTCGTTGTTATTTGGCGTCGCCTTGTTCTTTCTGGCCCCCGCCGCCGCCGGGGCGGGCGTCGAGTACCTGTCCCGAACCATCGCCGGCTCAACCGGGGAAGCCGCCGGCTGGGTGGGCAACCTGGCCGAAGGCCTCATCCGACTTTTTCTGATCATCGGCTACATCTGGGCCATCGGCTTCATCCCCGACATCAAGCGGCTGTATGGCTACCACGGCGCAGAGCACAAGACGATCAACGCTTACGAGGCGGGCGCGCCGCTCACCCCTGAGTCGGTGGCCAAGTTCCCGCTGGAGCATCCGCGCTGTGGCACGGCCTTCCTGTTGGTGGTGGTGATTCTGTCGATTCTGCTCTTTTCCCTGCTCGGGCCACTGCCGCTGTTGCAGAGGCTGGCCTCGCGGGTGCTGTTAGTTCCGGCGCTGGCCGCGGTGGCCTACGAATACTTGCGCTTCACCGCCCGTTACATCTCCAATCCGCTCATCCGCCTCATCGTCGTCCCGAACTTGCTCATGCAACGGCTGACCACCCGCGAGCCGGACTTGCAAATGCTGGAAGTGGCAATCAAGGCATTCAAGACGATGCGAGAAAAAGAGCAGACCGCCGTCGCTTGAAGGGAAACATCTTTCACTTGGCGATAATGATTCATCAATTCGGAACGTAAGAATCAGCGTTCATCCGCGCGCTTCGCGTCCGCGTCCCAATTTTCATGCTGAGTGGCGGCAATTAAGTCCAGAAACATCCTCGTCATCCGCGCCGTCGCGCCCCAGATGATGTGACCGTCCCAGTCCTTGTAGTAGTAGACCGGCACCGGCGGGCCGGCAACCGGCGGCTGGCGGTAACGCGTCTCCAGGTTGGCCGGGTCGGCCAGCCACGAGAGCGGCACGCCGAATACGGCTGAGCATTCCCTTGGATTGATCACAAATTCATACGGATACGGGAATACCCCAACGACCGGGGTAATGCGCCATTGCGTGACAGTGATGAGGTCGTCGAGGCGGCCAATCACGGCCACGTCGCCTCGCCGCAAGCCAATTTCTTCTTCGGCCTCACGTAAGGCGGCGGCGGTCGGCGAGTCGTCTTCGGGGTCAATCTTGCCGCCGGGGAAGGCCACCTGCCCTTTGTGCTCGTCAACGTGATCGGTGCGCCGGGTGAAGAGCAGATGCCATTCGCCGTCGTGTTGATAAAGCGGAACCAGCACGGCGGCGGGGCGAGCTTCCCACTCGGCGACGGTGTGAACCGTGCGGGCGGTCAACGCGGCTTGAAGAGACTCGGCGAAGTTCATATGGGATCAACCGCGAATGTGCAGTTGAATTGCCCGGCGCGGCAAATCGTTGGTTTGCGCCATCCCGGCCAACTGCGACAGCAGTTCGGCGGCTTCGGCGTACCGCCCGGCGTCGAACAGCCGATTGGCCTCGTCGAGCATTGCCCGCGCGTCGTTGCGTAAGTGGCGGTTCGGGCCAAGCAGTGAGCCGACGAGTCGGCGGAACGGGCGATTGCGGCGGTTGCGGTTAGGTCGAAAGCGCATAGGAGTTAGAGCACCTTACCTTTGTCGTTTGACGTTTGACGTTTGTCGTTCTACGTTTCACCCTCTTCGGCTTCTTCTGCCGTCTCTTCTTGAACAACCGCCGACGTTATCATTACCGGCCTGGCGAAGATCAGAAAGCCGGTATGAGCCACCATCCGATCCACGGGCCGTAAACGGTCCGGCACAGTCTTGTAATGCCTGAGTAAAATTTCGATCACTTCGGGAAAAAAGAACCGCTCACGCCTGAGCGCCACCAGCAAATCGGACACCTGGTTGGCGGTGGGCGCCAACGAGCCGAAGAACCCGCCGCCGCGCAAAGCGCGGTACGCTTGCGCCGTGTAATCGTACGGATTGTTCATGTCCAGAAACAACGCTTCTGTATCCGTCTCGTCGAAGCCGTCTTTGATGTCGCGAAGCTTGAACGTCACCCGATCCAACAAACCGACCTGCTCCAAGTTGCGGCGGGCGAGATTTTGCATATCCTGCCGGGAGTCGTAAGAGATGACTCTCCCGGTTGAGCCGACGGCGTTGGCCAGAGCCAGGGTGAGGCCGCCACTGCCGGTTCCGGCCTCCACTACCGTCATCCCCGGTCGCACGTTGAGCTTCATCAGAATCAACCCGATGTCTTTCGGAAAGATGATCTGCGAATTGCGCTTGAGGTCGGTGATCAGGTCGGCAATGGAGGGTGTGATCAGGAAGAAGCCGTGATTGAGGTGCGAGAACACTTCCGTGCCGTAAATCTGGCCGATGAGGTCGTCGTGCTTGAAGATGCCGCGATGCGTTTCCAGCCGCTGGCCGGGCGTGAGCCGGAAGAAGAAATTCCGGGCGTCGCGGTCAATCAATTCAACTAAGTCACCTGCAGAAGCAATTGTCATGGCTGAGATTATAATGCGTGCGGCGTATTGCGTGTGGCGTATTCTGTTTGCGCCCACGCAACACGCACTACGCAACACGAACCCGGAGACCTCTGAATGTCCCTTCTGAATTTGCCCGCCGTCACCCAGGAAACCGTCCGTCACCTGCAAGCCCTGCTCAGGCTGGACACGACCAACCCGCCCGGCAACGAAATGCTGGCCGCCGAGTACCTGGCCCGCGTGCTCAAGGCCGAAGGCATCGAGCCAATCGTGCTCGAGGCCGCGCCGGGGCGTGGCAACGTCGTCGCCCGCCTCAAAGGCACGGGCGACGCGCCCCCGCTCCTGCTCTACGGCCACACCGACGTTGTCCCGGCAGAACCAGAGCATTGGACGCACCCGCCGTTCGGGGGCGAGATCGCCAACGGCTTCATCTGGGGCCGGGGCGCGGTGGACATGAAAGGGACGGTCGCCCAGCAGTTGATGGTCTTCCTGCTCCTCAAGCGCAATGGCCTCGCCCTCAAGCGCGACGTGATCTTCGCCGCCACCGCAGACGAAGAAATCGGCGGCCTCGACAGTTACGGCATCGCCTGGCTCGTCAAACATCACCCCGAGTTGATCCGCGCCGAGTTCGGCCTGACCGAGCTTGGCGGCTACAACATGGCGTTCGCCGGGACGCAACTGTATCCGATTCAGGTGGCCGAGAAGGGCACGTGCTGGCTCAAGGTTCGGGCCAAAGGCCGCCCCGGCCATGCCTCCCAGCCGCATGACGACAACGCCGTCGTGCATCTCGCCCGCGCCGTGGATCGGCTGGCCTCGCTAGGCCTGCCCTATCATTTGTGTGATGCCGCCGCCGGTTTCCTCGACGCGGCCAGCCAGGCCGTCGAAGAGCCATTCCGGCCGCTCCTGCAAGGACTCAAAACGCCGGCAGACGCGGCGCTCATTTTGAATGGCCTGCTCAAGGATCACGAACTGCGCCCGTTCTTCACGGCGATTCTGCACAACACAGCCACGCCCACCGGGCTGGCCGCCGGTTACAAAACCAACGTCATCCCCGGCATGGCCGAAGTAACGATTGATGGCCGCACCCTGCCCGGCTGGGATACCGACTCGTTTCTGGCCGAACTAAAGCCCGTGTTGGGCGGCGATTTTGAGTATGAGGTGAATATGGTTTCGCCGCCATTGCAAACGC
>Ga0247727_10014898_pt1 | contig 12841 bp, 15 predicted proteins | sample WisWelCaveWW1625_FD_202498 | JGI IMG/M metagenome (GOLD analysis project Ga0247727, IMG submission 202498) | Biofilm microbial communities from Wishing Well Cave, Virginia, United States - WW16-25 | ecosystem: Environmental > Aquatic > Deep subsurface > Groundwater > Cave microbial mat | place...
ATTTTTCCCCACGTGCCTTTTCCCGAGCCGGGCGGGCCGAACAACAGAATGACGTTGTACCGGATTGTCGAGGCGCTCATGTCAACTTTCTCACATTGAATGAAACTTGTGGCAAGATAGAAGAATTTATTTGGAAAGTCAAGGGGCAAAAAAAGAATCCCGACGAGCATCATCGGGATTCCGATTCGGTTGAGTATTGGGGAGGCCCCAGCGGGCGGGAACGATCCACCGGCCCATCTTATTCAGGGCCTGCCGACTTACACGCTGAGGATAATGGAAATGATTCAATTCCACATTAACTACAGCAAGTAAAATGCCAAAAAAATAGAAGATAAAAAATATTGAACTTAAATCAACTAAAGCCTAAAAATTGTCCCATAATTTGGAAATCGTGTCTCAGAGTTGCACACAGTTGTGCAAAAATTGTCGCTTTCGTCATATTTCATTATTTGATACGAACGGAACAGATTTCAGTTACAATTAATTTTGCCGCACCTCGCCTCTGCAATGTCATTTGGGTGCATGTAATATTTCCGCGAGAAAGCACTCTCACCTCTTCGCGCTTACCTGAGAAATTTTCCAAGGATGGATCAGATCGTAGCGCGGCATATTGCCGTCCCGCAAGGCGGGATCAACCGCGAATTAACGCGAAACAACGCGAATAAAAATTAGCGTGCATTCGCGTACATTGGCGGTTCGTAAAAAACTTCGCAGTAATGATAGTTTTCCTGTGATACTATAATTGCCGGCGTCCGGCCGGAACATTGATTTTGCAATTTGCCTGTCGAGGAGTCAACGGCATGAAGATTCCGTTTCGCCTGTGGAGCATCTTATCCCTCGTGCTGATCGGCGAGCCAGCCAACAGCCAAGCCATCCGATTTTCGGCGCGACAAATGCCGGTTGACTCCAGCGGTTACGGTCACGGCGCGTCATTCGGCGCGTACACCCGCACCGGCCGGCCGAGTCTTTTCGTCATCGCGTACGGCACGGCCAATTATCTTTACGAAAACACCGGCGGTTTATTCAGAGATATAGCCGCAGCCGCCGGCGTGCAATTCGGCAGCGATCACGATCGCGGCATGGCCTCGGCTGATTTCGATAACGACGGCGATCTCGACATTTATCTCAGCGCCGGATACACCGGCAATGTTTTATGGCGCAATAACGGTAACGAAACGTTTACCGACATCACTTCGGAAAGCGGAACTTATTTGGGTGGCCAGGGTCAGGGCGTTGCCTGGGGCGATTGCAACCGTGACGGCCGGCTCGATCTTTTTGTTTGCCGAACCGACGGCGGCAACCGACTTTTCATTCAAAGTCGCGACAGCCGTTTTTATGAAAATTCCAACGCCATCAGCGAGCAAAGCGAAAGCTTGCTGCCGGTTTTATTTGATGTGAATGACGACGGCCATCTCGATATCCTCGTCACGCGGCGGGCGGGTTTCGGCAATTTGCTGTACATCAATCGCGGCGACGGCGGCTTCAATGAACGCGCGCAACAGCGACGCATCGATTATGCCGGCGCGAACAGCCAGGGCGCGGCGGTCGGCGATTACGATCGCGACGGCGACCTCGACGTTTTCATTTGCGATTTCTCCGGCCATAATTTGCTCTTTCGCAACATGGGCGGTTATTTTGAGGAAGTCGGTGAGGCGGCTGGCGTGCGCTCCGGCAACGACCGCAATCGCGGCGCGGTGTTCGGCGATTTCAACGACGATGGCTGGCCGGATATTTACGTGACGCGCACCGGCGAGAACAAAATGTTTCAAAACAACGGCGACCTGGCCGGTCAGGCCGGCACCTTCACGCAAGTTTCCGCCGCTTGCGGCGCGAATGACGGCAACGACGGCTACAGCCCCTCAATTGCTGATTATGACGATGACGGCGATCTCGACATTTTCTTTACGAACACCGGGCAAAACAGCGTGCTGCTCACAAATTCCGGGCCGTTCAACAACTGGATAGAGTTCCGCTTGCGCGGCTCGGCCAGCAATCGCAACGGCGTCGGCGCGAAGCTGACGGCGTGGTTGAATGGCCGGCCGCAGGCGCAAGCGATCATCGCCGGCCAGGGTTATCTCGGCACCGGCAGCGATTTGACGGCGCATTTCGGGCTTGGCCGCAGCCGTTATCTCGACAGCCTGATGGTGCAATGGCCGTCGGGAATGCGCGAGAAATATTATCGCCTCGCCGCCAATCAAAAAATGACGCTGCACGAAGGCCAGGCGCCGCCGCGAGACCAGACGGCGCCGGTGATTTCAAGCCTCATGATTGCCGCGATCACCGCCAATTCCGCGCAAATCGAATGGAAAACCGACGAGCCGAGCGAGGCCCGCGTCGAGTACGGCGTTGATTCGACGGCGCTCTCGGCATTTGTTGTTGATACCAATTTTGCGACGACTCATGCGGTGAGTTTGATCAATCTAAAATCTTCCACGAGGTATTATTTCCACATCATCGCCAAAGACGAGGCGGGAAATACGAGAATCGGACTCAAACAAAGCTTCACGACTTTGTCAACAAGCTCGGTTGATGCGCGTCTTGAACCATTGCCAACGGCACTGGCGTTGCAGAATTATCCCAATCCGTTTCGTGGCTTCACCCGCTTCGAGATCGATCTTCCCGCCTCGGGGTGGCTGGCGCTGAAAATTGTCGATCTACAAGGGCGCGAGGTGGCCACGCTGGCCGAAGGTTGGCGAAACGCCGGACGGCATTTTTTCAGTTGGCAGATCAATTCGAACAGAGAACTCGCTGCGGGAATTTATTTTGCGATCCTGCGCTATCAAAACGGCCTGGCGTTCTCGTCCGGAAAACTAACGCCGGTTGTCGCGTTGAGGCGGCGGGTGTTCTATTTGAAATAAGGCTCAGAGCGAAGAGTGAGAGTAAAAGGCGATTCTTCTTAGCCTGGATTATTCACAAATTTTACCACAAAGGCACCAAGACACGAAAAACACCAGACTTATGAAATCCAGATGAGAACGTCTGAGTGTTACTTATCAAGTCCACAAAGATTCTATAGAGTAAAACTTGGTGTCTTCGTGTCTTGGTGGTTTATGAATAATTCAGGTTAGAATCGCCTTTTTTGTTTTGCATAAACGTGCTTGCTTTTTTCAACAAATTTCCTATCTTTTCAACGGATGACAATGAATTTGGGCACGCAAATGATCGACAAACAGATTTCTCACTACAAAATCCTCACCAACCTCGGCGAAGGCGGCATGGGCGTGGTCTATAAGGCCGAGGACACCAGGCTCAAACGCATCGTCGCGCTTAAATTTCTGCCGCCATCAATGCTGGTGAGTGAAGCCGAGAAAACTCGATTCATTCACGAGGCGCAAGCGGCGGCGGCACTCAATCATCCCAATATTTGCACGATCTACGAAATTGACGAGGTCGAGGGGCAATCCTTCATCGCGATGGAATTCATCGAAGGACAGAGCTTGAAAGAGAAAATAGCAAGTGGCCCCGCCATTCCTTTAATAAATGTTGACGGAAAGGCGGGGCAAGTGGCAAATGTCATCGACATTGCCATCCAGATTGGCGAAGGCCTGCTAGCCGCGCACGAGAAGGGCATCACCCATCGCGACATCAAGCCGGCCAACGTGATGATCACAAACAAGGGCCAGGCGAAGATCATGGATTTCGGATTAGCGAAGCTCGCCGGACAGAAGACGCGGCTTACCCAAACCGGCATGACGGTGGGTACTTTGGCTTACATGTCTCCAGAACAGTTGCAAGGCATCGACGCAGATCATCGCTCGGATATCTGGGCCTTGGGAGTTGTCCTCTATGAGATACTCACAGGAAAATTGCCTTTTCAAGGGGAGTATGAGGCGGCGATGGTGTATTCCATTTTGAATGAAGACCCTCCGCCAATGATAAGCTTGCGCGCCGGCGTGCCGATGGAGTTGGAGCGGATTGTGAACAAAGCGATGGCAAAAAATGCAAAAGAACGCTACCAACATTTAGACGAAATATTAGTTGATCTGCGTTCACTGCAAACGGATTTTGCCTCGGGCGCAGCGAAACAGCGATTGACTGCAGCCAAATTTTCCAAGAAAAAGCGATTCTATTTGTATGGCGGCGTTGCCACTCTGCTGATCTTTTTGATTGGAATCATACTCTTCAGATGGGCGCGTGAGACGTATCCCAAACATGATTCCATCGCGGTGCTGCCTCTCGATAATCTCTCCGGCGACCCTGAGCAAGAATATTTCGCCGATGGCATGACCGAAGCGTTGATTACGGACTTAGCCCAGATCAGCGCGCTGAAAGTGATTTCACGAACTTCCGTGATGCAGTACAAGGGGGCGAAGAAGCCGCTGCCGGAAATTGCCAATGAGTTGAAAGTGGACGTGGTATTGGAAGGTTCGGTGCAGTGCTTCGGAGAACGAGTGAAGATCACGGCACAGTTGATCGAAGCCGCCACGGATCGGCACTTGTGGGCTAAGAGTTACGAGCGAGAATTACGAGACATTCTCGCTTTGCAAAATGAGGTGGCGCGGGCTGTTGCCGATGAGATCAAGGTCAAGCTCACGCCGCAAGCGCAAGCTCGGCTAACGAGCATGCGCCAAGTTAATCCCGAAGCCCACGAAGCCTATCTCAAAGGCCGCTATTTCCGGAATAAGCGAACCAAAGAAGGCCTGATGAAAAGTATAGAGTACTTCGAGCAGGCGATCAAAAAAGATCCGGCCTACGCTCCGGCTTATGCGGGATTGGCCGACTCCTACAGTGTACTTTGGGGCCTCGGTTATCTCCCCCCGAAGGAGGCTTACCCAAAAGTGAGGGCGGCAGCAATGAAGGCACTGGAGATTGATAGCACGCTTGCCGAGGCTCACACTACATTGGCTTCCCTCAGCGACTATTACGATTGGGATTGGGTGGCTGCTGAAAGAGGGTACAGACACGCCATTGCGCTGAACCCGAGCTATGCGACAGCTCATCATTGGTACGCATACTATTTGATGGCGATGGGTCGGATTCAAGAGAGCCTCGCAGAGACCAAACGCGCCCAGGAGCTTGATCCGCTATCGCTTATTATCAACGCCGCATTGGGAGAGCGTCTTTACTACGCGCGGCAGCACGACCAGGCGATGGAACAATGCCAAAAGACGGTCGAGCTGGACTCAAATTTCCACTTGGCGCACAGTTATCTTGGGCTGGCTTATGAGCAAAAGGGAATGTATAAGGAAGCCATCGCGGAGTTTCAAAAGGCGATCATCCTTTCTAGGGGAAGCTCAGAAAGTGTAGCGAACCTCGGATATGCTTATGCGATATCGGGCCAGAGAGGCGAGGCGCAGAAGATTCTTGACGAATTGAACGTGCCATCAAAGCAACGTTATGTTTCGCCTTTCGATATTGCAATCATCTATACAGGCCTTGGTGAAAAAGATCGGGCGTTCGAATGGCTGGAAAAGTCTTATGAGGAACGTTCCGGTCGGCTAATGTACCTCAAAGTAAAACCAAGTTTCGATCCTCTGCGCGCGGATCCGAGGTTTACGGCGCTGCTGAAGAAAGTGGGTTTGGAGAAATAGCGATGGACATGAGGCGAAAGGCGTAGGGCGCCTTCACTCTTCGCCCTTCACTCTACGAATGACACAACGATCAAAATGCGAGTAACGAAATGATCGGCAAAACCATCTCCCACTATCCCGCTTTTCGGGATCCCGCACAACGGGACAAAATTCTCGCCAAGCTCGGCGAGGGCGGCATGGGCGTCGTCTACAAAGCCGAGGACACCAAGCTCAAGCGCGTCGTTGCGATCAAGTTTCTTCCGCACCACATCGCAGCCAATACCGAGGAACGCGAGCGTTTTAAAATTGAGGCGAAAGCTGCGGCGGCGTTGAACCATCCCAACATCGTGACGATTTATGCCATCAAAGAAGTCGAGGGTGAGATGTTCATTGTGATGGAGTTTATCGACGGGCAGGAATTAAAAAAGAAAGTTATCAGTGCTCAGTAAACAGTTTCAAAAAGCGCTCGAGCTGGCGCGGCAACAGTCGGCGAAATCCTGGGAACTGCGCGCGGCCATGAGCCTCGGCCGCCTGTGGCAGCAACAGAACCAAAAAGCCGAAGCGCGGCAATTGCTGTCGGAGGTTTACAATTGGTTCACGGAAGGTTTTGACACGGCAGATTTGCAGGAAGCGAAGGCGCTGCTGGAACAATGGGGGTGAGGGGCGAAGAGCGCATGACGCTACACGTTCAACGCACGACGTTGCACGAATGAGGCGACTTTAAAAATTACATAAAAAGCTCTTCAAAACTCTTTAGAAAAATTTCAACATACTTGAGCAATTGAATGCCTTGCGGGGTTTGATGAAGCCGTTGAATTAATGGAAAAGGATAATTGGTTGGCGCGAAAATATCTCCTGATGTACTTTGCCAGGGGTACTCCGGATTCGGGCCGCCTTGTGCCAACGCTGGAGCTAATAGTTCGATCTCATGAGCTAATGGCAATAGCGATTTGAATTGTGCTCTTCGTTGGAATTTTTTCATGCCCAACACTTTTTGTAATTTGGGATTGTTGCCGGCAACTCGCATGAACATGACAAACGCCGCATGGCTCTGAGTGATCGTTTCTAAGCTCGAAGGGCCGGCAATCAATACCGCTTTGCCCAGTTTTCCGAGGCCATTTGCAAAAAGAGCAAGCGATGACACGTTGGCCAAACCGCTTGGCGTGTTCTTTGATATGCTTCCCAATCAGATTTGGCTTGCTGCAAGAAAGCTATCTGCCAACGTTGCCGCTCGTTCATACGGTAACCATCTCTCGTGAATAGACTTTGTAATTGTCTAACGTCCATCCTTCGGGCAAAGGAATTTCGTGGCGCAGAATTTTTTGCCATTCCTCCGGTCTGATCTCGGCGATATGCGTGGCATAAAGGAATTCTTCATAAGGAGGAAAATAAAACGCCAGCACCGATCCAGTAGCAGGAGTCTCGGGGTTGATTTCCAAAAGACGAATTTCCGCCGTCTTATCGGAGTCGATCCAAACAACCTGTTCGAGGCTGGGTTCGAGCTCAAATTGCTCCTTGATCAAATCTTCAGCCGTGTTGCCGATACTATGATTTTGCGACATGGTGGTTCACCAATATTGGGATTAGAAAATGATCGACGTGTCTTTAAGCTGCTCCAGTTTTTGACCAATCAAAAGTTATCATACTTTGTGCGAAAAAGCAAGTATATTATCGCATCGAAAAATTTGGAAATGACGGGTGAGGAAATCGATGCGTCCCGCGTATGGGACGGCGCTGAACCATCCGAACATTGCCACGATTTTGTGGTTGACTTTCGCCTTTTCTTATGTTATCTTTTGCCAGTCTTGCAGAGAGAAAGTCCCCCTGTCAACAATTCACCGTCGGACCAGACTTTGTTTTTTTATGATCGGCCAAACTATTTCCCACTACAAAATTCTCGAAAAGCTCGGCGAGGGCGGCATGGGCGTGGTCTATAAGGCCGAGGACACCAGGCTCAAACGCCTCGTCGCGCTTAAATTTCTGCCGCCCATCAATGTTAGTGAGTGAAGCCGAGAAAACTCGATTCATTCACGAGGCGCAAGCAGCGGCGGTTTTGAATGATTTGAGCAAACCATCAATTGAAAAACAAAATGCCGGAATCGGAAAACAACAAACCCGCCGAAACGCCCCTCATCATTTCGGCTTTGAAAGGCGACGTCGAAATCACCGCGTTTAAATCGGGCGGGCCCGGCGGCCAGCACAAAAATAAAACCGAATCGGCGGTGCGCATCAAACATCTGCCGACCGGCATCATGGTGATGGCGACGGAAAGCCGCTCGCAAATCAAGAATCGGGAACTGGCGTGGCAGCGGCTGATCGAGAAATTGGCCAAGCGCCGCCAAAAAAGAAAGCCGCGCCTGCGGACACGGCCTTCAAAAGCCGCCAAAGAAAAACGCCTCGAGAAAAAAATGCGGCGCTCGTCTAAAAAACAAGCCCGGCAAAAAATTCAGAGGAACGAGTGAATAAAACCTCAAGGCCTGCCGGCAAGTTGCGCGATGCTCAATTTTCAATTTAAAATTTTCAATTTATAATTTTATATTTCTATTAAATAAAAAAGGCCCGAGTCTCTCGACCCGGACCTCTTGGCTGTGAGGGGGGAGCCACAACTTTTAAAAATTGGAGTACTGGATTGTTGGGGACGGTTGCCTCCAACAATCCATTACTCCAAAAATCCATTTGCAAATCGTCGCAGGAATCGAGGGGAGCGCCGCGATCATCCCAGGCAATCTAAACCGGCCTGAAGAGTTCGACCTGCCCAACCGTCCTGAGATAGCGCAGCTCGATTTCGGCGCCCGAAACAAAAGGCCCCGCTTTCCACCCTGAGGCTTTCGCCCCGAGAAAGATTTCGCTCATTTCCATCACCGGCAGGGGAAGACGCGCCCGTGTTGGCCATGAGAAACGATGATGCAGCGATCCCGATCGATTCCCGGCAAACGATTTCATTAATAACAAAAAAAGTTCATGAGAGGTGGGCAACAGCCAAAAACAACCTGGCGTGACAATGGTTCTAAAAATGAGCTGAGTTGCTGCATCAGAAGCAACTCAAACTCCGCAATCCAACGCCGGAGAATCGTCCAAAGTTGCAGTGCATGATGTTCTCTCCCGGCGCGTGGATGAGATGACGGAATTTCTCGACGGCTTGTCCTCATGTGAAGTACCGCTGCAATTCCGCTGTGACTTTGATCGGCGCGTGACGGCAGCGCCGGAATCCTGATGCAAAGTCTTCTCCTCTTCCTAAGGAGTAAATTTACAAATTTCCAAGAACGGCGTGTTGCAAATTCGCCAATGCCCGCCTCTCCAACAAACTTCAAGACGGAGAGGCGGGAGAGGCAATCCCTGGCCTATCGATTTTCCTGGTGAGCATTTGGTCAGGAAGATCGAAAAAGCAGCTTCATCCTTAGCTGCCTCGCATATTGAGCGATATTTCTAACAAAGCTTGTGCCGCGCGACAAAACTTCTTTCGCGCTTTGCTAAAATCAGTGCTCCGGCTCAATCATAGTTTATCAGCGCAACAACGACTTAAAGGCTGTAAGAAATTCATGTCGCATGAAAATGACAGCACCGGCGCTGCAGTTTTTTCGCGCCGTGGCAACATGCTTTCATCATTTACGTAATGCCGGCATTTCAATTTCGAAATTCGTCATGGGTTCCCGTGAAACCGCCTTACAGTTTCGAGCTTAACTTCAGCGGCGAATTACTTGCATTTTGTTCACTCGTTCATTATCTTGTGCAAAAGAATTTGGCCGGTTTAAAACACGAAATGCTACGAAAAAAATTTTGTGTTTTGGCATATTTTTGCGGGCCGGCTTTTCCGGCAACTTGATAAATTTGCAATGAACCGTATCGATCGACTCGTCGCGACGGTGCTGTTGTTACAAAGCCGTCGCCTCATTCGGGCGCAGGATATCGCCGATCATTTCGGCATCAGCATTCGCACGGTGTATCGCGATTTGCTGGCGCTGCAAGAAGCGGGTGTGCCCCTCGCCGCCGAAGCCGGCGAAGGCTACAGTCTCGTCGAGGGCTATCATCTGCCGCCGGTCATGTTTACCCAGGAAGAGGCCAACGCCCTGTTCGTCGGCGGCGAGTTCGTGCAGCATCTCACCGACGAATCGCTCAAAAAGCATGTCGCCTCTGCGCTGCTGAAAATTCGCGCGGTGTTGCCGGAGGAGAAGCAAGAATATCTCGAGCGCTTGCAGCAAGTCACCGCCGTGCTGGCGCATCCCGCGTGTTTTGAAGACGGTTTTCGCGACGACGTGCTGACGTTGATGCAGGAAGCCGTCGTGCGCCGCCGCGTGCTGAAAATCGAGTATTCGGCCACTTCCAACGATGCGATTACCAAGCGCAGCGTCGAGCCGCTGGCGTTGCTGTATTACAGCGACCATTGGCATCTCATCGCCTATTGCCGGCTGCGGCAAGACTATCGCGATTTTCGCACCGACCGCATCAAAGCCATTCTTCCCATTGACGAAATTTTTCCGCCGCGTGAAGGCTTTTCCATCAAACAGTATTTGCAAGACGCCAACAAAATCGAAAACCCGCAGGAGGTGCGGGTCAAATTCAAACCGTCGGTCGCCCGGCGGGTGCGCAGCCGTTATTATTTTGGCGTGGCCGAAGAGACCGTCGCTGATGGCAGCGTCATCATCACCTTTCTCGCTCCCGCGCCCGAGGTGTTGGTGAATTGGCTGTTTTCCTTCGGAACCGAGATCGAGATTCTTCATCCTCCTGAGCTGCGGCAACTGCTCTTTGGCGAAGCGCAGAAAATTGCCGCCTATTATAACGCCGCTGATCACGGAGAGGAGAAAAGCTCATGTTCGTAATCGTCTGGCAGTTCGAGGTGCTTTCGAATCCGCTCACAGGAATAAATCAGATGAATGACTCCAATAAAAACCACATTTCCCGCACGCTGCTTCTGGCGCCGGTCATTTTCATCGGCCACTTTCTCGAAGAAGCGCCAACTTTCGTCGAGTGGTTCAACGCCCACGTCACCCGCGGCATCACTTCCGAAACCTTTTGGAGCGTGAATCTTTCCGGTTTAGTGATTACGGCGATCGTGGTGGGAATGGAATGGCTGGCGCGATCTCCCTTCTCTCTGAGTCTCGCGATAGCCTGGTTTAGCTTTCTCATGCTGGCAAACGCGCTTTTCCACATCATCGCGAGCTTCGTCGATGGAAGTTATGTTCCCGGCCTGGTGACGGCGGCGTTGTTTTACCTGCCCTACTATTTCTGGCTTGTGACGAAAATCGTGAAAAGCGGACGAGTCAAGGTGAGCGTGTTGATTTTCGCAGCTTTGCTCGGCGCGATGCCGATGGTTATTCATGGCTATCGCATCTTGTTTCTGGGCAGCCGGCTTTTTTAAAACTAAAAGGGCTTGGAAAATTTCCAAGCCCTTGATTTTGAATTCACCTCTGCTACTTCTGGCAACACGCCGGATACGCCGGGCAGAGCGGCGTTCCCCACAACGGGCAATCACTGCGCGGGGGTTGTGAATCACCCGAAAAAGCAAAGGCGCTCACCGTTAAAGCGAGGATGCCGAAAAGCAGCACAAGCTTGCGTTTCATGTTGTTACCTCCTTCTGGGTTTTGATTGATTCTGTTGCGTAGAGCGGCGTGAGTGATGAAGCCACGCCAGCTCATCAATGATTTTTTTTAAATCGAGCTTCGAAAATTCGCGCCGTAGAAATTGCAAGCGCTCGGCATCGTTGCAATCGCCGGGACAAGCAGCCAATCGTTTTGCCAATGCTTCTGCGAACTGTCGTTTGATCTGGTCATCCCAAACAACATAAATGGCTTGATGCAGGGCTTGCTCAACGGCCTTGAGTTGGGCAAAAACCTCTTGGATTGGCCGGTCATCTTCGAGCATCTTTTCGATGCCGCCGAGCTGGCCTTTGAGGTAGTGCAGCCGTTTTACAATGTCTTTTTTCTCTTTCGTATCAATCATAGCGTTTTCAGAATGCTGTATGAAAATATAGCATTCGGATGGGGGTGTTTGTCAAGCTCTTTTTTATCGCATGATCGTCACTTCATCTTTTCGAACAGCCCACGGGCTTCGCGCTCGAATGTTAGCGCATCAAGAAAATTATCGCGGCGATTCTTCTCGTAGCTGAGTTGGTGCATCCAAAAATCCGGCAGCGTTGGCTCATCAATCCAATGCGTTTTGTGGTCGTACAAAAAATAAGTGTCCCACGACAACGGCCCTTCGAGCCTAAGCACCCGCCGCCAGATTTGGCCGGTCAACTTTTCGCCATCCCAGAAATGGCGCACGCGCGAATCAGATAATTCTTTCGTCCGCTTGACCGCCCAGTTGCGATTGTCAGTTGCCAGCACCGGCAGCCAGATGATGTAAGTTTTCAATCTCTTGTCCGAAATATTTCTCAAAACCGCCTGCATGTCGGAGAACCCCCGACGGCAAGCCGGTCAGGTCGGCGAGAGCTGCGTGATCAGGCGCACGTAGCCGCTGTCGCTCTCGAACGTGTTTCGCAAGAGATCGAAATGATGCAAATCGGCAAGTTTTTGTTTCGCATCACTCGCCGTTAAAAAATCAATGAGATTGGGATTATACCAATAAAGCAGGCCGGCAACGAGAACGAGCAGCGGCAATAGAATGAGGGTTCTTTTGACGTTTTTTGAAAGCATGACAATTCTCCACTTTCGTTGGTTTTATTTCATTGCCATTATTTCCTTGACAAACTTATTGACATCCCCCAAACAACATTCGCCTTTGGGATTTTTGATGTCGCACGCGCAGTTTCCAGCTTTGATCTCGCGGGCGATTTTCACCGCGGCGGTGGATTTGCCGGTTTCTTCAATCTCTTGCTTGATGCGAGCGCGCGTCCAATCGAAGCAGTAGCACACCGGAGCTTCATCACTGTGATCTTTGGCAAACACTTTTACGGCCACGTTGTCGATTGAAAAGAAAGGCAGGTTTTCATTGGAAAAATAAACCACTTCGCAAGCTGGTTCTTTGCAGTAATAATATTGCACATTTTGCACGGCATCGATCTTTTCTGGCTTCAACAAACGTTCCAACGTGCGGCGTTGGACCTTGTGTGAAAGCGTGCCGGAAACCGGGCATGCCGCTTTCGCCGGCGCAGGCATTTTCTCCGTCATGAGACAACAATCTTCACCGTAATGTCCCCGATTGCGAACATTGATTTAACCGTCACAAAGATCAGCACGATAACAGCCAGGCAAGTTTTGTTCATGGCGTCTCCAGTAATTTAGTTCATGACCGCAATTTTTTTCCTTGATTTTACTCTACTATGCTCAACAGTTGGCGTCGGGGAATTATTTCTTTGTCTAAAATTGTTTTTGCTTTTTAAAATGATTTTGCCA
>Ga0247727_10014899_pt1 | contig 12841 bp, 10 predicted proteins | sample WisWelCaveWW1625_FD_202498 | JGI IMG/M metagenome (GOLD analysis project Ga0247727, IMG submission 202498) | Biofilm microbial communities from Wishing Well Cave, Virginia, United States - WW16-25 | ecosystem: Environmental > Aquatic > Deep subsurface > Groundwater > Cave microbial mat | place...
ATATTTTCTAGGATCCATTCACCAAACGAATTTGCAAGAATCGATCTACTAAAGAAAACTACAAAATGTATGTGCCTAATAATGGATAAATTCACTACATCATAGAAAGAACTTTGTGGCAAAAAATGACCATAAAGACACATAATGATGCTTCAGTAAGGTATTATTGACTAAAATTGGTCATAAAGTAATAATTTTTCTTGGAAAGATTATTCTGCATATATGGCACATATAGCTTACACGCGAATCATTTGTTTCTTGTTGATTGTCCACAATTGGAGCATACATCAACCCTGCTCCTGCTTATTACTTTGTCAGCAATGGCCATGCACATCCGTAATCCTGTATGAATAGGATCTGTAATTTCTCTACGTAGATCAAGATGAGGTTCTATTTTCATATATTGAGAATTACAATAGTCATAGGCAGCTCTCATAAATTCGCAGGCTAGTACGGCTCTTCGTGGTTCTAATGCCTCAGAATGTGGATTTGTTAACAATGCAGAGGCTAGTTTCCATATTTTTTCTTGTGTAAATACTACTTCCTGTTTATCATTTGGCAGTGTTTTTGCTAATAGTGCAAGATGATCTAATGTATCATTTATCTGAATTCGTAATCTGTGCCAGGTTTGTGCGGGATTGCTATCGTTCTTTTCAATACTTTTCCAACCTCCCTTTTTGAGTTTATTAAGTGTCGCCTTTGTTAACAATTTCTGTTATGTTTTCCCTAAATATTAGCAATTATTGTTAAATATATAAACATTGCAAAAATGCATAATGAGAAAAAATACTGCAACTGGAATTTCACTTCCAAATGAATTAGTGAAAAAAATAGATGCTGAACGCGGCGATATACCACGAAGTCGTTACGTTCTGAGGCTGTTGGAGAAAACCTACAAAGAAAGGATTTGAACTAAAGTGAATCAGAAGACGCCTGCAGTTTATACACTCCAAAAGATCGATAATTATCACATAGTAGCGATAAGTGACAAAATCTATCAAGATCTGCATCTTAAGGACAATAAACTCAAGCTTATCGTTAAAGATAACAAAGTGGTGCTTGAAGGATCACGATTAACTAAGCGTCCTTCAAGCTCAACCCGTGCTACGGAGGTTGCTACAGTTGCATTGCAGTAATTTACAGATAAAAGAATCGCAAGAGAAGAGGATCTTTTGTCCTTACTGCCTTGCAATAAAACATCGGTCTAAACGATTCACTACTATCAAGGCACTAAGCTGGCATGTAACCCATCATCACAAAACCGATGCAAAGTACTTCCTAGACGTATCAAGAGAAGATGTTTTGAAGACAATCGCCCATGTAGAAAAGGCATTTGCATTGGGAATGCTGAGACCATGACAAAAAACCAGCTTTGCAAATGCGTCATTTATGGCTGCAGATTTTCAAGAAGCGAGTTTTATGCTGATATCATACAGGCACGTATGCACCTGTGGAGAGATCATGATTACAAGGAACTTCAACAGGCTGTGTTCAGGCTGGGGTTGCTGGCGCAACCCTTGGAGTTCAGAGATAGAAACTGGCTTGTTCGTATCCTTGCAGAACATTGTATGGTAAAAGACGCTACAAAGGAAGGAATGATTGTACAATGAGTCAGAAAATAAAGCCAGATAACATCTTCGAATATGACAAGGGAAATACAACAATCAAGAGGATAATTCTAAATGATAAATTAAAAATTCTAAAACCACAAAATATTCTAAACGATGAAGATCAAACTGTAATGATTCTTGTCTACTTGCCGGAGAAGACTATTAGAACTATCAAACATGGCAAGAAGATACTGAAAACGGAAACTTTTGCTAACAGTGCATATCTCATACAACACAAACCCTCAGTTCAATTTCCTATTAAAAAATACAAAATACCTTATGATGCTCCAGAGCTGGAACAGAACTTTCGTGTAGATGTGTTGCCAGAATGGAATGATGTACGATGGGATCCAAAAGATATTGACAAGTGGCGTCATGAAAAAACTCCAACAGAACCAACCAAAGTCTTTGAGCTCATGCTTGCTACTGCAAAAAAGTATCTAGACTTTTCAGATGAAGAAGATTACATTTACTTTGTTCTATGGAACATTGGCACGTACTTTTACAGACTTTTCAACGCCTATCCTTACAACGACTATACCGGAACAAAAAGAGCTGGTAAGACCAAATCGTTAGATTATCAAAAACACGTTTGTTTCAATGCTATAATGTCGCCTGACATGTCAGGTTCATCAATATTCAGGATAATACAGGGTTTAGGTGCTACAGTTCTATTGGATGAGACAGAACAGTTTAGGAACAGAAAGAACGACAACGCCCAGCAGATACGCACGCTATTACTACAGGGTTTCATGAAGGATCAATTTGCAATAAGATCCGCAAGCAAGGATAAGGACTTTACACCTACGCTTTTTGACCTTTATTCCCCGAAAAGTCTAGCACACATCAATTCCTTTGATGATGTACTGGCAGATCGTTGCATACCACAGATAATGAAAAGATCTACAAACCGAAAGATCAGCGACACTTGGCCGGAAGAGAAGGATCATAGCTTCCAGCAGATAAGAAATTTGTGCTACAGGTTATTTCTTGACTATGCAAATGAAATATACAAACTAAAAGAGAACACAGTGAATTTGCTTTCAGTAAGTGGAAGAGAACTACTTAGCTGGACTCCATTAATTACACTTGCACTATTCTTTGAAAACCACGGTTTGTCAGGGTTGGTGAAAGCTATTCAAACAAAAGTAACTACATCTTCTGCGGAACGACAGCTGCAAGATGAACAGGACAACTATGACTACAAGATAGTAGAATTTCTTGATAGAATTGGAATCGAAGTAGCAGAACAGGTCGAAAAAAATCCCAAAGGCTGGATCACGATTTCAAAACTGTACGAACATCTAATCAGTGACTCTAAGGAATTTGGTATTAATGTAGAGTGGTTTAGCAGAAACAAGTTAAGTAATACGCTTCGTAGACTCGGATTAAAGAATGAAAAGAAAGCAGAGGGAATCTCATGGTTGGTAACACGACAATCCATAGCTGAGGTCAAGCAAATGCTTGGCATACAAGATGCAGCAGAAACTGCAAAAAGTGCAGAAACTGCAGGCTCAGACACGAATGAAACTGCAACTCTTGAAGCTTTTGCAATTCCTGCAGAAAATAGTAAAAATGAATAAATCTCACCAACTGCAACTTTTTTCTGCAACCCCCCTCCTAGATTTGTTCGTGAGAGTGAACGCCTAAATGGTCAGATCGTGGCATGAAAGAGGGACTTATGGGAATATCCTAAAGCGACTGATAGCAAAACAGCTTGTCCACTATGAATACGAGCGAAAAAGATCAACTAAAACAAAGATTGCTCAAAACATCGGATACCTAATCCAAGTACAATCAGGTCTCATATCATCTGAAAATGACATAGAAAAAAGGGTTGTAGAACTGGAGAAAATAGCAGGCATAACTAAAAAAGGTATGATCACAAGATGAGCCTAGCAAATAGAGTTAGTCTTCTTGAAAAAATTGTGCAAACCGGATTAGTAAAGTCAGGACCAAAAATTCCAAAAGACTTTGCAAAATTCAATGAAATGATAGGTCTGCCGCTACATCCAAAAACCAAAAAACCAACTAAGATTTTTAACTACCAAAAAGACCTTGATAGAATCATTAACAACTACCCTAGGGTTTTGTTAAACAAATCTAGAAAGATTGGAGCAACAGAAACAGGACTACGATCAATTGCAAAGAACTGTTTTGAAAGATATGCGGGATACGACATCATGTTTGTTGCAGGAAACAGACAAAGGCAAGCAGATAGATTGCTTACTAGATTTGACAAACTATTTTGGAATGGATTTACTGACTATGATGGAACTAAATGGCCATATTCTGATATAATAACAAAAAAGTCAAGCTCGAGTCTAGAATTTTTCAACGGTACAACAATACACACGTTTCCAGCGGTGCCGGAGGCGTTGAGAGGATCTGAAAATGTTGCATGCGTATTTCTAGATGAGGCAGCACACTTTAAGCTACTAGATGACCGTGTCATCTACGATGCACTGGAACCAAACATTGCAAACACCGAGGGAGACTTCATCTGCATCTCCACCCCTAACGGACGAAGAGGCTTCTTCTATGATCTATGGTGTGAAGAAAACGAGTACTACAAGCTGACACAGCCATACACGGTCTCATACGGGCTTTTGCTCTCAGAATCGTACGTAAATTCAAAGAAAAATGACCTTAGAATCGACTTTGAACAGGAGTTCAACTGTCAATTCACTACCTCCCAGAATGCTGCATTTCCATCTGGATTGTTTGCAAAGGAAACCTTGGAAGATTACGAGCTGATCAATCTATGATTGAATACTTTGGAGGACAAGATTTGGCAAAAAGACGTGACTACTCAGCATTGATAGTGCTTCAAGCTATCAACAACGACATACTGAAATTAATTTTTTGGAAAGAATGGGAACACGTAGATTACAAAACAGTGATTGCAGACACAAAGAGATTCTTTCAACACTTTCACTGGACAAAGCTTGGAGTAGACAGGAGCGGGATCGGTGATTCCATCATTGAAGAATATGCGACAGAAAACGCAGAGGGAATTGTCTTCAATCAAAAAATTAAGGAAGAAATGATTGAACATATCGTATTGCTAAGACAAAAAGGAAAACTGATTTTTCCAATGAAAGGTGCTGAGAAATTACTAAGTCAAATTGAAGAACAAGAAAGAATAATTTCTGAAGCTGGTACTGTAAAGTTTAGGCATCCGTCTGGAAGCCATGATGATTTGTTGTGGGCACTGGCACTTGCATGTCATGTTGCAAAAGAGGAAATGGAAAAACCAATCCCTTTCATAATGACTTTCAGTGCTGATGATTACGTAGAGCCAACAAGAAATAATGATTTTTTGGATTATGTTTTAAGACGATTACCGCCAGGTGTTACTGTAACTGACGTTAAAGTGAAGATGCCAGGTGATCATTAATGTCCAATCGTGCTTGCCCAAAATGCTGTATCGTATACCACATGATTTCAGATTCCGCTACTAATAAAATCTGCAAGAAATGCGGTGGACCAGTGGTATACTGGGATCCTGATTTCGTAAAAGCAAAGGTTGTACATGACTCTTGGTGGAGTTCAAATAAGACTACGCCTGATATGATAGACCCAAATTACGAACCTAGGGATATGTACGGAGAAAGGGATCATTGGCAAAGTGGAAGTGAATAGATACAAGTGCAAAAGCTCAAAATTATTCAATCACTATCAATCAACAAAAAGCTCATGGACAATTCCAAAGCCAAAGTAAATCTATTTGGGTTTACTGGTACCATTATTGCCGATCTTTTCAATTAATTCATTTATTGAATCTAGTGCAGCTTGCAGGTTTCCTGAAATCTCTTCTGCTATTATCTCCGGAGGAGGAAGATTCTCTGAATCTTCTAAACTTTTGTCTTTTAACCAAAATATATCTAGATTAACCTTGTCGCGCTTCACCAATTCTTCATAGGTAAATGACTTGAACCGTTCAGTCTCTTTTCTATTGTGTATGTTTTCAAGATTGTAGCACTTGATAAAGTCTTGCAGATCTTCATAACGAATCGGATTAGTCATGAGTGTAAAATGCTTATTTGTTCTTAAATCATATATCCACAGCTTCTCAGTCCAAGGTTTTTCACTTGCTGGCTTTCGATCAAAGAACAAAACATTTGCTTTTACTCCTTGTGCATAAAAGATTCCAGTTGGAAGCCTCAAAAGTGTATGAACATGACATTCTGCAAGTAATTTTCTTCTTATTGTCTCACCTGCTCCGCCTTCAAATAATACATTATCAGGAACTACAATTGCAGCTTTTCCATGTATTTTCAAAAGCGTTTTTACATGTTGCAAAAAGTTTAACTGCTTGTTTGAAGTTGTAGCCCAAAAATCTGGACGTTCATAAACTAGTGATTCTTTGCCCATCTTTCCTTCTGCATTGACAACAGTGAAACTACTTTTCTTACCAAAAGGTGGATTTGTTAGTACCATATCAAAGTTTTCACCAGCAGGTGCAGCAAGAGAATCAGCTACCGTAATCAAACTTTCATCTCCCCCTATTCCATGAAGATATAGATTCATCATGCAGAGTCTCGCAACATTATCTACAATGTCCAATCCCTTGAACGTCTTTAATTTGAGATTCTTTTTTTGTTCTTTATCTAATTGGTATTTGTTTGAGATATAATCATGAGATACTAAAATGAAACCACCTGTACCACAAGCAGGATCATCTATTGTCATGCCAGGTTCTGGTTTCATGACTTCAACTATTGCTTTGATAAGTTGTCTTGGTGTAAAGTATTGTCCTGCACCAGTTTTGATATCTTCTGCGTTTTTCTCTAGTAATCCTTCATAAATTTCACCTTTAACATCAATATCCATTCCAATCCATGTTTCTTCGTTGATAAGGTCGACTAATCGCTTCAGCTTTGCTGGATCCTGAATTTTATTTTGCGATTTTCTAAATATGGTACCCAATGTTCCTTTTTCTTTGCTCAACATTTCAAGAATATGTCTGTACTGAACTTCTAAGGCATCACCGTCCTTTGAAAGAAGGCTTTGCCAGTCGTATCTTTTTGGAACTGATGAGGGTTTGTTAAAAGGTGGTTTTGCTTGTTCATCTGTCATCTTCAGGAATAAAAGATAGGTTAGCTGTTCAACATAATCACCATAGCTTACTCCGTCATCACGTAATACATTACAGTAATTCCATAATTTTGATACAATCTGAGGTGCTTCCAAAGTCATTTTATTGACCTTTTCCTTTGTTTTGCAGTTTTAGCTTTGATAGATCTTTGTTCTTCTAGTTTAGATTTTTCTTGCTTTATTCTTTTAAGTAATTCACTTACAGGTTCATCATTTTGATCTTGTGGAACTAATTTACCTTCAAACGCTGCTTGCAAAATGCTCTGGTGTAATCTCTTGGTATGATCTACACTTTTCTGAATTATATTCTGTATGTTGTATACAATAAACAAAAGATGATTTATTCTCTTAACTATTTCATTTTGTTCTACAAGACTTGGACATGGAATGCTAATCATTTTCACATTTTCTGCGTTTATATTCTGTGTGGCTATTCCATGAGAAGTAGATAAAAGCTGTTTCTTTATTTTACGATGTTCGAAACAAAATCTTACAAAATAAGGATTGATGATATTCTTAAATCTAAAACGAATTAGATAACCAGCAAACATTATTTTATAATTATCTTTATCAAAAATGCACATTTTTCCTCTTGTTGCACCAGTTCTCGCCATTACCAGATCTTCTTTTTTCAGCTCATATCTCACAACATCTCTTGGCGAAGCGTGTATTTTTGGTATATTGTCATAAACAATATTTCCATAACGTCCCATATCTGAAATTCGTAATAGCGGAATACCATCAGAAAAATACTCCTTGTTATAATAAAATCCTTGCAGTTTACTCTCCAATAATTCAGAGATCTTTCTGAATTGCCAATTTTGTGGAATGTCAAGGATTGGCAATTGTTCAAAAGAAGCATTAGAATTATCGTCTATTATGACTGAATTCAATATAGTTTCATTTTTGTTAGATTCTCTCCATTCTTTAGTAAGTTTTCCTTCTACTCCATTCTCTATAACCGATTGCTCATACAGTTTTAATTGCAATTTTAATTTCTTTAAAATATCAATACTGTATTCTACTCTTGATAAGAGTTCTCCAAATTTGTATACTATACGATGTTGTTCTGCAAGAGGTGGAAGTGGAAAATTGATGTTCCAGAATAGATTTGGTTCAACATGTGGAATTCCAACTCCTCTTGGTCTCTTGTTTATTTCTTCAAATTTAGATTGTAGAAAATAAAACAAGTATGAAGAATCAATTTCATAATGCCTTAGTTTTGCTAGTGTTGAACCAATTACGCCACTCACTCCACGTCCAACTAAACCACATCTTGCACCATCCCATACTATTAAAACATCAGTTTCTTCACACAGTGGGTCATTTTCATTTGTATATAGAGCGAATATTTTATTTTCAAAGGCTTCAATGTTTATGTAAATCTGTTTTCTAATCTCTGTCCTTGGTCCAAGATTTTTAGGTTTTTTACCTTTAACAAATCCCAATATGTCCTTTAGCTTTACTAATATCCATCCAGCAGGTATATTATGATATTTGTTGGATTCTTCCATTGTTGCTAATTCTTTACTCATGCAACAACTAACACCTCATTTAGTTCATTTAAAATCTGTTTCGAGTTATCTCCGAAGAGATTTTGTAGTTTTATTGCTCCGCCTTTTTTGTTAAATGGCGTATATTCAAAATCATCTATGCCTATGGTTAGAGAAGTTGCGATATGGTTCTTTATCATCACAAGCCATTCCTTTTGTTCTGAAGTAAACTTCTTACCATTCTTTTCTTGCTCAGTTATCCATTTTTCGAATTTCTGATTTACCGATTCTGAGAAGGGTTCAAGTACATCACTCTTGCCTAATGCAAACTTTGTCAATGATATAATATCAGTCAAAAGCTTCTGAGGTGCTGCTTTTCTTACTCTAGACTTTTCAAGCTGTTCATATGCTTTCCATAAAATATCTGGGCTGAGTTGATATGGTGGTCTTCCTAATACTTCAGCTAATTGCTTTATCTCTTCATAAGTAATGTGTCGCTTTGAATAAGGCATACTGTAAACAATTTGTAACGCCGTAAGCTCATCCTTATTTTCCTCAATAAACTTTTTAAAATTATTAATTATTTCAAGGCTTCTTTCTTTTGCATTCTTATCAAACTCTGCTAAAATTGTTTTATCTTTACTAATGTTATCAATAATCTGTTCATTCTTTGCTTTGATATCAATTATTGTGTTTCGTAACTTTGGTTGATCAAATGGCTTACAAGCTGCATCAATTAGCTTCTTTGAAGCTTCACTGATTTCTTTATCCGTAGGATTTTGAGTTTTGAAAATTTCCTTTGCCTTTTCTATCTGTTTGTCAGGATCAAGTGAATCAATTAGTAGATTTGCTAATTGCCTTAGTGATTTACCTCCAGAAACCAGCTCAATTTCCTTTCTATTATTGTCATTTATCAATTCTTTATCAAATCTTGCAAGTCTAGCTGCAAGTGATGATATTGTATCTATATCACGTCTTCCAATAGCTACTTGTTCTAGGAGCTTGTCAAATGGTACACTTCTGCTACGTTCAAGTGGTCTTGTTTCCGTCTTGTCCTTTTCACATACTCCCACTGCATCTACTACAACAAAGTGGGTCTTGCTCAAGGCATCAGGAGTAACAGCGTTCAAGTCAGTTCTTGATATAGTTCTAGTGCCACGACCCTTCATCTGTTCAAAATATACCGCAGAATTTACATTTCTCATAAAGATTAGACATTCTAGGGGTCTGATGTCAGTACCTGTAGCAATCATATCTACCGTAACAGTTATTCTAGGATTGTACGAATTTCGAAAGCTAGCTATCAGATCCTCAGGCTTTTCCCCTGTTGTTCGATAGGTAATCTTTTTGCAAAAGTCATTTCCTCTACCAAATTCTTCTCTTACAATTTCAACAATGTCTTCTGCATGTGAATCATTTTTTGCAAATATCAGAGTCTTTGGAACTTCCTTTCTTCCAGGAAATATTTCGGTAAATAGTTTTTGTTTAAATGTTCTAATCACAGTTCTAATTTGGTCTTTTGCAACAACATCTCTATCAAGTTGGTTTGGAGCATAATCTAAACCATCTTCTAGTTTTTCCCATCGTAACTTTCTTGTCGTTCTATCTCTTTTGTCAATATATTCACCAGCTTCAACAGCACTTCCAGTTTCAGTAATAGATGTCTTGATTCTATACACATAGTACTGAACATTTACACCATCTACAACAGCTCTTTCATGACTGTATTCAGTGACAAGGTTTTGATTAAAAAATCCCAAAGTCTGTTTAGAGGGAGTTGCAGTCAATCCTATTATAAAAGAATCATAGTATTCTAGAACCTGACGCCATAGATGATAAATCGATCTGTGGCACTCGTCTGTTACAATAAAATCAAAACTTTCTATTGGGATTTTTGGGTTGTAATTAACCTCGACTGGTTTCTGATCTTGAGGATTTATATCAAAAAGCGACTGTTCTTCATTTTCTTCTTCAAATTCTTCCTGATTAAGTAGCATCGAATATAGTCGCTGAATGGTAGTAATCCATACCTTACTTGTCCAATCTAGGGTGTTTGATGAGAGATGATGTACATTGTAAAGTTCAGTAAACTTTCTTCCATCATCAGGAGTCACATATTGCTCAAACTCTCTTTTTGTTTGGCGTCCTAGGTTGTTTCTATCAACCAAAAATAAGACACGCTTGGCACCTGTGTGTTTTATGAGTCTATAAATAAAACTAACAGCAGTGAAAGTCTTACCGCTTCCTGTAGCCATCTGAATTAGTGCACGTGGTCTAGATTCGGCAAACGATTCTTCAAGTTTCCCAACTGCCACATACTGACAATCCCAAAGATTTCCCTTTTGTAATTTAGGCATTCTTTGAAGTCTTGATCTTAGAGTGTCTTCTTGCTTATACCATTCAAGTAAAGTTTCTGGTTTATGAAATGCAAAGACTCTACGAGAACGAGAATTTGGTTCTCTTTTATCTCTAAAGAAAGTCTCTATGCCTGTTGTTTCATAATGAAATGGAGGATCTCTTTCTACATTTGGAAGAATCTCTTTTATTAGCTCCAAGTATTTTTCAGATTGTTCTGCAACCCCACTTAACGTAGTACCAACTTTTTTTGCTTCTACAACTCCAACTGGCTTTCTATCTACAAACAACAGATAATCTGCAGCATCTTTTCCAAGCTGAAATTCTCTTACTGCAACACCAAGTGATTCTCCAATATTCAATTCACTTTTATTTTGAATTTTCCACCCAGCTGCTTCTAACAGTTCATCAATTTTTTGCCTAGCTTGTTCTTCTGGTTCCAAATTACAAAGTCACCATATTTTAGCTCCTCAGATCATACCTCTTTGCTTCTTCCACAATTGTCATGTTTTTTGATACCTTTCTATACAAATCTGGATGTTCAGTATGTATAGGATAGAGCATTTTGGTATCAATCTCTTTTACTGCATTAAGTAGATCCTGAGCTCTTGCATGTCCTGAGCAGTGACTTTGAAACTTGTTCATCCCAAAATGTTCAATCCAGCTATCTATGCGTTTTACATCAAGCTTTTGCTCTTCGTTATAGGGTTCGCTTGCAGAATGAATGTAGACAGCTCCAGGGTCTGGTTTGATATCAATTAGGGCAGTAAAGCTGAAAAATCCTATGGCACACAATACCTTCTTTTCCCTAAAGCCAATCTGTTCAGCAGTCCACGCATTATTACGGTCTAAAAACTGCTCTTCTTTGCCTTTATAGTCAGAATCTGAGTATGTGCCTGTACCCTTCTTTGGTATGTAGATGACTATATTTTCATCATCTATTTTGGGTACATTAAGCTGAGGGTCTTGTGATAGATATTTTAGAAAATATGCATCGTTTAGCTTGACTACAAACTTTCTATCATTTTCTTTTGCAATGTTATAAAAAGTGCGTAACCTATCCACATCTTTGAAATTAAAGTCAGCTAAAACTAGCCTGTCTGTTTCTGATACGGTCTTGCTAGAATCTTTGTAGACCTTTTCTTCACTTTCTTCTCTTTCTTCATCGTTGATTCTAGTTCCTTCTGAGATTAGTGCAATTGGTTTTACTTCCTTTGCTTTTTCAATAAAGTCTCTAGTCATCGAAGATTTGGTGCCATGCAATCTAATATCGCCAGTATATGCAATTGGACCAGCTGATGTGTAAATGATAAATCCATATGCACCTGGAACAGAGTGATCAACATGAATTGGTTCTACTTCTAGTGAGCCAATCTTGAATTTTTTTCCAGTCCTAAATGTATTGACCTCTCGTGGTATGGGCTCATCCTTTCTGTTGTATGGTCTTGGTTTGTAACTTAGAATTTCTCTTTCTATCTCACGATTTGAGCGCTCTTCTATTGCTTGTAAGATAAGGTGACACGTTTCTCCCATGTAAACTGGAATATCTTCATGCAAAAATGAAATGTAGTCCGCATGATCAGAGTGTGCATGTGTTAGCAGTACTGCATCTACTTTTGGTTCTACAATCTTGCGTCCTGCCATCTTCATCAAATCATCACGATAAACACCTTCGATGTCAGGCAAAAGTCCCATCGTAAGAAAATCTTCTATGCCGTTTGCAACTCTAGGATTAATGAATTCTTCAAAGTACTTTGCTCTGCGACTAAAACCCTTCCCAAAATCTAGGAAAATTCGGGTATCCTTATCCTCAAGAAGAATCTTGTTTCCGCCTATTTCATTTACTCCACCATAAAATGTGAGGTTAGTCAATATAGGAAATCAGCATAACAAATAAAAAAACTACGTGCTTTGAATTTTAATTTGTATAGATTAACTTAATTCTATGATTTGTTGCTAAATTATGTAAATAATGACTTCATTCAAATTAGCAGCAATAAGGATTCTAAGAGAAGCCCAAGAACCGCTACATTATGAAGAAATTACAAAACGAGCCCTAGAACAGAACCTAGTAGAAACTTCTGGTTCTACTCCAGAGTTAACAATGAATGCACAAATCACCACTGACATAAAGTACAAAAAAGAAAATTCAATTTTTAAAAGAACAAAACCTGGATATTTTACAATAAATCCAAATTATACAGAAAAAGAACAGAAAGAGGAAGAAAAAAGAGAAGATGAAATAACAGCTGACCTAGAAACAGCAAGTACTCAATACGTAGG
>Ga0247727_10014900_pt1 | contig 12840 bp, 16 predicted proteins | sample WisWelCaveWW1625_FD_202498 | JGI IMG/M metagenome (GOLD analysis project Ga0247727, IMG submission 202498) | Biofilm microbial communities from Wishing Well Cave, Virginia, United States - WW16-25 | ecosystem: Environmental > Aquatic > Deep subsurface > Groundwater > Cave microbial mat | place...
CGCTCCATCAGTCGGAGAACCACGGCGATCAATTCGTCGCGCGACAAATCGCGCAGCTTATCCGGCGTCGGCAGGGTCATGGTGTGGGTTATAACACCGATTCACTCAAAAAGTGGTGAACAGATACCGTGGAGTTATTGAAAGCGTTTTATGCGTCCGACCCAGACCGCAAAGGGTTGACGCAGAATATCGAAACCCTGCGCGCTGCCGGTCGGTCCTCCGCCTCGCATGGATTGCGCGCCCAAGCCGTCGTCACCTCAGCAATATCAGGATAGGATTCGGTCGGTCGAGGCCGCGCAGGAGTCGTTGCCTCTATGGCTGCGATACCTTACGCTGTTCCTGTTGCTTACGCCACCCGTATGGGGTCAGGCCCCGCGGCTTGTAAACTGCCAGCGTCGTGTTCACGAGCAACACGAGCAGGCCGGCACCGGCGGCGACCACGAGTTGGAGCCGCGGCTCGCGGAGATCGGCACTGGACAATGTCGTCTCTGCGGCAGCGCCTGCCAGCAGGCCAATGGGCTGCGTGTGAACCAGCAAGACGGTGGTGGCAAAGCTGGCGATTAGGAATTTCACCAGGACCCAATAGTGCCGGAACAAGCCCCACTTCGTCCCCAGCGATAGGACCAGTCCAGTGAGCAGCGACGCGAGGCTCAACGGGATGATGACGAACCAGGCAATCAGCCCCATCGCGAGATAGGTGGCGCGCACCAGCTGAGCCTCCGGGCTGGTCAGCCCGGCGACGGCGAGCGCAAGGAAGCCAGCGTCTGCGCCAATCCAACCGACCGAGGCCGTGATATGCATGGTGAGCACGAGCTTGCGGAGGCGGGGACTCATCGTCATAGCTGTTGCACGATGTATGCTATGACAATGGACGGCGGTGTGTAGCCACCGGACGGTGCATGGCCACCAAAGCCACGGCCGGTCAGGTGCAGAATGACCAACAACACGACCAGGGCAAGGACGATAATCGCAAACACTTTCACCCAGCGCGGTGTACTGGGAGGCGATCGGCGCTCGGATTTTACGCCGGCGTCAGTGTCGGATTCGGGATGGGGGTGGTCGGAGACCGGGTCAGCCATTTAGGTGTCCTCTTTCTCGCGTCATGATCAAACTGAACGTGACCGCGAAATTTTACTATACACAGTGTCTATTGTCAAAGACAGTATGTCTCGACACAGCCGCCACCTATACGGTATACTAGAGTAATGCCAAAGCTATGGAACGAGACGATCGAGACGCACCGCCGCGAGGTGCGCGACTCCATCCTGGACACCACGGCGGCGCTGGTGGCCAACCACGGGCTGCGGTCGGTGACCATGTCGCAAATCGCCCAGGAGACTGGCATCGGACGGGCGACGTTGTACAAATACTTCTCAAGCGTCGAAGCGATCCTGGTCGCCTGGCACGAACGTCAGATCGCCCACCACTTCGAACATCTCGCCGAAGTCCGAGACCGGGCTGGCGACGCCGGCGAGCGGCTCGCAGCGGTGCTCGAGGCCTACGCACTCATGGCCCACGAGACGCAGGGGCACCACAACGCCGAACTTGCGGCATTCCTGCATCGAGACCAGCAGCTTGCCCGAGCGCAGCAGCAGCTCAGGCACTTTATCCGAGACCTGCTGACCGCGGCCGCAAAGACCCGCGACGTCCGGGACGATGTCGCGCCTGACGAGCTCGCGAGCTATTGCCTCCATGCCCTCGCCGCATCCGGCAACCTGCCATCCAAGGCCGCGGTCCGTCGGCTCGTCAAGGTCATTTTGGCTGGGCTGCGCGCCCGCACGTGATCCGACTCGTTCCGATTAGCGTGGTTACTGCGCCAGCGTTGACAGACCCTCTCTGGCAAACTACAATCCTGTAGTAATTCAGGAGTAACCGATGCCCGCCCGACCGTACAATAAAATCACTCAGCGCCCCGGCAAGGGCGCCGAAAAGCTCCTCGGCGAACTCGAACTTGCCATTATGCGCGTGGCCTGGAGCCGCAAGTCGGTGACGGTTCGAGATGTGGCCGCCGTCCTCAACAAGAAACGTCCACTCGCTTACACCACCGTGATGACGGTCATGGGCCGGTTAGCCGACAAAGGTTTGCTCACTGCCGAGAAGAGTGGCAAGACCTACCGGTATCACGCGGCCCTGACGCGTGAGGCGTTCGAGGCGCAGGCCGCCGGTCAGGTCGTTCAGTCCCTCATCACCGATTTCGGCGGTGAGGTCGCCCTCAGCCAGTTTGTCAAACAACTGGCCGATGTCGACCCTGATCAACTGGCACGGCTGGCCGAACTGGCCCAGCAAGCGCAGGCAGGCGACGATGAAAGTTAAGGGGCCGCACCTCATCCTGCTCATGCCATTGGGCCTCATGGCGTTGTGTACGATGGCCTCAACCCTGCATGGTTTAATGTGGCGAGATGAAGCACTATGGGCCTTGTGCCTGTGGCTGATGCCGGTGAGCCACGTCATGCTGCCTGGAGCCGCAGCGATGGCTTATACAGCGATTCTTAGTTTCATGGCCGTGGGTGTGTTTCGCGTCCTGCACAGCCTGAGACAGACTCGGCGCTTTGTGACTCAACTCCAACACGCGGTGATGGAAGCTCCACCCGCACACCTTGCGCGTTTACTTGAGCGTCATGCCCTGGCGCCTCACGTTATTATCCTGAATACACCTGTTCCACTCGCGTTTTGCTTCGGCCTGCTGAGGCCACGCATTGCGCTCAGCACCGGCTTGCTCGATACGCTCAGCGAGCGCGAACTTATGGCCGTCCTCTGGCACGAAGATTATCACCGCCGCCATCTACATCCCCTGTGGGGACTGTTAGCCGAAGTGGTTGTGGCGTTGTTCGCCTTCCTCCCCATCATGGCCGATTTCCGTGATTGGGGTCTTACCCTCGCCGAACTGCATGCCGACCATTATGCCGTGCGCCTCGCCGGACGACCTGCCTTAGCCGGCGCACTGCACAAGCTCCTCAGCATTCCCCAACCGTTTTCGGCGACGGGCCTCGCCGGTTTGAACCCTACCTCTACGCGCCTCGCGCAATTGCTCGACGATGCCACGCCCGTAATGTGCCTTTCGTTCCGGCGCTGGCTGATCAGCCTGTTGACCCTGGCGCTGGGCTGCCTGTTGGTCTTTGGCCCGCACTTGTAATCCTTCCGCTTAACGCCCTCTCATTTGACAGCCTTAGTCCGAGATACTACAATTCTGTAGTAGATTGGAGATATCCCCAATGGACGAAATGTTTCAACAATGCATCCAGATGATGCAAAACATGACCGGCATGATGGGGGGAATGATGGGTAACATGATGGGCGGCTGGGCCGCACCGCTCGTGTGGCTGGGTGGGGCAGTAGTCATTGGCCTGTTGGCGGCCCTCGTCTGGCTCGTCGCGCGGAATACACGCCGCGAGGTGCCATTCGACATCCTTAAGCGGCGCTATGCCAGCGGCGACCTCACGGCTGAGCAATTTGAGGCCATGAAGCAACATGTCGCATGACGCGTGCCATGTCGCTTAACGCTCCCGCTCGTCCGGCAAGTTTTTGGATAAGCCGTCACTGGTTGCTGATCATCAATGGGCTGATGGGGATGTTTGTGGGACTGCCGTGGCTGGCGCCGGCGTTGATGCGTATTGGCTGGACGGGTGGCGCGCAAATCATTTATCTGCTTTACGCCACCCAATGCCACCAACTTCCACAACGCTCCTTCTTCTTGTTCGGCCAACAGGCTACCTATTCCCTCGCCGAGATTCAAGCCGCATGGTATGCCACCGTCAATCCGTTTGTCTTGCGTCAATTTATCGGCAACGCGCAGATGGGTTGGAAAGTGGCCTGGTCAGACCGGATGGTGGCGGTGTACACGAGTATGTGGCTCGGCGGATTGCTCTTTGGGGTTATGCGACAACATGGGAAGCCCCTATCCCTATGGGCGTTTGTGCTCATGATATTGCCCATGGTGATCGATGGCGGCACCCATTTCCTCAGCGACTTCAGCGGGCTGGGACACGGCTTCCGCAACACTAATGCATGGCTGGCGGTTCTGACCGCCCATACGCTCCCCGCCACATTTTACGCCGGTGATCAACTGGGCTCGTTCAATTCTTGGATGCGCTTGTTAACCGGCGCGCTGTTCGGGTTGGGCGTCACAGGGCTAATGCTGCCCTATCTGCGCGATGCTTTGGCGGATGCAAGGCCAGCGGATAGAACACATGGCGAAACGCAAAACGAACCGGCTTGAACAACGCTGGATGTGGGCGGCGCTGGGCCTGTTGGGACTTGTGGCCGCGTGGGGCGTATGGCAATGGGCCGCCCCGAAAAACTCAGCCGGTCCGCGTCCAATTAGCCAACTCAGTACGCGCGACTTTCATCCCTAGCCTTCTCACCGAGCGAACCCGGCACGGTGTTCTTTGGGCATCACGGCGGGTTGCTGGTCAGTCATGATGGTGGGCGCAACTGGCAAAACACCGCCTTGCAAAATGCTGACGCGATGGCGCTCGCCCTGCCAGCCAGCAACCCGCAGATTCAATACGCCGCCGGTCACAACGTCTTCTACAAATCGAGTGATGCCGGCGAAACCTGGCAGCGGGTGACGACCAACTTACCCGGCACGGACATTCACGGCTTTGCCGTTGACCCCACCGACGCGAACCGCGTATATGCCTTTGTTGTCAATTTCGGGCTATATACCTCCGCCGACGGCGGCGCGATATGGACCGAGCTTTCGACAGCAGTGCCGCCCTCGACTTATAACCTGGCGGTAGGTGAAGCCAATCAACTTTATCTGGCCGCGGGCGAGATGGGCCTGTGGCACAGCGCCGACAGCGGACAAACATGGCTGCCCTTCGACAACCTGAGCGGTGGCGCGGTGACCGTGGTCTATCACTCCGGCAAACTGTATGCGGCCACGCTGGGGCCGGAAGCCGGGTTGTACGTTTCATCCGATGCGGGCGCAAGTTGGACTCGGCTTGGACTGAGTGGCACCCTGCTGGCTGTGGCCGTGAGTCCCCAAGACCCCCGGCGCCTCATCGCTGTCAATCAGTATGGTGAGGTATTCGCCAGCCGTGATGGCGGCCAGACCTGGGGTGGCAATTGATGTGAAACGCGCCTGGCCGGTCATGGCTCTGATTCTTGGAGCGTTGCTGGTGGCAGCGTTGGCGCTTTGGCCCCGCATTATAGGCACACCGGGTCGGCCTGTCGTGATCGGCGGCACGGCGGTGCCGCCGGTGCCCACGCTGGATGCTGACGCGGTGGCACAAGGCCAATCGCTCTATGCCCAACACTGCGCCATTTGTCATGGTGCACATTTAGAAGGCGCGCCAAACTGGAAAGAGCCATTGCCCGACGGCGCGTTCCCCCCGCCCCCCACGACAGCTCCGGCCATACCTGGCATCACGCCGATGGCGTGCTGATTAAGATTATCCTGGGCGGCGGCGACCCTACGTATAACTCAAAAATGCCCGCCTTTGCCGACAAACTCACCGCGGCCGAAGCGCGGCTGATTCTGGAATTTATCAAAAGTCATTGGGGTTTGGAGGAGCGCGAGTACCAGTGGTGGATGACGGTTACCCGGGAGCAACCATGAAACGATTTTGGATTTGGGTAGCGGCGTTGGCGGTGCTCGTGGCCGCGTGCAGCAGCTCGGCAACGACGCCCGAGCCATTGGCGCTTTCGCTGAAAGCCTCCGATATTAAGTTCGACCAGACGACTCTGGAAGTCACCAGCGGCCAACCAGTGAAACTCACGCTTACGAATACGGGCGTGTTGGAACATGACTTTAACATTACTGAGATTCCGGTGTCCGATGTCAAGCAAAGTGGCGGGGATGCAGGTCACAGCGTCCATGCCACCAACACCGCCGATCTGCATCTGGCGGTGAAAGCGGGTGAAATGGCGACGTTGGAATTTACGCCTACCACGTCCGGCACATACGCCTTTGAATGCACAGTGATCGGACACAAAGAACTTGGGATGGTGGGGCAACTGATTGTGAAGTAAAGGAAGTGGTCTCCATGCAACAATCCATCCTGAGTGTTAATGGCCTGTTGACGTCGGGTTGCGCCCGCAATGTCGAGAAGGCGTTGACCAAAATTCCGGGCGTCCACCACGCCACTGCCAATTACCTAAATAGCACCGCCACCGTGCATTACGACGAAACACAAGTATCGCTGGCGAAGTTGCAAGCCGCCGTCGCCGATTGCGGCTACATCTGCGCAGGCGAGTCCGCGCCAGAGCATATGGCTCACGCCGTGCACACCGTGCCGATGCCCGTTGAAGACCATTTGGCGCACGCGGGCCATGCTATGCCTGCTGGGCCTCCGATGGATCACTCGGCCCATACAGGACACGTCATACCTTCCGCGTCCGTAATGGATCATTCCACCCATACAAGTCACGCCGTGGGCGGAATGGAGGACCACTCCGCGCATGGCGGCAAACCGGGCATGACGGCGGAAGACATGGAACGCGACATGCGCAACCGCTTCTTGGTTTCGCTCATACTCACCGTGCCCGTCTTTCTGTTTTCACATCTCGCCACTCAAATTCTCGGCTTGCACCTGATGTTACCGTTCGGCATGAGCGATAAACTCTTCGGCTTCCTGCTCACCACGCCGGTCGTCGTCTACGGGGCGTGGCCGTTCTATGTGGGGGCGCGCAACGGCCTCAGGCAGGGCGTGCTCAACATGAGCGTGCTCGTGGCCTTGAGTGTGCTCACCGGCTATATCTTCTCCGTCGCCGCCACGTTCCTGTTCGAGGGCGAAGTGTTCTACGAAGCGGCAGCGATGCTAGTGACGTTTGTGCTCTTCGGCCACTGGATGGAGATGCGCGCCCGCCGCTCGACCAGTCAGTCCCTCCAGAAACTCCTGCAACTCGCGCCACCAAAGGCGACGGTCGTCCGTGATGGCCAGGAAATGGAAATACCGACCGGGCAAATTGTCGTGGGTGATGTGCTGGTCGTGAAGCCTGGCGACAAGATTGCGGTAGATGGCGTCGTCATTGAAGGCGAGTCGAGCGCGGACGAAAGCATGATTACGGGTGAGAGCCTGCCCGTGAAGAAGAAGCCTGGTGACACCGTGATTGGCGCAACCATCAACAAGACCGGCGCGTTCAAGTTCCGCGCCACCAAGGTCGGAGCGGACACCACGCTGGCCCAAATCGTCAAACTGGTGCAGGCCGCCCAGAATTCCAAAGCGCCCGCCCAACGCCTGGCGGACCGCGCCGCGCACTATCTCGTCATCGTCGCTGTAAGCGCGGGCACATTGACCTTCCTGTTGTGGTATTTCTGGCTCGCGCCGCTGTTCATGCCATCTGGCGCAGACCGGTTGGTTTTCTCACTTACCTTTGCCATCACCGTCGTCGTCATCACCTGCCCGGACGCATTGGGGCTGGCGACGCCCACCGCCATCATGGTGGGCACCGGGCTGGGCGCGCAACATGGCATTCTGTTCAAGGACGCGGCGGCGCTGGAGGGCGCGGCTTCCATCAATGCCGTCATCTTCGACAAGACCGGCACACTCACCAAGGGTGAACCCGAAGTCGTTGAGGTTGCGGTCAATGGCAATGTTTCAGAGGATGAACTGCTCTCACTTGTGGCTTCCGCCGAGAAAAAGAGTGAACACCCGTTAGCCCAAGCCATCGTCAAGGCCGCGCAGAAGAAGAATCTGCAATTGCCGGAGACGTATCACTTTGAAGCCGTGCCGGGGCATGGGCTAAAAGCTCATGTCGGCGATAAGACGGTAATGATTGGCAACCGCAAACTCTTGAACGATAACGGCATTGCGCTGGTTGGGTTGGGCGCAAAGGCCGATGAAATGGCGAGTGGTGGGCGCACGGTAATTCATGTGGCGATAGAAAACCAAGCCGCCGGACTAATTGCGGTGGCCGATGCGCCGCGCGAGAGCGCGCGCGATGCTGTGAATCAGTTACGCGCGCTGGGTATTGAGCCAGTGATGCTGACAGGCGACAACCGCGCCACCGCCGAGCGTATTGCTCGCGATCTCGGCATTACCACCGTGTTTGCTGAAGTCTTGCCGGGGCAGAAGGCCGACAAGGTGAAAGAATTGCAAACACAAGGTAAAAAGGTAGCGATGGTCGGCGATGGCATCAACGATGCGCCAGCCTTAGCTCAAGCGGATGTGGGAATTGCCATCGGCGCGGGCACGGACGTGGCTGTGGAGACCGCCGATGTGGTGTTGATGCGCTCCGACCCCGTGGACGTAGCGCGGGCGGTGCGGCTGGGCCGGGCGACCGTCAACAAGATGAAACAGAATCTCGCGTGGGCGGTGGGCTACAACAGCCTGGCGATTCCAGTGGCCGCCGGTTTGTTGTACCCGGCCTTCCGGTTATTGTTGCAACCAGCGTTTGGCGCACTGCTCATGTCTGGCTCGTCCATTCTCGTCGCTATCAATGCGGTGTTGTTGAAGAATGCGAAGATTGATTAGGCGAGCAATTCAACTGTATGTAGAAGATAGACAAGCCCCCGATGGCCATCGGGGGCTTGGTTGTTGTTAAGACCGTATCCCAAGCGATGTCCCAACCACAACGGGATACCTATCGGGACACACGCCCCATGACAACGGGACAACTTCCAGTATAGAGTGGCATTATCCGGCAGCCTTACGCTGGGCGGTGAAGATGATCCATTCTCGTTATTCGCCAAACATGACTCCAGCAAAAGGTGTGAGGAATTTGCCGCCCGTTCAGCCATGAACCACAAAGCCTTTCTCGCCACCACCGGTAACGGCCTCGCCCGCGCGAGTTACGTCAACGGCGAATGGGTCGTTGAACAACTCCTCGCCGATCAAGATGTGCGTTGTCTTGTCGCCGACCCGTTCAACTCGAAAGTGGTTTACGCCGGAACGCAGGGCCAGGGAGTGTTACGGTCAAACGATGGCGGCAAGACTTGGCAACCCGCCGGACTCGCCGGGCGCGTCGTCAAATCCCTGGCTGTGAGCAAGGTCGAACCGGACGTGATGTACGCCGGGACGAAACCGCCAGCGCTGTTCGTCTCGCACGATGGCGGCGCAGACTGGGACGAGATTGAGCCGTTCCAGCGTGTCCGCGCCTGGTGGTGGCGGTCGCCCGCCGAGTCGGATTTAGGCGCGTACATACAAGGCCTGGCCCTCTCGCCGACCGATCCGAATGTGATCGTCGTCGGCATTGAAGCGGGCGCCGTGTTGCGCTCAACCAATGGCGGCCAGACGTGGGAAGGCCATCGCCCCGGCGCACTGCGCGATTGTCATTCGATCACCTTTCATGCGCTGAACGGCGACTGGGCGTATGAAGCGGGCGGCACGGGGGTCGGGGCCGCCTTTAGCCGCGATGCGGGCAAAACATGGCGTCAGCCGCGTGGAGGATTGGATCGGCACTATGGCTGGGCGTGCGCTGCCGATCCGGCGCATCCCGAAGTCTGGTACGTCTCCGCCTCGCCCATATTCGCCAAATCACAGTTCTTCGTTCCCGCCGCGCATGTGGATGGAGAAGCCAATGCCTACATCTTCCGTTCCGCAGGCGGCGCACCATGGCAGAAATTGAATGGCGGTCTCCCACAACCGCTCAACTACATGGCATATGCGCTCGTCACTGATCCAAACGCCCCCGGCCATTTGTATGCAGGATTGAGTAACGGCGAGGTGTGGCACTCGACCGATCACGGCGATGCATGGACACTACTGCCATTCAACTTAAAGGGCATCCATCGCACTCTGGTTATGCTGTAAAGCAAATCACACTGTCAATTCACGCGCGGAGGATTTACAAAATGAAAGCCATGCCTCTTGAACAAATCAATGATGTATCTACACGCTGGCTACAATTCTTGCCGCGCTGGTCGTTAGTGGCTGGGTTAGTGATACTGGCGCTCCCGATTGTGATTTTCGGCGGCGTGGGTCAGCAACCTTCCGACACTGCCCTCGGGGAAGAGTACGCCGAGCTCCTGCAAGCCGTCCGTAGCCCCGCAATGTATCGTCTTGGCATGACGTTCGATGCGCTCGGCTGGCTGATGATTGGCGGCAGCCTGCTGACGTGGGCGGCTGTTCTGAGCCGACGCGCGCCCATCCGGGCGGTCTTCATCGCGGCCTGTGGCATTGGTCAATTGACAGGGGTGCTGGGGGGCTTTATGCGCCTCAACGGTGTCAGTGAGCTAGCCAAACTCTACACAGCCGCTTCGCCCGACCAGCAAACGATTGTGCTTCGGTCGTACCTCGACCTGTGGGCGGTGATCAACTCCCACTTCCACGCTGGGAACTTAATCCAGGGCGTGGGTTTTCTGCTTGTGGCGTGGGCGGCCTTCTCGTTGACGGGGTTCCCGCGCTGGCTGGCTATATGGCTTGTGCTGCCAGGTTTGTTACCGCTTGTGCAGTTCATCCTGGTTGCGGCAGGTATGCCATTTTCGCTTCCGCTCATTATCTTCCATGTCATGGTAGGAGTCGTCGCCCTGAACTTTGGTGTGGCCGTTGTGTTGTGGCGTCCATCACCCAAGTTGGTTTCCGCAGTTGCGGGTGAATCTGCCAGACGATGAGAGTTGGAACAAAGTAACAGACTCTGCCTCTATTCTGGTATGCACTCAAAAGAGATAGCCGGTTTGGATTACGCTGACTACTTAAGGAGACCCCGATGGCCACTCAATCTCTGTCTGCACTCGTTGAGACCGAATTAGACCAGCAGCTGCAGGAGGCGCATGTCCGCCTTCTTGCCAAGCACGCCCCAGGGACACACCAGCGGCGTGTCCGCTGGTCAGGAGGCGAGACGCAAGTATTGGAGCTCGGCGCGGACGGCCCGCCGGTCGTTCTTATTCACGGCGGTCTTGGGGATGCGTTCCAATGGGCGCCGATTATGCCCGCGCTCGCGCGCCGCTTTCATGTCTACGCCGTGGATCGTCCCGGCCACGGCCTGGCCGACCCGTTCGACTATACCGGGGTGGACGTTCTCGCCCACGCCCGAACGTTTCTGGGAGAGGTGCTGGACGCGCTCGGCCTGAATATAGTTTCCATCGTGGCCAACTCGATGGGCGGTTATTGGTCAATCTTCTACGCCATAGACGCGCCCGCCCGCGTATCGCGCCTGGTGCTCGTCGGCACACCCGCCGGGTCGAAACGGGCGATACCCCTCCAACTGCGGATGACGCGTTGGCCGCTGGTCGGGGCGCTGATTCGGTTCTTCATGAGCAAACCGACCCGCGAAAGCACGCGTGACTTCTGGAAGCAGATTCTCGTGGCTCACCCTGAACGCCTTGACGACGAACTATTGGATGCGGTCGTATGTTCTCAGCGCCGTAACCTGTCGTCCTGGTTCAGTCTGCTGGAATGTATGGTGGATGCTGGCGGGTTTCGGCGGGAACTGGTCATCGGAGAGAGGTGGAAGACGTTGCGGGTGCCGGTGGTCTTTATCTGGGGAGAGAAGGATGCGTTCGACTCGCCGGCCAACGGCGAGCGCATCGCGGCACACATCCCCACTGGTGGTCGCCTGGTCCGTATCCCGGATGCTGGCCACCTCCCCTGGCTTGATGACCCCGCGCGGGTGATCACCGAAATCGAACGCGCCATCCAAGAGTAATATGATTGTAATCCAAAAGAAGGAGACACCCATGCAAACGCAAAACTCTAGCCATGTCCGCCTGGGCGCATTAGCCTTGGGAATATCAGCATTCCTGTTTGCGGCATTCCCGCTGGTGCGCCCGTTCTTTCCCAACCCAGATGTGAGTTCGCCCGCTAGCTTCACCGTCGCCTTCCAAGCGCTCGCCTCTTCCGCTTGGGTGGTTTCCCATTTGATCGCCATCATCGCTTTCGCTTTGCTCCCGTTCGGTCTGCTGGCACTGTTTGCACGCCTGGCCGAGCGCCGAACGTTATGGGCCATGGTCTTGAGCGTTGTGGGAATTGCTCTGCTTCTATCAGTCGCGGGCACAGAAACGTACGCGTTGCCGGTCATTGGAAAGCTGTACCTGGAAGGCAAGACCGAAGTGGCCCCGATGGTGGATCTGATCCGCCGCGGGCCTGCCGGTGCAGTGCTATTCTTGGGTTTGTTGCTCTTGGCGATTGGCACCATTTGGTTGGCGATCTTTATCTGGCGGAGTGATGTTCTTCCCAAATGGGCCGGCGTCGCCTTTGCTATTGGCCTGGCTCTTTGGTTTCCGCTATTTCCGCAGATGATACGCATTGCTGATGGTCTACTCATTGGCGTCGGTGGCCTCTGGCTGGCCTGGAGCATCTGGCAAAAGGCATGAAGGATAAAACCATGAACACCGCACTTATCGCCGGCTTGCTCTCCGGGATTGCTGGCCTGCTCGTCTTTCTGACGATCCATCACTTTTGGATCAAGCCCATCTGGTTCATCCTGCCGCCGGGTTTGGTGGCCGCCGGACTCGGCGGGCTGGCTGTGGGCTGGTCGTATGCCGAAATCAAAACGGGGTTGCCGCCTCGCCCGTGGACGTCCCTCGCCGTCTTTGCTTTGGTCGCCGCAACATTGACTCCGGCGATTCTGCTCGCCCAACTCCGCCCGCCGCCGCTCAATATCAGCACGGGCGCGGTCATTGATGGGAGTAGTGGTTGGGTTGTGTTTGCCCGCGTCGTCATTGAACTATTGCTCACGGCGACGGTCGTTGGCGGCCTAGCCGGATGGTGGCTCGGCCACAATTGGCGGGCCGCCCTTGCCACTGCGTTGGCCGGCCTGATCTTCGCCATCGGGCCGGGGCACAACATCCCTTTGCTAGGCAACACCCCGGCGGTTGGCAAAGGGATCATGCTGTTGATCGTCATCATCTTCGTCTCTGCGATCGTGCTGGTGGAGAGTCAGGCCTGGCTGGCCCGACAACGCTAAGGCATTAGCGCACATTCCGTAGACAGGAGCATTCCTATGCCTATTGAAGGT
>Ga0247727_10014901_pt1 | contig 12840 bp, 6 predicted proteins | sample WisWelCaveWW1625_FD_202498 | JGI IMG/M metagenome (GOLD analysis project Ga0247727, IMG submission 202498) | Biofilm microbial communities from Wishing Well Cave, Virginia, United States - WW16-25 | ecosystem: Environmental > Aquatic > Deep subsurface > Groundwater > Cave microbial mat | place...
AAGAAAGACCGCAAAGAGATTGGCAATGAGCTGGGCTATGAATTGGCGACGACTTTGTTGGTCAGTGATTTGAATGGTATGCCCATCGTGCCAGTCAGTGATGACCTTAAACAGATGGCCCGACTTGCTATTCTGGCGGCCGGTACTAAGGCAGCAGGTCGCGTCGAGACTGGATTTCAGCGCGGCGCCTGAGCAGCGCCGCATAAGCCGCCAGGACCCAATTCCTCAGACCTGCCACAAGGAATCCCAGCACAAATCCGAAGACGCCGGCCTCCGCCAAGCCGACGAAAGCGCCCGCCCACGTTGGGCTGAACCCGATGAAGTAGTGTCCCAGCAATGCCAGATTCGGCCCTACCATCTCCCCGCCCTTGAGCAACAGGAATGCGGTGGCCAGGAAGAGTCCGAGGCCGGCGACCGCGCCGATGGCCGCCCCCAGCGCCACCGGATCGAGTCTCGCAAAGGCGGCTTCGATCAGTTCATCGGCGACGCTGCCAGGCGCTTCGGCGGGTGCGCTCACCGAGACTCGCGCCGGCGTCAGCCGGTCGCCCAGGTGATTGGACGCGATTGAAGCGCCACGCTCGCTACCGCTCGCGGTACTGAAGCGCGCCTCCTCGTGGTATTCCATCTCGGTGTTCACCGACCACACGTCGTTCTTCTCGCCCACGATGTTGCGCGCGGCATAGACGGCGGTGAGCATCGAGTGATCCTGATTGTTGTAGCGGTGCAACCCGTTGCGCCCCACGGTCTGCAGATTGGGCAGGGTCTCGAGAAACTCCCGGATGGTGGCGAGCGATTCCTGGTAATGTTGGTCGTAGACCGGGTAAGCCTTCTTCATCCGCACCACCGTGCCGTCCTCCACTTCGTCCTTCCCGATGAGGCCGATCCGCGCGCACTCGCGAATGCCCAGCTCGATCAGCCGCTCGTTCGACCAGTTCCACTCATCATCCTTCTCCCACAGGAAGTATTCCAGGCCGAGCGAGGTGCGCGAGGGGTCGGGGACCATCTCCGGGCTCCAGTTCTTGTAGTTCTGGATACGCCCCATCTTTACTTCCGGCGAGTGGATGTAGATCCAGTTGTCGGGGAAGACCCGGTCGCGGTTGGCGATCAGGACGACCGTCAGGTAATCGCGGTAGCGCAGGCGGGCGGCCGCTTCGAGCACCGCGTCGGGCGGCGCGGGATCGAGCGCGTGAATGAGTTCGCGAAGCGGCATCGTCGAGATGAATTGATCGGCGCCGAACTCCACCTCCCGGCCGTCGCTCGTCCGCCCGTAGACGGCTTCGACCTGGCCGTGGCGATGGCGGATGCGCTCGACGTTGACGCCTTCGACCGTCTCGTGGCCCCGCGACGCCAGGATGTCCCGGCAGCACTCCCACATCATCCCCGGACCCAGGCGCGGGTAATGGAACTGGTCTATCAGCGTGGTGATGATCTCGCCGTCCTTTGTCCTGGCCGCGCCGGCCAACGCGTTCCGCAGCGCTTCGCGCAGCGACAGGTTCTTGATGCGCTGCGCGGCCCAATCGGCGGAGATTTCCGTGCAGGGCATCCCCCAGACCTTCTCGGTGTAGGTCTTGAAGAAGATGCGGTAGAGGCGGTCGCCGAAGCGGTTCGAGACCCATTGCTCCAGGTTCGTCTCTTCCTGGTGAGGGAAGAGCCGCGCTTTGGTGTAGCTCAGGCCGATCAGGAACGCCTCGACCGGCCCCAGCCCGGCCAGCGCGTTGAGGGCTTTGAGCGGGTAATCGAAGAAATGCTCCCGGTAGTAGATGCGCGACAGGCGCGGGCGCAGCAGGAAATCCTCGCTCAGAATCTCTCGCCACAGGTCGTTGATCAGCTCGACCTTCGAGAAGAAGCGATGCCCCCCGATGTCGAAGCGGTAACCCCGGTAGTTCACCGTCCGGGCTAACCCGCCGACCTGCCGGTCGGCCTCGACCACGGTGGGCCGCAGACCGAGCTTCGAGGATTCATAGGCCGCGGTCAGACCGGCCGGCCCTGCTCCAACAACCAGCACTGATGACATATGACATTTTTCATTTGTCATTGCACCCGCGAGCCGCCTTGCGGTCAATGACAATTTTCAAATTGCGTATGGAAAATGGAAAATGAAACCAGGCAAAATTTCTGCCTGGATGCTTCGGTACGGATTATCCGTCTGAATCCGTCGCATCCGTAAAAATCCGTGGTTTCGTTCCGGGAAGTTAAATTTTTACGCGCTCTTAGCTGACTCTCACATCTTTTTCTGCCTCGTCTCCCACTTGCCCCGAAAGCTGATCTGGAACGAGAGGACGATCAGGCGGAGATCCAGTCCAAAGGATTGTTTGCGGACGTAGTAACGATCGTAACGGAACTTGCGACGCGCCGGGCAATCTTTGGGAAGGTAAATGGTGGCCAGGCTCGTCAGGCCGGGGCGCGCGGCCAGACGGTCAAAAAAACCCGGGATTTTCTCGTAATCAACGCGCTGCCCTTCTTCGTTGTAAACGATCTCCCCGACAGCCAGGGCCCTGGGACCGACGAAACTCATCTCGCCCCACAAAATATTGATGATCTGCGGCAGTTCGTCGAAGCCGCAGGCGCGCAGGATGCGGCCGACGCGCAGGATGCGCTGATCATTTACCCTGGCCTGCTCCATTCCGAATTTCCGGTCCGCATCCGGAATCATTGTGCGGAACTTGAAGACGGTGAACTTTGTTCCCCCGCGCCCCCACCTTTCCTGCCGATAAAATACCGGCCCGCCGTCTCCGAGTTTGATGGCCAGGGCGGCGAGGATGGATAAGGGCAACGTCACCAGGAGCATGAAAAGAGAGAGGAGAATATCCAAAGGTCGCTTGAGCGCTGGCTCGGAGTGCTCCGGGATGACGCCACGGAGCATTCCTTTTTGTTCGACGATCTGATGGAGGAGCTTGTGGTATTGCGCGGTCAGTTTGCGGCGGTCGAGGTATTCCTCGACATAGCGCCGGCCGTTGGCGCCGTAATGATCGAGCTTCTCCGGACGATGCGATAAGTCGCGGATCGCCTGGGCCAACGAGTGTGGGTCTTCCGGAGGAACGCCCATGCCGCAATCAGCCGCTTCGACCAGCCGCGCGATCTCGGAATCTTCGGGAACAGAAGCCAGCACCGGACGGGCGCTGGCCATGATCGAATAGGTCTTGCTCGGCACATTCAACTGCCCCAGATGCCGGTTCAACGTCACCAGCGAGAGGTCCGCCGCGCCCAACATCTCCGGCAACACCTCCTTTGGCTGCGTGGACAGGAAGCGGACGTTCTTCAATCCGAGTTCGCTCGCCCGGCCGAGGAGTCCAGGCTTGGCGTTGCCCTCGCCGACGATCAGAAACCGGATGCGAGGCTCGTCCTCCAACAGCCTGGCCGCATCGATCACCCGTTCGAGCATGGCGATAAAACCCAGGTTGCCGGCGAACATCACCACGAAGTGACCGTTCAACCCGTGAGCCTCCCGAAAGCTGTTTTCCCTTTCCACCGGGCGAATGGCTTCGACGTTGGCCCAGTTTGGAATCACCACCACCTTCCCGGCGGGCACCCCCTTCCGCACCAGGTTTTCCTTCATACCTTCCGAAAGCACGGTGACGCGGGCGGAAACGCGGTAGATGAATTTTTCCAGGCGCTTGAAGATGCGGATCAGGAGCGGGCTGCGCAGTTGGTCAATGATCACCAGGCAATCGGGCCACACGTCCTGCACGTTGAATACGAGCGGCGCGCGGCGAAGCAGACCGAGCAGCCAGCCGGAAAACCCGACCGTGATCGGCGGGTTGACGCACAAAATGACATCAGGCTTTTCAGCCATCAACCCTCCGACAACCGACATCAATGTGTAACTCAGATAATTGACGGCTCGCTGGAAACCGCTCGGATTAGCCGGCACGTACACGAAGGTGCGCCAGAGGTCCACGCCATTGAAGTTACTACGGTGTAGCAGCCGTCCGCGGTATTCTTCCGGCAGGTCGTGGCGCCCGTAGTGAGGCATGCTGGTCACCACCGTGACTTCGTTCCCCTGTTCCACCAGGTCAGTCGCCAGGTCGGTCACCAGCGGCCCCGTCCCCGTCAAATCAGGATGGAACCGCATGTGCAAAATCAATATCCGCATAGGTTGACAGCAAGCTACTCCGGGTTGACACCCGGAGCATTACGTCAGTCAGATTTTCTCCACCAGGTAATTTCCGATCGCCAGCACATCCATCTTTGTCCGAAGGAAGCATTCGATCGCCTCCTCCGGCCTGCAGACCACCGGCTCATTTTCGTTGAACGAGGTATTGAGCAGGACGGGGACGCCGGTCAGCCGCTCGAACTCTTTGATGAGCCGCCAGTAGCGCGGATTTTGGTCGCGATTGACCGTTTGCAACCTTCCCGTCCCATCCACGTGCGTGGGAGCGGGAATTTCGTGACGCTTCTCCGGTCTGACCCGGTAGGCCATCAACATAAACGGCGAGGGATGTGAATGCTCGAAGTAATCGCCCGCGCGCTCTTCCAGAATTGACGGCGCAAAGGGGCGGAACGGCTCGCGGTGCTTGATTCGGCTGTTCAGGATATCCTTCATCTCCACCCGTCGCGGGTCAACCACAATGCTCCGGTTGCCCAGGGCGCGCGGCCCGAACTCCAGTCGTCCCTGATACCACCCCGTGATCTTCCCTTCCGCAATCCGGCTGGCCGCCGCCCTGATCAATTCTTCTTCCGGCAATTCCGCAATCCGCAATCCACCATCCGCAACCCGCCTGCCGTCCAGCGCCTGACGTATCTGCTCCCCGGTGAATTGCGGCCCCCAGTAGGCGTGGTTCATGACGAACGAGCGGGGCCGGCCGAGAACCTGGTGATGAACGTAGAACGCCGCTCCGACCGCCAGGCCGGCGTCGCCCGCCGCCGGCGGAATGTACACCTCCTCGAACGGCGTCTCTTCAAAGATCAAACCGTTGGCAACGCAGTTGAACGCCACGCCGCCCGCCATGCACAGCTTCTTTACGCCGAAAAGCTCATGCAATTTATTGAGCAATGAAATCACGGAGTCTTGCAGTCGCGCCTGCAGGGAAGCGGCGATGTTCTCGTGTCGTTTCTCCACCGCCGAGCCGTCCTCACGGGCCTTCCCCAGCCTCTGCTCCAGAAAGTCGGAGTAGAGTTTCCCGATCACGGGAGAGCCTTCCTCCCAGGTGATTTCCGACCCGACCTTATGATGGATGAAGTAATCCAGCCCCAGGTCGAAGCGGGGTTTCCCGTTTTGCCCGTCCAACCGCACGATCCGGGCGAACTCATCCCTGAATTCCGGCTCGCCGTATGAAGCCAGCCCCATCACCTTGTACTCATCGCCGTATTTCCAGAAGCCGAGGTATTGTGTGATCGCCGTGTAGAAAAATCCGAGCGAGTGCGGGAAGGCGATCCCGCCCCCGATCGTCATCGCGCCGTTTCGGCCGATGCCCCACATCGTGCTGGCGAAATCTCCCAGGCCGTCCACCGATAACAACGCCGCCTCCTCGAAGCCGGAAACGAAGAAGGAGCTGGCCAGGTGCGCCTTGTGGTGCTCCACGCGCTCGACCGCCGCGGTCAATTTCCGGGGATCGACGTCCAACGCGCCGGCGACCTCTTCCTTGATGGAGGCGAATTTGCCCTGCGGCGCGAGCCGCCGCAGCGCCATCCGGGGGATCTTGAGGGCATAAAGAATCTTCTTATCGAGGTTCGCCCGCGTGTCACGGGCGAGAGCGATGTGAGTCAGCTCTTCCGGTTTGATTCCCGCCTCGCCGAGGCAGTACCTCACCGCCTGGGCGGGGAAGCCGGCGCAGTGTTTGACGCGGTTGAACCGTTCTTCTTCGGCGGCGGCGACTAACTGGCCGTCGCACACAATGGCCGCCGAAGCGTCGGCATGATAAGCATTGATACCGAGAATGTACACAATGATTTCCTTTGATCAGTCAGCAGTCCAGGGCCGAAATCAGCCTTTGCTGAAAATGTTCCGCCGTAAAAGCCGCCTCATAACGACGGCGCGCATTGGCGGACCAACTGTCCCATCGAGGCCCCGGTTGTAACAGTTCGCGGAAAGCTCCGACCAGGTCTTCCGCCCTGTCCAAATCCGCGGCCAGGCCGGCTTCCGGCGGGTTGACGACTTCGCGACCCGCGTCGAGGGTGCTGACCAGACAAGGCCTCCCCATCCGCATCGCCTCCAGATAGACCAGGCCAAAACCTTCTCCCCGGCTCGGGAGCGCGAGGCAGCGACATTGGGCGATCATCTCCTGCTTCTTTTCCTCGGACACCCGCCCGAAAAACCTGATCTTGTCCCGGAGCTTGCGCGCCGCCGGCAGTTGTTCAAGTTCCTCTCTCAAATCGCCATCCCCGACGATCCATAATTCGGCGTCCGGGATACGTTCGATCACCGCCGGCCACGCGTTGATGACTTCGCGGTGCCCTTTGTAATCCTCGCGTTTATTCAGCCGGCCCAGCATCAGGGCCGCGGCGGTGCGCGCCGGCCCAGTTACAGTGGATGCGTCCCCATTCACTGGAGACCCGATTCCGAGATGAACCGTCCGGTGAGGCGCCGCAAAATACCGCGGGTTCGCCTCGACGAACTGCCCCCAGGTAAAGTCGCTGTTACTCAGGAACAGGTCCACCTGTCGCAGGCTAAGCCTGTCAAGCCAGCTCCGGTATTCCCAGATTTCGATCCCATGAAGAAACAAGATTACTCTGGCGCCGGAGACGCGCAGGAAAGGGAGAAGCTTTAACAACCCGATGTGCCAGACCAGAACGGTCCGTACGGGCCAACGCCTGCCGAGCGCGGCCATTGATGCGCTGAGCCTGGATGAGGCGAATACCGCGGGGACGGTAAAGCAAGCGGTTGTCTTCGGGACCTGCCGCTTGCTTACGCGCGCGGTACTGTACCAATCCTGCCCGTTGGAGTAACAGAACAGGTAAAGCTGTTGCGGCGCGTCGAAGGTTTCGACCATCTTTTCCCAGGCCAGAAGCCCGCTGGCCGGTATCCCTCCATAGACGCCCAGACCGGCGAACAGGCCCAGCATTCCCTCGGGGCTTCCACCACTCATCGTTGTATCGCTTCTTTGTAATGATCCGCCATTTTGCGCGCGATCGAATCCCAACCATAATTTGCGCGAGCCGCGGAGCGGCCGCGCGCACCCATTGCTTCAGCTTCGGACGGATGACTCAAGATATACTTCACTGCTTCGGCAATTTCGCTGCTACCTTGAGCGACCCAGAAGCCACATCCGGCGGTTTCGATCTCCCGCCAGGGGCACGTCCGCGTCACCACCACCGGGAGGCCGGCCGCCATCGCCTCAATCACGCTCATTCCAAAACTCTCCGAGTCGGAGCACATCACCAGAACGTCGGCATCTCTTAAAAGCGCCTGTTTACGCATGGATCCCACCTCTCCGATCCAATGCACCGCCTTGCCTGTCCGAGCGAACATCGGTTCGAGCGTCTTGCGGCAGCCACACTCGTCCGGTCCGGCGATCACCAAATGCGTATTCGGGATGGTTTCGTGTACCAGGCCGAAGGCGCCGGCTAAAAGGTCGAGCCGCTTGATCGGGTGGATGCGCCCCAGGAACACGACCAGCCTGGCGTCCTCCTCAGTCTCTGGCAGCCCATGCTCGCGACGGAATGCGCCTCGAGGCGGTTCTCCCTCCGGGAAATCCACGCCGTTCGGAAGAACGACGATTTCCGCATCGAAACCATAACTCCGCAGCGTTTGCTCCTCGGCCGCGGACGTGGCGTGCAGGAACGCGGCGCTTGCCAGATTCCTCCGTTCCATCAGCAAGTAGGCAAATCGCTTGCGCCAGGATTTATGCGTCATCGCGCCCGGTTCCAGCATTCCTCGCGGCGAAATGGCATAAGGCAAGCCGGCCCTGCGCGCCGACCCGGACGCCGTCCAGGCAGGCAGGTTCCAAAGGCCGTGAATGTGAAGAAGATCGTAGCCGTCCAAAACCGAAGGGATCGCCTCAGCCAGCCCCGCGGCGCCGAAAAAACGTTTTGGAAACGCGCGTGGGAAATATCGAACGCGCACGCCCTCATAAACGTCCGCGCGTTCCGAAGAAGCGGGCAAATCAAAGTCGCCGTTTGCCGTCGTGGTAAAAACCTCGACCTCCACCCCCGCCTTCAGCAGGGCCTTGCATAAACCGAGGATGCTCCTCGGCGGCCCCCCGTAATTGAAAGCCGGGGCGAAGTACGGAGTTATGTGTAGAACACGCATTACCGCGGGAATTCCCTCACGATCACCTGCGAGTCACTTTGGCTGTTAGTCAAGATGTTACTATTGTAACTAACCTGTCCTTTTCCAAAGAGAGTCAGGCGCACCATCCCTGCCCGCACCTGGATGATCCCGGCGCGGCCATTGAAGCTCGCCGCATCCTGCGAGGCCCTGAAACTGTCGAGGCTCAGGAAAACGTAATCCGTGCCTTGCGGGCTGACGACCTTCAGCGCTTTTCCGCCGCCGAAATCAGAGAACGCCGGCGTCTGTTCGGCGCGGGCCACGGGGTAAAGCACGGCGGCGGACTCCCCCGCGGCGGGAATCCGGAACTGCAGCGAACGCTGCGTAAGCGAGGCGCTCGAGTAACCGCTGGCGCCGTTCTCCCGGGTCAGGACCGATGAAGACAAGGGCCGGCTTGCGGGCGCTGCAATGTACACCGCAAGGTCTATGTTGAAGCGGCCCTTCGCCCGAAGCGTGGAGCTATTGCTCGAAATTCCGGCGGGGGTTTCGTCCGTGGAAATCCAAATCCGCCAGTCTCCCTCGCGGCCGTTCGTGAGGCTGTCCCTCAGCACGAAGTAATTCGGCCCGGCCGGCTGTGTGTCCTTCACGAACAATATCTGCCGGTGCCAGCCCGCGCGTTCCCCACGAAGGTAATCGCCGTGGGCGCTCGTCATAAATTCCCGGATTCTGCCGTCATCGCCGTCCAGTCCGTCATCCACTCGGCTGTGTTCTTCGGCAGGCGCCCGGCCGTAATAACCGAACTCCTCAACCAACGGCTGGCCCTGCCCCCAGAGGATGAATGAGCCTTCGTCGTAATCGTAGTGCTGGTGCAGGGGGCCTTGAATGTAATGCATGTAGGTTTCCGCGGAACCCGGGAAATGCGCCCTGAAGACCGCCCCGGCATCGGGGAACAACTCGCTCCCCCACTGCGGCGCCTGTAAAGGCAAGGCCGGATCGAGAATGAACCGGGTATATCCGAACACCCCCGGATAGAACCCGCCGATGCCCGGCCTGGGGAAGTAGCCCTGCTCCGCCCACGCCCATTGCATTTCGCGCGAGAAGGCCGGGTCCCGCTCCTTCCAAATGAAGGCGGCCCATCCCGGAATGCTCGTCCGCTCGCCCAGGTATGTGTTGCCGATGGCGGGCATGTGGCGCTGGCCGGCGAGTATCGGATCCCGCGGAGTCGAAATATGCGCAATCCACCGCATCGCGCCTTTGAGCTTCGGGTCATACAACCATTCGCGGCTGGCAAAGCCGCTCCTGCCCAGGGCCAGAGAGAGGGCGAAAATCGAATCCAGGGCGACGGTTGCATAGTGGGGCGCTTCGATCCAGCCTCCCTGCGCTCCCGCCCATTCATTGAGTTGCAGGGCCATCTGTTGTATGGCCAGGTCGGCCCAGGCTCGCGACTGTGGATGGTCGGCGATCAAACATGCCAGCACGCCCAAAGCCGAGCGGGTGATGGAAGTCATGTTCGGGTTCGCCGAGTAACCGCGCTCAGGCGAAATCACCAGCGGGCTTGCCAGCGTGTACCCCAGGAAGGCGAGTTGGGCGCGGATGCGCTGTTTTTCGACCGGGTTGTAAGGCCCGTTCATCAGCGCGGCATCCAGAATATTCAAGGTCGCCGTCACGTCGTTATAGTGTCTGGGAAGGTCGTGGCCCGCGGTCCGGTATTGAGTCTGGCGCAGGTAGAGATCAACCGCCTGCTGGAGCCAGTCCAGGGCCTCGGCAGCCATGCGCCCTTTGATTACGGGGTCGTTACTGGCCAGCGCGGTGGGAATATAATCGTCCAGGTCGTAGACGCTGAACTGGTAGTCCCCCTGCCGGAACCTGCCGAGATCGCTTAAGTCATACCTGTTCCGCAAAGCATTAACGGCCTCCGGCCCGATGAATAGCCTGGGGTAAGTCAGTCCCGTATCCTGCCAATTTAGAACGTAACGATTGACCTGATCGAGCGGGAATTCTCCGTGCTTGATCTTGAGTTGTTGCGGCAAAGACGCCAGGTTTCCCTGCGGCTGCAAGGTGGTTGATTTATCCAGGGCAAAGAGCATCCATTTCCTCTCGAAGCCCTGCAACTGTAACTGGAGCGTTAAATCGGTTTTCCTGATGGGAACACGGTACTCCCAATCGGTCCTGGCGGGGACGACCCACGAAGCGGCGTCGCGCGCGGCGACTCCGAGCAGGTCCTGGCCGTCGCTCCGGTAGAACGAGACCCAGTCGCCCTGATAATCGCCTTCCCACCAGTGATACCAGGGTTCGAGGAGGAATGCGTCCGTCGAAGCGATGCTGTCGATCGCCTGTGAGCCGGCCGCCTGATTTTCTTTCCGCCAGAACATTTGATCGGCGCCGAAACCGGTATCGAGGAGTAGCTCATACATCGCGCCGCCGTCGCCCGAAAAACTTTCATCCACCAGCACCACCGGCTCATTCGCCATCATCCTGAAGCGCAGCTTCCAGAACGAGTTGGTCGGGATGGTATAAGTAACTTCCACGTCCACGTACACCGTCCCCCGTGCCGCGACCCGCGCCTGGTAATTCGATGCCCGCCCTGGGAGGCTCAGACGCCCGCTTCCGACCCATGCGCCGGAAGGCAGCCCGACGCCGGCAATCGGTCCCAGCGCGAGGGCATCCGCCCCCTTGCGAATGCGAATTCCCGTCCTGCTGTTCTTCAGCTCGAACTGATCGCCGAGGTCCACGAGGGTCAAGTCGGTGGAGATTGTGGGAACCCCCGGCACTAACGTGTATTCGCTCTGTCCGAGTTCAGGCACGTCGGCCAGGAAGGCGATGCTCGGCTGTCCATTATTCTCGGCCCATTGATAGGGAACGCCGGCTCCGCCCTGCCCTTCCAGCTTATACCCGGGCTGGCCATGGACGGTGGGCGAAACAGCGAAGAATACCAGCTCGTTCCGCCAGGCCCTTCGCAGGTAATCACGCATCACATAACGTTTGTCGTGCGACGGAGCGGGGCCGGCCGCTATCGGACGGGTCAATGTGCGACTCGATTGCGCCACGGAGGCAGTGTTGACGGCGATTGCGGAGGCAATGCCGGCGACGGCCAGCGCCAGGCCGGCCACCGTTTTGCGGCGCGACGGAAACAGGTCAAGGAACCGGTTCGTATTTTTCATATGCTCTCTCATTCAGGGGCACTTGCGGAAAAGTTTAGCCCCGGTCAGCGACGCCGCTTCGCACCATCCCTCACCGGGCATTTCGACCGGCGACACTGTCGTTGCTATCGCATCATATGCAGGAAGGGAGACCCGGAAGAAGTATTCCGCGTCACCCAATTGCCCGGTGCTCGTTACGTAGTTCGTTGCCACCCTTGCGTGTATATCCAGGACGTGAAAGGAATTGGTCGCGACCTTTCCCGGAAACATTTCAATCTTCTCAATCTTCAATGATTCATGCGCCAGTTTTTCATAGCGCGGATCGTTGGCGCCGAGAGAGTTTTGGGTCGCGGCGTTAAAGGCGCTCAGTGCGACGCCCAGCAAGCCGTACAAAGCCCATAGTCTGTGCCATCTGGCCGGATAAAGCGCAAGCAGAAGAAAAATGAAACCATAGCCGGTGAGGCGCGCGCCGGCCACCTGCTGGCTGCCGAACTGCAGCAGGACGGACAGGAGAGTCAGCAGAACCGCGTGCCTTGTCATCCGTCCCGCCTGAAACCGCAAGCTGGACAGGCAGGCCAGCGCAACCAGGAGAACCACACAGAAGGGAATGAAAGCAGGGGCGGCGCCCAGCGAGCCGTACCAATTGCTCAAAAATGTTCGCGGAATGCTCGTCAAAAATTGCGAACCCGCACTGAAGAAAAAAAAAGAGCCATAGTGATGGCTGGGCGGGATGTGCGAGTCAGGGATTGCGGATTGTATCGTCCGGGAGTTGTAGCTCAGGGTGATGGCAAGGAACAGCAACCAGCTCGCAAAAGCAATCGAGAGTTCGGAGATCTCTCTTCGAATAACAAGCGCCGGTTCGCCGGCATATCTTGCGAGAACCGCCGCGGGAATAAAAATGACGGCGATCAATTTGACCGGGATCAGCATGCCCCAAATCAGGTAACTGATCATACGAAGGCGGGAACTGTCCTTGTAGTACGGAAACAAAGCCAAAAGAAACAGTGCGTAGGTCAGTATGTCCGGGGCGGCGTTGGTTGCGTGTCTCCTTAAAAAAATGAATCCGAGCGCCAGCGCCAGACCGATCGCCGATGATTCCCTCCATTTTCCGCCCTTCCTGGCCAGGCGATAGATCAGGACGACGGCGGCGCCGAAGGATAGATAGTTCAGAAACAGCGCCCCCTGCAGCGGCGAGGGAAAAAAGGAAAGAATCAACGAGTACCCGGGCGGAAGATGGTTCAGCGGATTGCCACTCAAATCGTGGTAGCCGTTTCCCGCCTGAATCGAGTATGCGCCCAGAATGTAATCATAGGCATCCGCATCCCTCACGCCGATCCGGGGTTGCAGGATGAAGGCGACAAATGCCGATAGAAGAAATATCGCCGCGCATTTGGCTGAGCCACCGAATCTCGAGCTGGCAGACGAGGGTAGTGGCTCGGCGTTGGAAGCAAAGGGCGACAAAAACGGCAAGAATGGCAAAACTTTTGCCTTTTTTGTGCTTTTTGCTTTTTTTGCTGCCATCTGTTTCATTCTCAATCCCCAGCCCCCAGTCCC
>Ga0247727_10014902_pt1 | contig 12839 bp, 12 predicted proteins | sample WisWelCaveWW1625_FD_202498 | JGI IMG/M metagenome (GOLD analysis project Ga0247727, IMG submission 202498) | Biofilm microbial communities from Wishing Well Cave, Virginia, United States - WW16-25 | ecosystem: Environmental > Aquatic > Deep subsurface > Groundwater > Cave microbial mat | place...
GAAGGCGTCCAAAGTACAATCCGCGCGCAGAGCACAAACTTCTCGATTGTTCATTCTCCCGTTTCTGGATATAATTGGCACACTTTAATCGGAGACTGATATGGGTTTTGTTGTCGGCGAATCGGTTGGACCGTACAAAATCACCGCGTATATCGGGCAAGGCGGGATGGCGACAATCTATCGCGCCTATCAAGCCGCGCTCGAACGCGACGTCGCGCTCAAAGTGATTCATCCCGCGCTGAAAGAAGATCAGGCATTCGTCGCGCGCTTGCGCCGCGAAGCCGCGGTCGTCGCGCGCTTGAATCATCCAAATATTGTAGACGTGTACGATTACGCCGAGCATGACGGCACGCCGTTTATCGTGATGCGTTTAATCGAAGGCAAAACGCTGAAAGATGTTGTGCAAGAAAGCAAATTGACGCCGGCGCAAGTCGTAGACTTGATTCGCCCGGTCGCCGCCGCGCTCGCGTACGCGCACGCGCACGGCGTTTTGCATCGCGACGTGAAATTGTCCAACATCCTGCTCGACAACGAGGGCAATGTTTTTCTCACCGATTTCGGGCTTGCGCGCCTCACGTACAAAGGCGAATCCACGCTCTCGCACGACATGCTGATCGGATCGCCGCAATACATTTCGCCGGAAATGGCGAAAGGCGAGCCGATCGACGCGCGCACGGATATTTATTCGCTCGGCATCGTGCTGTTTGAAATGCTCGCCGGCAAATTGCCCTATCAAGCCGAAACGCCGTACGCAACCGTGATGGCGCATATCAACGAACCGATTCCGAGCGCGCGGCAATTCAACAAAAAGATTCCGCCCGCCGTAGACCAAGTGTTGCAACACGCGCTTGCGAAAATTCCGGATCAACGCTTTGCGACGATCGAAGACTTGATGCACGCGCTCGACAACGCCGTGCGCGGACCGATGGAATCCGCGCGCGCGAACGATCCCTCGCGCCCCGCGCCGCGCGGAAAATCGTCCGCGTCGCCGCGGGCGGCATTGCGCGGCAAGCCCGCGCCAACATCGCGGCCGTGGATCGCGATTGGCGCCACACTGGGCGCGCTCTTGCTCGCCGGCATTTGTCTGCTCTTTGTTTTTTTCATCGGCATTCAACCGACACTAAATGTTACGCCGACCCAAGCGCGCGGCGCGCTCGCCACGCTGACGCGCGGCGCGTTCGTTTTGGCGACGGCAACGCCGGCAATCCCACCGACAATCACGCCGGCAACGACCGCCTCACCGACGCGCCGCGTCGTCGCGCCCACCGGACCCACCGGCAAAATCGCGTACACTGTTGTAACGGGCGATCGTCCCGACGCGCATAATATTTGGGTTGCCGACGCCGACGGCACCGACGCGCGCGCGATCATTGACAGCGCGATGTGGCCCGCGCTCGCGCCGAACGGCAAACAGATCGCGTATTATCAATTGAAAGAAAACGGCATTTACGTCGCGAACATTGACGGGAGCGCGCGCAAGCGCGTGATCGGATTTTCGGATGTGTGTTGCTTCAGTTGGTCGCCGGATTCGAAACGGCTCGCTTATTTTCGCGGGGATGTCAAAAAATTTGGCGGCAGAATTTATACGGCTGACGCAGACGGATCGGACATTGCCGAAATTGTCGTCGGCTTTAATCCGGCGTGGTCGCCGGAGGGCAATCGCCTCGCGTATACCGGCTGTCTGCCCAACACGAGCGTTTGCGGCGTTTTCATTTACGATCTCCGTTCCAAAACACCGACGATCATTACGCGCGACAACGGCGGCAATCCGCAGTGGTCGCCGCGCGGCGATAAAATCGTTTATCAGAGCGACGATGGCAAAGGGCATCTCAATGTTTTCGTCGTCAATGCGGACGGCAGTGGCGGCAAGCAATTGACCAAGGGCAATAGCAATGACGGTCAGCCGGTTTTTTCGCGCGATGGCGGATTTATTCTTTGGCGTTCCGATCAAAACGGGACGGCGTGGGCGATTTTCGTGATGCGCGACGACGGCACGACCCCGCGCCTCTTGATCAAAGATGTGCCGGTCGGCGATCTGTGGGGACGCGAGTCACTCAGCGCGGGACCCTAATTCACTGCCATCCACACACGGCTGGTGCAAAATCGCTTGACACGCTGTTGTGTCATTTCGAGCCGCGCACTTTGCGGCGAGAAATCTCGTTGCTACTGAGAAAACGAGACTTCTCGCTTCGCTCGAAGTGACAACCTCTGGACTTTGCACGTGCCCTGCCATCCACATTCTTCCTATTGCATACGCCGCGAATGATCGTATAATCAGTCAGCGAAATATTCACGAGGCGACCGCAATGTCTTTTACGCCCGGACAAAACGTCGGACAGTACCGCATCATCGAGCAGTTGGGGCAAGGCGGCATGGCAACCGTCTTCAAAGCGTATCACCCCGCGCTCGATCGCTACATCGCGATCAAAGTTCTGCACCCGGCGTTCAAAGAAGACGCGAGTTTCTTGACGCGCTTTCATCGCGAAGCGCGCATCGTCGCCAAACTCGATCACCCCAGCATCATCCCGATTTACGATTTCGCCGAAGAAGCCGGCACGCCGTACCTCATCATTCGCTACGTCGAAGGTAAAACACTCAAGGCGGTGCAACACGACCGCGCGTTGCCGCTGGATCAACTCCTCCCGATTATTCGCGCGGTGACCGGCGCGTTGGCATACGCGCACGAGCAAGGCGTTTTGCATCGCGACATCAAGCCGTCGAATATTATGATCTCGAACGACGCGCATGTTTATCTCGCGGATTTTGGATTGGCGCGGATGGCGCAAGCCGGTGAAAGCACACTCTCGCAAGATATGTTGATCGGCACGCCGCAATATATTTCGCCGGAGCAAGCGAAAGGCGAAGCCATTTCCGAACGGAGTGATATTTATTCGCTCGGCGTCGTCCTGTTTGAAATGTTGGTCGGGCGCGTGCCTTTTAGCGCGGATACGCCGTACTCGATCATTCACGACCATATTTACGCGCCACTGCCAATGCCGCGCTCGCTCAATCCGAATTTGTCGCCGGAACTCGAACGCGTTTTGCTCAAAGCGCTCGCGAAAGATCCGGCGGATCGTTTTGCGAGCGCGCGCGAATTGATGAGCGCGTTCGAGCAAGCCGCCGCGAGCGCGGACCCCGCCTTGCTCGCATTGCCGCCCGCGCCGCTCGGCGTTCCTGCGCCTTCAAAATCCTCCGCGGCGCGCACAACCACACCCGCGCCGACCGCGCCAATGCCTGCGCCCGCGCCGAAACGCGCCGCGCTCTCGCCGCTCTCGTGCGCAATTATCGGCGTCGTGGGATTATTGCTGGCAATTGTAATTGGCGGCGGCGCGTATTTAGGACGCGAAGACCTCGCGCGATTATTTCGCGGCGGCACGCCCGCGTCTGCCAATTTAGGGACGCCCGGTTCACCCGTCTCGCAAGACACGTCGCTCCGATCCGTGCGCGCAACGCTCGCCGCGAATCCAAACGATGGCGGTTCGCAACTTCGTCTCGCCGAGTTGCTGGAACGCAATCGAGATTTTGCCGGCGCGTTTGCGGCTTTTGACGCGGCGATCAAGATCAACGACAAATTTCCTGCCGGCTATTTGCGCGCCGGCGCGCTTGCCGAAAAGCTAAACGATCTGGAAAAAGCCAAAAGTTATTACACCGCCGGCATCGCGGCGTTGCCGGACAATCAAGAATTGCCATTACAGTTGGGCGACGTCTTCCTCGAACAGAAAAATTACGACGAGGCGCGCAAGCAGTATGAACGCGTGCTTCAACTCAACTCGACCAGCGCGCCCGCCTACGCGCGCATGGGCGATTATTTTCGCTTGATTGGCAAAACGGCGGAGGCGCTTGCGCAGTACACGCGCGCGTTGAGTATTGATCCCAATTCACCCGAAGGACATTATGGAATGGGGATGCTCGCCGTCGCCAGCAACAAGCCGGATGAAGCCAAGCGACGCTTCGCCACCGTCATCACGAATCAAAATGCTTCCGTCGAAATTCGCGCCAAAGCTGAACTCGCGCTCAAACTCCTCGAACAAAGGAAATAAGTCTTTATCCCCGATTGTAGACTAACTCCTCGTCGGCATTGAGCCATATGCCCACCCCCACACCAAGTCTCTCTACCGTTGAACGCGCGCGCAGTGACATCGCGCAGTTGCGGCGCGGCATCGCGGATATTGCCGGGTGGCTGAGGCGGCATCGCGCATATTTTCCGGCAGACGCGGACATTCTCGAACAATTTTCGCGCGCCGGCGAAATGGTCGAACGATTGAACGTCGGACTCGAACGGCGAGAAAAAGAGCACGCGCAATTGGAAGGGCTGTTCGAGGTCAGCGGCGCGGTCAATTCATCGCTTGAACTCGCTCAAGTGCTCAACCTCGCGATGGATCTCATCATCCAAGTCACGAAAGCCGAGCGCGGCTTTTTGATGTTAATGGACGAGCCGACGCGCGAGCTCACTTTCCAAGTCGCGCGCAATATGGATCGCGAGACAATCGCCAGCCCGGCGTTCGAAGTCAGCCGCAGTATCGCGCAACGCGTCGCGAAAGGCGGCGAGCCGGTCATCGCCACCGACGCGATGAGCGATCCGCGTTTCGCCGAACAGCACAGCGTGATCAGTTTGAATCTGCGTTCGATTCTGTGCATCCCGCTGAAACTCAAAGACCGCGTCACCGGCGTCGTCTATGTGGACAATCGCATGCGCGTGGGCACGTTTCAGCAAATGGAACTTTCCGCGCTGGGCGCGTTCGCAAATCAAGTCGCGATAGCGATTGAAAACGCGCGGCTATTCGAATCGTTGCGGCAAAAGATTCAAGAGATCAGCGAGCTGAAAACATTCCAAGACAATATTTTCGCGTCCATCGCTTCCGGCGTCATCGCGACGGATCTCGCCGGGCGGATCACCGCGTTCAACCGCGCGGCGGAAACGATCTTTGGCGTCAGCGCGGGCAAAACGCTCGGCGTCGAATTTCCACAAACCAAACTGCCGCTCGCCGAGCCGCCGCTGTCGCTTTTGGTGGAGCAGGTGAAACGCGGCAACACGCCGCGCGCGGCGGAAGAGATCGAATCGAATCTGGGAAATCGCGGCACGGTCAATTTGAGTTTTGACATTTCGTCGCTTAAGGATGAAGCCGGCAACGCGCAGGGCGTCGCGATTGTCGTGGATGATCTGACCGAAAAACGGCGGCTCGAAGCGACGCGCGCAATGTTTCGCCGCTATGTGTCGCCGGCGGTTGTGGATCGTCTGCCGACGAATCCGGATCAATTGCGGCTCGGCGGCAAGCGGCAAGCGATCACGATTTTGTTTTCGGATATTCGCGGCTTTACGAGTTTTAGCGAAGCGATTCCCCCGGAAAAATTGGTGGACATTCTCAATCAATATCTCTCCGCCGCCGCCGACGCAATTCTCCAACAAGAAGGCACGCTCGACAAATTTATGGGCGATGCGGTGATGGCAATTTTTAACGCGCCCCTGCCGCAAGCCGATCACGCGTGGCGCGCCGCGCGCGCGGCAATCGCGATGCGCGAGGCGGTCGTGCAAGTGCATCAGCATCTGCCAAAAGAATTGCAGTTAAGTTACGGCATCGGCATTCATACCGGCGAGGCAGTCGTCGGCAACGTTGGCACGGAACAGCAGATGAATTTCACCGCCATCGGCGACGCGGTGAATCTCGCCAAACGCTTGCAGGAAAACGCGGCGGGCGGACAAATTATTGTTAGCCGCGCAACGTTTGCTTTGATTCGCGATCACGTGCGCGCGCACGAACTCGCGCCGCTGAAAGTAAAGGGGCGCGAGCAAGTGGAACCCGTGTGGGAATTGGAAGCGTTGCGCGGGTAGTATTCAACGGCGAGCAGAGATGCTCGCTGTTTTTTTGCGCGCGTGGTTGACAAGGGCGATACTATGGATATACTCGAAATCGTGAGGTGCGCAAATGGCTAAAGTGTTGATCACGATGCCGGAGAAACTGCTAAAAGAAATGGAGAGGGCCGCCACGGCTGAACATCGTTCGCGGAATGAATGGGTTCGCGAAGCCGTGCGTGTTCAATTAGCGCGCCCGCGGCGGCGCGTTTCCATTCTGCACAAGCCTAGTGTTCAGTGGGCGCTTCAAGTTCAAGAAAGAGCCGGCAAGAAACGACATAATCCAAATTTCAATAGCGTCGAATTTATCCGCCAAATGCGTGGACCGCTTCGATGAGAAATATCTCGGGTGATGACGTACTCTTGTTGGACAGTTCGGTTGTCATGAAGTGGTTTAGAAGCGAAGCCGACTTTGCGCTTGCTCGTGAATTACGCAAAGGACATCTTTCCGGTCGATGGGAAATCCGCCTTGCGGATCTAGTTCTGTATGAAACCGGAAACGCTCTCTTATATTCGGGCGATTTCAGTGCCGACGAGGTGATTCAAAGCATAGAAAGTGTGCTTCAGTTAGAATTGATTCTGTACGCTTTCGATCACCCCATTTTCAAACGGGCGTTGCAAATCAGTAGCGCCCACGGGGTCGCCATTTATGATTCTTATTTGGTCGCTTTGGCTGAAATCGAAAACCTGATTTTTGTGACGGCGGACGAAAGGCTATTGCAGAAAATAACCGATCGTTCCAACACGGTTGGCTTGAACGAGATTCGATTATCCGACGTTGAATCGTAGTTGAAGATATTTAACCCAAAAGGAAGATTCCGCTTGTTCGAACTCTGTTTTCTCGGCACCTCGGCGTCCGCGCCGAGCGTGGAACGCAATATGACGTCAACGCTCGTCATCCATGAGGGCGAGCGTTTTTTATTGGATTGCGCGGAAGGGACGCAACGCCAAATTCTGCAAAGCGGGCTCGGCTTTAAAGATTTGCGCCGCGTGTTTTTGACGCACGGGCATCTCGATCACATCCTTGGCTTGGGCGGAATCGCGTCCACGTTCGGAAGATGGGAAGCGATTTCGCGGCTGGAAATTTACGCCGGCAAGTGGGCAATGGATCGCGTGCGCGATCTAATGAAGGTCGTGTTGCGCTCGAACGAGGTTGAACTCGAAATTGTATACATCGAACTCAAAGCGGGCAGAATTTTGGAATTGAAAAACCTGACGATTGACGCGTTTCCGGTCGTGCATCGCGGCAGTGGCTGTTTTGGATTTGTGCTGCAAGAAAAAACCAAGCGCCCTTTTTTGGTCGAGCAAGCCGAACAACTCGGCGTGCCGGTCGGACCCGAACGCAAACGCTTGGTCGCGGGCGAAGCGATCACGCTGGCGGATGGGCGCGTCGTTGAGCCCGCACAAGTTTTGGGCGAGCCGATTGCCGGCACGAAATTCGTGTACGTCGGCGACGTTGCGCGCATTGACGAAATCATCGAGCCGGCGCGCGGCGCGGACGCGTTGGTGATGGAGGCGACGTACATCGCGCAAGACGCGGACATCGCGCGCAAGTTCGGGCATATTACCGCGGCGGAATCGGCGGAATGCGCGCGCCGCGCCGGCGTCAAGCAATTGTATCTTACGCACATCTCGCGGCGCTATGCCGGCGCGGTGATCGAAGCCGAAGCGCGCACGATTTTTCCGAATACAATCGTCGCGAATGATTTAGATCGCGCGGTAGTGAAGCGGAATTGACGGGGGTAAGATTTGCCTTATACTTTGGCAAAAGAGAGATGAATGATGAAGAATGATCACAGTTGGCGTGATTGCGATGCCGTTGAGCAAATACCGGACAAGGTGAGCGGTGCTTGGGTATTCAAAGGCACGCGCGTACCGCTTCGCGCCCTGTTCGAGAACCTGCGCGATGGAGCATCAGTTGAAGAATTTCTGATGTTGTTTCCGGGCGTCCGGCGAGATCAAGTGGAAGCAGTCCTTGAGCATGAAATGAAATCCTTAACGTTATCTGTGTCGCAATGAAGATTCTTTTTGATCAAGGCACACCGGCGCCTTTGCGGACGCACCTTCCGGGTCATACCGTTGACACTTGCTATGAGCTGGGGTGGGCAGACATTCGTAACAGTGAATTGTTGAAAGCGGCTGAGGAATCCGACTACGAATTGTTTGTGACTACGGATCAGAATCTCAAGCATCAGCACAATCTGCGCGGAAGAAAGTTAGGCGTTCTTGTCCTGCTTTCCACCTCATGGCCGCAAATACGAGAGAGGGTTCGCGAAATTGCCCGGGTGATTGACATGATGCAAACGGGCGATTATCGAGAGGTTGATGTTAGATGATGGCGCGGACAATGCAGTTTCGCGCACATCTCGCGGCGCTATGCCGGCGCGGTGATCGAAGCCGAAGCGCGCACGATTTTTCCGAATACAATTGTTGCGAATGATTTGGATCGCGCCGTGGTGAAGAGGGGATAAACCGCAGAGCGCAGAGAGAAAAAAATAAAGTTCAATTAAAGAGCGAAGAACGCGATGATAGTAGTTCACGCCTTGAGAACATTAGCTTCAGCCGACTTGAATCGTATCGCGAGCGGCTATTCTTCGGACGAGAAATATATTGTCGCCTATAACGATTCCGTATCCGGCGCCGCAATTGAAATCCAACTCGTCGCTCTCAAAAAGCCGTATGTCAAAAAATTTCATTATAACGAAGAGACATTGCGGCGATACGGCGAGATGCTCGACAAGGATTTTTCTTTTGGAGCATACGACGACGAGTTGCTCGTCGGTTTTATAATTGCGGAAGCCGTTCTATGGGATGCAACTCTATGGGTGCATGAATTTCACGTCGTCGAGACGCATCGGAAGATGGGGATTGGCAAGCAATTGATGGAATTCGTCGCGGAAAAAGCCAAACGCGCGGGATTGCGAATCATCGTTTGCGAAACGCAGAATACGAATGCCGCCGCGATCAAGATTTATCGCCGGCTTGGATTTAGAGTCCACGGGATTGACCTCTCTTACTATTCCAACAATGATTACCCGGATGGCGAGATCGCCATTTTCATGAAACGCGGCTTGCCGTATTTTCGCGCGAAAGAAATGCCACCGCGCTGAAACAAGTGAAATGATTCCCCATAACAATTCTATTGTTGACGCGGTCTGCCTCGCCGATTTCGAACTGCTTGCGCGCGAGAAAATGTCGCATATGGCGTACGAGTACGTCAGCGGCGGCGCGGCGGATGAAATTACTCTGCGCGCGAATCGCGACGCGTTCGACCGCCTTCGCCTGCGCCCGCGCGTGTTGATTGATGTTTCCAAACTCGACACGCGCGTCAATTTGTTCGGACACGAATTGCCCTTCCCCATTCTGCTCGCGCCGACGGCGTTCAATCGCTTGGCGCACCCCGACGGTGAATTAGCAACCGCGCATGGCGCGGGCGCGGCAGGCGCGACGCTCATTGTCAGCACGCTCGCGACAACGAGCATCGAAGAGATCGCGGCAGTCGCAAAGACGCCGCTGTGGTTTCAACTCTACGTTCAGCGCGACCGCGCGTTTACGCGCGATCTAGTTCAGCGCGCGGAAAATGCCGGCTGTCGCGCGTTGTGCGTTACAGTGGATACGCCGGTCTCCGGCGCGCGTAATCGCGGCGCGCGCACGCGTTTTGTCTTGCCGCCGGGAATGAGCGCGGCAAATTTTGCCGCCATCCCCAGCGCGCAATCCGCCGACGATTTGATTTTGCACGAGCAAAGCATTTACAGCACGTTGCTCGATCCGACGCTGACGTGGAAGGATATTGATTGGCTGATTGCTTTTGCGCGCGTGCCGGTGTTGTTGAAAGGAATTTTGAATGCGGACGACGCAGAGCAAGCCGTGCGCGCCGGCGTTGCCGGGCTGATCGTTTCGAATCACGGCGCGCGCAATCTCGATACTCTGCCCGCGACGATGGACGCGTTGCCGGAAATTGTCGCGCGCGTTGCCGGGCGCGTGCCGCTTTTGTTGGACGGCGGCATTCGGCGCGGGACGGATGTGTTGAAAGCAATTGCCGCCGGCGCGAAGGCAGTGCTGATCGGGCGACCGTACTTGTACGGGCTTGCCGCCGCCGGCGCGGGAGGCGTGACGCGCGTCGTGAATATTCTGCGCCGCGAATTTGAAATGGCGATGGCATTGACCGGGCGCACGACGATCGCGAGCATTGATCGGTCGGTGTTGTGGGAAAAGTAAAGCGAAGGAAAAAATGGATCGCCGCGCGCCCAGAATCTCACAGCGTATTGTCAACTCTTGGCGCAAGACATCGCGATGGAGAAAGAGCAACGCACTCAACGCTTGATTTTGAGTGGAAGCGGAGACTCTTCTGAAACAAGATGGATAATGAATTGGCGAATTTCGGGAACGATGTGGGATGGGTGGGTTGAATCGGTTGGTTCATGGTGTTTGCCTTTTTTGAGGTTGTGGGCGTATAATCTGTAGACAGTATGTTATACAGAAGAATTTCTGTATAACCACCCAAATGGCGTCTTATACAGCGTACCGTCTGTTCAAGACATAGTTAGGCAACCAAGAGCAAATACAAAATCACCTTGAATCAATGAACATCCAATTAACCCTCCCGCAGATAATAGTGATTTTTATTGCTTGGTTTGTAATAGGCGCAGTATTTGATTTTCTGAAGGTTGCACTAACATCAGGAGCACATTACATAATTTTTGTTCCCAAAACCATAAAGGAAGCATCACGCTCCACAAAACTTCGTTTTATCGGCGGAAATTTTGTTTTTTCAAGATTGATATGGGTGGCGTTAACGGCACTTGAGTTGATTTTTGCACTTTTAGAAAAGATTTTACAGGGCAGTTTGCTTATATTAATCGCCGCATGTACAGTGATTTTTTTCATCCCATACCTGACAATTAATCTATTGGTAGAAAAATTATTTGGAAGGCGCATTTATTTCTTCTTCGGCAACTTGGGTAGCATAAATTTACAGACTGAAAGCAGTATCGAAGGCGATATTATTCATATAAGCGGAAATGTTTTTTCTGGAAATGCGACGATTGGGAATATTGCAGGCAGAGATATAAATAAAAAAACTGGCGATGACACAGATGAAGTATATATTGATTTGAAACAAATTTTGAGTGAAATTGGCAAAAAGTATTTCAAGATTTCAGTTGGGCATCCAAAATTAATTTCAAAGGGACAAGAGTCGCCTTTTGTAGTTCAATTGTATTTTGAAGAACTGACAAATAACGTCAAAATGAAAATCAGGGAAATTGTTGGAGAAAATTACACCGAACGTGTTTATGATACCGAACTCAAATTCGGGCAGGTTGTAAAAGTTAAACTATTTTCTCCCGACATAACTTTTCCTGAAGCAATCGGAAAAAGACTTGACTCGTCTGTTAATTCAATGACCTTTCTTGGGAAGCCGCTAGACACATGCCGACCAAGTGAGCATAAAGTTGTTCTTTCAATTTTGGATAACAAGACAGGTATAGAGTATCAATCAGAAACCTTTTCTGTAAAAGTCGTTGATTTTGCCTTTGACCATGTTTCTCGTCCTATGCTTTCAAAAGTTTCAGCCTTTGTTTTAGGTATAGGCTCTTTTGCAATGTTTGTTCTCACGCTCTTGGAGCAAATTGATAAAACTATTGGTCTTACATCTGGCACAGCGGCAGGCATTTTAGCGGCAGTGGTTTATACTAATTTTTATAATTTGTATCAGCGAATCCGTCCGAATACTCCGTAGTGTTTTTGGGCAGTTGCCAAAGATTGAGTTGTATGTAAAAATCTTGTCAAGTTTGCAGTGGTGTCTTTTTTCTGCCATCGTTCTGGTAAGTCAGCAGGTTGCCTAACAAAGCGTGCACCTGACGTGTGGGATTCTGCGGCATTTTCAAGCATTTTTCTGGCTTGGAGTTTTTTCTGCTCTCGAATAGAATCCCAGCCCGCCCACACGCAGGTAACGCAAACCGTTGGGCAGCCAAGTTTATTGAAATCCGTCAGCGTTATGGTGTATGATAAGTTACTCGAACGCCGTCGGAATTGGATGAGTAGCTTAGTTAAGGAGAATATGCGTGATGCGAGATGACACAACTGGACTTTTCAAAGTGGCTGGCTGGTGCGCTTATTTAGGGGCGGTCGTTTCCGCAGCCGGTATTTTGTTTCTTGTGCTTTTATACGTCGGCATCTTTTCAGGGGATGAAAGGCTGATTGGATTCGGTATACTCAACGACCTCTGTGTCCTTGTCCAATATGCCCTCTTGCTGCCCATTGTAATAGTGTTCCATCGAATTCTGAGGTCACAATCGCCGCGCTTAGTTTTGCTAATGACGCTAATTGCTGTAGTGGGCATAATCGGGGTTATAGTTTTCCAATATTTTCTAATTGCAGGCATCATGCCTTTCTCAGAGCAAGTTGTGTATGTTTCCGTTTTCATTCTAATGGTGGGTGCCTGGATAACAGTTGCAGGTGTCATCGGCCGTCGGAGTGGCAAATTATCACAGAGTGTAGCGGAAATCATTCTGGCAGCACTGTATTTCGGCTATCCAATTTGGGTTTATCGGGTAGGCCGGCAACTCCGGTCGAAGAATCACGCCATCATCAATTGAAGGGTACGGGTCGTTCATTCAGTCTATCATTTGCTGCCCAACAACGGCATCCACCGGACGCGCTTGCGTGCCTTCGTGGGCTTCGCCCACTCAGCGCCGGTGATGCCGGACGGTGTGCGCCAAGGAGAAATTGGTAATGAATGAACACGAGAAAATAAACTATGTTGAGTATCCTGCAAAAAATATTGAGGCGACGAAGCGATTTTTCACAACTGCTTTTGGGTGGTCGTTTGTTGACTATGGTCCGGACTATTCCGCTTTTTCGAACCAAGGTCTAGACGGTGGTTTTTTCAGATCCGAACTTGCGTCAACTTCTGAAAATGGCGCCGCTCTGATTGTTTTTTTCAGTCAAGACATTCAAGCGACTGAGGTAAAGGTCAAAAAGGCTG
>Ga0247727_10014903_pt1 | contig 12839 bp, 13 predicted proteins | sample WisWelCaveWW1625_FD_202498 | JGI IMG/M metagenome (GOLD analysis project Ga0247727, IMG submission 202498) | Biofilm microbial communities from Wishing Well Cave, Virginia, United States - WW16-25 | ecosystem: Environmental > Aquatic > Deep subsurface > Groundwater > Cave microbial mat | place...
CACCGACATCCACGATATCCCGTACACGTTCGATTCGGCTCAAGTGGCGCGCGGTTTTTTGTCGGTCCTTCATGAGGCGCCGGAGCTGGAAACGCCGTTGCGCCGTGTCTGCAACTGGATACTCACCCAGATCTCACCGAATGGAAAGATCAACACGCCGGACCTTTCCACCTGGGCCATGCCGGACGGGAGCGTTATTACGGACAACGTGCATGTTTACTGCGTGACGCCTCTCTTGGAAGCGGGCAAGCGCCTGGGCGAGCCGCGCTATGTAGAATCGGGCAAAAAAGCGCTTGCGTATTACCGCGCTCGCCCGGACATCGCGCAATTCAAGGTGCTGTCTCATTTTTTCGGGTATATCATGGAAGCGCTGGTGGACCTCGGTGAGACCGAGCTTTATAAAAAGGGACTGGAAGAAGCACTCAAGGCGCAGCGACCTGACGGCTCCATCCCCGCGTTTCCGAACGTGCAATGGGTGTGTTCGACAGGTTTGGCGCAGACCGCCATCGCGATGGCAAAAGCGGGTATGAAAGAACCGGCCGCCAAAGCATTCCGCTACTTGCAGACGATTCAAAACCCGAGCGGCGGCTTTTACGGCGGCTACGGCAAGAACGCGTTCTATTTTCCGAATGAGGAGATCAGTTGGGCCGTGAAATATTTCCTCGACCTCGACGGGCTTTTAAGAAAATAGCATGACGCAGCCCTGGAACCTGACACCGGCCGAATGGTCGAACGTCCTTCAAAGCGGCGCCCCGGCTGGAGTCGCGAAGGTCGCGGCTGAATTGCGCAACGGCTATCGCGTGCCGTGGGCCGAGGTCGTGCTGCGGTATGCCGGGGACGCATCGAGCACGCTCGACATGGGCAGTGGCCGCGGTGAACTGTCGGCGATGCTTACGAAGGCCGGCAAGCGTGTGACACTGATCGACTGGTCCGAGAAAAACCTCGAATTCAGCCGCGGACTGTTCGAAACGATGGGTCTTGAGGGCACGCATCGCCAGATCGACATGACGAAGACCCTTCCATTCCCCGACGACGCGTTCGACCTCGTATTCAGCTGCGGCGTTTTCGAGTATTTTATAGATGAACAGATTCAAAGTATTCTAAAGGAAATGTTCCGCGTCGCAAGGCTTCGCGTAATGGTCCTCGTGCCGAACGCCTGGTCGCTGCCGTACCGTCTGGGGAAGTGGTATCTTGAGTCCAAGAAGCGGTGGGTGTGGGGCGGCGAGCGGCCGTTCGGTTCGCTCAAAGCGTATTTTCGCACGGCGGGTAGCGGTCCGGTCAGGGAGTTTTCGGTGGGCACCAAACATTCTTTGGATTTTCTGAGCATGCCCGGCGGTAGATCGATGCGGAAGGCGGCGGTCACGCTTTTTCGTTTAAAAGACCACCCGCGTTCTTCCTTTATGAATCAGGGTTACATTTTGATTACCGTGGGGGAGAAAGGATAAAGTCATGGACAAACTGAGATTAAACGTGACGACTTTGTGGCTGACCGGTCGTCCCTGCGCCGGCAAGTCGACACTGGCCGTGGCATTGGAACAGGAATTAGAAAAACGGGGGGCGCATGTGGCGCGTCTGGACGGAGACGATGTGCGCAACAAGCTGAACGCCGATCTGGGCTTTACGGACAAAGACCGCATGGAAAATCTGCGCCGCGTGGCGCATGTGGCGCAGCTTTTTAATGAGAACGAGAATTTCGTCATCGCTACGTTCGTGTCGCCGACGAATGAAATGCGTCGTCTCGTGCGAGGCATCATCAAAAATTTCAAGCTGTGCTACGTGAAATGCACCGCGGAAATCTGCGAAAACCGGGACGTCAAAGGCATGTACAAAAAAGCGCGGCTCGGCCAGATCAAGGACTTTACCGGCGTATCCGCGCCTTTCGAGGAGCCGGACAAGTGTGAGATCGTGGTGGACACCGGCGCCAACAGTGTCGAACAGTGCGTCACTGAGATCTTGCGCGCGATAGGCGCTGGCGGATGATCTCAAAGATCATAGAGCTTGCCGAAAAAGCGGGCGGGGCGATCCTGGAAGTTTATTCGCGAAGCGATTTTTCAGTGACGAACAAAGCCGATGACTCGCCTCTCACGGCGGCGGATACGGCGGCTCATGGCATCATTCTTGAAGGGTTGGCAAAATTACCGCCGCGGCTACCGGTGCTGTCGGAAGAATCCAAGCACGTCCTTTATGGCGAGAGGAAGGGCTGGGAGGTCTATTGGCTCGTGGACCCGCTGGACGGCACGAAAGAATTCATTCAGAAGAACGGAGAGTTCACGGTGAACATCGCGCTGGTACGTTCGGGAGTTTCCGTGATGGGAGTCGTGCACGTGCCGGTCCGCCATGTGACTTATTACGCCGAAAAAGGGAAAGGGGCTTTCAAAAAGCTTGAGAATGGGGAAAGCATGCCGATACGCGCGCAAGCCCACCCGTCCGATAAGCTCAAGATCATATTAAGCCGCTCGCATCGCGGCAAAGAAATCGACGTGTTCTTGCAGAAGGCGGGTGCCTATGAGTCTGTCAGCGTCGGCAGTTCGCTGAAACTGTGTCTCGTGGCCGAGGGATCGGCGCATCTTTATCCGCGTTTCTGGCCGAGCATGGAGTGGGACACGGCTGCCGCGCAGTGCGTGGTGACGGAGTCCGGTGGACAGATCGTGGATCTTCGCGGCCAGCGGCTGGTCTACAATAAGGAAGAACTGCTCAATCCTCATTTTTTGGCGAGCGCCGCAGGGCAGGATATTTCAAGGTTCCTTGATCCATGATATCCAAAGTCAGCATCATCCTGCCTACGCACAACGGGATGAAGTTTTTGCGCGGCGCGATTGACAGCTGTCTGGCGCAGACGCATCGGAATATCGAGCTGATTTTGGTGGACGATCGTTCCACGGACGCCACACCGGAGATCATGGAGTCCTACAAAGATCCGCGCGTGCGGGTTATTAGGAACCGGACGAATCAGCGTCTGCCGCGCTCTTTGAATATCGGTTTTAAGGAGGCGACCGGGGAATATCTCACCTGGACTTCGGATGACAACGAGTATTCTCCGGATGCCATTGAGAAAATGCTGCAGGCGCTGCGGAAGGAGCCGACCGTCGATTTTGTTTATGCTGACTATTGGGCGCTGGATGAGACCACGGGAAAAAAAGAACTGGTTCGGGCGCCGGACACGTTAAGGTTGGACGTGAAGAACGAGGTGGGCGGCTGTTTTTTGTACAGCCGCAAGGTCTATGAAATGCTGGGCGGCTATAATCCTTATTATGAGATGGTGGAAGATCATGATTACTGGATACGCGTTTGGAAGCGCTTTTCCGCGCGCCGTTGCCCGGGCCCGCTGTATCTTTACCGCTATCACGAGCAGTCCCTAACCACGACAAGACATTTTAACCAGGACTTGTTCGACATCATCTTGAAATTCCGCAACGGTTACGCGCCTCTCTCGAAACTCGGCTGGACGGCTGCGTACTATTTTGACAACATGAAAAGATCCGGCAAAAGCGAAGAGGAGAAACAGCGGCTCATCCGTCATACACGGGAGACCGTCGCCGGGTTGTCGCGGCCATTTTACGTTTTATTTTCGCTGTTGGCTTTTTTGTATTCGTTCCGCGTGAAAAAATAGAGGAGATATTATGAAAGTTCTTGTCATAGGCGGCGCGGGTTATATCGGCTCGAACATGGTGCTCAAGCTGCTTGAGAACAAGCATTCTCCGGTGGTGTTTGACAATCTATGCACGGGACATCGCCGTCTGGTACCCAAAAAAGTGCCGTTCGTGAAAGGGGACCTACGGAACTTTCAAGATATCCTCACGGCGCTCAAGGAACACAAGGCGGACGCGGTGATGCATTTTGCCGCGTCGGCACTGGTGGGAGAATCCGTCGAAAATCCGCTCAAATATTATGACAACAACGTCGTGGCCTGTGTCCAGCTGCTGAAGGCAATGAAGGAAACGAAGGTAAATAAATTTATCTTCTCCTCGACCTGCGCAATATTCGGCGAACCCAGGCATGTTCCGATTCGAGAGGACGATCCTAAAAGTCCTATGAATCCTTACGGCCAGTCGAAACTGACCATCGAGCATATGCTGCGGGATCTCGCAAGGTCCTCGGACCTTCGCTACGTCGTTTTGAGGTATTTCAACGCTTGCGGCGCTCATCCCAGCGGTGAGATCGGGGAACTTCACGATCCGGAAGCACATTTGATCCCGAATGTTTTAAAAGTACTGACCGGCGAGAAAAAAGAGCTGCAAATATTCGGCGACGATTATGACACTCCGGACGGCACCTGTGTGCGCGACTACGTGCATATCGAGGATCTGGCGATAGCGCATTTGCGGGCGTTGGAAACGTTAGTCAAAGGCAAGAAAAGCGATGTGTTCAACCTGGGCAGCGGCGACGGTCATTCCGTCAGAGAGATCGTTCAGGCGGTCGAGAGAGTGACGGGTCAAAAGGTCAAAGTCAAAATGTGCCCGCGTCGTCCAGGAGATCCCGCCAAACTGGTGGCCGGCGCCGACAAGGCTAGGAAAATCCTTGGCTGGAGGCCCAGGCACGATCTGGAGAGCATTATACGCACGGCTTGGCGGTGGGAAAAGAGCAAGGCAAAAAAAGAGGTGATGGGGTGAAGGTCGTTTATCTGCTCAATATATTTCCAAAAATTTCAGAGACTTTCATCCTGAACGAGATACGGGTGGTCCAAAAAAAAGGGATTTCGGTCAAAGTCTTCGCCTACGCCGATCCAAAGGAGATGTTTGTCCACCCGAAAGTCCGCGAGATCAAAAGCGTCACTTATTTTTTCAAGGCCAATATTTTTCAAGTACTTTTCGCGCACCTTTATTGGCTTCTTAGAAGCCCGGCCGGTTATTTCCGAGCCGCTGGGCTTGTCCTAAGGCATGGCGACAGGATCCGGAAGTTGTTCCTTATCCATTTGTACGATACGGTTCTCGTGCATCGCAGCAAGCCCGACCACTTACACGCGCATTTCGGCGAATCCCTGGGAGACATCGCCTCGGCGAACCTGGCGATGGTGCTGCACGTCCTTTCCGGCACTCCTTACACGTTTACGACGTATGCGCACGACATTTTTGATATGCCGGCCACGAATTACCCGATCAAATCCAAATTAGCCAAAAAACATATCACGGTTTCCGAATACAATAAACGATTCCTGGTGGAGAAGTTCGGTGTGGCCGAGAACGATATCCAGGTGGTTGTCAGCGGCATTGATTTCGAGCAGGTCGCGGCCTGCGCGAAAAAGGCGGATCCCACACTCCCGGCGGGCAAGAGGACTATTCTTTGCATTGCCCGGCTCTCCAAAGAGAAAGGCCTCGATGTTCTTGTCCAGGCCTGCAAGCGCCTGGTGGATTCCGCGACGGAGTTTCAGTGTGTCATCGTCGGCGACGGTGTTGAAAGGCAGCGTCTGGAAACGTTGATCCGCCGGACGGGCCTGTCGGAGAAGGTCCTTTTGGTCGGTTATCAAAGCCAGCCACAGGTCTTTGAATGGTTTAACAAGGCCGATGTGATGGTCTTGCCGAGTTATTCCGAAGGCATCCCGTTGTCTCTCATGGAGGCCATGGCATTCCGCGTGCCGGTGGTGGCGTCCGATATATGCGGGAACCCTGAACTGATCAAAAGCGGGGAGAACGGTTTTTTGATGCCCGCCGGCGACGACGGGGGTTTCGCCGAAAGGATCAAAGAGATCTTGGAAAATGAAGGATTGAGAGACGCTTTCGTGAAAAAAGGGTACGAAACGGTGTACCGGGAATTCAACTTGGACACTCAGGTGGACAAATTACTCGCGATATGGAAGGCGTGAATACCACCGTAAGCGTCGTCATCGCTGTCTACAACGGCGAAAGGTATTTGGCGCAGGCGATCGAAAGCGCGTTGGCTCAAAGCTTTCCACCGTCGGAGATCATCGTCATCGACGACGGGTCGAAGGACGGCACGCCCGGGGTTATTAACGCCTATCAAAAGAAAGGCGCCGTGATAAGCCGGCGCGTGGAGTCCAATGCCGGGGTCGCCAACGCGATGAACCTAGGCATGTCCCTGGCTGCCGGCGACTGGATCGCGTTCCTGGACCATGATGACATCTGGTTCAAAAATAAACTGCGCCGGCAATTGGAAGAGGCCCATCGGGCCCCTTCAGCCGGCTTTGTTTGCTGCAATTATGCGCTCAGACCGAACGGACTGAAGCGCCGCTTGGTGCCTCACTATTCGAGGCTCGACGTTCTGCGCGTCATCCAGGACTCGGGCCCGCTGATCGCGGAGCCGATCCCGGTGCTCTTGCACGAAAATATCGTCGGCACTTCTTCCTCGGCGATGGTGCGCATGGACGTTGCTAAACGGGTCGGAGAGTTCAACCGCGGGTACCGCGTCAGCGGTGATTATGATTTCTGGCTGAGATGCGCGGCGCTGGCGCCGTTCGTGGCAGTCCCGGAGATGCTTTTTTACAAACGGACGCATGTGACCAACATTTCAAGCAATGAAGTGCTTACGCTGGAGGAACAGCGACGGATCGTGTACGAGTTTACACACCGGTTCGCGGGCGAGCTGGAGAGGGGTCATTGGACCCGGCTTGCGGCTTTCGAGCTCGCGGCAATGGATTACCGCCTCGGCTCGCTTTGTTTTGAGAGCGGGAAGCCCCGGGAAGCGTTCAGGCATTACGTCCGCGCGTGGCGGACCTTGCCGAACGCCTCCAACACCGCTCGTTTTCTGTGGACGAGTTTTAAAAAAACCATGCGCCTGATGAGCGGCGATCTGTTAAGCCGGAAACGGTGGCAGCGATGACCGCGCAGTCCCCGAAGATCAGCGTCGTGATCCCGGTCTATAACGGGGAAAAGTTCATTGAGCGCAGCGTCGAGAGCGTTTTGAGACAGGAATATCCGGCGCACGAGATCTTGGTGGTCAACGACGGTTCTTCGGATGGCACTGAAAAAATCCTCGATCGTTATCGCGGCCGCCTGCGCGTGATGACGATCCCCAATGGCGGCGTATCGCAGGCGCGGAACACGGGCATTCTCGCCGCGACGGGCGATTATGTCGCGCTCTTGGATGCGGATGATCTTTGGTTCAAACGGCGGCTTTTGGTCAACGCGGAATTCATCCGGCGCTTCCCGGAGGTGGGATTTTTCGCGTGCAATTTCATCACGCGGTATTCACACTATGGCGATCGGCTCATTCGGCACTATTCGACGCTTTCGAACCGCCGCCGATTGAACTTTGATGAGCCGCTCAAGCGCAACGCCTACGAGCTTTTACTGCAATCCTTTTTCGCGGGGACGCCGTCGGCTTATTTGTTCAAAAGAACGGTGGGCGGTGAGATGTCTTTGTTCGATCCCAAAAAGAGGCTTATGGAAGACGTGGAATTCCTGCATCGCTTCTCGATGCGGACGTCCTCTCTTCTTATCCAAGAAGTGCTTTTTTTTAAAACGCCTCCGCATGCGCAAAGCATGTCGCGGGACCAGCTCAGGCTGTATCTGGCGCACCGGAACGTTCTCCTGGAATGCCGCGATAAGCACCAAAGATACATCCAGACGCACCGTTTGGAAAAAAAAATGGGGAGGTCTCTGTCCTTGATGAGTTATATGATCGGAAATCTTTATTTTGAGGCCGGGGACAAGGAGCATGCTTTTGCCGCCTACGTCGAAGCCCTGAGGTACCATCACTCGCCTGGGAATTTTTTGCGGTATGTCTGGACCATCCTGAAAAAATCGATAAGGCTTCTTGTCCAATGAGGATCAGCGTCATCATCCCCACGTTGAACCGCCCTGGAGACCTTACGGTGGCGATGGAGTCCCTGATGCGCCAGACGCTCCTCCCCGAAGAGATCCTGATCGTCGACCAAAGCGATGATGACCGTACCCGCGAGGCCGTTCGGGTCATTCAGGCCAAGGTTCCCGCTCAAGCGGGAATATTCAAATATTTTCACCGAACGGAGAAAAGTACGGCCCGCGCCAGGAATTTCGGCACGGGCAATGTCGCCGGCGACATCGTCAGTTATCTGGACGACGACGTGGAGTTGCTCCCGGATTATTATGAAAAGATCGCGCGCTATCTCACGGACAACCCCTCCTGGGGAGGGGTTTCGGGCAGTCTGATACAAGAAGATATGCTCAAAGGATATAAAGGAGCGTTGCGGCGTTTTCTCTGGAAGGTTTTTTTGCTGAACAACGGCGACGGCTGCATGACACCTTCGGGCTTCGGTTATCCCATCTATGACCGTCCGGTGAAGCGCCTCACACGCGTCGAATTGTTCCACGGCTGCAACATGAGTTTCCGCCGCCAGGCCCTCGGAGATGAGCGCTTTGACGAATGGTTCGTCGGGTACAGCTACCGTGAAGATGCCGAGTTTTCTTACCGCGTCTCAGAAAAAGCCCAGCTATGGATGGTGCCCGATGCGCGGTTGTACCATCACGAATCGGCCAAGAACCGGCTGGATCATGAGCGGTTGAAAAACATGGAGATCCGGAACTACTACCATGTGTTCCGGAAGCACAAGTACCGGGGACGGCTGTCGGCAGGGCTTTTTCTTTACTCCCTTTCAGGCATCCTCCTGATGGACCTGCTCGAATACTTGATGGGCTTTAAAAGATCGAAATTCCTGAAACTGCGCGCGGGCATCCGTTCGGCCTTCGCGATCATGAGGGACCCGCAAGGCTATGCAAAATAGACGATTCGACTGCGCGGGGCCGGACCGCCGGGCATGATAGACGTCCTGCACCTCATCCAGACACTCCGGCTGGGGGGAGCCGAGCGGAACCTTTACAATCTCGTCCGCGCCATGGACGCCGGGGCCGTTCGGAATCATGTGGGTTATTGTTACGGCGGCGAGTTCGAGCCGCTTTTCAGTCGCGCGGACATCCGGCTTTTCAAGTATTCCAAAAAGATCCATAAATTCAAAAGCGCGGAAACATTCTTTGCCGTGATACGAACGCTCCTCTATGTGAGACGTCACCATATCCGGGTCATCCATACGCATAATTTTAACGGCCACATGCTCGGTTTGATCGCCGCGAGGCTGTCCGGCGCCAAATTGATAGAGCATGTGCATGACTTCCGGTACATCGAGAAGGAGGACCGCGAGGAAGGGCAGAGTTTTGTGAAGCAGTTCGATTTTGTCTATCGATTGAAAGGGCAGTCTGACCGCGTGGTCGTTCTTACCCGGCAGAACGCGGATTTTTTGCTGAAGAACCGGCTCTACGGCCCCGACCGCGTCCGGCTCATACGAAACGGCATCCCGCTGGATGAACCCGTTCCTTCCGGAGAAGGGTTAAGAAAGAAACTGGATATTTCACCCGGCAGTCCCGTGCTTTTGACCCCGGTGCGGATGTCCAAGGTCAAGAACCTGGACCTTCTGTTCGGCGTCGCGCCGGTCGTGGCGGCGCGCTTCCCGGAGGTCCTGTTCCTTGCGGCAGGCGACGGACCGATGTTGGACGCCTACCGGGAACGGGCGCGGAAGGAGGGCCTTGAGAAGAATCTCCGGTTCATCGGCTTCTACCCCGAAACGCGCGAGCTATTGGCGGTGAGCGATGTCATGCTTCTTCCTTCGTTTTTGGAGCTTCATTCCATCGCCATTTTGGAAGCGCTCAGCATGAAGGTTCCGGTCGTCATTTCGCGCGGGGTTGGGTGCAACTCCGAGGTGTTCCATGATTGGCAGGACGGGGTTTTGTTGGATCCCTTCTCGGCCAAAGAGTGGTCCGAAGCCCTCACGACGCTGCTCGAGGATCCGGGTAAAAGACGCGCTATCGGCGAGAGGGGATACGCTCTGTGCCGGGAGAATTTTGACATGCCGCAAACGGCCCGGAAATTCGAAGCTCTATACGCCGAGCTGGCGGCGCCGGTCCTAGGAAAACCGTGACACCTTCCGTTTCCGTCATCATCCCCTCCTACAACTCGTGTCGGACCATTCTACAGACGCTGGATTCGCTTGCCTTGTCCCGGGAGTCGTTGCTGAAAGAGATCATCGTCGCGGATTCCTCCGACGACGGCCAAACCCGGAGGCTTCTTGAAACTTACCCTTCGGAAAAACTCCGTCTTGTCCGCCTGCCGGAAAAGACCATGCCGGCCGCGGCCCGGAACACCGGCGCGAGAGAAGCTTCCGGGGATATTCTCGCTTTCATCGATTCCGACGCTTACGCGGCCCAAGACTGGCTCGAGAATATCCGCAAGGCCTACGAGGACGGGCATCGCGTGGGGGGCGGCTCCATCGGTCTGCCGCCGTTCCAGAAACGGAATGGTCTCGCCGTCGCGCAGTATTTTTTGCAGTTCAACCAGCACCTCCCCCTTGGCGGAAGGCGGACGGACAACTATGTCGCTTCATGCAATCTGTTCTGCGGCAAGGAATTATTCGGGTTGGTGAAGGGTTTTCCGGAAGTGCGGGCCGCGGAAGACGTGCTGTTCGGACTGAAGGCCGGGAAGAAAAGCCCCGTGCTATTCGACCCGTCGATACAGGTCTATCACATATTCCGGGAAGATATGGGGGCTTATCTTGCCAATCAGCGGATGCTCGGCAAATACATCCTGGTGTACCGGCGCGCGGCTCTTGGCCGGTGGATCTATCGGGGCGTCACGCCCGCGGCGCTCTGCCCGCTTTTCGTCATCTATAAATTCTTGAAACTCTCCGTAAAGGTGCTTAAAACAGCCCGGCCGGGCCTTCTCCTTCCTTTTTTTGCGTCTTTACCGCTGCTTCTTCTAGGGTTAATCTATTGGGGAGCGGGTTTTTTCAACGCATGTTTTGAAAAAAGCCATGGGGAGTATGACGTGATCCGGGAGTACACGTGAGGATATCCATCGCCGGGATCCGGGTCGACTCTTTCACGATGGCCGAAGCGCTCGCGAAGATCGAGGATCTCGTTCGCGGGAGAAAGCCGTCCTATGTGGTGACGCCTAACGCGGATGTGGTGGTGACCCTCCATAGGGATGCCGAATTCCGGCGCATCTATGAGGGGGCGGCCCTGGTGCTGCCGGACGGCATGACGCTCATCTGGGCGGGCCTGTTCCTCGGGACGCCTTTTAAAGAAAAAGTGTCGGGCTCCGATCTTTTTGTCGAGGCCTGCCGCAGAGCGGCTGAAAAGGGCTGGCGGGTATTCTTTTTTGGAGCCAGACCCGGAGTCGCCAAAAAGGCCGCCCAGACGCTGAGTGAAATGATGCCCGGATTGAACGTGACGGGAACCTATTCGCCTTCGTTCGGCTTTGAAAAGAGCGAAGAAGAGAATAAGCGCATCATCGAGATGATCCGGCAGTCCAAGCCGGACATCGTGTTTGTCGGGTTGGGTTCCCCGAAGCAGGAGAAGTGGATGGACCGATACAAGGACATCATCGGAGCCCCGGTCTACGTTTCCGTCGGCATCTCATTCGATTATGTCGCGGGCACGGTGAAGCGCGCGCCCCGATGGATGCAGCGCGCGGGGCTCGAATGGTCCTGGAGGCTTTTGATGGAGCCGAAGCGCTTGTGGAAGCGTTACCTGGTGCAGGACCCCATGTTTTTCTGGCTGGTTCTCAAAAAAAAGTGGGCCCAAAAATCGTGACGCGGCGATCAGCGGTCGTTTATTTGTCGCTTGCTTTGGTCACGGCGCTGGTTGTCTACTATCAGATCGTGGACGAGTATTTTTTGTACGCGTTTTGCGAAGAAGACTGCCTTGTGGAATGGGCCACCGTCGTGTTTTACCTTTTCGCCGCTTATCTCTTTATTTTTAAAGATCAAGGCCGGAAGAACCCTTGGAAGCTGCTGTTGGCGTTATTGTTCATTTCGCTCGCCGGTGAAGAGATAAGCTGGGGCCAAAGACTGTTTCAGTACGAGGTCCCCAATGTTGTCGGGCGGATCAACGTCCAGAACGAGTTCAACTTGCACAACCTGCAGGCTTTCCAGGGGATCATCCGCGGGGCAGGAGTCCTGGTCTTTTGCATTCCATGCTTCGTCATCCCGCTGACGAACCGGTTCTCCGGACGTTGTCGGCGTTGGTATGCGCGGATGCGAATACCCATTTTCCCCTTGGAGGCTTCCGTCGTGGCGGCTGCGGCGGTGCTGCTCATGATCGTTCCGCGGCTTTTTCTGTCGCGCACAACTTTCAATTTTGACGAGATCGGGGAGGCCTACTTCGCCGCGGCCATGTTCTTATTCGCACTGGACCAACGGGGCCGTTCGTGAAAAAACTGCCGTTGCTGCTGAGTCTTGTATTTTGTTAGCATGTGGGGAGCCCTATGAGTAAGAATGAAAAGGATTTGAAACGTCTCTGGGATCCGGCGAACGTTAAAACGGACTGCCGCTGGTTCCGCGGCCATGTGCCCTGCCTGCCTCATAAAAAGGAAGGGGTGGTTTGCCGTGACTGCGGCCATTACGAAAAACTCGGCAGGCGGATCCTGATCGTCAAGCTGGGCGCGGCCGGCGACGTGATCCGCACGACGCCGCTCTTGCGGCGTATCCGGAGCGAACATCCGGACGCCGAGATCGTGTGGCTCACGCATTTCCCGGACTTGGTGCCCAAAGATTGGGTGAACAAAGTGCTTTCGTTCGAGTTGAGCAATCTTGTTTGGCTCCAGGCGCAGCGCTTCGACTGGCTTATAAACCTGGACAAGGACGACGAGGCGATCGGGCTCGTCGAGAAAGTCGCGGCGAAGAAAGTGAGCGGTTTCCGCATGGGCGCTTACGGCAAATGCGGCCCCTCTCGCCCCGAGGCGGCCACGCGCAAGTGGATGACCGGACTCTGGGACGACCTGAACAAAGCCAACCATGAAAACTACATGGAGGAGATCTTTAAGATCTGCGGTTACGAGTTCTCCGGCGAGACGTATCTTCTCCCGAAACCGGAAAAACGGACTTGGGAGGGCATCGATCGGTCCAAGGATGTCGTGGG
>Ga0247727_10014904_pt1 | contig 12839 bp, 10 predicted proteins | sample WisWelCaveWW1625_FD_202498 | JGI IMG/M metagenome (GOLD analysis project Ga0247727, IMG submission 202498) | Biofilm microbial communities from Wishing Well Cave, Virginia, United States - WW16-25 | ecosystem: Environmental > Aquatic > Deep subsurface > Groundwater > Cave microbial mat | place...
CGCTGCTTGTAGTCCGCGCTGAAATCCAGAACTTGAAATGGTATTCCTAATTTTTCGGAAACGAGCAACGCGTCCTGACTATCTTCAATCCAGGGACAGTCGTCCGATATAGTGACAGAGCTGTCGTGCCAGTTTTTCATAAAAATGCCGATCACCTCATAGCCCTGTTCAATCAGCAATGCCGCGGCGACGCTCGAATCTACGCCTCCGGACAGTCCAACCACAACTTTCGTTCCTGCTGACATACCGCAAAAGTACCCATTATTCACCTGTTTGTCGAGGTCCCGCAGGTAATGTGAACTTTAACAAATATTATCTGCTGTTTGGACTAATTTTTGTTCCTTTAGTACTGCAATGCGGTTTTTATGCCTGTTTTTATTGCCTTTCGCGTCCGTCGCCCAAACGGCGGATGATTCGCTCATTACAATCAAAGGCCAGGTTCGAGACACACTGCACGCTGTCGGTTTTTACAATATGGTGGTAGTGAACAAGAGCGTCGGCCGTGGGAATTTTGGAAATTACGATGGAACTTTTGAAATCCGAGTTGGGAAAAATGACCTCGTTGGAGTCTCCGTGGTAGGATACCAAACCGCTTTGCTTTCATTCAAGGACAGCGCCTATCGACTGGTAAACGAGGTGGTGATTTATTTGGAAATACTCACGTTTACAGGAAAAGAAGTCATTGTAAGCCCACTGAAAACGCTGGATGAACTGCGGGAAGAACGCGAGAACATTGCCAAACGAGAGGTACCTACGGTGAGCGGTGTCAACGCCATACAAAGTCCGATTACGGCGCTGTATATGGCCTTTTCGAAGCGTGAGCAGACCAAACGCCTTGTCGCCGAAATGGAATATCAGGACCAGCAGGATAACGTGGTTCGCGAAATTCTTAGACTTTATGTTCACAACGACATTATTGACTTACCCCAGGACGAATTTGACGAGTTCATCACGTTTCTGAATCTCAATACCGAGTTTTTGAAATACGCGAGTGACTACGAACTGATTACCTTCATCAAGGACAAGTTCGACCATTTTCAGCGCATAAAGGAGGGATATTAATGAACCGGTTTCGGCAGAAGTTGTACCGTAAAGTATGAAGAAGTTAATTTTTTTATTCGTTGGGTTCAATTCGGTGGCTTTTGCCTACGAATCCTATCCTGAGAGGGATCCCTGGCAGATTGTGTCATCGAAAGAGGACCCATCGCTTGGGGCTGCAGAGTATCGTCTGAGTGGAACCGTTACCTATTCTGGTCTACCCTTAGTTGGAGGCTACGTGACCACCGAAAATTCGGTGTTCCATACCCAAACGGATTCAGCCGGCAATTTCGTTCTGGTGGTGGATACAACAAAAGACAATTCCGATATTTATTTCGAAGGCTCATTTACCCATTCTATTCGAATTCCTAGAAAGCGGTTCAAAACCGGATTCGACTATACGGTTCTGTTTTTTCCAAGAAGCAATTATGATGAAAATCAGATGGTGAAAAAACCGGTGATCTATTGTTACTCGGATGTACCACTGACGGCGAATGTTAAAGTTCAGGCGAATGGCGAGATCAGCTTTGTTTTTCCTGGTAATCTGCCGGAGTGGGAATTGAGTGTCGATTCGGAGGGATTGGTTTTCCAGAATGACGGCCTGCGATACCCTTACCTGTTTTGGGAGGCCAGGCAAGCGAACATCGGGTCGTTTTTCTCTAAATCGGAAAGTGAGCGGCTGGCAACAGATACGGTGGTTTCCTGGCTTGAAGACAGGTTAATACTTTATGGATTAAACAGCCGCGAAAGGACCGATTTTATTACATTCTGGGCTCCGCAGATGCAGGAGTACCGCTTTATTCAGGCGCAATGGTTCCTCGATGATCAATGTGAGGTCCCTTTTTCAACGCTAACAATCAATCCAAAACCCGATGTGATGAAACGTGTTTTTATATTGTTTGAAGGGTTTGATACATCAGAAAACATCGGCACAGAAATATGCGCTGGTAAGGCATTAGAAGTTAGCAATCCTGAGCGAACTGGATTCACAGTCATTGAGTGGGGTGGAGCAGAAGTTCAAACAAAAAAAATTGCAGATTGATGAAATTATCAGGGATTCTTATTCTTGCGTCCTTCTCGTTGAATAGCTTCGGGGCAGGTTTCGACGAATTACAACCTGGGGGTGGTTACTACAGCCACTTTGGATCAGTACCAAACAAGGCGCTTAAGGCAGGTCAATGTTCGATTTCTGGAACGGTTTACCTCAATCCGGATCTTCAACCGATAGCGAATGTTCAGATCTGGCAAAAAAAAACGGTGATTTCAATAAGTGGAGCAGAGGGCAAATTTTTTGCGGTCGTGGATACCAACGAAGTGATTTATTTCCTAACGACAGATTCAGCCGAAGTCGAAATTCCGGCAAAGAGTCTGTGGGAAAAAATAGACTATAAAATAAACATTTTTATTGGCTTTAAGCGTCCAACGGCAGTGCGAAAACCGGTGATTTATCTGTACGATGATTCGTCACAATGCATCGATATTTCTGTTTTTCCAAAAGGAGAACTGACATTCACCTATCCACAGACATCCGATGGTTGGTCGGTTTGCACATCGGAAGATGGAACTTTAACCGATGTGGCCGGCGGTCAGGAATATCCCTATCTATTCTGGGAAGGCAGACATTCAGGACTGTTTTATGAGACGGATCAGAAATCCGGAAGCCTTTCGGGATTTGTTGTGAAACGTGATACTCTGGTCCGCTATCTAGACAGCATTCTAACCAAAATCGGATTAAACCAGACCGAAAAAACAGATTTCATCACCTATTGGGGACCAGTACTGACGAGGAGTGAATATGCACTGATGCAATTTGTTTTCAACAGTGGTTATGAGGAAAAAATAGCGTCAATTCAGGTCAATCCCGCGCCGGACTCAATGCTCAGGCTGTTTTTGCTGTGCTCCGCATTGGATGACGCGAATGTTGGAATTCAGATCAAATCACAAATTTTGCCTACATTTGACCGAAGTGGACTTTGTTTGGTAGAGTGGGGAGGAAGTGAAATTGAGCTGATTCCGAAACAACCTTGATGAAAAAAACGGTTCAACTGATTGGAATAGTTTGCGCCTTGTTCAGCACACAAGGGTTTGCTGCTGTTTTTTACATCCCGGTTCCCATCAGCTTTGTCGGTGGCAACGATACGATTTCCTCATCCGTATTACCGCATTACGGCGGCGACGGGGTTAAAATTTCAGGATACCTCGTCCACGCCGATACCAGTTTTTCCTTTTTTCAGAATGCCATCCGGCAGGTAGCCGGGGAAAATAATTCCGACGTAATTTCTTTTGGCTCCGCCCGCATCATCGATCAGAAATATTCACTCATCCAGTTCGAAGTCGATGAGGCTTTCGCTTTGCAACTGCTCGCAAGCGGTGTCAATGGTAAACCGGATCAATTGAAACGTGTCTATATGGTTCTTGCGACCGATCAAAAGAATACTCCTGATCTGGAACAAATCCGTCACCAGCTTGAATCGCTTGACTGGGAAGGTTACAAGGTCTTGGAATGGGTTAAAAATGCCGTTCCGAATTCGTCAGTCATCGAAGCGCTTTAAGTTGCGATTGTTTCGATTTCAGATTTCTCAGCGCTTTCACAAATCAAGATCGAATTCAATAGGTCAAGCCTTTGATCCTATGTATATGAATGCTGGAGGGATATTGATTGTAACGAATCCCAACTTCAGGCCGGGAAAGTACTTCGTTACCATCTTGCGGGAATTTAGCGAATACTGGTATTGAACATATTTTCCGCCGGAAGCGAGAGCCTGCGAACTGGCGGATAATATTTTCTCCGTGATGTCATCTGGAATTACTGCCAGCGGAAGGGACGAAATGATCGCGTCGACGTATGGAATATTTTTCTCCAGCAAAACCTCACCAATTTCGTCTGCACTCTGGTGAAGAACCGTGAGGCGTGCGTCCTGGAATTTATCGACCAGCATTTTATAGAACGTATCGTTGAGTTCAAACGCGATGACTGTGGCATCCGGCCGTGCCCGCTTCAGAATTTCGGTCGTGAACACGCCAGTACCTGGCCCCAATTCAAGAATTACGCGGGCCGTAGCAAAATCCACCTTATCGCACATTTTTTTTACTAAAAAACGCGAACTTGGCGCCACCGCACCAACCTGCTTTCTTTCTTTAAAAAAGGTCTTGAGAAAACGTGGTTTCTTAACGTCGGACTTTGCCATTTGCTATTCGCCAAAATGGGACAACATTCCTTTGTTCACAATGGCAATGACTTTGCCCTTCATTTTTTTTCCAACGAATGGTGAGTTCTTCGATTTGGATAAAATGTCCGAATTCCTGAACTCCTGCTCGTGATCCGGATCAAAGACAGTCAGATTAGCCATTGCGCCTGGTTTAATTTCAGCGGTCAATCCGAAGAACCGGCGTGGTGCGTCCGATATCAGGCGAATTTTTTGTTCCAGCGTGAGTTCCTTCACGCTATTCAGGGCCGCAAAAAGGGTTTGCATACCGATCATTCCAAAGCCTGCGTGATCAAATTCAACTTCCTTCAATTCGGTGTTCTGCGGACTGTGGTCCGAACAGACAAAATCGATCGTTCCGTCCACTAAACCGGCGATAAGTGCTTTGCGATCCTTGGCTGATCGAAGCGGTGGCAGAACTTTAAATGTGGAATCAAATCCCAAAATGTCCTGCTCTGTAAATATCAAGTTCTGGACGTACACGTCGGCTGTTACCGGTTTCCCCTTTTTTCTGGCATTCCGGATCAGCGCTACGGAACCCTCCGATGAAATGCCCGAAAAGTGAAGCGATCCTTGGGTGTAGTCGAGTAAACTCAAATCCCGTTGAACAATGATCTCCTCTGCAAGTGATGGAATCGACTTCAGACCGGTGAGTGTACTCGCACTGCCTTCGTGTACAAAACCGTTTCCAAAAATCGACCGGTCATAAGGATGGGAGATCACTTTTCCGTCGAAATTTTTTGCGTACAGCAGTGCACGATACATCAGTCCGGCGCTAACGGACTGGTGACTATCTGAAAATGCGATCGCTCCAGCCGTTTTCATTTCGAACATCTCCGCCAGACCTTCCCCTTTCATCTCATTGCTTAAGCTACCCATAGGAAAAATCTCCACGGGAGAACCCGAACATTTAGAAATAACGTACTCAATCTGGGATTTGTTCGAAATAATCGGATAGGTGGCTGGGTTTAATCCAACGCCTGTAATACCTCCGGCCTCGGCAGCTCTCATCCCGGATGAAATGTCTTCAAGATGTTCCAGTCCCGGATCGCAAAAATTTACACGGGCATCGAACCAACCTGCGGATACGTGCAGATTGTCGGCCTCAACCACAAGATCTGCCTTCGTTCGAATCCCCGGCTTGATTTCGCTGATGATCCCATTTTCAATAAGAATGTCTGATTGCCGGTCGTTGAATTCGCTTTCCGGAGCGATGATGTTGCAGGCTTTAAGGAGGAATTTCATCTCTTTCTCAACCTTGTCAGGTCTTCCACAATCTTAATAGTACGATTTCGACACCGATAAAAATCAGGGCAAAAATAAGGAGAATTCTCCAGTATTCCGTCGCGGTGAGCAGTTTAATTTCCAATGTACCCTGACTGGTTACGAGCAAGGGCTGACTAGTCCAGCCAGCGTGGCCGAAGCGTGTTGCGATCTCTTCGGAACCCAGACACGCAACCTGCGATTCCTTCCGGTCGTAATTGAACGCTACCGGAGTCGAAAAATCACCGCGATCGGTCAACTCGTAAAACCCGGCATTTCGTATGGCATCTTCGAGGTGCGCGAAGGATATTTGCCTTTCGTTGGCGTTGTTTACGAGCTCCGGAATGACATCGGTTCCGTAGTCCTTACTCACCAGATGAATCGGGTTCTTCTCAGAGATTTCGCGATCCATCGGGTAATTTTCTTCCTGACCGATTGTTAGGGACAGCGGTTTTTGAAGTGAGGCCGTTTCCGCGAAACGAAGAAAAGTCGCCGCGAACAATGCGTGGTTCTGAAAATCAGTGAAGGCGAGTAACAGTGGACACGTCATAAGAATTACCCGACCATTGAACCGTTTGGAATAGAGCAGAAATGGTTCGCCGGTCCCTGTTTCGAACAACGAGACGAAATTCTGCGTGTTTTTTTCCTGAAGCCTGTAGCGTTTGAACAAGGAAGGAAACTTGTAATTTTTTGGCTGACTTTCAAAGACACCTTTATAGAGAGGGTCTTCGTCGTTGAACAAAGACAAATCCTGATCGACAGAATCCGTTACACCCAACGATGGCAATTCAAAATTCGCCAGTAGGGTATTCCAACCGGACCGCTCTGCATCGGGGCCAGGGATAAGACAAACTGTTGCGCCACTTCTGAGCGCTCCGGGCAGTAAGTCCGCGATTCCTCCGGGAATTTTGTCGATGTTCTGAAAAATGATCAGTTCTTTGTTCTTGAGCTGTTCTTGGGTGAGTTGATCGGCCGCCACTGCGGAAAAATGGTAATACGGATCGAGGATGTAAAGTTGCTCAAGGTTAGTGGACTTGTCGGTTTGATTTTTGACGATCAGAATTTCCACCTGCTCTTTGATGTCATAGGTAAAATAGTAGGAATCATCGAAGAATAGTTGGTTGGTGATCACACTGATTTCGCACAGTTTTGAACCCGGATTGCGGTCAATGAATGTGATTTTATCTTCCGCAAACGAATTGGCGGAGACATTGATCCGTTTCGGCGCAGGGTCGGACCCATTGATGGCCAGATTTACGGACAGATCGTTCGCGTCATTCGCTGTTTCGTTGCGAACCCTGAAATAGACATCAACTGGTGAATTTAAACGGTGTACCGGGGTTTCGAACCAGACGCTGTCGACGTAAATATTTCCGGGCAAAGTGGCCGTGGGCTGATAGTAGAATACAGGTATGTCACCCGGCGGCAGGCTTTCCAAATCTGTTGTGGTTTTTTGAAAGTCACTGAACACAAAAATTCGCTTGTTGGCTCGGATTTCTTCCTTTCTGAGTAGTTCGCTTTGGCTTTTTAGCACTGTACTGAGCTGGGTTGATTTCGGAGATAGGTCGATTTCTTTGATCTTTTCGATGGCCTCGTTGCGCGTATTAAACCGGTGTTCGGAGGACAACAAATCGCAGGTCATCAGGTTCACTTTTTCGTCTTCAGGAAATGATTCGACCAGATCAATGGCCTTGTTTTTTACCTCATTCAGTAGATTTCCGTCCTCTCCGGCCGATTCCATACTGAACGAGTTGTCGATGTAAACAGACGAAATATTCTCCGTCATTTCACCTTCCATTGCCGGAACAAAAGGTTGTGCAAACGCAAACACCAAAGCTGTGATTGCTAAAATCCTGCACAGCAATACCAGCAGGTGTTTAAGTTTGATTCCGGATCTCGAATCCTCCGTAACTTCTTTGAGGAACTTTACGCGCGAAAAGTAGACGGTTTTGTACCTCCGGAAATTGAATAAGTGAACCACAATCGGGACTGCGAGAAATCCGAGCGCCCACAAAAACTGCGGATAAACAAAACTCATACTACAAAGATGCTAAATGGATAGCGATCCTGCGCGATTGACAACAATTTTTAACGGGGCAATTCCAGGTCAAGTTCCCCGTTGACGCCGGAACCGAACAAGGCGAAATCGTACTTTACCGGATCTGCAATGTCCAGTGTTCGCAGTGCTGCGGTAAGCTCCTCAACTGCCTTCCAGTCGTTTTGTTTACGATCTAAAAGTCCCAGAAGCCTTGCAACCCGCCCGGTGTGTATATCCAACGGAATCATCAAACTGGCTGGGGAAATGCCCCTCCACAGTCCAAAGTCAACACCACGTTTGTCGCAACGCACCATCCAGCGCAAAAACATATTGATTCGTTTGCAAGACGAACCCATCAGTGGGTTAGGGAGGTGTTTTTCGGAGCGTTTCGCGTGACGTGTTTCAAGGAAAACTTGCCGGAAATACGCAATGCGCTCCGACGCACTTTTTTCTTTCTTAAAAACAGCCTCTAGCCCTCCATACTTCGAATAGATGTCACGAAGTGCACGAATGAAAAAGCGCAAATCTTCGGCATTGAATGTCCGGTGTACGAATTGCAACGACTGAATGGAGGTTTTCGAGGCGTTCATTACGAATTCATAGGGTTCGTTGTGTAACAGTGCGACAAGTTTTTCACCGCTCCGCAGAATAGCTTTCCGGTTACCCCAGGCGATGGTCGCGACGAGAAATCCAATGATTTCAATGTCCTCCTTTTTGTGGAACAAATGCGGAATGGAAATGGGATCCGTCGCAATAAAATTTCGGTCGTTATAAGACGCGGCGCGCGATTCAAGAAAGTCGCGGATAATCGATTCCATCAGCTGATCACACCGTCGCGGATCTCGAACTGTTTATCGGCGATGGCAGCCAGCTTTTCGTTGTGCGTGACAATAACAAAGGTCTGTTGAAATTCGTCGCGAAGACGGAAAAATAGTTCGTGCAGTTCCTGCGCGTTCCTGGAATCCAGATTGCCAGATGGCTCGTCAGCAAACACGATAGCTGGGTCATTGATCAGCGCTCTGGCGACTGCAACTCTTTGCTGTTCTCCACCCGAAAGCTGAGAAGGTTTGTGCTCGAACCGTTCTGAGAGGCCTAGAAAGGCGAGCAATTTCTTCGACTTTTCCATCGAAATATCCTTCTTTCGACCCCCAAGCAAAGCAGGAATCATCACATTTTCCACGGCCGTAAACTCAGGCATCAGTTGGTGGAACTGAAAAATGAAGCCAATCTGGTCGTTGCGGAATTTGGCTAATTTATTGCCCCGGATGCCCAGAACATCCGTTTGATTGATTTCGATTTGTCCACTGTCTGGCCGGTCCAGTGTACCGAGTATCTGTAACAAGGTCGTTTTTCCGGCACCGGAGGCACCGACAATGCAGGCGATCTTTTGCTTTTCAATGTGCAAATTAATCCCCTTGAGGATTTCGAGATGTCCCAATCGCTTGGTGAGATTAACCGCTTTAAGCATCGCGGTAAAAATAGTTAGTTTTGGGTTGGGATTCACAAACGGTAGGAATGATTCGTTTCAAACCAGGCGATAAGGTAAAAGCGCTCAGGGATATCATTGAAGGGGTTGTACTGGAAGTCAACACCGCTCAGGTAACCATCGAAGATTCGGACGGCTTTGTGCGTAAATACAAACCGGATGAACTGGTTTACCACGCGGCGCTTGAATTGTACGCAATCGATGCCGTTCAGGAGGAAAATCGAACGGTGCCGAGATCCGGCCGTTCGCAAAAGTCAAAGGTTGAAAAGTCAAAGCTGATTTCAATCGATTTACATATCGAAGAACTGATGGACGACCACCGAACAATGAGCAACACAGAAATTGTCGCCTGTCAGATGAGACACTGCCGCCTTTTTGTTGAGAATGCAATGGTAAAAAGATGGAAGAAAATTCTCATCATTCACGGGAAGGGGGAGGGGGTGCTGCGCTCCGCAGTTCACGACTACCTCGACAGCATAATAAAAGAACGCGGTGTGTGCCTGGAGTACTTGGATGGGGCGCAAACTTTGGGTGCTACCGGCGGTTCTACTGAAGTTAAATTCTGCGGCTGGTAAGCGCTAAACCTCAGATTGGCACTGGAATCAAGCCATTTCGATCGTCTGTTTATAAAATGAGCATAAATAATGTGCAAATTCGATGCACGAATGAATGGTCAATTGGCAATAAATCTGTAATTTAGGGCTTCGGAAAAAACTGACACTTTTTCCAACGATCCGCTGACCAAAAACGTCATTAGTTTGTGAAAGTACTAGAACCCATCTCAAAATTATTTTTGAGTAATTTTTCAAGTATTTTGGCTTTAGCCGAGGCGCCTTTCGAAGCGCATATCCGGCGGGTATCTGTGCAAGAGAGGCAACGAAGGATAAGGACGAAAGACGAAGAAAAAGTGCCAAAGGTACTTTTGAGATGGGTTCTAACTAAATTCCTCATCTTTTTACTGGTATGCAGTTCGCCTTTGGCATCATCGGCCGGTGAAATCATCGTTACCAGTGACAACAACAGCGGGCCTGGGACCCTTCGTCAGGCGGTTGCAGACGCTTCGGCAAACGGAGTGCCTGACACGATATTTATCAATGTGAGTGGCACCGTCCTTCTTACCACTCCAATCTTAATTTCCGACAATAACCTCACCATTATTGGAGCCTATCCGAAACACTTCAACATCAAACCATTCGGATTTGTCGGTGGTTCCCTTATCTCGATACTAAATGGCGGAAATATATCCATTCGGAACATTGGTTTTCTTGGTGAAACCGGTGAAAACGTAAGGGCTATAACCTGCACTTCAATCGACGGTCCCGTTGAAATAACGCATTGCCTTTTCGAGAACAATGCATTTACAAGCCAGGGTGCAGCGATTAATGTTGAGTCCGGTGGGTTGGGACTGCTCACCGTACACGCCTGCTCCTTCATAGGAAATACCACTACACTCACGGGTGGCGCCATCGCTCTAACAAACGGAAACGCGCGTATCGTGAATTGCACCTTTTTTGAAAACACCTCAGATGATGCTGGCGGGGCCATTATAGTATACTCAACTGCCTCGATGCCGCTGGACGTATTTCATTGCACCTTCAAAGACAATACGTCGAATACGAACAATGGCCACGCGATTTCCACGGGTGCAACCGTTCGGATGTTTAACAATGCGTCGGATCTTAACACAGGATTTGGCCAGTTTACGCCTGGTGGCGGTGGGAGTTTTGTGACACTTGGAGGAAACTACCTGAAGCGGTTTGCCGGTGAGTCTTATCCATTTGCACCTTCCGCCACAGACAGTCTCGGCACGGTTATGAATTTGGGGCTCCGTTCAGCATTACTGGAAGATGGCTATGGACTAAAGTACTTTACTATTACTGATCCGTTTAGTGAACTCATCAGCAAAGGTGCCAGTGATGCAACAATTGTAATTGATAACGACTGCCGGATGGCACCGAGGATATTGGACAACGACGCGTTTCAACTTATCGCAGAGCCCGGCGCGGCGGAATATGCAATACGCCGTGTAAAGAACAATTCCGGGGCGTGGATTGCGGATTCATTCACTGCGGCTATAAATGATCCAATTATTGGTATTACATATGTCGAATTTGATGATGATTCAGGCAGTCCAGTGATTATGCCAGCGAGTTTTTCTACCTCGATTTTATCACCATACATTATTAATGCCTACAGTCAGCCCGGAAGTGCTATTCCCGGACCCGGTCCGGAAGGCAGTCCAGGTGTAATTCCTGCTGTGGTTGGATTCACCCTACAAGATGTCGGCTCGGTTACAAATGGCATTGTCATCAATTCGACAAACTGTAAAGTGATAGGATTAGGCATTACCGATTTTGAGGGATCTGGGATGACGATCAATTCACCCAATTTCATCCTTGAAGGCTGCGTCATCGGTCTTGACGACGGCGGCGGGCCTGCACCAAATATTGGGCAGGGGCTTGTCGCTCAGGCCCCCGATGCTATGATCGGTGGACGTGAGCACTGGCAACGCAATGTGATCTCTGGCAATGGAAGCAACGTAACGGTGACTTCTTCAGGAACAAAACTATATGGAAACTTCATAGGGCCAACAAATTCCGGTACCGCCGGGGTTACGGGAGCAACTACAGGTACTGGATTGTTCCTCTCGGGCGCGTCCTACACAGCCATTGGTGCCCGTGGTTTTGGCTACCGAAACCTGATCAGCGGAAATGGTACAGCCGGCATTGAACTTCTCGGAGTAGACAGTATAACCATTGTCAACAATTACATTGGCGTTTCATACAACGGCATCGACAGCATTCCGAACCACAACTACGGGATCAACCTGAGCAGTGGCAGTAAAATCCAGATCGGTAATGTTTCTCTCGGATGCCGGAACATCATCAGCGGAAATATTTATGACAACATTCTGATACAAGCTGTTAGCGACGTAAAAATTTTCAATAACCTGATCGGCCCGAATGTGTCGGGCTTAATGACTCCAGGAAATTATTATTCCTCCAGCGGAATCCTGATCAACAATAACCTGGCTTCCTCCATCTACATTGGAGGTTTAGCCTCAGGTAGTGGAAATTTTATCTCAGGAAATCTTCAGGGCATTAGAATTCTCAATTGTGCCGACAGCATCGCTCTTCTCAATAACCACATTGGCTACGCAACAAATTTCTCCAATCTGGGGAACTCCGCCAATGGCATTACCATTGGACCGGGCGCGGGGAAAATCACCATTGGGAGCGGAGGAGCCGGAAATTTTATCGGCTGGCAAGACGATCCTGGTTTCGCTGGAATCCGGATTACTAACTCCACGATGGCGCACATTATTAAGGGCAATGTCATAGGAATGGCATCCGATGGAAGTATAACAGCCAATGAAACTGGAATTCTCTTTATCAACACAGATGGAGTGACCATCGGAGGACCGGGAAATGGAATAAATCCGGTGGTTGGGCCCGACCAGAATGTGATCGCCGGCAATGTGAAGTATGGAATCCGTTTCGAAGGAGGCTCTGACAACAACATTTTACAAGGGAATATTATCGGACTCAATGGTGCAGGATCAATGGCGGTCGGTAATGGAGATGCGGGAATAAGCATCGATGGTTCAAGTGGAAATTGGATTGGTGGACCGTTTCCAAAAGGGAACGTTATATCAGGTCATAACGGTTTCGGACATTCTGGTATTTTGCTGGAGGGATTTACCGGCGGTACAGGCACAGTGATTGAGGGAAACCTCATTGGATCGAACCACATAGGTTCTGCCGGATTTGGAAATAACATTGGCATCAAAGCAAACAGTTTCCATACG
>Ga0247727_10014905_pt1 | contig 12838 bp, 10 predicted proteins | sample WisWelCaveWW1625_FD_202498 | JGI IMG/M metagenome (GOLD analysis project Ga0247727, IMG submission 202498) | Biofilm microbial communities from Wishing Well Cave, Virginia, United States - WW16-25 | ecosystem: Environmental > Aquatic > Deep subsurface > Groundwater > Cave microbial mat | place...
ATGTTCTATCTGCCGAGGAACGTGCTTTCGCTATTTGTGGGAACTCCGCGTGATCCCTGACTGGATGGCGCGTGAGGCAACATGGGATTGCGATGAAGGGACTCGCGGGTTGGCCCGGAAATACGCGTCCAGGTGACATTAGAGATGTACGAACGATGTTTGACTTCGCCAAGGAACTGGACCAGGTATGAATAAGGTTGCGCAAGTCACCACCTATTTTTGGATCATGAAGATTTGTGCAACCACGCTGGGGGAGACGGCCGGAGATCTCCTATTGATGACAATGAACGTCGGTTATGCCCTCAGTTCCGTTATTCTAATGCAGAGAAGCGTATGTTAAGGAGGAAGTTAAGCGAGTAGAAATCGGGCTTAACAGGAGCTAGCGGCGCCGCTGACCTTGTCGTTAGACTAAAGAGAAGGACATTGTGGCACTTCGCGAGGAATTTGAAAACGCAGGGAATTGGTTATTTCGATGGAGGAGTTATCTCCCTCTCTTCCTGATTGGCATTTTCCTATTATCAATGCATGAATACGAATATCCGGGGCATAGCGAGAAATTGGATGAAGTGTGGGAAGCACTTTGTCTTATTGTCAGCTTCTTTGGGCTGGCGATTCGCATTTTTACCATTGGACATACTCCCAAAGGAACATCCGGGCGAAATACTAGAGAGCAGGTTGCAGATACTTTGAATACCGCTGGCATGTATTCTTTAGTACGCCACCCCCTATACTTAGGGAATTTTTTCATGGGATTGGGCATCGCTCTTTTTACTCACCTCTGGTGGCTAACATTAATCTATGTATTAGTGTTTTGGGTTTACTACGAACGCATCATGTTTGCAGAGGAGGCGTTTCTAAGAAACAAGTTTGGTGATGAGTTTATGAAATGGGCTGAAATCACTCCGGCGTTTGTTCCGCGTTTCAAGAATTACGTAAGACCAAATCTTCCTTTTTCTGCAAGAAACGTTCTTAGGAGAGAATACAATGGATTTTTTGGGATTATTGTTGTGTTCATCATACTTGAGGTGGCTGGCGATTTGATGGCGGAACATAAGTTTAAGCTTGACTTTTACTGGGTAGTAATTCTTACTGTTGGTTTCTTCATCTGGATGGTTCTAAGAACACTCAAGAAAAAGACCAAACTATTGAACGTAGATGGGAGATGAAATAAAGAACAGTCTAACAAGGCGCTGTACTGGATTGGGATTCCGCCTGGCGTTTCATCCCCCACCACTGACCTGCGGCTGAACCCGACGCTCCGGCGTGGCGCCGCGGTCTCGCTCACCCAGCACGTTGCCAGAGGAAGCTGTGACTCGACCTCTCTGGTTCAAGCGAGAAGTCGGAATGCCGAGGGGTTCTTGCAACTCTGCTCTTGTTTCGGTAGATTTCAAACAACAACTCCCCAAAGTTTCAGCCTCGAAGCGGGCCGCATCAGGTATCATCCCCCGGTATTTGTCGAAGGCAAAGGGTTACCATGGAATTTCCGCAGACTGCAACGATGAAGAAGTTCATGACGCTTGAGCGCCATATTATTGAAGGCGAACAGGCTCACCCGGGCGCGACAGGGAAGTTCTCCGGCCTGCTGCACAGCCTTTCTCTCGCCGCGAAGCTCGTCTGGCGTGAGGTGATCAAAGCCGGATTGGTCAACGTTCTCGGAAGCACCGATCGTGTCAACATCACGGGTGATGTGGTTAAGAAGCTCGACGCATTTGCAGACGAGACCATCTATAAGGCAATGGATCATGGCGGTCATCTCTGCGTTATGGCGTCGGAGGAGAACGAGGGCCTGCTGCATATTCCCGACCACTACCACTTCGGCAAGTACGTCCTTCTGTATGATCCGCTCGATGGCTCAGGCAACATTGATGCGAACGTCACCGTGGGATCAATCTTCTCTGTGTTCCGACGTGTTACCCCCTCGGGAAAAGGGACAATGGAAGATGTCCTCCAGCCCGGATATCAGCAGGTGGCAGCGGGTTATGTGCTCTACAGTTCGAGCATGATGTTTGTCTATTCGACAGGTGCCGGCGTGCATGGGTTTACACTCGATCCGACAGTTGGCGAGTTTCTCCTGTCGCACGAAAACATTCGGATCCCGAAACGAGGGTCAATCTATAGCGTCAATGAAGGGAACTTCAATCGGTGGAATACAAACATGCAAAGGTACATTCGTTTCTTGAAGGAAGATGATTCCGCTACGTCCAGGCCCTACTCAGCACGCTATATCGGCTCGCTCGTAGCCGACGTTCATCGGACGCTGCTCTATGGAGGCATCTATTGCTACCCGGGTGACACGAAGAATCCGAACGGAAAACTCAGACTCATGTACGAGAACAATCCGCTTGGCTTCATCGTAGAGGCTGCGGGAGGAGCGGCATCAGATGGGAAGCGACGTATTCTTGACATTCATCCGGAGAAACTGCACCAAAAGACCCCGCTATTCATCGGCAGCACAGAGGATGTGAAGATAGCAGAGGAGTTTCTGGCAGGGAAGAGGTGAAACTGGAAAGAAGGAACAGGGAAAAGGGAAGCCCCGACTTTAGAGGCTGTGCGAAAACGGAACTCAACCCCTCTACGAGGCCGTAGGCCCTCTGCTCCCCCTTCTCTTCGATGTCCCCGGTCTGTACAGCGAAGAGAAGGGGGATGGGGGATGAGTTCCGGTGACGAAGCATTTCCCGCACCTCTTATCCCAATTTCGCCAGCTTCTCCTGTGCCTTCTTCACGTACGGACTTGCCGGGTAGGACGATACGAGTCTGTTATACGCCTCCTTTGCTGAATTCTTGTTTCCCATCGCAGCATAGGAATTTCCAATCATCAGCAGTGAGTCGTCCTTCTTTTCCGAATGGCTGAAAGCCATCGCCGTTTCAAAGTGATGGATCGCGTCACTGTATTTTTTCAGTCCATACAAGCATTCTCCAATCCAGTAATGGCAATTGTCGGCAAGGTCGTCGCGGATTCCAGTGCTCAGAAGTTGCTCGAACTGCAGCATTGCGCCTGAGAAATCCTGCCGGCGGTACTGGCTTAATGCAGCTGAATACGCGGAACTGACATCGGCAATCGGCGGTGGAGGTGGCGGAGCAGTTTGTGCTTCTCTCAGTCGCATCTCAAGCTCTGCTGCGCGCGCAGTCAAACTTCTGTTGTCGGAGGCCAGCGCGTCTACTTGCTGAATCAGTCGCCGGTTCTCAGCCATCAGGCTGTCGACCCGGTACTGCAAACGCGCTGTCTGAGAGAAGAGCGGGTCCTCTTCCATTTCTTCTGCCGACCCGCAGCCTGAGATCATAAGCGGGGTGACTGAAGCTGTCACGAACATGAGCGCGACGAGCAAGTACTGACCGATGAGCAATCTGCGTGGGTTCATTTCGAAGTCCTCTTTGATCGTGAGAATTACGGTAACGCTCTCTTGCGCCCCCAATGTATCAAACCCTCCAAGCATTGTCAAGCATGCGATTTCGCATGCGTTTTCACATGCCCGGCAATCCTCCGACAAATCTCATGCACAACCAGATTGGGTACACCGTCTCGGTGCAATGACTGCAGCCGCATGTCACAGATCTCGTTGACATAGTCCACTACGATGAACTTGCGTTCTGCCGTTGCAGCGATCTCGGTTGAAAAGAAATCGAGCCCACACACCTCATGAATTTTCTTCGCTATCGTGATGAGCGGCCGCAGTCCGTGGGTCATGACATCTTTCTTGGTCATCATTGTGTAGACATGTGTCTGGTCATCCCACCAGCAGGGAAGAACCTGTCCGAAAATCGAAAAAACCCTGTACCAGGCTTTCTTGTCGTCGAGCATAACGGGCTTGATCTTTTCCTGGAGCAGGTACTTGTCGTTCTTGTGGTGCTGTCGCGATTCGATCACATCCTTCAATGTTTCCGCTCCAAGGATGACGCCTGTTCCGCCGCCGCTCGTATTCGCAGGCTTGATGATGAACGGCCTCCCCAGATGAGCCAGATCGCTCAACGAAAGCTCGATCTGTTTCTTTTTGTTGTAGGGCGAGATGATGATCGTGAAGGGAACATGAATTCCTTTGGTAAGAAATTCCAGATGCATAGTTGCCTTGTCGTTGGCGTGGTGGATTGCCGCCGGTGGATTGATGAAAAGCGTCGCGGTTTTAAGGATATGCCGGACGAGAGGAAGGAACTTCTCGTCTGCGTCGGATGCGCGATCCAGAAACCCGCCGAAGGTCAATTCGCCCTTCTGGAGTCTCTTGAGCGTTTCGTGAGCGTTGTGGTGGGATATAGAGTAGAAAAGCAGACGCTGTGCATGAACCTTTGCTTCAAGAATCCGGAGGAACTCTCTGTCGTGCTCCCAGTCCCACGCGACAGCAAGGTCGAAATGTTCAGTCATCAGATGAGCCCTGAGGCTCGGTCTTCCTTTTTTTCCTTCCCTCCGATTTGAAGAACAGGGCAGAAAGAGGCGGCAAGGTTATGGACAAGGAGTGGCTTCGGCCGTGTGCTTCGATCGGCTGCGCCTCTGCCCCGCCCAGGTTCCCAAGTCCACTTCCTCCGTACGTGGTTGCATCGCTATTGAGGATCTCCCGCCAATATCCTCCGCATGGGACTCCCACTCTATAGTTCTGCCTTGGAACGGGCGTGAAATTGCAGACCACGAGGATGATGGATTCGGCTGATGGAGCTTTACGAATGAAAATAATCGTACTGTTTTCCCAATCACGACAATCGATCCACTCGAATCCCTCGTTGGAGAAATCCATTTCATGCAGTGGTGGTTCTGCGCGATACAATCGATTCAAATCCTTGACCCAGTGCTGAACTCCCCGGTGGAACGGATACTGAAGAACGCGCCACTCGAGTTCCTCCTCGTGATTCCATTCTCTCCAAGGACCGAATTCTCCTCCCATAAAGTGCAGCTTCTTGCCCGGATGGCCGAACATGTAACCAAAAAGAAGCCTCAGATTGGCAAAACGCTGCCATTCATCGCCCGACAGTTTTCCCAGAAGAGAGCCCTTTCCATGAACGACCTCATCATGCGAGATCGAGAGCATGAAATTCTCCGAGAAGGCGTACCAGATGCTGAACGTCAACTTGTCGTGATGGTATTTTCTGAACAGAGGATCGTTCGAAAAATACTTGAGGGTATCGTTCATCCATCCCATGTTCCATTTCAGTCCAAATCCCAGGCCCCCTACATACACAGGACGCGAAACCATCGGCCAGGCAGTCGATTCTTCCGCAATGCTCTGGACATCAGGAAATTCACCGTAGATTGCTTCGTTCAATCGACGGAGGAACGAGATCGCTTCCAAGTTTTCCCTGCCGCCGTATTTGTTCGGAAGCCACTCTCCCTCTTTCCGTGAGTAATCGCGGTAGAGCATTGACGCCACCGCGTCTACCCTAATCCCGTCCGCGTGATACTTGTCTAACCAAAACAACGCACTGCTGATGAGAAACGAGCGGACCTCGTGTCTACCATAATTGAAGATATAGCTGCTCCAATCCGGGTGGTACCCCTCCCGTGGATCGCGATGTTCAAAGAGATACGTTCCATCGAAATACGAGAGGCCATGTTCATCGCCGGGAAAATGTGACGGCACCCAGTCGAGAATGACTCCGATGCCATTCTGGTGGAGGTGATCGACGAAGTACATGAAATCCTGCGGCGTTCCGTAGCGGCTCGTCGGCGCAAAAAAGCCAACAACCTGATATCCCCATGAGCCATAAAATGGGTGTTCCATCACGGGCATCACTTCAATGTGGGTGTAGCCCATCTCCTTTACGTAATCGGCAAGCTCGTGCGCGAGTTCGCGATATGTAAGATGGCGGTTTCCTTCTTCAAACCTTCTGCGCCACGAGCCGAGGTGGACTTCGTAAACGGAGATCGGTGCAGTGAGCGAGTTTCGGCCCGCCCGGTTTTTCATCCACTCAGCGTCTCCCCACGCATAGTCGAGGTTCCAGACTCGTGAGGCCGTGCTCGGGGGAGCCTCCCACAAGAAGGCGAACGGGTCACCTTTAGCAACACTGTAGCCTGAATGCCTCGAGATAATATGATACTTGTAGAGTGAACCGTTCTCGAGATGAGGAACGAATCCTACCCATATTCCCGATCCGTCCTGTCGAGGGTGGAGGTGATTTGCGTTGGGATCCCAGCGATTGAAATCGCCGATGACAGAAACCTGTTCGGCATTGGGGGCCCAGAGGACAAATGCTACACCGGCTATCCCTTCCGTGGTTTTCGGATGGGCGCCAAGTTTTTCGTAGAGCCGGAAGTGGTTTCCTTCGCGGAACAGATGGATATCGAGATCGGTCAATTCTTGTTGCGAGTTGGGGGTGACCTTTCGCGATGCTCCTCGTTTTGTCTTAACAGTTTGCGTCATGGTAGGATATCCGGATGTTGGCTAACCGACCGGCATCAAATGATAGAACTGTTGAGGGACATTAGCAAGTCGGCCTTGGATGTTCATACTGCTGAGTGAACATCGAACATGGAACAAGGAACAGGGAACAAGGAACACGAACGGTCAAACAGGCTTGCCCGTCCGCTTTCAAAGCCCGAAAAGGATCGAAACAATAATCTGAAAAGAACTGATAGACCGATCGTCGGCTACGAAGTGCTTGTCGTCGGTGATGTCAAAGAGCGGATCTTTCAGGTCATTGAGAGCAAGGTATGCATCGAGCCGCTCATCCTGTGATAGATTGACGTCTAACCACTCACTTCCGCCGAGGTTCATGAAATTCAATCCCAATCCAAAGTCGAGGTCAATGGTCGGACTTATTGCCACGAGCACTCCACCGCCGAACCCAATTCCAAATCGAGATGATGACTCAACTGAAAACGTGGCACTGGGGACTCTTGAGACCCCTTGAAACTTTGTCTCACCGCTGAACTGATGAAGCGCCAGATTGGCACCAAGGTAAGGCTTCGCCGGCATGGAAGGAATCTTGAAGTGATATTCCGGACCGATCCTGAAGGTCAAAACAGTCTGGGAGACTTCAACGTTTCCCTGCCCGGGCTCCGAATTCCCGCTATTGCTCAGAAATGCGAGCCCTAATTCACCAACCAGTACGAAGCTTTGAACTCCCGCGCGGAGCTTCCCAACAAGATTGAGTCCCGACGACAGCCCGTATGTCTGACCCGCGTAGTACTCAATCGTGGTTCCTGAGTAATCCGACAGTGGTGTCATGACACCGATCCCTCCGCCAGCTTGCACGGTTACTTGTGAGAACGCGGGTTTGGCTGCAAATACGGCAACACATGATACAACGACGGCTTGCACGATGGTCCGTTTCATCGTTGTCTCTCCAGTATGTTATTATGAAATTCATATCTGGCACTGATATCTGTTCCTTTGTTGTGTCCTAAGAGATGCAAATGCCTGTGTCATTCCAGATACTTTCTGAGAGAATGCACCCCTTGTGCAAACGTAGATCCCTCGGGCAGATTGAGGTAGGCACAAATCTCGCTCGGTATGATATCTGTGCATTTCGAAAGCTGATCAAGAAGCCAGTGTATTGGTACTTCCCTGTTGTTCACCATGACCTTGATGAGAACCGTATCGATACTTTGCCCATCAAATGCTGCTCTTGTTTTGGCGTGTTCCCATTTCTCTATTGCTTCGATGAAAGCTTCCTTCAGATCCCCCGCTTGGTAACTCTCTTGTGGTTTTCCTTTTCGAGACTTCAGCTCTTTTTCTTTAGAGTCCGGCCACACATTGATGAGTCGGTGGAGTATCCGGAGAAACTGGTTAGTCTTTTTGAGGTTTGCCGTTTTCATGGATCTTTGCTGTGATGATAGAGCTATCCAATAACATTAGCAAGTCGCTACTGACTACCTTTTCAAACAGTCTTCCGGAATATATATGTATCCCTTTGTTTTCAGCGCATGAATCGGTATATTTTTCGTGGAAAGAGAAGGAGATTGTTACGTTGAGCATCAAAAGAAAAAAGAATTTCAGGTCCGTGGCGCTGATCATGGGCATTGCTGCGGTGATTGCCTCGTGCTCAGGTTCAAAGGATTCCGTTGTGACGTCGCAGAGCCCGCAGTCACCCACTGATGCGAAGGCTTCGGATCGAGCCAAGGAAAAAGCATTGCAACACTTCATCGATGGCTCGCTTCAGGAGACGAAGGGCAACTATGCGCAGGCCATCCTCGAATACCAGGATGCACTCCGCTTCGACAAGAACCATGCTATCTATTTTGCCCTCTCGAAGTGCTACTCCCGCCTGAACAAGCAGGCTCTTGCCATCGAAGCCGGGAAGGAAGCTCTCCGGCTGGATCCTGAGAAAGTCGACTTTTGGCGAAACCTTGGCGATGTGTATGCCTCCGCGTTCCAGCTCGACAGCGCAGCCGCGGCCTATGAAGAGGTTGTCAAGCGTGATTCGAACAACATCGAGTCGTGGTTCACGCTCGCCAATCTTTACCAGGGACGCAAGCCCTTAAAGGCGCTCGAAGTGTACGAGAGCATTTCCGGGCGGTTCGGCGATGAATGGGAAGTGCTGCTCCAGATTGCCGAGCTGTATAATGCGATGGGACAGACGGAGAAGGCAATCGCCGCGTTGGAGAAGATGCTGCTGATCAACCCGGGCAATGTCGAGTTGAAGCGAAGTCTGGCCCAGGCCTATGTCCGCTTCAAGAACTATGACCAGGCTCTGCACCTCTATACTGAATTGCGCGAACTGGATCCCGGCAACCTCGACTACATGGGTGAAATGGCCACAGTCCACTTGCTCCTCAAGGAGTATGCTCCGGCGGCTGAGTTGTTCGAAATGGTTCTCGCCCGCGACTCGGTCAGTATCGATGCCAAGCTTCAGATCGGTGAGGCATATTTCTCGCAATTGCAGAACGACTCGAGCCTTGTTCCGGTTGCTCGCGCAATGTTCGAGCGGATTCGGGATGCGCATCCAAACGACTGGCGTCCGTACTGGTTTCTTGGCGCCATCGGAGGAGTGTCGCGCGACGATACGCTTGCCATCAACAATTTCAAGCGGGTGACGGAGCTTGCGAGATGGAATCCCGATGGATGGGCCTATCTGGCAATGACATTTCTTCAAAAAGAAATGTATCAGGAGGTTGTGAATATTCTGGAAGAAGGTTTGAATGTTGTGCCCGATGACTATCAAGTAAATTTTTATCTCGGAATTGCCTATAGCCGACTTCAACGTCACCAGGATGCTGTTCGCGTGTTGGAGCACGCTCACCAGATCGAGCCGAAAGACGTCAGGGCAATCAGTCAGCTTGCCCTTGTTTACGATACGCAGAAGAGATACGCCGAGTCGGATTCCCTCTATGAGGAAGCGTTGAGGGTCGACTCGGACAACCACTTGATCTTGAACAACTATGCTTACAGTCTGGCCGATCGCGGTCTTCAGCTTGAACGTGCACTTGCGATGGCCAAAAGGGCGGTCGAAGCGCAGCCGGAGAACCCTTCGTACCTTGATACGATCGGCTGGGTTCACTTCAGGCTTGAACAGTTCGAGGAAGCAGAGAAGTTCATCAGGAGGGCGATTGAAAAGGGGGAAGTCAGTGCAGTAGTGCATGAACATCTTGGTGATGTGTATTATATGATAAACGACAAGGAACGAGCGCTCGAACAATGGCATATCGCGCTGAAGCTTGACGAGAATAATCAGGCTCTTCGGGAAAAGATCGCTCGTGTGAGCCTATGACGCGATACTTGCACGCAATCTTCGCCGTCATCATGACCAGTGTGTTCCTCCTGCCATCCTGCGCTCCCCGTCGGGCTGAGATTGAGCTTGATACCGCTGCCGTCGATGCAGCCCGATTGCTTTCCATGGTCAGAGAGCGGACGAGCCGTGTGAGTACGCTCGAGGGGAGAGGGACGCTGAGCTTTGAGAGTCCTGAGTTCGGTGGGACGGCCTCGTTTGAGCTTTCGCTGAGGAAACCCGATTCCCTTCTGGTCATCTTCGAGGGACCGTTCGGGATTGATGTCGGTACCTTGTTCCTGAGCCGTGAAAAATATGTTGTCTACAGCTCGATGGAGAACCTCGTTGTCACCGGTGTTCCGCGAACGCGGGCAATACGCACGGTGATTCCCTTCGACCTCAGCGTCGATCAAATCCTGAATGCATTCTCCGGTGGGGTTGAAATCCCAGATGTTATCGATCCCATCCGTGCCTATCACATCGAGGGGGATCGCTTCCTTGTTTCGATTCGGTGTGGCGATCGCGTCTGCAGTTACTGGATTGACAACACTAATCTCCAGGTGACAAAGTACGAAGTCCGGGAAGAGGATGGGAGCTTGTTTCTTCAAGCGACATCCGCAGCGTTCACCGAAGAGGGCGAAGCGAGTGCACCGAGACGAATCGTTGTCACGTTTCCCCAGAAAGAGAGACAGGTTTCAGTTTACTACACTTCTCTTACTCTCAATCCACCGAATCCATCATTTGCGTACTCATTGCCAACCGATGCTCGAACAATCCTTCGGTAGGTGAGTGGAGCGTTTGCGCCTACATATCATCTCTTACCTTCTTGCCGTTTTCGTATCAACCGTAGTCCTGCGAGCACAGGATGAAATCACGAAACGGCAAGCAGAGCTTGAGAATCTGCGGGAGGAAATCCAGAATATCGAGACCGAAATACAGGAACGACAAAAAAGTGAACGGGCGACGCTCGAGCTACTCGATGGATTCGACAGAAAGGCGAGTCTTGTTCAGGCGCTTATTAGGAGACTTCACTCTGCCGAGAAAAAGGTCCAGGGCCGAATCGATTCACTCAAGGGAGAATTGGGTCGGCTCGAAGAACAACTGGCCTATTTGCGAGATCATTATGCGCGCTACGTGACGTCGGTTTACAAATCGGGTCCGGTCCACGATCTCGAACTGCTTCTGTCATCCCGGTCGGTCAACCAGATGCTGATCCGAGCAGAGTATCTCAGGCGATTTACGGAACAAAGGAAAAAGGATACGGAAAGGATTGTGGAGAAGAAAAGCGAGATAGAAGATCTCGAGGCACAGCTCCAACAGGATCTTACAGAGCAACGTCGGCTTCTTGCAGAAAAGGGTGTGGAGGAAGATCGTCTGGTAACAGCAATCGCGGACCGGCGCGACGTCTTGCAGCGGATACGAAAAGACAAGAAAGTGTTGCAGCGGGAGATCGAGCGGAGGATGAAGGCGGCCAAGGAACTGGAGTCGCTGATCGCCGGCCTGATTGAAGCAGAGAGAGTGCGTAAAGAGGGGGAGACGATCGTGCATTCTCCCCCCATTCCAGGCGCGTTTGAATCGAAGAAGGGGAAACTTCGCTGGCCCGTCAGCGGAGGCGCGGTTGTGGCCAGGTTTGGGAACCAGACGCATCCGACACTCAAGACAGTGACACAAAACCCGGGGATCGACATCGCAGTGAAATCGGGCACCCCTATTTCTGCCGTTGCCGATGGGCGCGTCGCAAGAATTTGGTGGCTGGTTTCGTACGGGAACCTGATCATCATTGATCACGGCGGAGGCTACAGGACCATCTATGCGCATCTTGCAGACATCAATGTAACGGAGGGCCAAGAGGTGAAGGAGGGTGATGTCATTGCCACCGGCGGTGAAACGTTGGATGGGTCGAAGCTGCATTTTGAGCTCTGGAAGGATCGCGACAAACAGAATCCGGAAACATGGCTCTCCCGGCGATAACAAGAAGCTCTGCTCTTTTCATCGGGGCGATATCGCTGATCTCTGTGTGTATTGTTGTGCTCCTGCATGAGCCACTGCAGTCGGTCGAGCTGCAGTTCACGTCACTCAAGTATACACTTCGGGGGGATATAGACGCAGATACCAACATTGTGGTCATCTACATTGATGACGACGCCATCAAGACGCTGGGCTGGCCGGTACCGCGGAACTTCTATGCCGTTATGATAAAGGCCCTTGGCGATCTCCAGGCGCGTGCGGTGGGCATAGAGGTGCTCTTTGAGGACAGGAAACTCGAGTATCCCGAATATGATAATCTGCTCGCGAGCGTCGTTGCCTCAGCAAAGAACGTTGTGCTCCCTTGTTACTTTCAGGTTGTCAACGCATCGGACGGCTCGAGAGGACCGGGAGACACACCGCGCAACCAGTTTGAGGGTGTGCATGATGTCGAATGGGCAGGAGAGGGACTTCATCTCCCCATTGAGGGACTTCTGAACGGAGCGGCCGGAGTCGGTCACCTCAATTTTATGGAGGATACGGCGATTCCTGTTTTCATTCTTTCGCATCAGGGTCCCGTCCCTGCATTTGGAGTTGAAGTGCTCAGAGTTGCGTCGAGCGCCAACGCCGAGGCTGTGACATTTGTCGATGGCACTCTTTCGATTCCGCAATCCGGCCGCTCAGACATTCTGCTGCACACCTCGCCTAGTGGGTTCATTGAGTTGAACTATCCTGGTCGCATCTCGGCCTTCAGAATCTATCCGTTCATCGAAGTCCTGAAATCGTATGATGCCTATGTGACCGGGCAAACGCCTTCGATTCCTGTTGTAACCTTTAAGGACAAGATTGTTTTGGTCGGAGTCGTTGCCCAAGGTCGGAGCGCCTTTCTCTGGTCGCCCATTGACCCGCGATATCCATCAATTGGCGTCCATGCGGTTTTCCTCGAGAATGTTTTGCAAAACAGAACCCAGAGATCGGCTGGTATGTTGTCGGTGTATATCCTTTGTTTTCTCACAGCCCTCGCGTTTGCGGGTCTCGTTCTTTGTGCTCCTGCTCCCTACTCGAGGGTGTTTGTCCCTGTAGTCATTGCCGGAATCGCAGCCATTTTGTTCTTCCTCTTCACGGGATTGAGCTACCAATTTCCATTCGCTCCTTTGTTGGTATCCGTTGTAACCTCCAGCCTCGGTGCGCTTTTATACAAGCACCGGTTGACGCGAGAACAGCTCAAGGGTCTCGAGATTGAGAA
>Ga0247727_10014906_pt1 | contig 12836 bp, 7 predicted proteins | sample WisWelCaveWW1625_FD_202498 | JGI IMG/M metagenome (GOLD analysis project Ga0247727, IMG submission 202498) | Biofilm microbial communities from Wishing Well Cave, Virginia, United States - WW16-25 | ecosystem: Environmental > Aquatic > Deep subsurface > Groundwater > Cave microbial mat | place...
GCAATTTTATGCAATTGCTGTTGACATGGAAACACCATACAATGTTTACGGAGGTTTGCAGGATAATGGTGTGTGGTACGGAAGCTCACAGAGCAAAATGGATTTGAGCTGGACTCAGGAAGGAAAAAATCCTTTTCAGAACATTATGGGTGGTGATGGTATGCAAGTTCAGGTGGATACAAGAGATAATGTTACAGTTTACACAGGTTATCAGTTTGGAAATTATTTCCGCATAAATAAAAATACGGGCGAAACGAAATATATAACACCACAACACGATTTGGGTGAACGACCTTATCGTTGGAACTGGCAAACGCCAATTTTAATTTCGAAGCATAATCAAGATATTATTTACATGGGTTCAAATCATTTTCACCGTAGCATGAATAAGGGCGATGATTTTAAAACATTAGGAGGTGATTTAACAAATGGAGGAAAAAAGGGTGATGTTGCATACGGAACACTAACAACTATTGATGAATCTCCACTGAAATTCGGATTGATTTATACCGGAAGCGATGATGGTGCAGTTAACGTAAGTAAAGATGACGGAAATACATGGGCGAAAATTTCATCAGGTCTGCAGGCAAACATGTGGGTGAGCAGAGTATGCGCTTCAAATCATAAGGAAGAAAGAGTTTATGTTTCGCTTAACGCGTATCGTTGGGATAATTTTTCTCCCTTTTTATATGTTTCTGAAAATTACGGAAACAGTTGGACAAAGATCGGAATGGATTTGCCTTCAGAGCCAATAAACGTAGTGAAAGAAGATCCAGTGAATGAAAATATAATTTATGTAGGAACCGACAACGGGCTGTACGTTTCACTTAACAAAGGAAAATCTTTTATGCGAATGAGTAATGGTTTGCCTTCAGTTGCCGTGCACGATTTAATTATTCATCCGCGCGATAAAGAAATAATTGTAGGAACTCACGGTCGTTCTATTTACATCGCCAGTGTAAAAGAGTTACAGCAGATGAGCGACAGTATACTCACGAAAAGTCTTTATGTCTTTAATCTTTCAGAAAAAAAATACAGCGGCCAATGGGGCGCGAAAGAAAGCATGTGGGAAAAACCGTACGAGCCTGAATACAATATTCCTTTTTATTTGAAAGAGAAAACCGATGTTTCAATTGAGATTAAAACAAGCAGTGCCTTGATTTTAAAATCATATTCACAAAATTTCGCTAAGGGACTCAACTATTTTGTTTATGATTTATCGGTGGAAAGCTATTTAGAGGCTTATGAAAAGTTCCTTAATGAGAAAAAAGGGAAAGATGATGATGTTAAAGTAAAAAAAGCCGACAGTGGTAAATATTATTTACAACCCGGAACGTATACCGTGGTAATAGTTGCAGGAAGCTCAGCAAGCAAAAAAGAGTTCACCATTAAAGCACCCAAAAAATAAAACGCTTTACTTATCCATCACCACAAATTCGGTTCTGCGGTTTTTTGATCGGCCCGCTTCTGTATCGTTAGTGTCTATCGGATTAGTTTCGCCTAAGCCTTTAAAGCTTTCAATCTGGTTTTTATCAACTCCAAGCGCAACGAGGATTTCAAAAACAGTATATGCGCGGTCTTTCGAAAGAGTCAAGTTAGCGTTATCATCGCCAACATTATCTGTGTGACCGCGGATTTCAATTTTAACGGTTGGATTTTTTTTAAGGAACTCTGCAAACTCTTCCAATACAATTTTTGATTTTGGATCTAAATCGGCAAAACCTGATTTGTAATAAATATTATTAAGTGTGTATGTTTTGCCAATTTCTATGGGCTTCGAAACCAATTCTGTTTTAATTATTTTGTCAGGTTTAATTGAATCTGCAACAATTAACTGCGAGCTGAAACTTACACCGCTGTCGCCTTCTATTTGAATAAGCATATCGTGACCGTTGTCAAGAAGCACTACACGGGCAGTGCTGTTTGCTGTATCTACAATTCCGTAGGTTTCTATTTTAGTTACAGCATCAATTACTTTTACTTTCACATCTTTTACGGTAGTATCTTCCTCGCTTTTAAAATTTACATCGGCAAAGGTTACAGATTGCGGCCGTGCTTCCTTATATAATTCGAAAGAATATATATCCTGCCCGCCCAACGTTTTATTTTTTGTTTTTGCAGGGTCATCGGAAGAAAAATAAGCATACTGCCCGTCCTTACTTACAAAAAATCCTAAATCATCACCTTTTGTGTTTATCGGAAAACCAATGTTTGCAGCAGGAAGCCAATTACCAACCGAATCCGCTTTTGAATAAAAAATATCAAAGCCACCCACTCCTAAGTGCCCTCCTCCTCCACCCTCTACGGGAGTTAAAGGACCGGAACAAAAATAAAGTGTTTGACTATCGGAGTGAATGAAAGGAGTCTTCTCGTGTCCTTTTGTATTTATTTTCGGACCAAGATTAATTGGTGCGCCCCATTTTCCATTTGCATCTTTTACAGTTTTCCAAATATCCACACCACCATATCCTCCCGGACGAGTGCTCGCAAAAAAGATAGTGTTACCATCGGCAGAAACTGTTGGCTGCGATTCCCAACTATCTTTTGTATTAACTGTATCGCTCAGCTTTCGCAATGTGGTCCAACTTCCGTAAAGAAAATCAGAAGTCCAGATGTCGCAATTATCATATCCACCCTCCGGTTTACAAATTGTAAAATACATGTGCTTGTTATCGATGGTAACAGTTGCACCACCTTCGTTTGTTCCTTTGTTAAAAGGTTCTGTCATTTTGTAGCCATCGTCCCATTTTCCGTTTTTGTATTTCGAAATAGAAAACACTTCAATTACTTTATCGCTTTCTATCGGAGAAAACGTAGTGGGTTTTTTTGTGCGAGTGAATAATGCAATACTTCCATCGGGAGAAATGATAGGCAGGTATTCGCTCATATTAGAACTTAAGCCCTGTACAATTTGTGGATTGAAAGGAACAGGATGATTGTAAAGTTGGTCGTTGAGTTTGCTCAGTTGAATTAATTTCTTCGCATCAACCAGAAAAAGCGGATAATCTTTATGGTATTTTTTTTCGTCCTCTTCTTTAAAATCCTGATACAATTTCATGTATTTGATACAGTTCAGATAATCTTTATCTTCCCAATACAAAATTCCTAAATAATAATACGGGTCGGAATGTAATTTAGGACAGGCTGCCACAACTTTGAGCAAATAAGGCATTGCAGCTTTGTAACTTTCATTATGATTATTCGAAACTAAAATAATCGCTCTGGCGAACGCAAGATTTGCCTGTATATATTCAGGGTCTTCTTCCAGACATTCTTTCAAAAACGCAACACGCTCTTTGTATTCGTATTTCTTTTTATCCTGCGATTTCTTGAACAACTTTACCGCATCCGCATTTTCCGATTCGGGACAATCGTTTTCGGGCTGCTTCTTTTCTTCTTCGTCTTCGGTGAGAGTTTCGTCTTTAGTTTTTTTGTCCGATTTCTTTTTATCTTTTTTTGTTTTCTCATCCGTTTGCTCTTCCTCTTCTTCATCCTGCGCATAGGCAAGGTTGAAGTTAGAGGCAGCAATAAATAAAGTAACGAAAAACAAAATCTTTTTCATACGGCTTGCTTATACGACAGCTCTGCAAAAAATGTTCCACAAAGATAGGGATTGTTTAGAGCAGAAATATTAAAGTAAAATACCTTTAATGATGACAGCGATTTTATCTGCCTCGGTGAGTGCCATCATGTGTGAGCCATTTTGAATTACAAAATCAGCATTCACATTACGGAAAGGAATGGTTTTATCGTTTGTTCCGTGCAAGTGATATACATTTTTCTTTTTCGCCTCTTCCCTATTCCAGTTCACAATCATGTGAGCAGCACGTTTAAGAAACAAAGCCTTTTTATTTTTCAGCATGCTATTAAACAACTCCGCTTCTTTTTCGCGGTCGTGTTCCACTACTTTCTGGGCCATCTTTGCACTTAGCTTATAAAAATTTGCTGTTGGAATTTTATCAAGCTCAACAGCACTTACAAAATCATACCTCATAGGCAATTCATTATTATTTGCTGCGCTCGAAATGATTATTACTTTTTCGGGTTTCAAAATATCATTCAGTTCTACTGCAATCATCCCTCCAAGCGATACACCCAGTAATGAAAACGGCTTTGACGCATCAATCTGCCACGATATTCTTAATGCATAATCTTTCAGCGTTTCATTTTTATAAGGGATTGGATATTTAATATAAACGGTATCGTAATCTTTCTGCAAATTGAGTTTGCTGAATATGCGTTCGTCCGAACCATGACCGGATAGCAAATACAATCGCGGTTTAGAATATCCGAAACCACATACGAATAAAAATAGGATGAAGAATGTGAATGACTTAATCATTGTGCAAAACTACAACAGACGGGAGGAGTTTCAAAATTGATTTTTACTAAACAAAGAATAAACTTTAGTAAAATTTGCAAAAAAAATTACATCGCAGCCGAATTAAACCACAAAACCTGATACCTTTTCGTTTTCAGTTTTTGTTTGCGGCTGATTGCTTTTAAGCATGGCAACAGTTTGCTTAAGCGAAGTAATTTCGTCTTGCAAATTTTCAATATCGTATTTCAAGTGCTTTTTTTCTTCCTTGATATACTTCAATTCTTTTTGCAATTTCTTGTTTTCCTCGGCAAGGCGGTTAGCTTTGTCTTTGTGAGTTACCAAATCGTGCTGCAAGTCTTTAGTCATTTTGCGAAGTTCTTCGGGACTTTTGTTCCCCTCCTTGTTCAGGATTTTGTATTGGTGAATGGTCATGGGCGTTGGGTTTTTGTTTCCCAAATATAAAAAAGAGTTTTGGATGCAACAAATGTTCTACCATAATATTATTTCCCCTCGCGCGCACGCAATAAGGTAAGATTTTTTTTCTGCTGAAGAAATTTATAATCACAAAAATTGTTACCTGTTGAAAACTTTTGTTTGTGGAATTTGTAACCCCCGGCATCTTATTTGCGTTAAAGCACATAAATAAGTTTAACAAAAACATTTTAACCCAATTCATGCATGAGAGAATAATTACTCGGTACCGTAATTAAGTTTTAAGTCTAACATTAAATTCTCATGTAATGAAAACAAAAAAGAATGCCGGTGGCTTCAACAAGGTTGAGCCCCGCAAAACAAAAGCAATCATTTTATTATTCCTTATCAAACGGCTGTTCATCTGCCGCATTGAAGAAATTCCAACCATCGCGCGATTTATCATCGACAGCTTGACAGCCGACCTAGCTGACTTTGCCGCCTTCTCGCCACATTTCGATGCCGATTACATTCAGCAGTTTGAAGATAAGCGCACCGAAGTGGTAAACCTGCTGAATCCGAAAAACATTACCCGTGCAAAAAAGAAAATTACAAAACGTATACTTCGCAACATGCGCGGCATGCGTCCATTTCTTACCAAACTGCAGGGCTATGTTCGGCTGGCGTTTAACACAGCGGGCACTGTGCTCACCGTTGACCCTTCCGATTTCGGAATAAAAGAATTGCGCAAAGCCATCCGTAACGGAGATGTGGAAGAAATGGATTTGGCTTTCCGCACACTGCGAAAAAACATTACCGATAACTACGCTGCATTGCTTGCTGCCGGTTACACCGATGCGCAGCGCAACGATTTTTATGCCCTGTACGATGCGGTGATGGCTGATAATGCTTTGCAAAACGTGAAAGACCGCGAGCGTGAAGAAGAGGTGGAAGCCAACATGGAAAAGTTTAACAAAATGTGGACTGATTTTATCCTTGACACCTGCGACATTGGTAAACGTATTTATGCCGACACACACCCTGCTCATGTGCAGGAGTACACAATGGATACGCTCATTAACCGCATTAGGCAGGAATTACCCAAAGAGCGTTTTCATGCTGTTACTTTTAATGCGGATGAAACACGCGTATTGAAAAATGTGGTGGACGGAACAATTGGTGTAAACACAGGCGAAACTAATTTGGAAGTGCGCGCAGGTGGCAATGATGCTGAAGGTGTTTTTGAACTGTGGGCAGCAGGCACTCAAAAATTAATAAACACCATTGACGGAAAAATTACCGTACACAACAAAAGCATTGACGAAGAAGGCAAGTGTAAGGTGAAAGCTATTGGTAGTGTGGTTTAAATTTAAAACTCCCGAATCTGTTTTGGTTCGGGAGTTTTTTTACTGAATAATTATCTTTTGCGAATACGTTTTATCATCAGCAATTATTTTGATGAAGTAACGTTCCGCAAGTTTGCGCTGTGCGGGTTTTCGGAGAAGGATTTGTCGGCAAGACAAATGCTTATTTGGAAACCTGCTCTCCATTGTACTTGAATGCCCGCATAACGCTAAGCCGCTGTTAGCAGTAGTTTATTTGTTCTTGGTTATTTCAAGTCGTTGTAAAATCCCCTTATCATTAAAAACAAATCTCGCATTAACATCTTGTCCAACGAATTTAAGTTTATAATACCAATTCAATTCTTTCTTATCATTGTCTAACGCGCAACCATCACCAACATTGCCGAATATTTTTTTTACCGCTAAAGTGTCGGAATTGTTTAATTGGATTGAGTCGTTTATTTTAACATTTGAAGTAGAATCAAAAACGATGCACGATAGCACTTTGTTGTCCTTCTTATCTTTTTCCAATGAATAGAAAAGTAATTCAGTACCGATACTTTCATAAGTGAAAATTGTCAAGTAACTATGAACGCACATGAAGCCTAAATTGGCATTCGACCAAGTTTTCTTTTCCGTGGTTGGTTTGCCGATAATAGTCTTTGCCCCTGTTACAGTTGTCTTATCGAAAAGAAGCGAGTTAAACTGAGAATTGTTTAAAGTAATTTGAGTTGAAATATCACCTTCATTTTTTGAATCAATAATCTCAATTAATTTTATAAAAAAATAGAATGTCTGGTTTTGATATTCATTGTCTTTGATATTTTCATATGCGAGCTTAGGAGGAACGCAAAATAGGCCTTCGCCACCTTCGCCCAACATGCAAACTGACCGAATAAAGCCGTTGACCATACTGCTGAGTAACAAAATCTCAGTCTTATTAATTTTTGAGAAAACAGATGTGTCTGCTTTTGTATTGCCATCGAGGATTGTAACACATGAAATTTTTACCTCTGAATTAGAGTTGGGACGATTGTCATTTCCTGTCTTATGAATATGATACTTTAGTCCTAATGAATCTGTTTTCCAGTTGAAGTCTTTAAGTGAAACATTTTGTCCGTTACTTGAGTATCCAAGTAGCAGAAAAATTGACGTTAAAAGAAGGATATTAAATCGTGTCATTATCGTTTTTTTAAATTACTGCCAACGTTTTGCAAGTTTGCGATGTGCGGATTTTCGGAGAAGGATTTGTCTGCCAAGACAAATGCTCGTTAGAAAATCTGCACACCAATTTACCAAAATCCCCGCATAGCGCAAAATTGCTGTTAGCACCAGTTTCATTTTTTTTGTCGTACTAGGTTTTCTATCTGCTTAGTTGGCGATTGTAAGTATTTACATAATTGAACCAATGTGTCTTGATCGATAATTATAAGTTCATTTAAGGAATTAAATTTTTTATAGTCAGAATCTGTCACGGTAGTTTTTTTCTTTTTTGCATTAACTGAGTATATTTTGTCCGCTATTAATTTAATTGTGTCTGTCGATGTTGTCCATTTACCTCTCGCTATGAACCACCAATCATTTCCCGCGCTTTCCTGCTCGAATGTGCCGTTTGCCTTTAAGGTTATGGCGTATCCTTCATATTTATTTCCTCCAACAAAATTTCCAAAAGGGATTTTTCCTTCAGGTGTCACAAATGAAGTAATTGTCAAGCATAGAAAAACTGTCAAGATGAAAAGTTGTCGTGTCAAGAGTTGTCGTTTTTGAAACTTGCTGTTAGCACCAGTGCATTGTCATTCGTCACATTTCTTTTTGAATTCGGATTTTTTAAAATAGGATTTATATATGGGATATTCAGTTGTCCAAAGTCCATCTTCTTTATAAACATAAGTATTTGAATAACAAGAAATTGTCGAACTGTCTGATTGGGCACATTTAACAATCTGTTTCGATTTTGTTGTCCTTGCCTTAATATGCGAAGTTTTCTTTATTGTCTTGACATTTAATGGTAGTAAAATAACAGAGTCACCTTTAAGCATCCATGAGCCTGTCCGCGTAGTTTTACTTTTAAAGCCGTTATCAGTTGATATAATTTTTTCGGTAAATGAAAAATCCTTTTTTATTGTTAATTCTTCTTCTAATGTGCCATGAAAAAATGAAGTTTTAGCAAAATAGGTTCCAATAATTCCATTCAAAGTGTCCTTAGGTGGGAGCCTAAAACCAAATAGCATAAATAATATTGTCAGAAGATAAAGAAATGATATCGCTGTCTTTTTTTTCATTACAATTTTGTCTTTTTGCATTGGTGCTAACTCGTTATAACCTCTATAAATATAAGGATTATCTCTAAGTTTGGGTGGATAAGCTCTATAACCTTGCTACTTATCCCCAAAAAAGTAACTCGATTACCATCCTTCCCCTCCTTTCGCCCAAGCCCAATTTTCAATAGCTGAAAGCACTTTATGGAAACCTAAATGATTTTGATAGCTGCTTTCCCTCAATTCAACCAAGGTTTTCCTTGTTACACCAGAGGTTTTCCTTGATTTCACATATCTTTTCCTTTACATTACATATGTTTTCCCTAATTTCACATATGTTTTCCTTACTATAACATATGTTTTCCTTATCACACCCAAGGTTTTTATTACTACACCAAAGGGTGTTATCGTTAACATGCAGGTTTTCCTTGTAAACCTATGGGTTCTCATTAGCAACATTAAGGTTTTTATTGCCGGTATGTAAAGCAAAATAGAAGAAACGGTGGTCTGTTTCTTCTATTTTTACTTTTTGTCATTCTGAACCGAAGGTGAAGAATCTGCTTCAGCTAACGCACCGAATAAGATTCGGAGTTTATCCTGAGCTTGTCGAAGGACCGCTCAGAATGACAACGCACAAGCGTTGTTAAAACGTATCCAAATCCTGCGGACGCATAATGCCAAACCATTTCAATGTGGTTTCGCCAATGCCGGGCGCATCCACATGAATGATGTACATGCCGCTTGCAATTGGTATTCCGCTTTGGTTTGTTAAATCCCAATCAATACTTGTTTTTGTATCGTCATCTTTTTTAATGGTGCGCACCAAAGTTCCGCTTAGTGTATAAATTTTAATGTTACACTTGATGGGAAGGTTTGTAATCTTCACCCGATTATCAATTTGGTTTTTTTCGTACTCGCTGTATGCATAATACGGATTGGGCACAATGTTGATAAGCTTAAGTGCATCAACTGCTGTAACATTATCGCTCAGCTGCGTTTTTAAATCGGCAGTGTTAAATGTATACACGGGGTTGTTTGCGTTTACAGGTGTAACACTTCCGTCTATCGCGTAATTTATTTTGTAAGGTTTGCTTACGCGAAGACGAACTTTGCAATCGCTTTCCAAAATATTACTTCCAGCTTTCAGTAAAGGAATATTTACCCACATGGCATTGCTAAACACTCTGCGTATTTCACCATTTGGCTGCGGTTGATATAGGTTTGCAGAAAGTTGAGTGAATATGTACGCGCCATTATCGTAAGCAGGCATTTCGGTTGTGTTGTTGTGTCCGAAAACATAAATGTAATGCTGTCCGCTCATCACCAGTTTTCCATCTGTATCATACGTGTTACCGGTAGGATTCCAAATCATATCGCGGCCGTTTTCACTCGCCAGCCAGGAATTTTCTCCGAAAGCCATGTTGAGCCTCTCCCCTGTTTCGATATTAATTGCGTAACCCGGAAACCATCCCATGCCATACGTTCCGCTTCCATCGGGTTGCCCTTCTTTATTTACCGAAAGCGATTGACGCAGCTCGTGTTTGCCGGCACCTCCTGTTGCAAGTGTTACATCTTCGCATAGTTCAATTACAGCACAGCGTGTCCATTTAGTTTTATCGGAAGTAAACACTACATCAACACTCGCCACTTTATTTAAGTTGGCAATAGTTAAACCATATGAAGTGGCAGGACCGAACTTATTGTACGAGCACAAACGATACGGAGCCCAGGTGCCGTTTAGTACTTTTTCAAAATCTTCATCATCATCCAAACCTGTGCCAACAAGAGCCCCCTGCGCATCGCGCGAGTAATTGTAATCATTGAACTCAGAACCTTGCAGGGCAAACATTCCTGAACGGATCCAGTTTTCGTAATACTCACCATCAAAATCGCTCACACCGGTTAACCATTGCTTTGTATCGTCAGAAAACGTCATGGTAGCTTCTAAGAAACCATTGTTTTCGCTGGAACTGTTACCTACATCATTTGTATAAGCAACATACACGCTCATTCCCCAATCGGGAATAATTTGTTCGTTACCCACCTGAATGCTTTTTTCGCTTGATACTGTAACACCTGTTACGTTGTTTGTTAATGTCCAGTTCGAATTTGCGGCAATGCCGTTCAGCTTAAAAGTAAATTCACCGTCAGGAATATTCAACGGGTCAATCACTTTTATTTTCACAGGTCCTTTCGAGAAATCGTAAACCGGATTAAACGAACGTCCATTGGCGAGAATTTCATTCTCGGTTTCAGGAGTGATGTCCAAAATATTACCACCGTTGCCCTGCCCTTCAATTCTTTTTAGCTTGGGACCAATGCCGTAGATAGAATTCTGCACGGTTCCGTTTTCTTCAGGCGAAGGAATATGCGGAATGCCTGAATATACTTGCACGTTTCTGCGACCGGGTTTGTAAGGTTTTTTCTGACCATCAATTAACAAAGGATTATCCTGCTGGTATTCTTTGTACTCATTGTAACCGTATGCAATAGCGAGGTAATAGTATTGCTTGTGATTAACCAAAGTTTGATTTCCTATCGCGAATAAATCCTGAGTTACTTTAAACGAGTGTATCACACCTTTGTTTTCTCCATTCACTTCTTCAACAGGAACACTGGCGTTTAAATTCGGATCGAAATAATAATTTATCAATTGCGATACCGGCTGCCCGTTAGGTTTGAAATCTTTCACATCACACTGTATCACTAAGCGCGCTTTGTCAACATTGTGCACATCGTTAACCGATACAGTCGCATCCTTCAGTTGAAATATCTGGTAACCCTGAAAACGATACATGCTGTCGTAGGCAGGTGTAACATTTATCGGAGTGATGATGAGCGGGTCAAGTTCGGCATACAACTCGTTGTAATTATTAGAAGTGGGTTTGTTGCTGATGTAAAGCAGCAATTCTTTATCCAGTTCCTGAATTGTAATATCCGGAGCATCGGGGCCGTTCAACACTTTGAAACAATTATCAAACAATGCCTGCGCTTTATCATCGGCAGTCTTCATCAAATCAACCGATGCAAGCGGACCACCGCTTGTGGCGCGTGCCCAAACAACACCTGTTGTAATAGTATTTACAGCACCCGGTAACAGTGTAAACTTCCCCGCACTCTGTAAAAATCTTCTGTCACCTGAAGTATTAGTTTGTTCATCCCAATCGGGTTGAGGCGCACCTGCACCACCTAAAATACTACCGCCTGTTCCCCATTCCCATTGGTGATCGCTGTTTCCGGGAAACATAAAATCGCAAACTGTTGTTCCACCATACCCCGTTCCACCATAAGTCATCGGAGTTCCGTCTTTCCACATGCCTTGCAGATAATTGTAAATATGAGTTCCGCTGTTTGGATTTCCAGTTGATGACCCATCATTGTTATAGTAAACGAATTTCGACATAATGATTTGCTCACCTACTTCGTCATCATCACCATCTCTGTCATTATCTATATCATCATCTATATCAGCCAAAGGACCTTGAAAAAAATCGACACCAATAGCAGGAGGATTCATTCCGTAACCGGAAATCCCGTCATCAATAGCATCGCCATTGTAACAGTAGCCTAACCCGCGTCCGACATCGCATCCAACATAGTCATCGGTGTAATCACCCAAATCGGCATCAACCCACTGCCCGAAATAAGTGTTGTTGATTGTGTAGGAAGATTTGTTAATGATTTTGTATTGATAGAAGGTCATGTTATTGATTTCATCATTGGTAGTAAAACCAAATGCTTGCGCATGAATTTCCAAACCAATTGCTTCAGCATTCGATTCGGTATGAATGTTTCCACGGTCGTTAAACACCCACCACAAAGTTTCATCGCCATAAATATGTTCACCGGTACACGAAGCAGAATCATTTAAAGCATAACCTGGATATTCGCCAAGCAAAGGTTCGTAAAGATTATTTCCATTTAAATCAACGAAAGGAGCGAGAATATTTCCCGCAGCATCATTACCCGGCCAGTTCAGAATATTCTGAGTCATTGTATTATCAGCAATAAACTGTTCCACTTCTTTTCTATTGATGCGCCACATTTTGTCATACAAGTTACAGGTAGAAGCATCGGTGCTTGCCTGTTCGTCTAATGGTCCGGGCCAGAAATCAACTCCGTTTTGGCGGTAAGTCATGGCAGCAACTTTTAAATTTCCGGCACCATCAACTCCGGCAATCCAAAGCGCACCTGCAAACATCGAGTGCTTTCCACTTCCTTTCGGAATTTCGTAACGTGCGGCAGTAAAATCCCACCACATATCGCCCGTGTTCATTATTCGGCATCGCACATTGTTCACCGCTAAATCGGCAGCAGCAGTACCGGGAGTACACGATGCTGCAGTTGTTTCGGGAATACGCCCAATGATTTTATTCTCTCCTCCATTTATATCTTCTTTTGCGAAGATGGACAGCGAAAGAAAACATTGTGTAAGCGCCAGCAAAAAAATCAGTTTTGTTTTCATAACTTTAAGTTTTAAATTAATATTGTGAAAAACTGTAT
>Ga0247727_10014907_pt1 | contig 12835 bp, 8 predicted proteins | sample WisWelCaveWW1625_FD_202498 | JGI IMG/M metagenome (GOLD analysis project Ga0247727, IMG submission 202498) | Biofilm microbial communities from Wishing Well Cave, Virginia, United States - WW16-25 | ecosystem: Environmental > Aquatic > Deep subsurface > Groundwater > Cave microbial mat | place...
TCGGGGTTGGCGTCGCGGTCGGCGTCGGCGTCGCGGTGGGCGGGGGCGTCTCGGTGGGGGTCGGCGTCTCGGTGGGCGTGGGCGCTGGCGTCTCCGTCGTCGTGGGGGTCGGCGTCTCGGTCGCCGTGGGCGAGGGCGTCTCGGTCGCCGTGGGCGTCGGCGTCTCGGTCGCCGTGGGCGAAGGCGTCTCGGTCGCCGTGGGCGTGGGCGTGTCGGTCGCCGTGGGCGTCGGCGTGTCGGTCGCCGTGGGCGTCGGCGTCTCGGTCGCCGTGGGCGAGGGCGTCTCGGTCGCCGTCGGCGAAGGCGTCTCGGTCGCCGTGGGCGTCGGCGTCTCGGTCGCTGTGGGCGTCGGCGTCTCGGTCGCTGTGGGTGTCGGCGTTTCGGTCGCCGTGGGCGAGGGCGTGGGTGTCGGCGTCTCGGTCGGTGTCGGCGTCGGCGGCGCGAACAGGTTGATGACGAGCTGCGGCGCGTTCGCCCCCGACTCCCTACTTCCGAAGCTCACGGCGGTGTTGCTGGTGCCCGTGAGCGCGAGGCTCACTGGCTCAGCGCCGTTCACCAGCGACGTCACGTCAACGCTCGTCCACGTCGCCGCGCCAAAGGAGCCTGACGAGCCAGTGATGGCGGACGAGACCGGCGGGGCGTTCTGGTAGTTGGTCTGACCCTCCGGCCAGGTGTTGTCGGCGACGGCCCGAACCTGGTATCCGGCGCTCGAGCTGCTGTTCGCAAACACGCGCAGCGTGGCGCTGGTCACCATGCCGTTGAGGCACTCCGGGTCGAAGCGCAAGTAGCTTCGGACGATGGGCGAGGCGTCGATGCGGAGCGTCGTCGATGCGCCGTAGTTCGTGGCCGCCGACGCCTCGTTCACGTACGCGTCGGCAATGGGCGTCTGCGTGATCGAGCCGCTCACCGGCGACGGCACGTTCACCGCCGCTGGACCGGACTGCGCCGAATGGAGGCCGGCCCCATCGAACGCGTCGACACGGTACGCATAGGTCGCCGGCCCGACGACGGTGTGGTCGGTGTACGAGAGCACGGCGCCGCCCACCGTCGCCAGCTCGATACCGTCGCGGTAAATCGTGTAGCCAGAGACGCCCGTGTTGTCCGTCGAGGCGCCCCACGCCAGGTCGACGCACGTCGCTGAGCGCGGTACGGCGATCAGGTTGGCCGGCGTCGTCGGGGGCGCCGTGTCCGCTGGCGCGCCGGTGCAGGGGATGACGCCGGAGTCCATCACGTCGCCGTTGAGGCGGGTGAACTGAAACGACGCTCCCTGTCCGTTGAGCTGCAGGAACAGCGAGCCGAAGGCGGACGGCGAGGTGTCGTAGCCGGCGGCCACCCGGCTGTCGGTCGTGACGAAGCCGGAGATGCCGTGGCCGCCCGTCCCCACCACGAACTGCGTGGCGCCCGCCGGGTCGAGCTGGCCGGCGCTGTTCATCGGTAGCCAGCGCTGGTAGTTGTGGTCGTGCGCGGTGAGAACGACGTCGACGCCGTTTTGCGCCAGCAGCGACCAGACATCGTTCATGCGCGTGTTGCCACGGGGTCCGATGGTGAAGACCGGGTGGTGGAAGTAGGCGATGGTACACGGGGACGTGTTCGCCGCCAGGTCCTGCGCCAGCCAGTCGTACTGCGCTGTGCCCGGCGTGACCTGGCCGAACGCCTCATTCGAGTCCAGGCCAATGATGTGCCAGCCCTGCGTGTTGACGCTGTAGTAGTGCGGGACGTTGTCCCAGTAATCGAAGTAGCCGGGCGCTTGCCCGCCTTCGTATTCGTGGTTGCCGATGCTTGGGTTGGTGACGTCCCGGAAACGGCCCCAGAGTGTGCTGGGCCTACCGTACCAGTTGTAGAACTCCGTGAAGGTGCCCTTGTCGTACATATCCCCCAGGTAGAGGAACAGGTTCGGGTCGGACGCGTCGATGAGGTCCGACACGGCGTTGGCGTTCGCTGCGCCGTCCGGCCCGTCGCCCACAGCGCCGACCACGAACGGCGCGCCGGGCACCGGCGTCGACCCGGTGGTCGGCGTGAAGGCGTTGGTGTTGACCGGCGGCACGGCCACGCCGTTGCTGAGGGTCACGGTGATGCCGGTTTTCGCAGACGTGAAGCTATCCCGCATCACCGCCTCGGCTTCAAGGAGCGGGCTGCCGTCGACGAAGCGGCTGGTCGGTAGGAGGAACGTATAGGGCGCTTCAAAGTCCGTCAGCAGGTATTGGCCGCCCAGGTAGAAGACGACTTTGCTGATGCCTGGGCTCGTGCCGCTGATCGACACGGAGGCGGAGGTGGTCCGGTCGCCGGACAGTTGGTCGCCGCTGCCCGGGGCGGTGATGCAGAGGGTGACGGTATAGGCGCCGCTGGCCGGGCTGCTGGCGTTGCACGTCGGCACCGGCGTGGGTGTCGCGGTCGGCGTCTGCGTGGGCGTGGCGGTGTTTGTCGGCGTGGGCGTCGGCGGGTCGACCGCCATGATTGGCGACGACGGGAGCTTCCAGAGCAGCAGCGGCCCGCCGGCGAGGATCGCCAGTACGAGAACAATCGCAGGCCAGTGCCTTACCGATGCAGTGATGGCCACCCTCGCCTTCGTCTCACGCCGCAGCCAGCGCTGCGGCGTCGCCCACTAAGGAAATAACGCGAGGGGCCGTCGTCTTAGGACGGGGCGGGGTGAAGGCGGGGAGGCGGGTCGACTTCGACCCCTCGCGATCCTAACCAAGAACGGGAAGGGGGGTGGGTTGTTACAGGCGCCTTGCGCGCGCGCGTCGAAATGCCAGGTAGGCCGCCCCTGCCGCCGCGACGACGCCTAGCGCCCCGGTCGCGACCGCGGAGTCGCGCGCGAGCCTTGCGCGCGCCGATGACGCCTCGCCGATCGACGGCGCTTCGGCGCGGCCGCCGACGCCCGCCAGGAACCACGATCGGACGAAGGGAGACGAGGTGAAGAAGTCGAGCAGCATCGTGCCGACCTTCTCCTGCCCTGACGGCGATGGGTGTGTCCCATCCGGCTGGAGGTCTGCTTGCAGCCAGACGAGCCCGTCGGAGCGGGGGACCAGCCCGTCCGCCCAGAGGTACGGCCCCCAGGCGACCCACGGCGCCCCGCCGCCGTAGTTCAGATCGCCTGCGCGCGGGTCGACGGGCACGCCGTTGTTGCGCATCTGGTCCACCTGCGCCTGCACCAGCCATTTCACCGAGAACCCCGACTGGTAGGCGTACGGCTCCGGGTTGAGCGTGGTCGTCGCGTAGCCAGCGTAGATCCGGCTCGAGAGGAAGACCAGGCGCAGGTTCGGGTAGCGCATTTTCATCACGCGAACGATGTTGCCCATCTGCGTCTCCAGCGTGTAGGCGTCAGCGGTAGGCGAAGGCAACGACGAGTTCGGGCCCGGGTTCGCCACCTTGACCCAGGCCGCCTGCACCTGCTGCTCGCTCAGCCCCTGCGGCGCCAGGCGCGTATCGCGGACGCGGTCGTAGTTCGGATCCGACAGCTCGTCCCACGTCGCCGCCGACTGGCCACCGGCCGCGCCGTTCACGACAGCGAGCGTCTCGTGGTTGACGCGCGGGTCGACGGCGGCTTGCCCCATGAACGTCCACGAGCTGCAGGGCAGCGCCGAGTTGCCCGAGCAGAACTCCTGCGTGGTGTTGGACATGCCGACCGACAGAAGGACGACCTTGCCCGTCGCGCTGGCCGCCCCGTTGGTGTCCAGCGGCTGCACAGCCGCCGCCTGCGCCAGTCCCGCCGCCGCGTGGCCGGCGGGCACCGCGTTCGTGCCGTTCTCGTAGAGCCCGCCCTGGAACCCCAGGTACGTCCCGGCGCCCAGGTCGTTCAGCGGCGTCAGCCCGGTCGAGGAGCCACCGGCGGACGCCCGGCCGGCCGGGCTCATCGCCAGCGCCAGGGCGACGGCCAGGAGCAGCACCCAAGCGCCCTTCATGCTACGTCCTCGCCTCCAGCCACGCGACGATGTCCGCGAGCACGCGCTCCTGCTCCGGCTCGTTTAGGATCTCGTGGTAGAGGTCATCGTAGAGACGGAGCGTCTTGTCCTCGGAGCGCGCCTGCCGGTAGAGGCGCCGGCTGCCATCCGGCTCCGTCAGCTGATCTGACGTGCCGTGCAGCGCCAGCAACGGCATCTCGATCTCCTCCATGCGCCGCTCGATCTCGCGCACGGCGTTCACCAGCGCCCGCGCCGTGCCTGCGCGCATCCCGTCGTGGTAGACCAGCGGGTCGTTCTCGTAGGCGGCGACGACGGCGGGGTCGCGCGAGACGCGCTCGGCGCTCAGCTTGCCGAGCTGGAGCCGGGGGGCGAGGCGTCCCAGCAGCCGTACCAGCGGCGTGAACAGCCGCGCCACGCCGCCGCGCGCCTTCAGGGCGGCGCCGCTCAGCACCGCTCCGCGCGCTTCCAGCGCGCGCGTGATGAGGCCGAGCGCGACGATCGTCCCGCCCATGCTGTGCCCCAGGACGAACGTCGGCGCCGACGGCAGGCGCGATAGGAAGCGGCGCGCGTCGGCGACGTAGGTCTCGACCGACTTCACGAATGCCCGCGGCCCCTCCGACCGCCCGTGGCCGCGCAGGTCGAAGGCGTGTACGGCGTAGCCGCGCTCGACGAGCGCCCGGGCGACGTGCTGGTAGCGCGCGCTGTGCTCCCCGTACCCGTGGATGATGACCACGCGCGCCTTCGCCTCGCCCTCGGGCAGCCAGGACTGCTCGTAGAGCCGCAGGCCGTCGCCGGCCTCGAAGTCGCCCTCGCTCCAGCGCATGGGCTGGCGTTAGGCGGCGGCCTTCGCCGCCTCGGCGCAGCGGTCGAGGAACGCCTGCGCCTCGCCGTCGGGCAACGTCGGCATCCAGAAGATGCAGCGCTCGACGCCCGCCTCGACGAAACCCTTGAGCGCCTCTGGCTGCGGCAGCGCCCCGAAGACCGACACTGGTATCGCGCTGCGTCCTGCCGCCGACGCGAGTCGCTGTAGCTCCGCGATGCGCTCCGCCAGCGGCCTCTGGTCGCGGCCGGGGATCGGCATCCAGCCGTCGCCGTACTCGACGACGCGCTTCAGCACGTGCCGGCCGCTGCCGCCGATCAGCACCGGCGGGTGCGGCTGCTGCACCGGCTTCGGCCACGACCACGCGGCGTCAAAATCGACGAAGCGGCCGTGGTACTCGGCGTCGTCTTGCGTCCAGAGCTGCTTCATCGCCAGGACTCGTTCGCGCAACACCTTCCAGCGCTGCTCCGGGTCGGTCCCGTGGTTCTCCATCTCCTCCAGGTTCCAGCCGCCGCCGATACCGAAGAGGAAGCGCCCCTTCGACACGAGGTCGAGGCTCGCCACCTCCTTCGCCAGCGTGATCGGGTCGCGCTCGATGACGAGGCAGATGCCGGTGCCCACCAGCAGCCGCTCCGTCGCCATCGCCGCTGCCGTCAGCGCGACGAAGGGGTCCAGCGTATGCGAGTACTCCTTCGGTAGCTCCGCGCCGGCCGGCCATGGCGTGCGACGGCTGGCCGGGATGTGCGTGTGCTCCGGGAAGAAGAGCGACTCGAAACCGCGATCCTCCACTGCCCGCGCCAGCTCCGCCGGCCCGATCGAGTAGTCGGTGGGGAACATCGTCACGCCGTACTTCATCATGCGCCTCCTCTAGCCGGTCTCGCGCCCGGCGCGAGGAGAGTGTAGCAAGCCGCGCCTGAAAGCGGGCCGAGGCCGGGGGGTCGAGGGTCGAGGGTGACGCCTATGCTGTCATGCTGAGCCGCAGGCGAAGAATCTCGCGCCTCGACGAGACGGTCATCTCACACGCCCAGCAGCGACAGCAGCGCCTCCACCGCCTCCGACCACACCTCCTCCCGCGTGCGGCCGCTCGCCTTCGGCACGGCGAAGCCGTGGTCGGCGCCCTCGAGCAGGTGGACGCGCGCGTCCGGCACCTTCGCCGCCGCCGCGCGCAACTCGTCCGGCGCGGCGAAGGCGTCGCGGGTGCCGGAGCAGAATAGCGCCGGGACGGCGATGCGAGGCAGGTGCTCGTCGCGGAGTTGCTCCGGCTTGCCCGGCGCGTGCAGCGGGTAGGCGAAGAGCGTCAGCGCGTCCACCTCGACCCCCTGCGCCACCACCTGCGAGGCGATGCGCCCGCCCATCGACCGCCCGCCTACGGCGAGTTTCGCGCCGTCGCCGCGCAACGCCTCGATCACGGCGCGCCACGTCGCCTCCAGCACCGGCGGGCGGTCGGGCCCGCGCCGGCGCGCCTCCATGTACGGGAACTGGAAGCGCGCGGCGACGACGCCCCGCTCCGCCAGCCGCCGGCAGGCGTAGCGGCCGAACGGGTCGTGCACGTTCGACCCGGCCCCCGGCGCGTAGGCGAATGCCCAGCCGGCCGGCGAGCCTTCCGGCTCGGTCCGGACGGCGGTGACCTGGCTGTCGCCGGCGGCGATCGAGAGTGTCGTCTCAGCCATCGTCTGGAGTGTAGCGCCAACTCGCCGTTGGATGTCCCTGACCCCTGACCCTTGACGTTTGAGTATAATGCCTCGACGCGCCCGCCCGGCGGCGCCACGGGGAGCTCATGCTGAGCCTGGTCACCCGCCAGAACCTGCTCGCGGAGAAGACGCGCTTCGCCATCTCCGTCGGCGGCATCGCCCTGTCCGTCTTCCTCATCTCGTTCCTGCTCAGCCTCTACCAGGGGTGGAAGTTAAACGTCGGCCGCTTCGTCGAGCGCGTCGAGGCCGACGTCTGGGTTGCGCGAGAAGGCACCAGCGACTTCATCGCCGCGGCCTCGATCCTGCCCAACGATATGCAGGGCGAATTGGAGGCGCTGGACGGCGTTCGCCGAGTCGACCCGGTCGTCGTGCGGCCGATGCGCTTCGAGGAGACGAACGCCAACGCCAGCACTCACCTCGTCGGCTACGACACCGAGAGCGGCGTCGGCGGCCCCGTTCGCTGGACCAAGGGCAAGGAGGTCCCCGGCCCTGGCGAGGCGATCATCGACGCGACGTACGGGCGCGTCGCCGGCGTGAGCATGGGCGATACGCTGCGGTTCGGCGGCCGGGAGCTCGAGGTGGCCGGCGTATCGACCGGCGGCGACTTCGTCTTCAGCCAAACGACGTTCGTCACCCTGGACGAGGCGCGCTCGTTGCTGGGCATGGCCGACCTGACCACCTTCTACCTCGTCCAGCTCGAGGACGGCGCAGATGTCGACGCGTTCACGTCGAGCGTGGAGGACGCCTTCCCGGGCGTCGTCGCCCTCACCAGCGACGAGTTCGCCGACACCACGCGAAACCGGGTCATGGCCAGCGTCGTGCCGATCCTGATCGTGATCCTCTTCCTCGCCTTCGTCGTCGGCGTGGCGATCACCGGCCTCACGATCTATAACGCGACGGTGGAGAAGGCGCGCGAGTTCGGCATCCTCAAGGCGATCGGCTTTACCAACGGCTACCTCTACCGGCTGGTGCTGGAGCAGAGCCTGGTGACCGGGCTGCTGGGCTTTGCCATCGGCGTGGGGCTGACCGTGCTGGGCAGCCGGTTCGCCTCCGATTTCGTGCCCCAGTTCGTTACGCTGGTGCGCTGGCAGGACCTGACGCTGGTGCTGGGAGCGACCTTGCTCATGAGCGTGATCGCCGCGCTGCTGCCCGTGCGGCGCATCGCTGGGGTCGACCCGGTGATGGTGTTCAACACCTAACGATGGCGAACGGCCGCGCGGTCCTCGAGTTCCACGACGTCTCGAAGGTGTACACGACCGGCGCTGTCGACGTCTGGGCGCTCCGCGACATCACCCTCAGCGTCCAGGAGCGCGAGGTGATCTCTATCATGGGGCCGTCCGGCGCCGGCAAGACCACCTTCCTCACCATCGCCGGCGCTCTGATGCGCCCCACCAGCGGCCGGGTCATCGGCTCCGGCGCCGACGCCACCGCGCTCGACGAGCGGCGCCTGCCGCGCCTCCGCCAGGAGAAGATCGGGTTCATCTTCCAGAACTTCAACCTGCTCGACGCGCTCACGGCGCTCCAGAACGTGCAGCTCGTGATGGCGACGCGCGGCATCGCCGGGCGCGGGGCGGAGGCGCGCGTCCACGCGCTGCTCGGCGCCGTCGGCATGGAGCACCGGCAGGGCAACCTGCCCAAGATGCTTAGCGGCGGCGAAAAGCAGCGCGTCGCCATCGCCCGCGCTCTCGCCAACAACCCCGACCTGATCCTGGCCGATGAGCCGACGGCGAACCTGGACTCGAAGCGCGGCCGCGAGATCATGGAGCTGCTGCGCATGGTGGCTAAGGAGTTGGGCAAGACCGTCATCACCGTCAGCCACGACCTCCGTATCCGCGACCTGGCCGATCGCGTCCTCTGGCTGGAGGACGGCCACCTCCAGGAGATCGCTGCTGGCGAACACCTGCCCGGCGAATTCTCGCGCTGACCGGCGCGATTGACGCGAACGCCCGTCCTAGCTACGCTCAGCGAGACAGCGTTGCGCTCGTCGCGGCGCTCGCGCATATGGCAGATACGTCTCGACCATGGACTGAGCCGGTCGCCGCGCGGCCCGCGCTGCGAGCGCAGTGGGCGCTGTGGCTGGGACCGCTGGCAAAGCTCGCCCTCCGGGCGGCGACGGTCGCGGCGGTCGGCGCCTGGCTCGGCTACTACCTCATCACCCAACTCCCGTATATCGAGCTCGAGGCCTTTCGCCAGACGGTCGCGCTGCACATCGTCACCGGGGCGGTCGTCGCCGCGTACCTGGTCTCGCTCGTCCTCCGGCGGGCGCTGCCAGGCGGGAGCGTCCTCGATCTGCCGCTGGCCGCCCTCATCGCCGCTTACCTGCTGGCGACGGCGGACTCGGTCAACTGGCGAGTGAGTCTGGAAACGTCGCTGATCGCGCTGATGGCGGTGGCGGTGTTCTACGTCCTCTCCGACGGTGGCCTGCTCCGTCGCTGGCAGGTCGAAGCCAGCTTCATGCTGGCCGCGCTCGCCGCCGCGTCGTGGGCCGTCTGGATCGTCGGGGGTGACTACCTCGAATGGCTGCGCCTGACGGACGAGGTGCAGGGCAGCCTCTCGTTCTCTGACCTCATCCCGGCGACCGTGCCGAAGGTGCGCGACGTTGGCGATCACCCGAACATCCTGGGCGCCATCCTGGCCATGAGCGTGCCCTTCTTCTTCGTCGCCCTCTTCCGCTCGTTCGCGCTGCCGCTCCGCTCATTGCGCGTCTTGGCGCGTGTGTTGGTCGTCGTCGGGGGTGGCGTCGTGCTGCTGGCCGTCTTCCTCGCGCTGTCGCGCGCCGCCTGGATCGGCGTCGCGACCGGCGGGCTGACGGCCGTCGTCGCGCTGCTCGCCGGTGGCGGCTGGACGACCGTCCGGCGCCTCTGGCCGCGGAGCCTCAGAGGCCAGGCGCTGCTCGGCGCGGCCTCTGGCGCTGCGCTGGTCGTCGTCGTCGCGGGCGTGTTCTACGCGGCGACCTCCATCGAGTCGCGCCCGATCTGGCTCTTCCGCGCGTCGGGCACCCCGCGAATCGACGTGATGGAGGCGGGCGCGGAGATGGTGCAGGACTACCCGCTGTTGGGTGCCGGGCCGGGGACGTTCGGCCTGCTGTACCCTGAGTACAGCGGTCGCTACCCGCACCACGCGATCCACTCGCACAACGGCTTTCTCCAGACCGCCGTCGACCTTGGCGTGCCGGGCGTCGCGGCCATGCTCGCCCTGGCCGTCGCTGTTGGCTGGATGCTGGCTCGCGGCCTGCGACGCGCGCCGAACGATGCCCGGCTCAGCCTGGCGGCCTGCGCCGGCGCGCTCGTCGCCTTCGCCACCTTCAGCCTCCTCGACGCGCCGAACGGCTTCAAGGGACCGCTGGTGGCGCTGGCCGCCGTCGGCGCGATCGCCGTGCTGAGCTATCGCGAAGCCGGCCTGCGCGGGCCGAACGCCACGGCGTTCCGGATCGCGCAGTACGGCGTTCGGGGCCTGGCCGCCGCGGCGCTGGCCGGCCTGCTCATCACCTGGAGCCGCCTGGACGCCGGGCACTACTACTACAACCAGGGTCTTGGCAACGCGAACGCTCATCGCTGGGTCCAGGCGCTGGACGACGCGGAGCGCGCCGTCGAGCTGGACCCGGATTTCGCCGTGTATCAGCTCCAGTTGGGCCTGGTGCAGGGCCAGGCCTACCTCGAGACCCGCGATCCGGCGCTGTTGAACGAAGCGACCCGCCGGCTGGAGCGCGCCGTGGCGCTAGAGCCGCGGAGCGCGATCGCTCATGCCAACCTGGCGCTCCTCTTTGCGGAGGCGGGCGAGCCCGACCGGGTACTCGAGGAGGCCGCAGCGGCTCAGCGCGTCGCCAACAGCGACCCGGCGGTCGTGCTCGCCGTCGGCACGGCGCTCGAGCGCAGCAACCTGGGTGAAGAGGCGGTCGACGCCTACGCCCGGGCGCTCAGGCTCGACGCCGGGCTGACGGACTCGCCCTTCTGGAGCGAGAGCCCGTTCCGGCGTACGCGCTTCGTGGACATCGTCGGCCGCTCGTCCCTCGCCTTTGGTCCCTGCACGTTGCTGGGGCCGTCCGAAGACGCGCCCCCGACCCCCCTCAGCCATGACGAAGCCCTCGCCGGCTGCCGAGCCACGGTGGCGGCGGCCCCCGGGAACCTCCTGGCGCGCGTCGATCTGGCGACGGCGCTGGTCGACGAAGGGCAGCTCGACGAGGCGTCCCTCCATCTCGACTACGTCATCGCCCGTCAGCCGGACCTCGGCCCGGCCCGCACCGCGCTCGGTCGCTGGTACCAGGCCAACGGGCTAGTCGACAAGGCGCGCGAGCAGTGGCTGCAGGCGGGTCAGCTCAACGACTTCGAAGGGCTCATCCTGCTCGGCGATACGTATCCGGAGGGCCAGGTCCCCTCGCAGATTGTCGAGCGGCTCCGGTCCGAACTGGACCGCGCCGCCAGCGAGGTGCAACTGCACATCACCGGCATCCTCTACTACCGCTTCCGCTTCTACCGCGCCTCGCCGATCACCATCATCCTGCCTGGCGAGTGGCAAAACGCCGTGCCCGCCCGCTACGCGCGCGCCCAAGATGCGCTCACTCGCTGGCTCGGCAATACCGGCCAGCCGTAGCGGCGCCTACTCTTTCGTCCTGCTGCCTGCTGGCGAGTAGCCGGCGCGCTTGCAGGCCCGCGCCAGCTCCTTCTCGCGGCGGTGGGCTGACTCGGCGGCCGCCTGTGGGCAGATGAAGCGCTCCCAGGCGAGCAGCGTCAGCGGCAGGCGCTCCTCGGTCGAGAACGAGCCGTCCGAGGATTGGAGCGCGAGCTGTGCCACCAGCCGTTCGAGGTGGATGGCGCCGCATGTCGATTCGTGGTAGCGCTCGAACGCTGGCGGCGGCTGCGTCGCGTCCAGCTCGCGCTGGGCTTCGTGCAGCAGCGCCACGTAAGCTTCCGACGCTACGCGCGTCTGCTTCTTCGCCTCGTCGAATGTCAGCCCGTGTTCGTCTGGACGCGCGAGCTTGAACGAAGGCGCGCCGGTGCCTTCTACCCACGCCGCCTTCGCCGCCGCGACGCGTTCATCGACCGCCCGGACAGCGGCCAGGTAGGCATCGACCGGGTCGCTCCCTGCCCCGTTCCGGCCACGGGCGCCTCCGACGCCAATGCGTCTGAGCAGCCCCTCGCGCTGCTCGTCCGCGACGATCGGCGCATGCTCCCTGGCGTCGAGCGCGAGGATCTGCTGGTAAAGCCGGGCGTATCTCGGAGGTACTCGCTGCGCGAATTGCCGGAGCTCCGGCTCCACGTACTTCGCATCGAGCGGCCAGCCGACAAACGTCGACAGGGCGGCCACTGTCTCTTCCGGCTGCTGAACCAGCTCGTCGTACTCGACACAGGTGGCGTCGAGGTGGTAATCGCGGATCACGTCGAGCGCCCGGCGTAAGTTGTTCGCCCACCACCACTCGACCATCTCCCGGCGCACAAGCCCGACGATGCGCGTGACCGAGTGAAGGTAAGCCTCGGGGCTTCGCAGACACACCACCACCTTTGGCCGGCGTGGTAGGATGGGCAGCCACGCTTCCAGCGTCACGCAAAATCTGGGGTCCTTCCAGCCGCCGACCGGCCGCGTCACGAGCGTGACCATCTCGTCCCGATAACGCTCGGCGACGGCCAGCGCGGCGGAGCGCCAAGGCCAGCGTTGCGAGGCGTGGGTATCGGCCAAGCCCAGGGTCGCCTCGATGCGCTGGTTCACATCGCGGACGTGGATGTCCTCGTAGTAGCCGACTGCATTGAACTCCGAGAGCTTCGCGGCCGGGTCGAACTCCGTCCCCATGCACACGCCCGATTCGTGGAGCACACGCGCGACTGCGCTGGTACCCGAGCGCCCGGAGCCGGTGACGATGATCAGCGGCTCCTCGCCCGGCGGTGCCAGCGCCGCGCCCAGGCCACCGGGCCGGCAGCGGCGCATCGTGGTGGTGACCAGGTGTCGAGCGATCGGCAGCGCGTAGGAGAGCCGGGTGGCCATCAGCCTACTCTACCGCGCAGGGGCGGCTCGTTCTAGGGGACGGGGACCGGCGCCTGGCGTTTAGCCTTCGTCCGCAAGCACCTTCAGCACCGTTTCGCGCACCTCGCGCATGCGGAAGGGCTTCGCCAGGCAGGGGTTTCGGATCTGCTGAAGGAAGCGTCGCGTTTCCGGACTGACCGTGTCGCCGGTGATGAAGACCGTACGGCGCGCCAGTTCGCTGTCCAGCTCCTTCAGCCGCTGGTAGAGTTCGCGGCCGTCCATGTCGGGCATCTTGATGTCCGTGATCACCAGGTCGTAACGGTGGCGGGTGAGGTACTCCAGCGCCTCTGCGCCGTTGCGCGCCGTGTCCACGGCATGGCCGTCCATCTGGAGGATGCTGCCCAGCAGGCGCTGGATGCTCTCCTCGTCGTCGACCACGAGGATCGAGCGCGCGGGCCCGGCCGCGG
>Ga0247727_10014908_pt1 | contig 12835 bp, 23 predicted proteins | sample WisWelCaveWW1625_FD_202498 | JGI IMG/M metagenome (GOLD analysis project Ga0247727, IMG submission 202498) | Biofilm microbial communities from Wishing Well Cave, Virginia, United States - WW16-25 | ecosystem: Environmental > Aquatic > Deep subsurface > Groundwater > Cave microbial mat | place...
GAGACGGCGGGATGACCACCGACAAGATCCGGGACCTGGATGATCGCGAGCTGGTCCAGCAGGTGGCGGAGACCGAAGACCGTCTTTTTCGGTTGCGCTTCCAAATGTCGATGGGCCAGACCGACGGCTTGAAGAAGTACAAGGAGCTGAAAAAAGATCGCGCTCGCCTGCTGACCGTGCGCCGGGAGCGGGACCTGGAAAAGTAGCCGGGATACGACCATGGCGGAAACGACCAAGCCGGGCAGGAAAGCGGAGAAGGTGGGGCGCGTGGTCTCGGCCAAGATGGCCAAGACGATTGTGGTGGAGGTGACCCGGCGGGTTCGCCATCCCCTCTACAAGCGGGTGGTGAGCAAGCGGAAGAAGTTTTACGCCCACGACGAGAAGGGTTTGGCCAAGCTGGGCGACCAGGTGCGGATCGCCGAGACCCGTCCGCTGAGCAAGCTGAAGCGCTGGCGGCTGGCGGAGGTGATTTGGCGGGCCAGCCAGGTTCAGGTGCAGCCGTCGGAAGTGAATTGAGCGGCGGCCGGACCGCCGGGGAGCCTGAGTATGATCGGGATGCGTACACGGCTGGAGGTGGCCGACAATTCCGGGGCGCGGAAGCTGGCCTGTATTCTGCCGCGGGGGGGCGACGTGGGGTTGCGCGCCGGATTGGGGGACGTGGTCACGGCCAGCGTGAAGGAGGCGGCTCCCGACTCGGCCATTAAAAAGGGGAGCGTGGTCCGGGCGGTGATCGTGCGGATGCGAAAAGAGACGCGGCGGAAGGATGGCACTTACATCCGCTTCGATTCCAACGCCGCGGTGCTGATCAACGAGACGGGCGAGCCGGTGGGGACACGGGTGTTCGGCCCGGTGGCCCGCGAGCTGCGGGACAAACGATTCATGAAGATCGTCTCGCTGGCGCCGGAGGTCATCTAGCCGTGCTGATCAAGCGCAACGACATCGTGAAGGTGATTTCGGGCCGCGACCGGGGCAAGCAGGGCCGGGTTCTGCGGGTCGAGCCGGATAAGGGGCGGCTGCTGGTGGAGCACGTGATGATGACCAAGAAGCACACCAAGCGCAACCCGGGCCGGCAGATCAAGGGCGGCATCGCCGAGCGAGAGTCGCCGATCGCGGTGGGCAACGTCATGATTGTGTGCCAGTCCTGCGGTCCGGTGCGCATCGCGCGCCAGACCACGCCGCAGGGCCGCAGGATCCGGGTCTGCCGCAAGTGCGGCAACCCGCTGGACAAGAAATAACCTATGGCCGCGCGATTGCTGACTCATTACCGGAATCAAGTCCTGCCGGCCCTGAAGGAGCAGTTCAACTACACCAGCCCCCTGGCCGTCCCGCGCCTGGCCAAGATCACGGTCAACATCGGGCTGGGGGAAGCGACCCAGAACCCGCGGCTGATGGAGGGCGCGGTCCAGGAGCTGGGTCTGATCACCGGCCAGCGGGGGGTGATCAACCGGGCGAAAAAATCGATCTCCAATTTCAAGCTGCGGCAGGGGGTGGCCATCGGCTGCTCGGTGACCCTGCGCGGCCAGCGGATGTACGAGTTTTTCGATCGGTTGGTGAACGTGACGCTGCCGCGCGTCCGGGACTTCCGGGGAGTATCGGCGAAGTCGTTCGACGGACGCGGCAACTACACGTTGGGCTTGCGGGATCAGTTGATCTTCCCCGAGATCGACTACGCCAAGGTGGAAAAGAGCAAGGGGATGAACGTTACCATCGGCACCACGGCGCGCACCGACGCCGAGGGGCTGGCCTTGTTGAAGCTAATGGGGATGCCTTTTCGGAATTAGCCTATGGCGACCACGGCCAAGATAGCCAAGGAGAAGAGAAAGCCGAAGTTCAAGATCCGGCTGCGGAACCGCTGCCAGTTGTGCGGGCGTCCGCGTGGATTCCTGCGCAAGTTCCGGTTGTGCCGGCTCTGCTTTCGGGGCCTGGCGCTGAAGGGCGAGATCCCCGGGGTCATGAAGAGCAGTTGGTGAGCGGCCGGGCAGGGCCCGGGGAGGTGACCATATGAACATGACCGATCCGATCGCCGATATGCTGACCAGGGTGCGCAACGCCCTGCGCGCGCGCCACCCCAAGGTCGACGTGCCCGCCTCGCGCCTGAAGGCTGAGATCGCCCGGATCCTCAAGGAGGAGGGCTATATCGGCAACTTCAAGCTGGCCGAAGAAGAAGGCCGGCGGACCATCAAGATCTATTTGAAGTACGGGGCGGACAACGAGCCGGTGATTTCCCGCCTGCAGCGGGTTTCGCGGCCGGGCCGGCGTGTCTACGTGAGCCAGAGGCAGATCCCCCGCGTGCTGGGGGGCATGGGGATCAACATCCTGACCACCCCGCGCGGCGTTATGACCGGGCGCACCGCTTATCGGGAGCACGTGGGCGGGGAGATTCTTTGCGAGGTCTGGTAGAGGCATGTCGCGAGTCGGCAACAAACCCATTTCGGTGCCCGCGGGGGTGACGGTGCGGGTGGAGGCGGGAGCGGTCGAGATCGAAGGCCCCAAGGGCAAGCTGCGCACGCCCCTTCCGCCGCGGATCCGCGTGGAACGAAAGGACTCGACCCTGGTTGCCCTCCGCGATAGCGAGGAGGACGCCGCCCTTCACGGGCTGGCGCGCAGCCTGGTCCAAAACGCGGTGACCGGCGTCACCGTCGGCTTCCGCAAGGAGCTCGATATCATGGGGGTCGGCTACCGCGGCAGCGTCACCGGGCGAGTGGCCACCTTTATGTTGGGCTATTCGCACACCATCGACGTGCTGATCCCCAACGGCATCGACATCCAAATCGACAAGCAGACCCATATCGTGGTCTCCGGCGCCGACAAGTGTCTAGTCGGGCAGATGGCGGCCAACCTCCGCCGACTGCGGCCGCCGGATCCCTACAAGCAAAAGGGCATCCGCTACACGGGCGAGGTTCTAAGGAAGAAAGCCGGCAAGACCGGGGCGAAATAGGAGCGGCGAAGAACTATGATCCGCGAAACCTCCCGAAACCAGTTGCGGCGGCGGATCCATGCCCGGATCCGCAAGAGATTGCGCGGCACGACGGCGCGACCGCGGCTGAGCGTTTTTCGCTCGCTGCGCCACATCTACGCGCAGATCGTGGACGACGAAGCCGGCCGGACGTTGATCGCCGCCGGCTCCGGACAGAAGGGTTTCCCGGCCATCTCGGGCGGCAATGCGGCGGGGGCCAAACAAGTCGGCCAACTGCTGGGGGAGCGGGCGCGCCAAGCCGGGATCAGGCGCGTGATCTTCGATCGCGGCGGATACCAGTATCACGGCCGGGTCAAGGCCCTGGCGGAAGCGGCCCGCGAGGCGGGCTTGGAGTTCTAACGACCTATGAGGAGGACAGAAACGGCAAGGATCGATCCGGGGGCGCTGAACCTGAAGGACCAGGTCGTGCAGATCAACCGGGTGACCAAGGTGGTCAAGGGGGGCAAGAACCTGAGCTTCTCGGCCTTGGTGGTGGTGGGCGATCCGGACCAGAGGATCGTCGGTTTCGGAATGGGCAAGGCCAAGGAAGTGCCCTCGGCGATCCGCAAGGGGATCGAGGCGGCCAAGAAGAATCTGGTGAAGGTGAACACGCTGCCCACCACCATCCCGCACCGCGTGTTGGGACGCTTCGGGAGCGCCATGGTGCTGCTGAAGCCTGCCTCGGAAGGCACCGGCATCATTGCCGGCGGGCCGGTGCGGGCCGTCATCCAGGCCGCCGGGATCGCCAACGTGCTGACCAAGTCCATCGGAACCACCAATCGGCACAACGTGGTGAAGGCCACCTTCGACGCCCTGGGCCAGTTGCGCGATCGCCGGGCGGTGGCGGCCCTGCGGGGCCTGGAGGTGGACAAGCTGTGAACATGTCGAGCGCCAGAATCAGGATTCGACTGAAGCGGAGCCCGATCTGCTGTCCGGAGCGGCACAAGCGGATCGTCAAGGGGCTGGGTTTCCGGAAGTTGAACCAGATCGTGGAGCGGCCCGATACGCCGGCCATTCGCGGCATGGTCCGCCGGATTCCCCACCTGGTCGAGGTGGTGTCATGAACTTGAGCTCGCTCCGTCCCCCGCCGGGACAGAGGCATCCGCGCAAGCGCGTGGGCCGGGGCATGGGATCCGGACACGGCAAGACCTCCACGCGGGGCAGCAAAGGCCAGCATGCCGGCACCGGATTTGCTCAGAAGCGCGGCTTCGAAGGCGGGCAGATGCCTCTCCACCGCCGGGTGCCCAAGCGCGGCTTCACCAACATCTTCAAAAAGCGGTTCGCCCTGGTCAACCTGGAGCGGCTGGAGGAGCTGCCCGGCGACCAATTCGATCCCCAGCGCCTGGTCGAGCTGGGCGTAATCCGGCCGGCCCCGAACGGGCTCAAGGTGCTGGGTCAGGGGAATCTTTCCCGCGCCATCACCGTCTCGGCGCAACGGTTTTCGCGGAGCGCGGCCGAGAAGATCGCCGCCGCCGGCGGCAAGGCGGAGGTCCTAAGCGCGTGAAGCTCGCGGAAACGATTGCCAACGTATTCCGCATCCCGGACCTGCGCAGGCGGGTGTTGTTCACCCTGGGGCTGCTGGCTGTATACAGGATCGGCGGCCACATCCCCACGCCGGGCATCGACTCCGCCGCGCTGGAGCAATACTTCCAGCAGAACGCGGGCACCTTCTTCGGGTTCATGGACCTGTTCTCCGGCGGGCAGTTCCGCCGGCTGACCATCTTCGCCCTGGGGATCATGCCCTACATCACGGCCTCCATCATCCTGCAGTTGCTGACCGTGGTGATCCCCACGCTGGAGAAGCTGCAGAAGGAAGGGGAGCTGGGACGGCGCAAGATCACCCAGTGGACCCGGTATCTGACGGTCGCGCTGAGCGCCGTGCAGTCCTTCGGCATCAGCATGGCCCTGATGGGCAGCGAGGGCCGCTTCGTGGTGAACGCCGGGGTCCCCTTCGTCTTGATGACCATGCTCACCCTGACCACCGGCACGGCGTTCATCATGTGGCTGGGAGAGCAGATCACCGACCGGGGCATCGGCAACGGGATGTCGCTGATCATATTCGCCGGCATCGTGATCAACCTGCCACAAGGCATCAGTAACATCTACACGAACGTCTTCGAAACCCGGCAATGGGGGCCGCTGACCGTGGTCGTGCTCCTGGTGGTGATGGTGGTGGTGATTGCCTTTGTGGTGCTGGTGGAACGGGGAGAGCGGCGGATCCCGGTGCAGTACGCCAAGCGGGTGGTGGGGCGGCGGATGATGGGGGGCCAGTCCACGCACCTGCCGATGAAAGTAAACGCCGGCGGCGTGATTCCGGTGATCTTCGCCAGCTCGATTCTGACCTTCCCTCAGACCCTGGGCCAACTGGAGGCGGTGAAGGAGAACCGCTATCTGCGCGGGATGCTCAACGCGATCAACTACGGAGAGCCGCTGTACATCCTGCTCTATGTGCTGGGGATTGTCTTCTTCGCCTTCTTTTACGTGTCGATCATCTTCAACCCCACCGAAGTGGCCGACAACATGAGGAAGTACGGCGGGTTCGTGCCGGGGATCCGGCCGGGCAAGCGCACCGCCGAGCACATGAACGAGATCCTGACCAAGATCACCCTGGTGGGGGGGATGTACCTGGCGCTGCTGGCGATCATTCCCGACTTCCTGCTGGTCGGGGTCAAGCTGCATCACCTGCCCGGGGCGCTGGGGATCTGGTTCGATCAGAGCTTTCCGCGCTGGATGCTGGAGGGCCTGGGGGTGACGTTCTACTTCGGCGGGACGTCGCTGTTGATCGTGGTGGGGGTGGCCATGGACACGGTCAACCAGGTGGAGGCCCAGTTGATCATGCGCCACTACGAAGGGTTCACGCCCAAGTCAGGCCGGATTCGGGGGCGGCGGAGCGCGTTCTAGATGGCCAGGCCAGTCGACGCGTCGGTGGGGGCGGTGATTCTGTTCGGCCCACCCGGAGCGGGCAAGGGGACCCAGGCGCAGCGGATCGCGGGGCGGCTGGCAATCCCGCAGATCTCGACCGGAGACATGGTGCGGGCCGAGGTTAAGGCCGGCACCGAGCTGGGGAGGAAGATGCAGTCGGTCATGGAGCAAGGCAAGCTGGCGCCGGACGAATGGATGAGCCAGCTCGTCGCCCAGCGACTGGGCCGACCCGACTGCCGCCGGGGCTTTGTGCTGGACGGCTATCCACGGACCCGGGCGCAAGCGGAGGCCTTCGATAGGCTGCTGGCCGGCGAAGGCAGGCGGGTGGTGATCCTTCACCTCCGGATCGGGTATAATGAGCTTATCCCGCGACTACTGGGGCGGCGGTTCTGTCCGCGGTGCGGAGCGATTTACAACATCGCGGGGAGGGATCCGGAGGAGAAGCTGGTTTGCGAGCGGGATCAGACGCCGCTGGAGATGCGCCCCGATGACCGTGAGGAAGTGCTCCGTGAGAGGTTCTTGGCTTACGAGCAGCAGACGCGCCCGGTGATGGAGTTTTTCCGCGACCAGGGGCGGGCCATTCACGAGCTGGACGGGACTCTGCCGGTGGAGCGGATATCCGAGCAGGTTGACCAGATCCTGGTTCCGGCATGATTGTTCGCAAGACGCCCCGGGAGATGGAAAAGATGCGGGCCAGCGGGCTGCTGGTGTGGAGGATACTGGAGGATCTTCGGAAACTAGTGCATCCGGGGGCGACCACCTACGATCTGGAGCGCGCCGCGGAGAGGCTGATCGCCGACGCCGGGGCGCGCCCGGCGTTCAAGAACTATTACGTGCCGGCGGCGGGCAAGCACTACCAGTTCGTGCTTTGCACCTCGGTGAACCACGAGGTCATCCACGGGCTGCCCTCGACCAAGCGGGTGTTGCGGGAAGGCGACATCGTCAAGATCGACACCGGAGTGCAACTGGAGGGGTTTTTCGGCGACTCGGCCACCACCGTCCCGGTGGGCCGGATCGACGAGGCCGCCGAGCGGCTGATGCGAGTGACTCAGGAAGCGCTGGGTCTGGCGGTCGACCAAGTCGTCTCCGGCAACCGGTTGTTCGACGTCTCCGGAACCGTGCAGCGGCACGTCGAGAACCACGGTTACTCGGTGATTCGGGAGTTTGTGGGGCACGGGATCGGGACCAAGCTGCACGAGGATCCGCAGGTGCCGAATTACGTGGATTACCGGAGCGGGAATCCGCGTTTGAAAGAGGGGATGGTGTTGGCCATCGAGCCGATGGTCAGCGCTGGCCGGCCGGAGGTGGAGTTGCTGGCCGACCGCTGGACCGCGGTGACCAAGGACAAGAGCCGCACCGCCCACTTCGAGCACTGCGTGGCGGTGACCTCGAACGGGCCGTGGGTCCTGACCCAGCCCTGAAATGGAGCAGCGGGTGGCGGCGAAGGAGAGTGGGGCCCGGCGACGGGAGGGCACGGTGGTGGAGCAGTTGCCCAACCTGCTGTACCGGGTCGAAGTGGAGGACGGCAGCCGCGTGCTGGCGCACGTCGCGGCGCGGAGCCAGAAGGACTTTTTGCGGCTGGCGCCCGGAGACCGGGTGGAAGTCGAGCTGTCGCCGCTCGATCCGGGACGAGGCCGGGTGAGGCGGCGAAGCGGCTCGCGCCGCGGGGAAGTGAGCGCATGAAAGTTCGAGCTTCGGTGAAGAAGATTTGCAACAAGTGCCAGGTGGTCCGCCGCCGCGGGGTGGTGCGGGTCATCTGCGTCAACCCCAAGCACAAGCAGCGCCAGGGCTGAGACCGGCGCAAGAGGAGAGGAGAGGGCATGGCACGTCTGGCAGGTGTCGACTTACCCCCGCAGAAGCGGGCCGAGATCGGCTTGACCTACATTTACGGGATCGGGCGGGCGCGGGCGCAGTCGCTTCTGCGGCGCGCCGGGGTGGAGGCGGACAAGAAGGTTGGCGAGCTGACCGAGGACGAAGTGAATCGCCTGCGGCGCATTCTCGAGGAAGAAGGGGCGGTGGAGGGGGACCTGCGCAAAGAGGTGACCATGAGCGTTCGGCGCCTCATCGAGATCGGATCCTACCGCGGGCAGCGGCACCGCAGGAATCTACCGGTCCGCGGCCAGCGCACCCACACCAATGCCCGGACCCGGAAGGGGCCGCGGCGAGGAACTATCGCCAACAAGAAAAAGTCCGCGTCGAAGACGTAATATGGCCAAGCAACCGCAACAGCAAGCGCAAGCGAAAGTAAAAGCGAAAGCTCCCAAGAAGAAGACCTTCAAGAAGCGGGAAAAGAAGGTTGTTCACAGCGGGACGGTGTTCATTCAGGCCTCCTTCAACAACACGCTGGTGACGGTTGCCGACAACCAGGGCAACGTCGTGTCCTGGTCGAGCGCCGGGTCGTTGGGCTTCCGCGGCTCGCGCAAGGGCACCCCCTTTGCCGCCCAGCAGGCGGCGCTGGCGGCGGCCAACGCGGCCAAGGACCACGGCATGAGGACCGTCGATGTCAAGGTGAGGGGACCGGGATCGGGCCGCGAATCGGCGATCCGGGCGCTGGCTACCGCGGGGCTGGAGGTGCGCGTCATCAGGGACGTGACGCCGATCCCCCACAACGGCTGCCGGCCGCCCAAGAAGCGGCGAGTCTAAGGACGACAACGACATGGCGAACTATCATGGTCCGGTCTGCCGGCTGTGCCGGCGCGAGGGAATGAAGCTCTTCCTGAAGGGAGAGCGCTGCTACAGCAACAAGTGCGCCATAGAGAAGCGCAACTTCGTCCCCGGGCAGCACGGTAAGACCAGGAAGCCGAAGAAGCTTATCGGCTACGGCCTGCAGTTGCGCGAGAAGCAGAAGATGCGCCGGATCTACGGCGTGCTGGAACGCCAGTTCCGCAACGCCTTCGAGAAGGCCGCGCAGATGAAGGGCGTCACCGGCGAGAATCTGGTGGGCCTGATGGAGCGGAGGCTGGACAACGTGGTCTACCGGCTGGGCTGGGGGACCAGCCGCGCGCAGGCCCGCCAGATTGTCGGTCACGGTCATGTCCAGGTGAATGGGAGGAAGACCGACATCCCCTCCTTCGTGGTCAAGGCGGGCGACGTCGTCGAGGTGCGCGAGGGCAGCCGGAACCATCCGGCCGTGATGGGGGCCCGGGAGGTCACCTCCCACATGTCCAAGCCGGCCTGGATGGAGGTGGATGTGGAGAATTGGAAGGCGCGCATCACCGGCTCGCTGCGGCGGGAGGATCTGGTGCAGATCCCCCTGAACGAGCAACTCATCGTCGAGCTTTACAGCAAGTAGGGCCCACAGGAGGGAGCAGCGATGTGGAGAGGATTCCAGAAACCTAAGCGCCTGGCGGCCAATACCGACACGCTGACCGACAAGTACGGGTGCTTCTGGGCGCAGCCGTTCGAGCGCGGATTCGGCACCACCGTCGGCAATGCCCTGCGGCGCGTATTGCTGAGCTCGATCGAGGGGCAAGCCATCACCGCCGTCAGGATCGAGGGCGTGCTGCACGAGTTCAGCTCCATCCCCGGCGTGGTCGAGGACGCCACCGACATCATCCTGAACCTCAAGCAGATCCCCTTTAAGGTCAACGGGGACGGGGTCAAGACTGTGAGGTTGTACGCCGACCAGGCCGGGGTGGTGCTCAGCGGCCAGATCCAGGCCGACGCGGACCTGGAGATCCTGGACCGCAACTTGTACGTGGCCACGGTCAGCGAAGGCGGCAAGCTGGACGTGGAGATGCGCATCAAGACCGGCCGCGGCTACGTCAGCGCCGACAAGAACTTTGATGACGACCTGGCCATCGGCTTCATCCCCATCGATTCGGTGCACTCCCCGGTCCGCAAGGTCAACTATCAGGTGGACGCGGCGCGGCTGGGCCAGGTCACCGACTACGATAAGCTGACCCTGGAGGTGTGGACCAACGGCGTGGTCTCGCCTCAGGACGCGGTCGGCTATGCTGCCAAGCTGCTGAAGGATCACACGGCGATCTTCATCAACTTCGAGGAGCAACTGGAGACCACCGAGACGGCGGCCGAGAGCGCCGCCGAGCGGCTCAACGAGAACCTGAACCGCTCGGTAGAGGAGCTGGATCTGAGCGTGCGTTCCTACAACTGCCTGAAGAACGCCCAGATTCAGACCATCGGCGACCTGGTGACCCGCAGCGAGGCGGATATGCTGAAGACCAAGAACTTCGGCCGCAAGTCGCTGAACGAGATCAAGGAGATCCTGGCCCAGATGGGGTTGTGTTTGGGAATGAGGATCGACGAGCAGGGACGCCTGGTCCCGCCGCCGGGAGGCACGACCCCGCTGGCCGGCGGCGCCGAGCTGCCCGGCGAGAACGAGCTGTCGGCTACGGATTGAACGCATGCGTCACAAGAGAAGCGGATACAAGCTGAAGCGGGACATGGGCGCCCGCAAGGCCCTGTTCCGGGGTCTGACCACCAGTGTGATCCAGCACGAGCGCGTGATCACCACTGTGCCCAAGGCCAAGGCGGTCCGCCCGCTGGTCGAGAAGATGATCACGCTGGCCAAACGGGACACCCTGCACACGCGCCGCCAGGCAGCGGCGTTTCTGGAGACTCCGGCCGCGGTCCGGAAGCTGTTCGAGACCTTCGGCCCGCGCTTCGCGCAGCGTCGAGGCGGCTATACGCGCCTCACCCGGCTGGGCTTTCGCCGGGGCGACGGCGCCGAGCAGGCCATCATCGAGCTGGTCGGCTCCGAGCTGGTCAAGCGCGCCGAGGAGCGCCGCAAGCGCAAGGAAGCCCGGCTCAAGGCCAGCAAGGAAGCCGAGGGGACGGCCCCGGAGAAGGAAAAAGAGAAGGGCAAAAAAGAGGAGTAGAACTCTGTGTCGAAAGTCCCAGTGGCAGCTTGGGGCCGGAGGCTGCCTGGCGGCTGCTCACACCGCGAGCAAGCCGATCGCTTCAAAGAACCGGGGCCGCCTTGGGAGCCGCCGCCCGGGGACCGGGGCTCTCGCCGCGCGGGCGGATCATCCAGGTCGTGAAATACGCCCGCGGCGGATACAGCGCGTACGGCTCCAGTTCGAAGAACGCGCGGCCCAGCGCCTCCTGGACCCGGTAGACAGCGTGGAAAAACCGGCCCCGGTCGAGGTTCAGCCGCCGGCAACAGACCTTCCAGTCCGCCCCGAGCAGGAAGTGATAGCTGAACACTCGGTAGAGAAACGGGTCCAGGGTGCGGCGGCCGACCAGGTGAAAGTCGGCCAAGTAGTCTTCGTCCTTGCGGACCCACATCAGGCGGCGCTCCCGGCCGCCGCAGTGATCGAAGGAGACCCGGCTCATGTATTTTCCCTTCTCCACGCACACCCGAAAGCGCGAGTAGCAGGCGCGAAAAATCGCCCGCAAGACGCAATGGCAGGGAAGAATCCTTCCCTTTTTTTCCCCCTTACTACCCTCTCCGTGACAGGCGGTGCAGGACAGCCTGGCCAGGGAAAGGACCTCCGATCGGCTCCATTCCATATGGGCGCTCCCTGAGGGCTGGGGTCTCGCCGGCGGGGGGTTCCGGGTCGAGCCCGTTTCCTCTGGTACTAGGCTAGTTCCCCAGGGGAATTTGTCAAGGGTACCGCAAAATTTATAGCGTAAATCGTTGTGATTTTGTTGACAATTGTAGGAATTATCTGATAAAACCATCTTATTCAGGAGGATAGAGAGAGGGCGGAAAAGAGACGGCGGAGGCGCGGGGAGCCGCCGGAAAGCGAGCGCCGCCGCCGGCGCGGCCCCCTATATCCAGCGGCTATCGGAGGAGCCGGCGATGAACTTCGGCGAACTGGAGACCCGGCTGCTGGAACGCTTGCGGCAGAAGCTGCAGCGCGGCGAGCTGAGCGAGCGCCGGCTGGCGCGCCAGAGCGGCTACACGCAGCCGCACGTCCACAACGTGCTGAAGCGGGTCCGGCGTCTCAACACCGATCTGGCGGACGCGCTGCTGGCCAGCCTCGACGCCTCGGTGGAGGACCTGCTGGGTCCGGAGACGAGCGCGGAAGCGCCGGGTACTCCGGCCTATGCCCCGCTCTGGCACGGGCTTCTGGGTCGGCGGCATCCGTTTCCGGAACCCGGTTCGCCGGGCCGCGGTCTGCCGTTCCCGCCGTGGTTGTTGTCCCGGCTGGCCGAGCCGATTCTGGTCTGCCTGGCCCCGGAGGAGGATTCCATGTCACCCCTGCTCGAACCCGGCGATCTGGTGTTGGTGGATCGGGCCGAGGCCGCGCGGCGGCGACCGGTGTTCGAGAGCGTTTCGGTGCTGTGCTGGGGAGGACGGGGGTTTCTCTGCCGCTGCCAGCGCGCGGGCGGGGCGCTGGTCCTGGTGACCGACAACGGCCGCGGCAAGCCCGGGCTGCCCGACTACCTGCCCTTGGGCAAGCAGGACCCGGCCGAGATCGTGGTCGGGCGGGTGGCCTGGGCGGCGCGCGAATTCCCCCCGGGCTGACGGGGATGGTTCCCCTACCGCAACGGCAAGCCCTGCACCACGTACCGCCCGGCGACCGCGCTGGATGCTGTTTTCTCATCGGCGGAGATGACGAACTCATCATCTTTCAGGGGCTTGCCTCGCCATCCGCGACTTGCACGACCAACTCAGGGAGGAAAAGTCCGGGGGCGACCCGGACGAGAGTGTTCTTCTAACCCTGCGAGGCGTTCGGCGTAGAAGCGCTTGCGCCACATCCAGACGACTTCACGGCGAGCGTCCAACTGGGCGGCAATTTGATCGTTGCTCAAACCCTCGGCGGCGAGCAGAATCATCTTGGCCCGCTGAACCTGAAAATACGGCAACGTGTACCTGGCCGCACGTCGGTACAGTTCGGCCGCTTCGGCAGAGGACAGGCGAATAGGGAACGGGCTCGTTCTAGGCATTAGTGTATTTGCCTCCTCGGCGGAATCTGTGGGTGTTTTGGGGCTTCAACGTGGTGCTTGACCGAGGAAGCGGCGCAGTTTGCGGCAGGTGGAATCGAAGGA